>Ga0185299_10000281_pt1 | contig 154416 bp, 134 predicted proteins | sample PaiPotPPA55metaG_FD_128002 | JGI IMG/M metagenome (GOLD analysis project Ga0185299, IMG submission 128002) | Iron sulfur acid spring bacterial and archeal communities from Banff, Canada, to study Microbial Dark Matter (Phase II) - Paint Pots PPA... ...
TTTTCCGCGTTGCTCACTCCTCACGTATCAATTCAGATATGCTCGTCGCTAGTGCCAGTGCGGCTCGCACCGCCTTGAAAAACAGCCAACTGACCGACGGCGAAAGCCATGTTATTTATGGGACAGGACACTAAATCCTCTTGAAGAGAACACTACGCGACCAAGTTCTAGCTGAATGGAGGGGAGTATGGGAAACGGCACCGTCATCGGATCGTACGGTTAGCGTAAAGGAAGTGATCGGGCAGCTTGCGCCTAAGCTCGGCCTGCAGAATCGCTTACGCGAAGAGGAAATGTTGGCCGCTTGGAACGAAATCGTCGGCGAATTTTTTGCTCAGCACTCACGTCCAGCTCGTTTAGTAAATGGCGTGCTGCAGGTGCGGGTGTTGCAACCGACCGTCCTCTACGAGCTCGACCGCCGCTGGAAGGGCATGATCCTGGAAAAGATCCGGGTCCGCTTCGGCTCCAGGCTCGTTCGGGAAATCCGGTTTTCGGTCGGCTAAGCCTGCGGCTCTCCCAAATGCATCGCATTTGGGAGAGCCGCAGGCTACATAGAATCCTTGAAAGGCAAACGACCTGGAAAGGTAAAGTAATGTTCATTGAGAGGATTACTTGCTTTTCCAGGTTGTTTGCCTTTCAAGGATTCTAAGTGATTCGAAATATTATTCTCGATTGGTCTGGAACTGTCGTTGATGACCTTGGCGCGGTGGTGCAAGCGACCAACGACGTTTTCCGCGAGTTTGGTCGAGCGGAGATTTCCAGAGAGGCCTTTCGGTCCGAATTCGCTTTGCCAATGTCTCGCTTCTACGAGCGGTTCCTTCCCGGCATACCGATGGAACGGATTGACGAGGTTTATCACCGCCAGTTCCAGGTCCGGCGCGGTGAAGTGGGCCTTCTTCCAGGGGTAAGCGAGTTCTTGGAATTTTGTCGCGGCTCGAACCGCTCGCTCTACGCCCTCAGCACGATGTATGGGCACCATTTTAACGAGCAAGCCCGGCGACTCGATGTTCAAGATTATTTTCTCAAGGTCTACGTCGAGGTTATTGACAAGGCGGCTGAGATAAGGCGGGTTTTGGCCGAGAATCACCTGGTACCGCAGGAAACCGCCTTTGTCGGCGATATGGCGCACGATATCGAGGCTGCCAAAAAGTGCGGTGTTCTGCCGGTTGGGATTCTGACCGGGTTCGATACGGTGGACAAACTGGCGACTGCGGGAGCAGCTTTAGTTGTCCGAGGGTTTGGGGAGTTACAGCAGGTGCTGGGAACTCCGAGGGATGACCAGGACGAAGTATACGAAATCTCGGATAAAAAGGTGTCTGCCCACATCGGCGTTTCAGAAGAAGAGAGGGCGACTGCGCAGACGTTGGCCATCACTCTTCGGTTTCGAACCTTTGGCCGGTTCCAGGACCTCAATGACGATTTCTCTAAGACCGTTGACTACTCAGCGGTTGCTTCCGAGATGTCGCGGTTCGTGAGTGAAAGCAAGTACTCGCTGATCGAGACCCTGGTTTCGCAGCTCGCAGATCACATGGTCAGGAAGTTCCCACTGGCGTATCTGGAGGTCCAATTAAAGAAGTTCGTGCTGCCGGATACCAATTACGTAAGCGCTCGAGCGGTTCGAAGGGCGTAGGGGAGGAGTTAGGAGCTAGAATCTAGGAGCTAGGAGGGGCGGTTTGGCGTCAGTCGTCCTCCCGGCTTCGCTAACGGATTAAACTGGCAGCCGGCGAGCGAAAAGGCGCCGTCGGACAAGCTGTCCCTGATCGAGCGTGGTTATGGGCGCTAGGTTCTTCGGAGCCTTGCGCCCAAGGCGCGAAGCGCTGACGAGACTTTAGCCTAGGCCGGCAGCTGCCAGGCAGCCGCCGGACCCAGCGCTGGGAGGGATCGCGTCCTCGCGATCCGCCGTTCCCGAAGCCCAGAGCCTTCCCTAGTCAAGGGCGAAAATACACCGTTGGCTTCGAGAACGCCTTCGCGGCGCGCGGGGACGCGCGCCCTCCCTGTCAGGGGTTCCTTCGGCCGCTTAGGTGTCGCATCCGGCAGCTGCCGGACTAGGCTAAAGTCTGTTCAGCGCTTCGCGCCTGGAGAGGCTATCCCCAGCAACTTTAACGCGACCGAGAAATCCTCATTCTGAAACGGGGACAAATACAGCGGTACGTCTAGAAGCTCCTCCAGAATGCTTGGGTTGGTTTGGCTGGCCAGTGTTGGTTCGGGATCGAGCTCGTTCAAGATCACTAGAGCCAGGCGAAGGCCGGCTTTAGCGATCGATTCTGCGTTGAGCAGGAGGTGGTTGATCACGCCTAACCTATTTGGAGCTACCAGAATAACCGAGAGATTCAGGTCAGCCGCCAGGTCTCTAAAGCTATAATCACGGAGGATGGGCACAAGCAGACCGCCCGCCCCTTCGACCAGAACGAGGTCATGCTCCGCGGCAAGCTCATGATAAGCTTTTTGGACCGCCGTGATATCGATCGGCCGATTTTCGAGCATCGCAGCGGCGTATGGCGCCAATGGCGGCCGGAGCCAGACAGGGTTTAAGAGGTGCTGCGGGACATCGTTCCCGCCGGCAGCAGCGATCAGATCGACATCGGCAGTATCGCCGGTACAGAACGGCTTCATGCCGCTGCACTTGATTCCTTCCGCCCGCGCGGCCCGAATCAACCCGCAACCGCAATAGGTCTTGCCTATGCCAGTGTCGGTGCCGGTGATGAGGTAGTTCGTTTTCAGAATAGCAGATAGCAAATAGCAAATAGCAAAGGGTTCATCGCGCTAATAAACGTCTTCTAGCCTGAAAAGCGTTCCAACATAAGAAACCGTTCAAAGATGGGACAACACGTCCGATTTGCTATCTGCTATTTGCTATTCTGTCCTCAGCTAGCCCAGCGCCTTTTCGATCTCTGCCTGGATATCGTCCGCCAAACTCCGCAGCCTGTCTGCGTCGGGTCCCTCGAGCAGCAATCGCGCTTTTGGTTCCGTCCCGGAATAGCGTAAAACGACCCGGCCTTTTCCTGCCAGCACGGCTTCTGCTGACTCGAGCCGAGCGCGCAGAGACGGAAATTGTTCAAAGGGAAGCTTTTGGCGGACGGTGATACTGCGAAGTTCCTGCGGGAATTTTGTGAGAATCTTCCTTAGCTCACTCAGGGGTTGATTGGTTTCTGTCGCGATAGCGATGACCTGCAGCGCGCTGACTAGACCGTCACCAGTGGTGGTAAAATCCCGGAAAATAATATGGCCGCTTTGCTCGCCACCTAAGTTCAGGTCGTGCTGTCGCATCATCTCTACTACGTGACGGTCTCCCACCTTGGTTCGCAGGAGAATGGCTCCCATCTCATTTAACAGGGAATCCAGACCGAAATTGCTCATAATGGTAGCCACGACCGTCTTAGATCGGAGATCTCCCCGAGAGACCAGGGATTTGGCGGCAATCGCCAGGATGTCGTCTCCATCGAGGGTGACGCCGGTTTCGTCAGCGAGCAGAATCCGATCGGCATCACCATCGTGAGCCAGTCCCAGGTTTGCGCCCGACTTTAGAACGAGATCCCGCAGTACTTCCGGGTGAGTACTGCCGCATGCTTCGTTGATATTTGTCCCGTTTGGTTCGGCGGAATGAACCTCGATGGTGATGCCGAGGTGTTCGAGGGCTAGGGGCGTGGTTTGATAGGCCGCTCCATTGGCTACATCCAAGACTATCTTGGTGCCTTTAAAGGAGAGGCCTTTTGGGACAGTCGATAAGGCAAACTCGACGTATTGTTCTGCCGCTTCTCTCAGGGGGCGAATCCGGCCGACAGAGTCGGGGGTGGGTGCGAGCGAACTACGGAAACGCGTTTCAATCGCTTGTTCTAAATCGTCGTCCAACTTGTACCCATCGGGACCGAAGAACTTGATTCCATTATCTTGGAAAGGGTTATGTGAAGCGGATAGTACGACACCAAAAGCTGCTTCGTGATGAGCGGTAAGATAAGCGACTGCGGGGGTGGGAATTGCCCCGGCGAGGAAGACATCAAGCCCTGCTGAGGCGAGTCCGGCAGAAAAAGCCGCTTCTAAGAAATCGCCGGAAGCGCGGGTATCTCTGCCCACGATTACTTTTTGGCCGGACTGGTTCCGGGTCGACGACAGGACCATTGCAGCCGCTTGGGCGAGCTTGATGACCGAGGAAGCGGTTAATGGCTCTTGGTTAGCAATCCCTCGGATGCCGTCCGTACCGAACAATTCTTGTGACACTGGGGGAATGGAGTTCAGGAGTTCAAGGAGTTCAAGGAGTTCAAGGTAGGGCAGGTAACAAAATTGCAAGACGAAGAGCTACCGTGATCTGACAGGAGATCAGCCCACGCAGCAGTGGCCCCTCCTTGAACTCCTGTAACTCCTCGAACTCCTTGAACTCCTTATTTATTCAGTCTCTCATGCCGATCTTCCTGTCGCCAGGTTTCCGGCATGGTAGTGATGTTCTTCTTGATCACGTACCAGACGGCGCACGCGACGGTCAGGGACATCAATTTTGCACGCCAATTTTCGATAAAAAAACGTTTAACCGTACTTTTCATGGCGACCATTTAGGCAGTGTCCGATTGGGCTTCGCCGTTGGCCTGATCGCCTTTGAGAAGTAGTTCGGAGAGCCTCTTTTCGAATTGGTCCTGCTTGAAACCGCGCTCGATTCTCCCTCGATGGCAAATGGAAAGGTGGCCTGTCTCCTCGGACACCACAATGGCGATCGCGTCAGACTCCTCCGTGATACCCAGCCCCGCCCGGTGTCTCAACCCGAGAGCCCGGTCCAGGTCTTCCCGCTGGCTTACCGGGAAAATGCAAGCGGCCGCAATCAAGCGATCATCGCGAATAATGACACCTCCGTCGTGGAGTGGCGTTTTAGGGAAAAAGATCGTGAGGAGTACCTCTTGAGAAATTTCGCAGTCCAAGTTCACACCGCTCTCAGCGAAATTCCGGATAGCGGTATCTCGCTCGATTGCGATCAATGCCCCGATCTGCTTACTCGCCAGCTCGAAGACAGAACCCGCCAAAACGTCGATCGTTTCTTTCCTTTGAGTCGTTGAGGAAAAGAGCCGGCTGCTGCCGAGCTCCGCCAACGCACGCCGCAGTTCAGGTTGAAAGATGACGACTAAGGCGAAGGCCACAAACGCGGTCAAGCTCCGAAGCAGCCAGCTTAGTACGGTTAAATTAAGAAGTTGCGAGAGGAGGGTGAGAAAAATGAAGAGGACGGCCAGCCCGGTGAACACCTTTGCGCCCCGAGTCCCCCGGAAATACAGGTACCCATAGTAGATGGCGATAGCGAGGAGTAGGATTTCGATCGCCGCATTCCAGTTTTCCCTTACGAATTGAAAAACCGAATCTAACATCATTCGAGGATTGCCTCTGTCATTCGCAAAGCCTCTAGATTGGGCTTTACGTCATGGACACGCAAGAGGTGAGCACCTTTTTCGCGCAGAAGGCAAGTCAAAGCCACAGTTGGCCAGATCCTTTTGGCGACCGGCAAAGCGGGGTCTCCAGAGAGCTGGGCTAAGCCGGATTTTCTCGACACGCCTATTAGCAGTGGTTGGGCTAACGCCCGGAAAGCCTCCAAGTTACGCATTAGTTTGAGATTGTCCGCTAACCGCTTACCGAAACCAAACCCCGGGTCAATGGCGATACTTTCGCGGTCTACCCCGCGATCTACGAGCCAATCGCGCCGGGCTTTCAAAAATGCCGTCACTTCGGACACTACTTCCTGGTAAGCGGGGGCGACTTGCATCGTTTTAGGCATGCCTTGCATATGCATCAGGACAACCGCGGCCCCGCTTTCCAGAACCACGTCGATCATGCTCGGGTCGCCGCGCAGGGCGGTGATATCGTTGATGATATCTGCGCCGGCGCGAACCGCGTGCCGGGCTGTAGTCGCCTTATAGGTGTCGACGGAGAGGAGCACCGAGGGAAACTCCGAGCGAATTTTCTCTATGACCGGAACGACTCGACGGAGTTCTTCCTCCAGCGGGACAGGGTCGGCGCCCGGCCTGGTCGATTCACCGCCGACATCGATGATCTCGGCGCCTTCTGCGATCAACTCTCGGGCATGGGATACCGCTGCGTCTAAGCTAAAGAACTGCCCGCCGTCAGAAAAAGAGTCCGGGGTCACGTTCAAGATCCCCATGATTTTAGCCGAATGGCTTAAATCGAGAGTTCGGCGGCGGGTTTTCCAAATCATGGGTTGTGTGGCGAAATCACGATGGGTGGCGGCTCGGATGTGACCTATGTGACCAATGGGACCAATGGGACTAATCGGACTGTTATCTCTCATTAGTCACATAAGTCGCATAGGTCTCATTCGTTCTCTTAGCGTGCGTATCCACCCCTCGGCACCGCGGAGCTGCACGGTACACCGCGACCGGAAACAAAAAGGCCGGCGATCTGCCGGCCTTTTTCTAATCTGTCTGTCCCTCTTTTAAGAGGCCGTGGCTGGTTCACCCTGTTCCGGTTGAACAACGCGGAAAACGAGCTTGTCGGTTTCGACATGCACCTCAACGGTTTCGCCGGGCTTGATGTTGCCGCGCAACAATTCCTCCGCGAGAGGATCCTCCAAGAAGCGCTCGACGGCTCGACGCATCGGCCGCGCACCGTAGATGGGATCGTACCCTTTCTCGATAAGAAGCTCAACCGCAGTCGGCTCCAGGTGAATGTGAATCGCCTTGTTCCGTACCCGTTCGACGACTTTGGCGACCTCTAGATCGACGATGCGTACCAGATTCTCGCGTTCCAGCGTGTGGAACACGATGATGTCATCCAATCGATTCAGGAACTCCGGTTTAAATACCTTCTTTGATTCTTCCAGGATGACATCCTTCATCTGATCGTAGGACGCCTGCCCGGTCTGAGCGCCAAAGCCAAGCGACGTTTGCCGCTTGATCAGCTCCGCTCCCACGTTGGAAGTCATAATGATGATCGTGTTCCGGAAATCGATCTTACGACCAAGGCTATCCGTTATTTTGCCCTCCTCCAAAATCTGTAGCAACAGATGCATCACATCCGGATGGGCTTTCTCGATCTCGTCGAACAAGACCACCGAATACGGGCGCCGGCGTACGGCTTCGGAAAGCTGGCCGCCTTCTTCGTAACCAACATAGCCGGGAGGCGAGCCGATCAGCCGCGAGGCGGTGAACTTCTCCATGTACTCGGACATGTCGATCTGAATCAGCGCATCTGCGTCGCCGAACATGAACTCAGCCAGGCTACGAGCGAGGAACGTTTTTCCTACCCCGGTCGGGCCAAGGAAGATAAAGGAACCAATCGGGCGCCGCGGATCCTTCAAATCCGCACGGGAACGCCGAAGCGCCTTGCTGATCGTGGTCACGGCCTCGTCTTGGCCAACCACCTGCGACTTCAGTTCCTCCTCCATGCGGAGAAGTTTCTGAGTCTCGTGCTCTTCCATCCGATGCAGCGGAACACCGGTCCACTTCGACACGATGTGCATGATGTCATCACCGGTTACCAGGACAGATTGTTCTTCTCGCTGTTCGCGCCAATCCGCTAAAATCCGTTCCAGCTTATCCTTAGCCTGCTTCTCCGAATCCCTCAAAGCGGCGGCTTTTTCGAAGTCTTGGGCCTTAATCGCTGCCTCTTTGTCAGCTCGTATGGAGTCGATCTCTTTCTCGATCTCTTTGACGTCTGGCGGCCGAGTCATCGCATTGATACGCGCCCGGGCGCCAGCTTCGTCCATTACGTCGATCGCTTTGTCCGGCAAGAACCGGCCGGTGAGATATCGATCAGAAAGCTTTACTGCGGCATCCAGCGCTTCGTCAGTTAGCTTCGCTTTATGATGGGCCTCGTACTTGGGGCGAAGCCCTTTCAATATCTGAATCGCCTCATCAACCGACGGAGCTTCCACCTTGACGGTCTGGAAGCGTCGCTCAAGGGCAGCGTCCTTTTCGATATACTTCCGGTACTCGTTCAGCGTCGTGGCGCCAACACATTGAAGCTCACCTCGGCTCAATGCTGGTTTAATAATATTGGACGCATCCATAGCGCCTTCCGCGGAGCCAGCTCCGACGATGGTATGCAGCTCGTCGATGAAGAGAATCACGTTCTTCGACCGACGGATCTCATCCATTACCGCTTTGATGCGTTCCTCGAACTGGCCGCGGTATTTTGTCCCGGCAACCATTAACGCCAAATCGAGCGTAATGACTCGTTTGTCTCTCAACAGCTCAGGTACATTCCCGGCGGCGATCTCTTGGGCGAGACCTTCCACGATAGCTGTCTTTCCGACACCAGCCTCGCCTAGCAGGACCGGGTTGTTCTTGGTCCTCCGGCAAAGGATTTGAATGACCCGCTCGATCTCATTTTTTCGACCGATTACTGGGTCGAGTTCACTCTTCTTAGCCAGCTCTGTTAAATCGCGTCCAAACGCCCGGAGAGCTGGCGTCTTAACATCTTTCTTATTCCCTTCCTGCGGGGGCTCAGCCTCGCTTTCCGGTGGTGTAAAGTTTGGGTCCAATTCTTTTAGAATTTCGTTCCGAGTTCGTTCAATATCAACTTCAAGACTCTTCAATACCCGTGCCGCGACGCCTTCACCTTCTCGAAGTAGACCTAGCAAGATATGTTCCGTCCCGACATAGGAATGATTCAGGGCCTTGGCTTCCTTGCCGGCTAGAGCGAGCACTTTTTTGACGCGAGGCGTGTAAGGAATGTTACCGACCATCTTCGTCTCGGGGTGAGATCCGACGTGTTTCTCGACCTCCATGCGGACCGTCTCCAAATCTAACCCCATCTTTTGGAGCACGTTAACTGCGACGCCTTGGCCGAGCTTAATCAGTCCAAGCAAAAGATGCTCGGTACCCACGTAGTTGTGGTTAAACCGATCGGCTTCCTTGCGCGCAAGCGCCAACACTTGTTGCGCACGTGGAGTAAAATTATTCATCATTGCAATTCTGCGTGCCAGGCAGGCATGTTTTTTGCCTATTGCCCCGGCGATTTAGTATTAGGCGGTCTAGGGAATTTTTTCAACCTCTCGCGGACGATATCGGCTCGAAGGTGGTCCCGCTCCTCCGCCGCTAGCTTCTGTTGCGAAAGGTTCTGCAAATGCGCTGGCTGGGTGTCCATCAAGAGCTGGTTAATGATTGCCCGGCCTTCCTCAGGGAAGAACCCGAGATCAATTCCCAGCCGCAAGATCGAGATAAGGTTCAGCGCCTCCTTCGAAGAGATCGAATAAGCGTGCGTCAATATCCCGTAAGCCCTACCGATTTGGTCCATTAACGTCGTACGCTTCGTTTCCAGCAGGGTTTCTCGCGCTTGCGTTTCCCGCTGGATCAAAGTTTCGATCACTTTATGGAGCCGTCCGATGATCTGATCTTCCTTCTCCCCCAGCGTCGTTTGGTTTGACACCTGAAAGAGATTCCCCATGGCTTCGGTGCCTTCCCCGTAGAGCCCGCGGACTGCCAGACCGATCTTGTTTACCGAATTGACCACCTGATTGATCTGTTCACCAAGGACCAATCCCGGGAGATGAACCATGGCCGATGCCCGCATTCCCGTACCGACGTTGGTTGGACAGGCAGTCAGATAGCCGAGCTCCTCATCAAATGCGAAATCGAGTTGCGCTTCGAGCGCGGTATCGATTTCGTCGATCATTTGGAACGTTCTCTCCAGTTCCAGCCCGCAGGTGATTGCCTGCATGCGGAGATGGTCTTCCTCATTGATCATGATAGAGATAGTCTGCGGTGGATTAATCACCACAGCACTCCCCATGCCCTTGGCCGCGTGCTCCCGGCTGATGAGATGCCGTTCAACCAGAACTTGCTTTTCTGTGGCTGTCAGCTCGTTCAGTTGTTCGGAAAATCCATCCTTTATTGCCAGTAACATGTCGACTTCCGGTTTTATTTCTTCCAGGATTCTAACCCTTTCAGACTTTTTTGCCCAGCCTGGGAAGGGAAGTTTCGCCAAATTCCGCGCGAGTCTAACCCGGCTGCTGATCACGATAGGGTGCCGGCTTCCGCCGGAAAGCCAATCGCCAGCCCTGGTCAGGATCGGATCAATCTTCATATCGATTGCGGTGTACCTCCTTCCAGCTGCCGAATCTCGTCGCGCAGATTCGCAGCCTTCTCATAATCTTCCTTAGAAACGGCATCTTCCAAATGTTTACGCAGCTCATTTAGCCGATCCGTTCGGGCAAGATCCCGGAACAACCGCGCCGGAATTTTGCCTGTGTGCTGCGTCCCTTTGTGCATCGCTTTGATCAGCGATCCGAGGGCATCGTCGAAAGTACGATAGCAGGCGCTGCACCCCAGGCGACCAGTCTTTTTAAAATCAGCCTGGGTGAAACCACACACCGGGCAATGCTCAGTCTGGGCAACCTGCTCCACCTGCTGGTTTTCACCCAGCCCTAACAGGAGGTCCGCCAGGGCGAACCCGGTGGGGTCGGCTACGCCTTTCTCTTTTGAGCACGCCTCGCACATATTGATCTTCTTCATATTCCCATCCACGATCTGGGTAAGATAAACTGTCGCGGTGTGAGTTTTGCAGACGTCGCAGATCATACCTTTACTTTCCTATGATATCGCTCGCTTCCGAGCAATTTCTGTACACACAACACTACTGATAAATCGGAGTGCCGGTCGAGCGTGTCAACCCACGGAACGCTTCCACCAGTTTGAGCGTGACCGGTCCCGGGTGGCCATTGCCGATCGGTCGACGATCCAGTTGAACGGCCGCAATTACTTCTGCTGCGGTGCCGGTAAGAAAACATTCGTCTGCTACTAATATATCGTACCGTGTCAAATCTTCTTCCTTAATCGGAATACCGTTCTTCTCCGCAAGCTCAAAAACGACTGCTCGCGTAACCCCGGCCAGAATTCCCGCATTCTTAGGAGGAGTCGAGATAATCCCAATTTTGACTACGAACAAATTGTCCCCGGTGCACTCGGCGACATAGCCCTGTTCGTTGAGCATCACTCCTTCGGCGGCACCTGCCTGCTGCGCCTCAATCTTAGCGAGGATGTTGTTCAAATAATTGAGGGACTTGATCCGCGGGCTCAGCGCGGCTGGGGGGATCCGCCTGATCGAGCAAGTTGCCAGGGACAGGCCTTTTTCGTACAGCGAATCCGGGTAAAGAGCGATGGTGGCGGCGATGATGATAATACTGGGACGGCGACAGCTGTCCGGGCTAAGCCCAAGCGAGCCGATACCCCGGGTCACGAGCAACCGGATGTAACCATCATGCAGGTCGTTTTGCCGGATAGTCTCGAGGGTCGCTTCGATCATTGCCGCTCGAGAAAGGGGGATATCCAGTGAGATGGCCTTGGCGGAGTCCCAAAGCCGGTCAATGTGTTCGTCCAAACGAAATACTCTGTCCTGGTAGAACCGAATCCCTTCAAACACACCATCTCCATAAAGAACGCCGTGATCAAAAACGGAGATCTTGGCCTCGGATTGTTCGTAAAATGTGCCGTCGATATAGATTTTCAGGTTCATACGGGATTAATGCCGGAGTCAGAGGTGATTGGTGAGAAGTGAGAGGTGATTGGCGAAAGGTGATAGCGCTTCGTTCTCCCGACTTTTCGGGGGGTGTAATGATAGAACCACAAGCTTCGTCGGGCAGGCTGTCCTCGTCGTCGTCCTCGAATCCTTGCGAGCGGAGCGTTGGAGTAATGGAGTCTTGGAGTATGGCGAAGGTGTGTTCACGGGGTTTAATCGACCAGATGGCCATCGCGGATATGGACGACACGATCACCGCGAGAAGCCAAGTCCTGGTCATGGGTTACCACCACCAAAGTTTTCTGCTTCTCACGGACCATCTCTGCCATCAGCTCCATGATCGCTTCTCCGTTCGCTGTATCCAGGTTGCCGGTTGGTTCATCCGCAAAGACAATCGCCGGATCGTTAATCAAAGCTCGTGCGATTGCGACCCGTTGCTGTTCACCGCCGGAAAGTTCGCTGGGGAGATGGTGCAGACGATCGGCTAAACCGACTCTCTCCAGTAAACGTTGAGCAACCGCCGGATCCGGCCGGTGACGCATCAGCGACGGTAAAAGAGTATTTTCCAGAGCCGTCAGCTCCGGCAAAAGAAAGTAACCTTGAAAAACAAAGCCCATCCGTTGATTGCGAATCTTGGCGTCACGACCTGCACCGCCACTGTAGAGTTTGTGGTCTTCAAACATGACCTCTCCGGACTCCGGCCGTTCCAATCCCGCCAATGTGTAAAGCAACGTGGTCTTGCCCGCCCCGGAGGCTCCGCACAAGAACACCGACTCACCCTTGTTGATATCAAGATTGATTCCCCGCAGCACCTCGACCTTTCGGCTACCGATCTTGAACGATCGACAAATGTTACGGGCGGTAAGTTGAGCGGGTGTATTCACTCGTTGGTAGGGACGGAGAGTTGCCGGATGCCTTCAAATACCACTATCGCGACGGCAGTGGCGAGATTCAAACTTCGAGCTTCGGGGCGCATGGGGATCTGAAAGGCGTTTTCAGCGTGCCGAGCCAATAAGCTGGCCGGCAGTCCCTTGGTCTCACGGCCAAAAATCAGATAATCTTTGGATAGGAACCGGATTTCCCAGTACGGCTTTTTTACTTTGGTAGAAAAAAAGAACCAGCGCGCGGCGGCTTCGGTCTTGCGCTCGAATTCCTCGAAATTCTCCCAAAGCTTAACGTCGACGTTCTTCCAGTAATCCATCCCCGCCCGGCGGAGCTGCCGGTCGTCGATGGAAAAGCCGAGAGGTTTCACCAAATGCAGGGTGCTACCGGTTGCCAATGCGAGCCGGGCGACATTTCCGGTGTTCGGCGGAATCTCAGGTTCAACCAGCACTAAATTAAACATTCGCGATACGGGGAGGGCGGGCTGCCTGTCGGACGTAGCCGTGGTGAAGGATGCGATTCCGCGGCCGAGCTGGCGAAGTCGGATCCCCGCGCGCCGCTAAAACGTTCCATCGCCTCAGGTCTAATTTAATCATTGGTTCATCCAAAGGTGCTAGGCTTTGGGAAAACGACGGATCTCGGGGATCCGCCTTCGCCAAATGTCGGTCGCAATCTTTCATCGTTTTCAGTGCGGCTATGGTGCACAGCAGCGATGCCTTCCCCACAAACAAAAAAAGCGCCTCAAAGATCGAGGCGCTTTTTCCGTCGGGAGGGAAACCGTTGCCGTCGTTAGTTCGAGCTCACTTGCGCCAAAGCAGGTTCGACATTTACGCGACGACCATTCCGATCGAAGCGTACAATACCGTCTACGAGGGCGAAGATTGTGTAATCCCGACCAAGCCCAACATTCTTTCCCGGCAAAAACTTTGTGCCGCGCTGGCGAATAATGATATTTCCGGCAACGACTTGCTGACTACCAAACTTCTTTACGCCGAGGCGTTTGCTGACGCTGTCGCGTCCGTTCTTAACGCTGCCTTGACCTTTCTTATGTGCCATACGCTAAAAATTAAGGAGGATATCTAAGGGAGGATCGTGGAGGTTCGTTCCGATCAAAGGTCAATCGACCCGATCTTAACTCGAGTCAGCTGCCGCCGATGGCCAACCGTCCGATGATAACCTTTCCGGCGCCGAAACTTAAACGCGATCACCTTTTTATCCTTAAACTGCTCCACTACTTCTCCGGAGACTTTCGCTCCGTCGATAGTAGGAGCACCAATGGTTACCTTATCACCATCGCAATGAAGCACAACTTCAGCAAATGTGATCTTATCGCCGGCTTCGACGGAAAGCTTTTCGACGGCCACCGTTTCGCCGGGGCTGACCCGATACTGTTTGTTCCCTGTGCGGATGATTGCGTATGCCATGGCGACGTGTTGGTAAAGATGCGCAAAGTGGCACGGTGCATGCCAGGGTGCAAACAAAATCTGTGGTGATCATCACCGCCACGCACTGGAGGGGAGCCGCTTTTGACCATTGCCCGGAACCTGAGCTGATCGTGCAAACAAGTTTCGTATTGCCGAGTGGTTATTTAGCAGGCGGCTCCCGCGAACGTCCCAGGGTGTGAATTGTCGTTGTGGTGCCGCTTTTTCGATCGATTCAACCCTGCTGCTAGCCACGTCAGCAGACGTTCCCGGGAGCCGCCTGTTTGTCACACCAGCAGCCGTAGGCCAGCGCTGGGCTCCGGCTGCATGCGATCAAACTAGCACGGGCGAAAGCGGCTCCCCTCCAGGCGTTGTCGACGATCACGACCTAGGCCCCCCTCAATAATCCCTTTCCAACAAATAATCGGCCAGGCCGAGCAGGACCTCGGCCCGTTTGCCGAAGGGGCGTAGAGCGTCTCGGGCTTCTTTGGTCAGCTTTTGGGCAATCCTGCGGGATCGATTCAACCCGACAACGGCAGGGAAGGTCGCCTTTTCGGCTGCGATATCTTTCCCGGCGCTTTTCCCGAGCTTTTCTGACGTTTGGGTCACGTCAAGAATGTCGTCGATCACCTGAAAAGCCAGCCCCAGTGACCGGCCGAAATCGGATAGATTGCGGAGTTGAGCCGGTGTGGCGTTGGCGCTCATGGCGCCCAGACGGATAGACGACCGCAGCAGGGCCGCAGTTTTTGATTCATGAATAAAATTGAGGAGCGGCAGCGATATCTTTTTCCCTTCGCTTTCCAAATCGACGACTTGACCGGCGATCAGGTGCCGGCTACCGGCAGCGACTGCCAACTCTTGAACGATCTCCCGCAGAGGATAGCGCGGCCACCCAGGGACTAAAGTGAGCAGTTCAAAGGCGAATGTCAGGAGAGCATCACCGGCTAGCACCGCGATTCCTTCGCCGAAGACTTTATGCGAGGTGGGAACACCACGCCTAAAATCGTCATCGTCCATGCAGGGCAAATCATCGTGGATCAGCGAGTAAGTGTGTACACATTCGACGGCGCACGCCAAAGGCATGGCAGCTTCCACGGAGCCGCCGCAGCTTTCGGCCGCCGCCAGGCAAAGAATTGGTCGTAACCGTTTTCCACCGGCAAACACGCTGTAGCGCATCGCCTTATGGATGGTTTTTGGTTTCAGGGTCGCCTTAGGCAGCAATCGATCGAGCGCCTCATCGACCAGCTTCTGTCGAGCAGCGAGGTATTCTTTCATCGTATCAGCGCAGATAACGCTGGGCGATAGGCATACGCCACCCCATTCCGAATGCCAAGCTCGTGACCTTCAATCCCGGCGCAGCCTGGCGCCTCTTGTACTCGTTCGAATCGACGTGACGTTGAATCCAGTGAACGGTCTCGGCCGAGTAACCTTTTTCAATGATATCCTCCGGACTAAGCTGTTCTTCGACGTAAAGCTGGAGAACCGCATCGAGGATCTCATAGGCCGGGAGCGTGTCTTGATCTGTCTGATTCAATTTCAGCTCTGCACTCGGCGCTTTGGTGATCGAGTTCGCGGGGATAATCTCTCGCTCCCGGTTAATCCATCCGGCTAACCGATAGATCATGGTTTTCGGTACATCACTGATCACCGCCAATCCGCCGCACATGTCGCCGTAGATCGTGCAGTAACCGACCGAAAGTTCGCTTTTGTTCCCGGTCGTGAGCAGCAAATGGCCGAACTTGTTCGAAAGAGCCATCAGGGTCAGTCCGCGGAGGCGCGACTGCATGTTCTCCTCCGTGGTGTCTTCACGTTTACCTGCGAAGACCTCCTTGAATTGACCCTTCAAAACTTCGAATGGCTCTTTGATCGGCAAGACATGCCGCTGGATCCCGAGGTTATCGGCTAGAACCTGAGCATCATCGAGGCTCCCTTGGGACGAATATGGGCTGGGCATGGAAACCGTAGTGACGTTCTCACGACCCAGAGCCTCTGCCGCGATGACTGCGGTGACCGCGGAATCAATGCCGCCGCTGAGACCGAGAACCGCCGTCTTAAACCCGCACTTCAAAAAGTAATCGCGAACGCCTAAAACCAACGCCCGGTAAATCTCTTCCTCTGGAGATTGTTCGACAACTCGATTTCCGGGTCGATCCTCGCTTTGCACTGAATTTGCTTCCTCAAAAGGAGCCAGACGAGAGACCGTCTCTCCGCGGCTGTTAATGACGAACGAATTGCCGTCGAAAATCAGTTCGTCATTCCCGCCAACGCCATTGCAATAAAAGAAAGGAACTTTGTACTTGCGTGCCAGTTCGCTCACCATGGCGATGCGGAGGGCGGGCTTGTCGACGTGGAATGGCGAAGAACTGAGATTGACAATTATCTCCGCTCCCTGATCAACCAAGTTTGCTACCGGATCCTGATGGTAAAGGTCCCGCTTCAGGAATTCTTCGGTCCAGATATCTTCGCAGATCGTGATGCCTACGCGACGGCCCGCCAGCTCGAAAGTTTGCTGATGAGTTGCCGGCTCGAAATACCGTGCCTCATCGAAAACATCGTAGGTCGGTAGCCGGGTCTTAAACACCTTTCGGATCGGTTGTCCCTGTTGAAGGATGGCGCAAGCGTTCACGAATGGTTTGCCGGAGTCGTTCGGGTTGAAGTCCACATAGCCTACCAACAACGGAACCGCCCCGACCCGTCGATGAAGGCTGGTAATCCCCTCCCAAGTTTCGGGAACGAAGCGGGACTTGAAGACCAGATCCTGAGGGGGGTATCCGGTCAGCGCCAGTTCCGGAGTGAGCACTAATTCTGCCCCTGTGGCTACGGCGCTGGTGTAGGCCTCAAGTATTTTGTCGAAGTTCTGTTTTAGAGCTCCGACGGTCGTATTGATTTGCGCAAAACCGACCTGCATACAGAGAAGATATTATGAGGGTTGGTTTAATGCTTGAAGAATTTCTGGATCCCGTACGTCAGCCCAAGAGCCTTTTATCTCGACTGCTTTTATCTTGAGGCCGGCCTGGGCCATCGCCCGAATCGCATCCGTGAGCTCGTATTCGCCTCGAGGAGATTTCTCAAGTTTTTCAATGAACGGAAAGATCGAGGGCCGAAAAGCATAAAGACCCGCGTTGTACCAGTGCGTCTCGGCTCCGCTGGCGTCTTGTTTTTCGCGCAGATCAACCAGACGAAAGTTCTCGTCCAGATAAACCGCGCCACCTTTGGAGACATCCCGCAAATATTTGACCGCGACCAACATTTCCTCCTTACCCAGGTCCCGAAGTTTCTGGTAAACCTCTGATTCGACCAGGATATCGCCGTAGATGAGCAGAAAGGGTTGGTCGCGGCAAAACGCTTTGGCGAGACTGACCACCCGGCCGGTGCCGTCCTGAGTCACTTGCTCGACGTACTCCATCTGCAATCCGACCCGGTGTCCGTCACCAAAATAATCTTGGATCACCTCCCTCCGGTAACCCACGACGATCAAGGCTTCTTCGATACCGGTAGAAGCTAGTCCGTCCAGAATATGATGAAGGATAGGCTTTCCGCGGACCTCGACCATCGGTTTGGGAAGGTCATTGGTGAGTTCCCGCATGCGCGTCCCGCGTCCCGCAGCAAGAATGACGGCTTTAGCGATCATGGGCGGGGAGTAATGGAGTAGCGGAGTGATGGAGTAATGGGTTTATGGATGATGAGCGTCCCGAAGGGGCAAAAGATCATAGCCCCGTGTTCTAATCCTGGTTAGACGATTTTTGGCGATGTGCCCTGAAAGCACCTCCAACCTCGCGTCCGCGAGGCGCAATTCGGACAGCGGACAGAGCGCAATACTCCAATACTCCAATACTCCAATACTCCAATACTCCAGTACTCCAGTACTCCAACACTCCGCTGGTCCTCACACTCCGAGCCCCTTTACGTACGTCTCAATCCGGTTCATCGCCTCCTGGAGCTTTACCAAGCTGGTGGCGAAACAGCAGCGCGCGAAACCTTCCCCGGATTCCCCAAATGCGCTTCCGGGTACAACTGCAACCCGCATCTCTTTTAACAGACCTAAACAAAACTCGAGGCTGGTCCGCTTCGTCGGACGAATATCTGGAAACACATAAAACGCACCCTTTGGCGAATGACAGGGCAGACCGATCTCTTTTAACCGGCTGACGACAAAATTTCGCCGGCGCTGATAATCGTTCCGCATGTCTTCCACTTCCTTGCCGCAATGGTCCAGGGCCTCAATGGCTGCCTCCTGCGACATGATCGAAGCGCACATGATGGCATATTGATGGATCTTCATCATCGCCTCAATGATGGGAGCAGGCGCGCACGCGTAACCAAGACGGAATCCGGTCATGGCAAAGGACTTGGAACAGCCGCTCAAGAGAATCGTTCGCTCGCGCATCCCCGGTAAACCGGCGAGAGAAACATGCTCGATGCCGTCGTACGTTAACTCGCAGTAAATCTCGTCTGCCAACACGATAAGGTCGTGCTGCCGGCAAACAGCGGCGATCGAGCGGAGTTCTTCAAGCGATAGAACGCCGCCAGTCGGATTTGTGGGGAAATTAAGTATTAAAGCTTTAGTACGAGGTGTGATCTTGGATTCGAGATCGGTCGCCAAAAGGCTGAAGCCATTCTCGGCACGAGTGGGAACGGAAACGGGTTTCCCGCCGGCCAAGACAATGCTTGGGCTGTAGGAAACGTAGCAGGGCTCGTGATAGATGACTTCGTCCCCAGGATTCACGATTGCCCGGAGAGCTAGATCGAGCGCTTCGGATACCCCGACCGTTACCAGCACTTCATGCTCCGGATCGTAGTTAACTTGATACCGCCGCGAGAGATAAGAAGCGATCGATTGCCGCAATCGAGGCAACCCCAGATTCGAAGTGTAGCCGGTTTTGCCCTTCTCGAGCGCGAAGATGGCTGCCTCACGAATTCGCCAGGGAGTAACGAAGTCAGGTTCTCCGATTCCCAACGAAATGACATCGGTCATCGATTGGACCACTTCGAAAAAGTCTCGGATACCCGACCTAGGGATGGCCGAAACGTGATCCGCGATGAATCTGGAAAAATCGTCAGATGGGTTCATGGCGTGACCGGCAACCGTTCAACGGGCGGCGGCTGGCTGAGCAGTACCCCGTTTTGTTTATACGTTTTCAATCGGAACCGGGTGGCAGTGGCAATCACCCCTTCGACCGTACTTAACTTTTCCGAAACGAAGTGGGCGATCTGTCTCAGGTTTTCTCCTTCAACGATGACCGCTAGATCGTATCCGCCGCTCATCAGCCAACAGCTTTTTACTTCGTGAAACCGTGCGATGCGTTGAGCCAACCGATCGAACCCTCCACCTCGCTCCGGCGTGATCCGCACCTCGATATAAGCCGTGACGGCGTCGACATCGAGCTTCTCCGGGTCGACAACAGCTTGATAGGCCAGGATGACCCCGTCTCTCTCGTAATCGGCGATCTTCTGCTGGATTTCAGGAATCGGGAGTCCGAGGAGCTTACTTAGATCGCTGAGAGACAGCTTTGAGTTCTGCTGCAGAAGTTCAAGCAAATGGTCCATTTACGGGGTGGCAAGTTTGGTGGCAGTTAGGGTTGTCGGGGTGTTGGCCGAAAGTGATCAGTAACCAGTAAATCAGTAATCAGTGTGTCCGGCGGATCGTCAACGCCTAGCGGACGGCAGCTTTGGAGCGTTTGACCTGATGGTTGACCACAGATCACTGAATCACTGATTACTGACACACTGATTACTGATTCTATTGGTCCCCAAAGCTGATGTCCACCGAGCGTGCCATTTCCACCAGCTGGTTCGTGGGATCCACCAGGCGCAACTGATGGACTGCGTCTGCGATCGGCACATCGGCGATCTCGTAATGTTGGTAGCTGACCATCCGGCCGAATTTTGCTTCCCGGATCAAACTCACGGCCTTGACGCCGAATCGGGTCGCGAGAATTCGGTCCAGTGGGCCTGGGGTGCCGCCGCGCTGTAAATGGCCCAGTATGCAGTAGCGAGTCTCTTTACCGGTTCGTTCCGCTATTTCCCGGGCCACGATCTCGCCGACCCCCCCAAAATGATGTTCGCCGCCCTGAGTCGCTTGGTAATGTTGGATACCGCCTTTGGGGCAAGCGCCTTCGGCGACGACGATCATCGTGCTTTGGTAGCCATCTGCGTCGCGTTTACGGACAACGTCTGCAATTGTTTCCCAGTCGAAAGGAATCTCGGGTAATAAAACAATATCGGCGCCTCCGCTGATTCCTCCGTGAAGGGCAATCCAGCCGGCGTGTCTTCCCATCACCTCGAGCACCATGGCCCGCTTGTGACTGGCAGCAGTCGAGTGTAAACGATCGAGCGCGTCGGTTACGCAGCTGACCGCTGAGTAAAAACCGAACGTCATGGCGGTTGCCTCCAGGTCGTTGTCGATCGTTTTCGGTATGCCGATCACGGAAAAGCCTTGTTCACAAAGCTGGAGCGCCGTTGTCAATGACCCGTCTCCGCCCACCACGATCAGGCCGTCGACACCAAGCTCTGCGAGTGTTGCCCGGGCGCTATCGATGACGTCTTTCGGGACCATCGTTTTTTCGCCGCTACCTACTTTTGCAACGAAATGTCCCTTGTTCGTGGTACCGAGGATCGTGCCGCCAAGCTGCATGATTCCGGCGGTCGTGGCTCGGTCGAGGACTGTGTACTGGCAGGGAGGAAGCAACCCTTCGAACCCGTCTCGAAAACCGATAACTTGCCAGTTCAGTTTTTCCGCTGCTTTAGTGACCCCGCGGAGCACGGCATTTAAGCCGGGACAATCCCCTCCGCTTGTTAGTATGCCGATTCTCCTTTGATACATAAGCAGTTAGTGCTTTGAAGTCTGCGTGGGCCGGCCTGCGGCGGCCCATTGATCGTACAAGCCCCAGGCTCTACTCAAGAGTTGCTGCGCAACGGAAAACCGGTCGGCCGCCCCTAGTATCACGACATCGACCCGCCGCGGAGTAACATAGGTTGTCTCGCCTTCTTTACGAATCTCCGGGTCTCTTTGGGAAGACAAAGTGATACACTGACCCGCCCTCGCGGTAGTGCCGGTTTTAACGCCGTCAACTCCGTTGGTGCCCAACAATTCGTTAGTGCTTCGCAGCAAATATCCCAGGGTCTGGCCACCGCGGACAAAGGCAACTTTCCGTTCCTTCTGAGAGACATAGAAACGAAATCCGGCGTCATTCATCGCGTAGGCAGCGAGTTTCACCACATCGGCAGCAGTGGAGTAAGGCTGAGTCCCTCTTTCTGGCTCTAGGCCGTCCGGATTCACGAAAAGAGTCCTTTCCATACCAAGTTGACGAGCCAAAGCATTCATTTGCGTAACGAACGCCTCAACAGCGCCAAGCTCGCCTAAGGATCCTGCTGCTCGTGCCCGCAGAGAAGCGCCAACATTATACGCCAAGGCCTGGGCGGCCGTCCCATCGGACTCCATCATGGCCGAATAAATGAGATCGCGATAGCTAATTTGGTCGTCGGCCTGGAGCCCAATTGGATTGGTGGAAAATGGACGGATCGCCTGGGGTGGGATTGAAATCAGTTGGCTTAGATCCGTGCCAGTACTCGCAGCCCAATCTATAACCACTTTAGCGGTCGCGATTTTAGTCAGGCTGGCGATTTGGCGTTTCTGATCCCCTTTATAAGATTCGAGTACGTAACCGCTCGTGTGATCCGCTAGGACGTAGGCGGCGGCCAACTGAGCCTTGACCCCGACGGGCAATAAGGCTGCAACCAACAGAATAGAAGTTCGGGCGAGTGCTGCCATGGTGGAAGTCGCGCTCAGTTTATGGAGGAGTTCAAGGAGTTCAAGGAGTTCGAGGAGATCAGGTAGGGCGAGACTCCCGAACAACCGCTAGCGTTAACCGAAGGCGGCAAGTTTCGCAGAAGACTGTGCGATGCTGGGCCTATCCGCCAGCCGAGCCGTGGGTTGAGCAGGCGAAGGCTCGGCGAGCTGATTGGCCTAGCCTCGCAACATCTATTGCAGAACTCTCCGCTTCGGGCGAGCTCAAGAGCCTTTCGGGAGCCTCGCCCTACCATCCTAGAACTCCTCGTACTCCTTTGATCAGGCATTTTGAGCGATGCGGTTAAGTTGGGGTTGCCAGTTTGGGAGCATTGTTTGGATTCCATGGGTTAGTCTTGAAGGAGGAGTGCTCCAAGGCGGCGATTTGTGTATCGCAGAGGCCGAGAATTTGATCGACCTTCAGCCCGAGGTAATCAGGCGTGAAACCCTTCAGGTTCTTTTTGGCCAATTTCAAGAGTCTCCAGGCTGGATGCAGCCGCCGGCCGTCGGTGGGATGCCAGGGTCTACGAAACTGTTTTTGCAGATGCACAAAGGCCCCTGCTAATTGAATGAGTCCTTTGTAAAAGGCGGCTTCAGGCCCGTCAGTTTGCAGCCAGATATGCTCCAATACGTCGTGGGCCTCGTAGTAGTCCTGGCGATTAAATAGCAAGAAATAGCCACGGAAATAGATATTCTCCTCGTCCCCGGCGGCGAGCTCGCGGGCCAAGGCTTCTATCCGATTTCCTTTCTTCATTCGTGACCTTTGATCCTAACCCACCCGAACCACTCCCAGACCGTCAAACCTTCTTCCGCTGTTGGACCGAGCGGGAAGCAAACCGGGTTCGCGTGTTAGATATCCATTTAAATAGAGACTCCTCCATCTATTTAAAGAGAGTTTGACCAGAAATTTCAAGACCGCCGAATTTTTCTTGTATCGCGCCTACGCACACTGACAATGCGACAGATGCTTTTGGCCTGCAAAATGCAAAAACTAGGTTGTAAATTGAGAGGCCCGGCATCTGCTGAATGAGCGATACAGGCTAAAGCATTTATGCCATTGGAACTAGCCCTAGTCGCAGTAGCCGGTCTCCTAATTCTTGCGATCATGTCGGCTTTTATCTCCGGCGTCGAGACCGCCCTTTTCTCGATCAAGGAATGGCGATTGCATCGTTGGCGAAAAAAGGATCCTAAAGGCGTCGAGCAATACGAAAGTCTGATGAAGAAACCCCGGGAGGTCCTGAGCGTCATTCTTCTGGTCGACACGGTGGTCAATATCCTCTTGATCGTTCTAACTGTCGCGACCGCCAGGTCAATTGCGATTCCCATTCCGTACTGGGTCAAGACGTTGTTCCTCTTCGCGTTGATCGTTATCGCTTGCGACCTGGTGCCGAAGATGTTGGCATTGCGTGACCCATTTCGGTTTGCCCGGCAAGCGATCATGTTCCTCCAAGTGTCGGTGCCCTTATTTGGGCCGGTCTCCAAGGTCTCGCAACGGGCTTCAGAAGTGATTGCCAGTTTCTTCCTGCCGGCGAAGCCCGAGAGAGTGGAGCAATTCAATGATGAGGAGCTGATCGCGCTCGTGGAATTGAGCGCGGAACAGGGTCAGCTCCGGGCGGAAGAGCAAGAGATGATCGAGGCGATCATCAAATTGGGAAACAAGTCTGTGAAAGATTGTATGACTCCTCGGGTCGACGCCTTTTTCATCAGCGACTCGATGACGAATGAAGAAGTCATCCAGCAACTCCAAATCAAACGCCGAGCCCGGGTACCGGTTTTTGGTGAGAGCCCGGACGAAATTTTAGGTATCTTGGATGTCAAAGCTTTTCTGGCCGACACTTCCGAGCACTATGCGGAAAAGGTCGATGTCCCGTCATTTGTGCCTGAGACCATGCGGGCTTTGGATCTGTTGCGCGCATTTTTAAAGCATCCCCAAAGACTCGCGATCGTGATCGACGAATTTGGCGGTACGGAGGGGGTCGTCACCATGGGAGATATTCTGGACGAGATCCTGGCTGAAGTAGCGCCGCGAGGAAACGAAGAGCTTTACCTTGAGGAGCTAGGCAACGGCAACTGGTTGGCGTGCGGCAGCGTTCGTTTGGAAGATCTCGAGGAAGCGCTTCATCTTGATTTTGATACAGAAGAATTCGACACCCTCAACGGACTGATTTTCAATCGACTCGGGTATGTGCCGCGTTCCGGGGAAAAGGTGCAAGTGCCGCCCCTGGATCTGGAAGTTCGTCAGAGTACCCGCCGGCGAGTAGTCGAAGTAAAACTGCGTCGCATGGAGAAAAAGGAGGCGGCGAAAGCGGCGTGACCTGGATTTTATTCATGGTTTGCCTGGCAGTTTCATTTGTCTTTTCCGGGACCGAAGCGGGTCTTTTGTCGCTTAATCGGTTGCGATTGAGACAGTTATCGCGAAGTGGAGACTCTCACGCGATCCGGCTCTGGCGCTTGGTAGAGGAACCTTCCCGACTGTTCATCACCGTCCTTTGTGTTACCGGCCTCGCAAATATCATTGCCATCCTGATTCTAGCGTCGTGGTTTGTGCACGCTTTCAAGGAGTGGGGGTATCTCTGCACCATTTTGGTGGCTTTTCCGGTTTTCCTGATCGTGACCGAAATGTTGCCAAAGTCGTTTTTCCGGCGCTTCCCATACCAGGCTCTCGCCCCTATCGCCGTGCTCTTGGAGATAGCCTCTCTGGTACTGATACCGTTGATGACGATCGGCTCGTGGTGCGCAGTCCACATTTTCCGTCTGAAACGGCCGCAGGAAGTTTTCGTGGCGCGGGAAGATTTGAAATCGGTGACGCGGCAGATCGAAAAAATGGGGATGCTGAGTAGTATCGAACGTCAGATGATCCACAACGTCGTCGACTTTCGCGCAGTGCGGGTCAAGGACGTCATGGTAAAACGTGACCGGGTGGTGACATTAAAAATCGGCTCGCCGGTAGAAGAGGTTGTCAAGGTCTTCCTACAGACGCGTTTTGACTCTGTACCTCTCGCAAACGAGCGCGGGGAGATCGTTGGTTTGGTCAATGTCTTCGATGTTATCCTGGACAAGAAGCCCGGAGAGAATGTTGACGCCTATCTTCACCGCATGCTAGTGGTACGCGAAGATGAACCGGCCTCGATGGCGTTGCACCGCCTGAGAGCCGCGTTTCCCCAGACGCTCGCTCTGGTGGTCGATGGCGAGGACGACACCATCGGCGTGGTCGGAATCGAGGACCTGCTGGGACCGTTGGTGAAGGGGGCGGGGTGAGGGGGGCGTGTCGGCGTGTCGGCGTGGATGATTTCCAGCCTCTAATACGCTATTCCGTGGGTATCATGCCAATGGTCAAGCATTTTCGGGATTTGGACGTCTACCAAGGAGCCATGTCCTTGGTGATGGAGATTTTTGCTTTATCGAAACAGTTTCCACCAGATGAACGTTTTACATTAACCGATCAAATCAGGCGATCGTGCCGTTCGATTTGCGCCAACATCGCTGAGGCGTGGCGAAAAAGACGCTATAAAGCAGCCTTTATATCGAAGCTGAACGATGCAGAGACCGAGGCGAGCGAAACGCAGGTTCATCTCGAGATTGCCTTTAACCACGGATATGTCGATCGAGCGACCTTCGAAGCACTCGACGATAAGTGCGACAAAATCATTTCGCAGATCGTAAAAATGATCGATCAAGCAGATCGCTGGATAATCAAGCCCGTGCCAATTAAGCGGCGTCCAGCTCGTTAGGCTGTCCACGCCGACACGCCCATACGCTGACCGGCCACGCGTCGCGCTAGGCATCAGAGCCTCGCCCCACCACACGCCCTTGAACTCCTTGAACTCCTCCCCTACTTTCGCCCGTTTATGTCAACGACTCCGCAGGCGCTGCCTTACTCTAGAAAGAACCCTTTTCCTGGCAAACTTCTGATTAGTCAGACTTTGACACTCTCAGGTTCGGAGAAAGAGACGCTGCACTACGAGTTCTCGTTGGCCGGGTCCGGAATGCGATATGAGCCGGGAGATTCCATGGGGATCTTCGCGAAAAATAATCCGCAGCTGGTACAAGAGCTTTTGGAAGCCCTCCATTTCTCTGGTGAAGAGAGCGTGACCACGAAAGAAGGCGAGACCTTTACGCTGCGCGAGGGGCTACTTCAGCATTTCCAAATCACGCAACCTTCGAAGCAATTCCTGGAGTTGATCGCCGAACGATCGGCAACGAGGACGGAGCTCAAGGAATTGCTGAACCCGGAGCGAAAACATGAGCTGGACAATTATCTTTGGGGACTGGAAATCATCGACTTCCTTCTGGATAACCCGTCTTTAATTTTAACCGTCGAAGAGTTCGTGCGCACCCTGCGGAAGCTTCAGCCACGGCTATACTCGATCGCATCCAGTCTGAAGGCTCATCCCGAAGAGGTGCATTTGATGGTTGCGTCGGTCCGCTTTGAAAGCCATGGCAGAAAACGGGAGGGTATTGCCACAACTTATTTGGCTGACCGTGTAGCTGTCGGCTCCGAAGTGCCGATGTTCGTGCACGTCGCCAAAGGATTTCGCCTTCCGGAGGATCCTGCAAAACCGATTATCATGATCGGGCCGGGAACGGGATTAGCTCCGTTCCGCGCGTACCTGGAGGAACGAAAGGCGATGGGCGCATCCGGGAAAAACTGGCTCTTCTTTGGCGAACAGCGTCGCAACAGCGACTTCTTCTACAAGGAGCAGCTTGAAGAGCTGCAGAAGCAGGGCCTTTTGACCCGATTCGACACCGCTTTCTCCCGAGACCAGCCGAATAAGGTTTACGTCCAACATCGAATGCTCGAGAACAGCGAGGAGATCTTCGATTGGCTCGAGTCCGGTGCTCACTTTTTTGTCTGCGGTGACGCTGCCCGGATGGCAAAAGACGTGGATGTCGCCCTGCATCAAATCATTGAAAAGCATGGTGGCAAAACTCCGGAACAGGCCGCCGAGTACGTCGAGACTTTGCGAAAAGAGAAGCGGTACAAGAGGGATGTTTATTAGGCGGACGCGGTAACGCGAAAACCCTAGCGGTAACTCGCGTCGGATTTGAGCCGCGCCTTGGGGCTACCATGCACCAAAATTGTGGCGAACCCGGTGTCGATATCCGGCCGCATCAAACCCGATGCTACACCAACGGAACGGCTCAAATCCGGCGCGGATACACGTAACCTGAATCGGTCACCCAGGGCGCGCCGAGATTTTCGCCCTACCGGGCCATTGCTTCCAACCGCCCGCTAGCAGGATCGCAAAACTGCCCACACGGGCCATAGATGAACCGTAGCGGCGGGGACGATAGTCAGGCTGTGCAAAAGACAGTTCTGCCTTACGAAAACTCGGCTACCGATCAGCCGCAACCATCTGGGATTTCGCGCCGGCACATGGTTGCTACCGTCGCTGGCGCGTTACTTGGTACGTCTTCCCTTAGTACCATGAAAGCGGCGACTCCTTCAGACGACATTGGCGACAAAACTCCTCATGTTGATTTCAGTCTCAATGGAAAGTCAGCGCTGGTTACCGGTGCGGCCCGCGGCATCGGCCAGGCCATCTGTGCAGCTTTAGCTGCCGCGGGGGCGGACGTCATGGGTGTAGATATCTGCGCGGCGGCGGCACCGAACCTGACTTATCCGCCAGCGACAGAGGAGCAACTCGCACAGACCGGAAGGATGGTCGAAGGCGCGAAACGCCGCTGGATTCCGGTGAAAGCAGACATTCGGGACCCGAAGGCGATGGAAGCTGCTACCGATCGCGCGGTGAAAGAATTTGGGAAGCTAGATATCGTTGTAGCGAATGCAGGCATCCAGGCCTACGGCTCGATGGCCGAAATGCCACAAGATGACTGGGACAATGTTATCGACATTAACGTCAAGGGGACAGCCAATACCGTCCGCGCCGTGCTAGCGCACATGCTTTCTCGGAAGCATGGTCGGATCGTTATTATATCCTCTGGGCAGGGTCGGCATGGCTTCAAGAATGGCTCGGCTTATTCTGCTTCCAAATGGGCCCTCATCGGTCTGATGAAGTCGGTTGCCTGGGAAGTCGGTAAAAATGACATCACCGTTAACTGCGTCGAGCCAGGCCTGGTTGATACCCCTTTGACCAGGAATCCCGGCCGATGGCGTGAATTAATCAACACCTCAGGTAAGCAAGCGCCGCAGGACCCAACGGAAGAAGAAGCTATCGCGGCAAGCGCGCCTGGCTCAGTCATGGGCATACCTTGGATGCAACCGGATGACGTCGCGCCAGCCGTTGTGTTTCTGTGCACTGATCCCGCGAACCGCATCAGCGGCACCTGCATTGATGCCGTTGCCGGGGAAAGCGCGAAGTGGGGCTGAGGCCTCCCGGACTAGTCTTTATCGCCGGAACAGCGGGAACTGCCCTCCTCCAAGCGCGGCTTCCCCTCCAGAAGTCCGCCTATGCCCTGTCCGTTGGTCCTACCGCTACTCCACCGTGACCTCTCGGACGTAGATGTTCACCTGACCGTCTGCACCTCTTCGAACATCCTCGATCTGGAAGGGACGATCGTTCAGTCTGGCAAGGGCATCTCCTTCCTTAGGTACGTTTCCACCTCGAGGAAACTCTACGATAATCCTGGTACTCGATCCGGGCGCGTTGGCTGACTCCGACTTCGGACGCAACACCGCACGATTTTCTCGAGCCGCAGTCACGGTGAACTCGCCTTTCAGGTATATCGGATCGGTGCCGATCCCTTTATCCGCGAGCTCGGCTGTTTGGGATACATCGAACAACCGACCCTTTGGCATCAAACCCGGCTTAAAAAGTTGCCAGGTTCCAATTCTGTTACCGACGGGACTGGCTGAAGCCGCCAAAAAGGGTTGAGGAGTGGTTTCAACAACCGCCGCTGCCGCCGCGGTTGGTGACGCCGTAGGACGATTCGCCGCCGTTGCGGCTGCCACCACTTGTTTTGGGGTAGCGCTGGCGCGAGGGTTTTTCAGCAAGAGGGCCGGGGTAGGAGTCGATACCGGTGCGGCGCGCAAAGCAGCCACCAGAGTCGGATTGTTAGAGACCGATGCGCCGGGTGAAGCGTTGGTAGATGGAGTTTTGTTGGACGGGGTATTTGTCGACGCTACCTGGGATCCGGCGGCCCGCCGATACTGCGCGAACCGGGTTTCGGCCGCTTCAAACTGGTTGTTGCTAACCAACGGCAAGCCCGACTTCACGTAAAGCGCCGAAGGAGGTTCAAGTTGGAAACTGCTGCCACTCTGACCGTACGAAGAGTACAGAAGCGGCATACACGTGAACAACAGACGTCCCCCCCCCAAATTCGTGATATGAACGATGGCGGTCAGGTCAAACGATCGCCGCAATTCCAATCCTAAGCCGGTGACCAGTACCCGCTGCATGCTGGCAAGCTGTTCTGTCGGTGCGGGAAAGATCGCTTCCACATACATCGTGGGTACGTCGTTCGACACGGCCAGAGCCACGACCCCGGTTCCGAAATATTGGCTTCCGCTCATGGGGAAAGCGTCCAGGACCGTGTATTTTCCCGTTACATAGGGAACCTTGCCGACTTGATGGTCGTAGTTGCGCAGGTACGATCGAAGAAGATTATTGCTTTCTTCTAGGAGCCCGACGCTGCTCATTGCTCCATACCGCTCGAGCAACTTGTCGGGTCCCAAGAATTCACCACCGGGAGCAGCCGTTAGTTCGAAGCGCTTCGGCGGCGCCAACTTATTGAGCTTAGCCAGTAGCTGGTAGTTGAACGGTTGTTCCGGGTGATCGAAAACGTAGAAAGTTCCGATCCAGCAGACGACGGCCACGCCGCAAAGTAACAGGATAACGACCGTCCAACCGAAGAGACCATCTGAGCCCTCAGGTGGGGGCAGACGGCCTCGTGTGCGCCCGAGCTCTACTGCTTTCATCGGTAGTTGGCTGATTCCGGGCGGGGATAGAAATCAGCGTTTCTCCCCGGACACCTCGAATGAACTTCCACAACCACAACTGCGGACAACGTTAGGATTCTCAATTTTAAAACCTGAGCCCATCAACCCGTCGGTAAAATCCACGGTTGATCCCTGCAATAACTCGGCGCTCTTCGGATCTACGAGTACAGATACTCCGTTGCTTTCGATCCGATGGTCATCTGCCTTCGGGTAATCAAACTCCATGCCGTATTGCCGGCCGGCACAGCCTCCATCTTCGACAAAGATGCGTAACCCTTTGTCACTATAGCTCGGATCTTCCGAGACGAGCTGCTGGAGGTGACTAATAGCTGCTTGGGTGACCGTAATCATGTCGCTTGCCTAACTTAAACGGTAACTCCCCAGGACGTCAACGGTGGCAAATGGGTATTGCGGAGGCGACCGTTAAGAGCTGGCGGCAAAGTAATCAGTAGGTCAGTAATCAGATCAAACCTCTGCAAGAGGTCGAACCGGAATCAGTGTTCCGCGGACAATCTTCACTGATTACTGATGACTTTTCAACCACGTCCACGGCTTTCTAGTCCGATTGTCGAAGGCCGCCCTATACTGTACCCTAAGAAAATGGGTCGGATTGCTTTGCTTCCGGACGAAGTGGCCTCACAAGTTGCCGCGGGTGAGGTCGTGGAGCGGCCTGCTTCTGTGGTCAAGGAACTGGTCGAAAACAGTCTGGATGCCGGAGCTACCAGGATTGAAATCGCCATTGCGAGAGGCGGCTCTAGCTTGGTGCGCGTGGTCGATAATGGGGTAGGTATGGACCGAGACGACGCTCTGCTGAGTCTGGAACGCCATGCGACCAGTAAGATCCGGACCGGCAACGACCTGGCTACTATTCATACCCTTGGTTTCCGTGGGGAAGCTTTGCCGAGTATAGCCAGCGTCTCTCGCTTTCGATTGGCTACCCGCCCTGCTGACGTGATCGAAGGGACTGAGATCTTGGTCAATGGCGGAAAAATAGATACCGTCCGGGCTTGTGGAGAAGCACCAGGTACTCTGGTCGAAGCCAAACATCTATTCTACAACCTGCCGGCTCGGCGAAAGTTCTTGCGCACTGAGAATACCGAAGCCAGCCACGTTCACCACCAATTGACGTTGCAGGCGTTGGGCCATCCGGAGGTCGGTTTCGTGCTTTTGCGGGACCAGGCGCTCATCTTTCAGTTACCCCCAACCCGGTCATTGGCGACCCGCATCTCGGATCTTCGAGGTGACGAGATTATGAAGCAGGTTATCGAGATCGAGCCCACCACGTTGGAGGGCATCTCCATTCGTGGGTTTCTTGGTAAAGCTGGGGTCAGCCGGCCTACTCGGGCGGAACAAACTATTTTTGTGAATGGCCGAGCCGTCGAGAATCTGACCATCCAGCACGCTTTGAGGGAAGGTTATCACACCGCTCTCATGAAAGGGCAGTATCCGCTGGTGTTTCTTTTTCTGGATCTGGATCCGGCAGACGTTGACGTGAATGTGCATCCCGCCAAGCGCGAGGTACGGTTTCGTAATCCGGATGTAGTTCGCCAGGCTTTGGCTGAGACGGTGCGGAAAACGATCGATTCGGACCGCGGCAATTGGAGCCGAGCATTCACTAGTCCGCGGTCATCGCCCGCACCAGACGCCGCAGACTCCCCCCCATCTCCCCCTTTAGCTTCGTCGGCCAGGGGCGAACCCGTGGCTCCGCTCGTTCCCTTGGTGGAGCAGTTCGCGCTGCGGAAAGATTGGCACGAATTTCCGCAATCCCCCCCAGACGGACCAGCCTCACCGGAGATTTTCCATTCCGAGACAGCCGCGACGGCCTCCCCGAAGATCCCGGCGGCAGCGGCTTTGACGAGTTTCTCGCAGGATGGCCAGGGAACCTCGACCTCAGAATTTCGCCTGCTCGGTGTGTTAGGAAAACTCTACATCCTCATGGAGAATGAAGAGGGGTTGGTCCTGGTGGATCAACATGCGGCGCACGAGCGTATTTTGTTCGAACGTCTTCGACGTGAAACCGAAACTGCCGGCGTTCCTTGCCAACGATTGCTAATTCCGATCGTGCTAAGGCTGCCGCCGAAAGACTACGACTGGCTGCTGCTAAATGCTCCCAGCTTGCAGAAGATGGGGTTTTCGGTTGAGCCTTTTGGTGAGTCAACCTTGAAGATCGATGGGATTCCGCAGTTTTTGAGGATGGAAGATCCTGCGAATGCTATTCGCCAGCTCGTCGATGAGCTTCGCTCACTCACTTCCAGTACGTCGCGCCTCCGCCTGGGGGAGGACGTGATTGCAAAGACCGTTTGCCGTTACGCTGTGAAAGCCAATGATCATCTTCATTCCGCTGAAATTGGTCAATTAGTGAAGGACCTCTTGGCGTGCGAGTTACCCTATTGCTGTCCGCACGGACGCCCCACGATGATCCAGATCGGCTATTCGGAGCTGGAGAAAAAATTCGGCCGGAAAGTGTAAGGTAGGGCGAGGCCGGAATGGCATCCCGAGGGGATAATTCCGATATATCTTCCGAAGCTAGGAGGTTCGCCCTACCTTGCCCATTTTCCGGGCCAAATATGCTGTCAACGCCGGCTTAGCCATCGACCACGCAACCGACCAGAGCTGTCCTGCTATCGTACTAGCAAAGCTTCTAATTGGAGGCCGGACGCGAGTACCGCCTTTATCAAGATAGATCTTTTTCGTTCGTCTTGGCAGGCGGGAGAGCACCCAACCGAACAGTCCAATGAGGCTTAACCAGACCCAACGGTTCTTTTGCCAAGCTACCGAAAGACGTCGTTGGAAATCAAGCTGACCGCGCAACTCGACACCGGCGCCGGCTAGATCACCTCGAGTTCTCTCGAGTTCCTCGACTATTCGACGTTTCTCGTCGTTGTCCGAAGCCATTCTCGATCCTTTTGCAACTCATCCACGGTCATACGGAATATTGGCCGAAGTACTCGGTAGCGAAGGATAATCGCCGCTACCAAACTCCCGGCTAACAGAATACCAGCACAGAGCAGGGCTCCCCATCCCCATTCCCAATGTAGGAGGGTGATTATCAGGTAGAGCAGGAAGATCGCAAACATGACCAGGAAGCCGGCAAATAATGCAAGTACACCCGTTACGAGGAGGCCGATGATTAAGAGATGTAATCCGGCTTCCTTAGCTTCCAGGCCCAAGAGCTGGAGCCGGAGCTCCAGGTAACGAAGAAAGGCTGCGACCCAGGATTTGACAGAGTCAGCAGTCGATGAGTGCTCCGATTCAGCTCCAACCGGAGCATCCGAACTCATAGATTATTTGCGGAGAAATAGGCCCAGGAGAAAACCTGCTCCCAGCGCCATCAATATCGCTTTAGTGGGGTTCTCTCGCACGTAAGCTTCACCCTCACTCTGCCAAAATCTCGCCTTTGAATGAGCGTCTGACCAGGCGGTTTCTGCCGCTCCACGAAATTCGCGAGCTCTGCCCTCTGCTGCGGCCCTAAGCTCGTCCGCCTTTTTTTCCGCGGCCTTCCGGATTTCATCGGCTTTGGCGCTGGCCGCAGTTTTGAAATCGTCGGCCGCAGCTTTCAAATGGTCCTTTGATCTGGCTGCCGCATCTGATTCTGGACTGTTTTCCATAGTTCGTTTCAAAGTTATATCTTGTAAATGGAGAGGGGACTAGGACACCTATAAAACACTCTCCGGTTTTAATTTCGAAAATCAACCCTTCGGCGCGCTTGCAGCAGATCATAATTGTAAGGAACCCGGCGTCGCATGCCCAAGGCCTGGAGGGGAGCCGCTTTGTAGCATGGCAGCTCTATGGGTTGCTAGCAGGCGGCTCCCGGGAACGTCTCAGCGCGATGTTTTGCCGATCGCGTCTATTCTGTTACGGGGATACAACGGCCCATAGAACTGCCGCACGTCGAGACGTTCCCGGGAGCCGCCTGCTCGGCACATTTCTCGGCCGGGACAGTCATGGGACGAATTAGCAGGATCTCAAGGGATGACCCAAAGCGGCTCCCCTCCAGACGTTGGGCAGTCGCACTCGGTAACAATGCGACCAATCTTTTCGAGGACGACCCCCGATAAGGCACGCCTCCTAGCTCCTAGCTCCTACGAATTCCAAGCCGCCGAACCGTTCCGGTAAATGAAACGTCCCGCTAAAAGTAGGTGACCAGGCCGAAAGCTCCCGAGGTTGATCTTTGGGATGTTCAATGCGGCTAAAGTTGATGCGCCAACGGGTGAGATCACAATCGCCCATACTCTTGAAAGGGATTGCCAGTCCCGCGACCCATCCGTAAGCCAATAAACCCGTTGCGGTACGAAGCCCTTCGCAGTTCCAGTCGAAATCCTTCCGCATACCGCTTCGGACGCGCCGGACGAAGACGTCCAATACGGTATTCAATGGATTAACCTCAAACTCAAAGTAACAATCCAGATCGCCGAACGGATCAATAAAAACCTCGACAACATCTTGTTCCCAAAGCGGACCATCGTGTTTGGTAAAAGTTGCCCACGGGTCTGGATCTTGGCAGATGAACAGAACCAGGAGTTCATCCTGATGCCAGCCAACGCGGACTTCTGTGCCCCAGACCGGCGGCCGGCCGCTCTTATTGTCTGCCAGAAAGATGCGGCTAGCGTTCGACCAACAACCTGCCAGTCCATCTAAAGACGAACCGTCCCACGCCTCGGTGCGAGGGCAGATAACCTGCGGCACACTCGTCTGTTGGTCCGGCGAGGGCACCGTTATTTGTGAGCATCCGCCTTCGCTTCGCTACGGCCCGAGAGGTTTGCTTTGTCGATCAGCTTGCTGAATTCATCGAAAAAGTAGGTGGCGTCATGGGGGCCGGGAGCAGCCTCAGGATGGTATTGGACACTGAACACAGGGTGGTTTCGGTGGCGCATCCCCTCCACGGTGCCGTCGTTCAGGTTGATGTGAGAAACCTCTACCTCCGGGGGCAATGAATCGGGGTCCACGGCAAATCCGTGATTCTGTGAGGTGATCGCCACTTTGCCAGTGGCCAGGTCTTTGACCGGCTGATTCCCCCCGCGATGGCCAAACTTTAGCTTAAATGTTTTCCCACCGTATGCATAAGCCAAAAGTTGGTGACCGAGACAGATCCCGAAGATAGGGCATCTGCCAACCAGTTCGCTGAGTTCTTTGTGGATGTAGGTCAGCGGAGCGGGATCCCCCGGGCCGTTGGATAGGAAGACACCATCTGGCTTCAAACTCAGCACCTCTTTGGCCGAGGTTCCGGCCGGCACGACTCGCACCCCGAACCCATGCTGCCGCAGCCGCCGCAAGATGTTGGTCTTTATGCCGTAATCGTAAGCAACAATCTGGTGCCGCTTCGGAGGCAATGATTTGAATGCTTGACCGTTCTCTGTGATCTCGGTAGTCCCGGCGCCCTTGATCAAGGTCCATTCCCCGCTCAAACGATCTTCCGGGTCCCAATCGAACGCTTGATGCGTCGTGACTTCGCGGACATAGTCGGAGCCTGCCATCGGCGGGGCGTTACGAGCTGCGGCTACGGCTTCTTCCAGGGACAAAGTTTCATCCGTCAAGCAAGCCCGCATCGCTCCTCGAACCCGGAGATGTTTGGTCAGGGCTCGAGTATCCACCCCTTGGATCGCGGGGATTTTCCAACGCTTAAGATAATCATCGAGGGACTCGGCTGAGCGCCAGTTGCTGGTTATCGGAGATAATTCTCCCACCACAAACCCCCGGACATGCGGTTCACTGCTCTCGTTGTCGAGCTCGTTTGTTCCGTAGTTACCGATCAGCGGATAGGTCATCGTCACGATCTGCCCCCGGTAGGAAGGGTCCGTCAGGACTTCCTGGTAACCGGTCATCGACGTATTAAAACAGATCTCGCCGATGGTGGTGCCGGATGCGCCAAACGATTCCCCGCTAAAGGTCCGCCCATCTTCGAGAGCGATTAAAGCCTGCTTCATTTTCGGCGGGCAATATCGGGGTGGTGGGAGAGGAGTTCAAGCCCACTTGGTACGGCGAGGCTCCCGAAAGCGTACCGGCGTGTGGGCGTATCGGTGTGTCGGCGTGGGTGCGAGGCGCAAGCGTGAAAAAAGAGGCGCGAAGCGCTGAAAAGAATTTAGCCTGGGCTGAGTCTGCGAGGCCTAGGGCGGTCCAAATAAAATGGCGTTAGCGCTGAAAGGCGCGGCAGAACGGTGTTTGCTGTTTTGTGGGTCGACCTAGGATCCGTGCACCGATGCATTACGTCGGGCCGGCTTCACCGATTCTACCGCACTTTCAACGCTGACCGCAACATGGGAGCAAGATCCCCGTTCTTGCTGATGACGATTTTCTCTAGTCCGAGCCAATTAGCCATGGATCGCAGCTCAGCTGCCACTGCGCGCACGAAAGTTTTTGGCTCGGTCTGAGGCTCGGCAAATGCGCCCACTACTCGTAGCGATTGGTTCGCGCGATCTGCTTTCAAATCGAGCCGGGCCACGAAGTTTTGGCCAAACAGAAACGGTAGAACGTAATAACCGTGTTGCCGTTGAGCCGCGGGAGTGTAGATCTCAATCCGATAACGAAATCCGAAGAGCCGTTCCGTTCGTTTCCTCTCCCATAGTAACGGATCAAATGGCGACAAGAATGCTGCTGTCTCGAGCAAGCGAGGAACCCGAACCGCAGAGCTAAGATAGGCCGGCTGGCGCCAGCCTTCGACTTTCACTTCCAAGAGCTCACCGGCTTCAACCAGTTCTCGTATCCGGGGTCGCGCGTCGTTAATCTTAAGCCGGAAATAATCCGCAAGATCGTTTTCGGTAGCAACCCCAAGGGCGCGCGAAGCGGTTGCCACCAATTCTCGTTGTGCGGTGTCCCGATCTTGGATAGCGCCGTTGTAAAGATCCGGAAAGACGCGTTCAGTCAGGTCATACACCCGCTCGAAGTTACGCCGGGTCCTGGTGGTGACTTGCCCGGACCAAAAGAGCCATTCCAACGCGATCTTGGAATCGCTCCACTCCCACCAGCCGGCTTTCCTGGCTAATTGCTCTTCTCTTATCGCTTTCTCGACATCGCCAGCCCCGGCCGGCCCATGCTCTCGAATCTGTTCCAAGATCTTTTGGATTAAGGCTGCGTTCTCTTTCGCGAAATTGACCAAACCGCGGTAAACGCCGACCCCTTGCTTGGCTCGCTCCATCCGCCAGCGGAAACTGGAGAACAGCCTTACCGGAATCAGAGACGCCGCATGCCCCCAGTACTCGAAGAGCAAGCGTTTCCGATAAGCAAGATCGTCCAACCATTGAGTCGGGTAGGGACCGATCCTGGAGAATGGAGGAAAATAATGAGCTCGAACCAAGACATTCACCGAATCGATCTGCACCAGCCCGAGGCGTTGAATTGTCGATAACAAGTGTCTTTTGGTGGCCCGTGCCGGCTTGGGGCGCCCGAAGCCTTGTGCCGCTAAGGCAGTTCGCCGCGCTTCTCCCAGCGAGAGCGTCAGCCGCGTGCGCGTTCGGGAAGGTTTAGTGTCCTGTCCCATAAATAACATGGCTTTCGTCCCGCGGCCGCGGGATCAGTTGGCTGTTTTTCAAGGCGGTGCGAGCCGCACTGGCACTAGCGACGAGCATATCTGAAGTGATACGTGAGGAGTGAGCAACGCGGAAAAACAGCCAACTGGCCACGGCCCGGAGGGTTGCGATGAAAATGGGCCGGCGGCTGTCCCGCGGCCGCGGGATCGGTTACGTATCGATTCAGATATGCGCCCTCCTCGCGTCCGGCAGCTGCCGGACCGGCGGCCCATTTTGATCGCAGAAAGCCATGCTATTTATGGGACAGGACACTGGTTCCGGTCACCAAGAGAGCTGGTTCCAATATGTGACCGTGCCGTTATGGTTCTTAACGAACCTGACCGAACCATCTTGAGAGATCACGATGGCGAGACATTTCGGATGCTGGTCACAAAGCCGGTAGACCGCCCGGTGGCGAGTCCCTACGTCGTCTAGGGATTCATTAGCCCAAATCGTGGCTTCAAGATCCATCGCTCGTCGCACGCTAGACAGACAGGGAGCTTCTGAGAGGAGTTCCGCGCCGAAGCCAACGATTTCATACTGCTTGGTCAAGACCAACGCTCCGTCGACCGCCATGAGGTCACCTAAAAAGTGGGCGAATTCAAAAAAGGCTTCATCTAACTCGCCGAGTTGCCGGTCAGCAAAGCTTTGGTATTCAGTCCAACCAATATTCTGAACGTGGTTGGCCTTCGCCAACTGACAAAGCCGCCTAACCGCGGAGCCCAAGAGTTGCCGGTACCGAGTCCGATGCGGACTTCTAGCCATCAGATACTTGAAACGCATTGGACCGCCCGGCGCGGTAAAGTCAGCTTCGTCGTCCGGCTCGATAAAAACCAGCGTACCGCCATGTTTGGCATTCCTCACAACGCTGAGCGTCCTACGACTGATGTTCTGAGAAACCGCTCTAAGGAAGTCGATATCAACCTTTACAGACGGATGATTGCCGTCTTCCTGGGCAAGCCAATGCTGCATTTGCTTGCGCACGCCCGCGAACGATTCTCGTAGCCAGTTAGACTGGAAAAGGTCAAACGCGTAGGCTTCCAGTTGTCCGCCGCTGAGCGCAGCAATCCGCCGATGACCAACAAAGACCGTGATACGGCCTGGACCGAGGGCATGAATCACGACTCGCGTCGGTAACGGGTAGCCGGTGAAACGGCCGCCATCGACTGTATTGACCCATCTGGTGCCGGACAAAAGGATCCCCCAAACCTTGAGCTTCTCGTCTCCGTACGGCGCCACGGCGACCAGAGAACGAAAGAAATCCGCGGCCATAGAGATCCGCCGCACTTCCTGCTCATTAAAGGGTCGCGGCCGGTCGAACGAGATTGCACTGAGAGCAGTAGGCGGTTGATCGGCTTTTACGACGTCTTCAGGTTGACCCAGCAATATCCGGAAAGTCACCGGTCGTTGCTCTTCTCTCAGGAGGCTGGCGTGATAGGCGACGTCCAGCAGTAATCGCAGCTGCCAATCGTTGGGCAGATACGTCAAGAGATCAGCAGGCCAAGCCCGTTTGACCAGCTCGGTCAATTGGCCTGGATAAGAGTAGCCGAGGTAACTATGCAACCGATGGGTCATTCTCAGACGTCGTCATCAAACGAGCAATTAATCGCGACCGGAGCCAGTTTGCAATTTCCGAGGCGAAGGATTTTCGGGGATGTGCGTGAAGGACGCGTTTGCGTGGTGCAAATCGGGGAGGGCGCGCTGCCTGTCCGACGTAGCCAGCGGTCTTTCGCTTGTTTTTTATTAGGCTGAGGCGAAGTCGGATCCCCGCGCGCCGTGAGGACGTGCCAAACCCAAAGGTGTATTCGCGTCTGCGACTATAAAACGTCTCCGACTCCGGTCACCACGGATCGCGAGGACGCGATCCCTCCCCAGTGTTGGGCCTGAATTCAACCTGAATCCGTAGCCAGGTCGAAACTCGAGTCCTTAAGTCCCTTCGGGCTAAAATTCGGCGTCGGTCGCACAGGGTCCGGCTCGGCCCGCGCACAGATCTAGCCGGGTGATTCAGTAATAGAATACCTGTCGCCCTGCGAATGGCTTTAGGCCGTTCGGGAGCCTCGCCTCCGCCAAGCCTACGGCGCGGCAGGCCCTCGCCCCACCAAATGGAATCGACTTCCCCGCTTACAGCTTCGTCGCGATGATCTTCTCGAGTTTCACGATATCGGCCGAGAACTTGCGGATACCTTCAGCTAGTTTCTCAGTCGCCATCGGATCCTCGTTGAGCGCGAACCGGAACGCTTTCTCATCAAAAGTGACCTTCTCAAGGTCACTTGCCTTTGCGGCTTCCAGCGAGAGTTTTCGCGTGATTGGCTCAGTCGAGCTGCTGAGCTCAGCCAGAAGCTTCGGGCTGATGGTTAGCAGATCACACCCCGCCAGTTCGGTAATTTCTCCCGTGTTCCGGAAGCTGGCGCCCATTACCTCGGTCTGATGGCCGAATTTTTTGTAGTAATGGTAGATCTCGGTTACCGAGATAACCCCGGGATCTTCAGCACCGTGATACTCTTTTCCGGTCGACGCTTTGTACCAGTCGTAGATCCGACCCACGAACGGCGAGATCAGCCGCACTCCGGCTTCGGCGCAAGCGACCGCCTGAGGGAACGAGAAGAGCAACGTCAAATTGCAATTGATCCCTTCCTTCTGAAGCTGTTCCGCCGCTTTAATGCCTTCCCAGGTAGAGGCGATCTTGATCAGTACCCGTTCCCGGGAAATTCCGTTTTTCTCGTAGAGACCGATCAGTTGTCGAGCCTTCTTGATCGAACCTGCCGTATCAAAAGAGAGCCGCGCATCGGTTTCGGTCGAGACCCGGCCTGGAACGATCTTCAAGATCTCTAGCCCGAATGCGATCAGCAAATGGTCGATCACGTCTTCGATCTTCGCTGCACCTGATAACGGAGAGGCCTTCAAACCGGCGATAACTTCGTCCAAAAGATGGGCATATTCAGATTGCGAAACCGCGGCGAAAATGAGACTTGGATTCGTCGTCGAGTCCTGTGGCTTAAATTGGCGAATACTCTCGAAGTCGCCGGTGTCAGCTACGACTTTCGTGAACTGTTTGAGCTGTTCAAGCTGTGAAAGCTTCTCAATGGTTGCGGTGCTCATACGAATAACCACCCAACGCCTATTGTGGGGCGACTTCAACAACTTTCTGCGGGGTACGACCCGAAACCCTGGAGCGCTGCCTCGCTTGCGAGGCCGTGGTGATCAGGGCGATAATCGTTACATGCCCTTTCCTTGGTCTGCGCTCCGTATCGTGCAGGTGGGGCGACGTGGAACGGTACCTGGTGTTGCACGGTGTCTCCGAATCTTGGGCGTGGCGATCCGGAAGACGATGGAGCACAGCACACGATAGGGCACCGCGTGACGACGTCGCCCTGCGCTCCACGGCCTCGCAAGCGAGGCAGCGCTCCAGGGTTCGCCTCCCTACCGAGGAACAGCCAACGGCGAACCGTGAAGCGTCTCGTAATACACCTGCAGGGCGGCGTCGTAGACGGCTTTAATCGGAACTCCTGTCTTCTCGGCCGCCTTGCGGCAATCCTCAAACTCGGGCGCTACCTGAATCACTTCGTCTCCAAGTACACCAAGCTTGATTCGCAGAGACCCGTACTGAGTCGTCACTGAGATGAATCTGCGGTCGAGAGCCAGACGATCAACTTCGTGGTAACGCACCCCGAAGGTCGATGTGTGTCGGAGGATGAGATCTTGGACTTCGGGTAATTGGTCTGGCCGGCAAAGAGCGGTGAGCAAAATCCCTGGCCGGCTCTTTTTCATTTGGACTGAGGAGAAAAAAGCTTCCACGGCGCCGGCTTCCCTTATCTTCTCGATCGCTGCCCCGAGCAGTTCCGGGGTCATATCATCGATGGTGGCCTGGATCTCGATCAATCGCTCCGGACCCGAGGACACCACTTTCTCCCCTAGGACTGCGCGGAGCACGTTTGCGCGTTGAGGGAGATCTCGACTGCCCAGGCCGTAACCGGTCTTAGTAGGCCGGAGCAGCGGGAGCGTGCCGACTGAGCTCTGAAACTCGGCTACCAATGCGGCGCCGGTGGGAGTAATCAACTCAAACGGGACGGCAATTTGAGAGAGAGGCAAGCCGCTCAAGATCTCTAATGTTGCCGGGCTGGGAATCGGATATTCGCCATGAGCGCAATGGATCGAGCCCTGCCCATCGACTAGTTGAGAAAAATGGATCTCGGCGACCGCTAAGCTTTCGATCCCGACGCAGGCCAGCACCACGTCAATGATGGAATCGAGGGCGCCGACCTCGTGGAAATGCACATCGTCGATGGGACACCCATGGATCTTCGCTTCGGCGACCGCGAGACGATGAAAGACGCCCAGACTGTGTTTCTTGGTAAATTCGGAAAGTTCGCTGTCGTTGATCAGCTCGACGATGTCCCGATACGTGCGGTGAACCCCGGTAGGGGCGAGCTCCGGCTCCTGCGCCGCATCATGGTGGTGATCATGATCGTGATGAGCGTGATGATGGTGAGCCGCATGATCGTGCTGATCTCCATGGTGCCGGTGGTTATGATCGTTGGAATGTTCGTCTTCTGAGTGAACGTGGACTGCGCCGGCGTGTACCCCGAATTTGACTCCGGCGATCCCTTTGCGCTGTTGGCGCTCGAAATGTAAGTGGTGGTCTTCGAGTGTGATCTTGGTCAGTTCCCACTCAAAAACGGACGGCGCCACTCCGAGATCAGTCAGTGCCCCTACAAACATGTCTCCACTGATCCCGGAGAAGCAGTCCACGTAGAGAATCCTCATTCGAGCCAATAGAATGACAAATCAGGCGCCGCAACCGAATCCGAAACAATCCAACCGCGAATGGACACGAATTGACACGAAGATGAGAGTCTCAAGCCGACCGCAGCTTGGCGCGCCCTTTGTCCGCCAGATCGCGGCCAGGACAGGCACTCACGGGGAAAGGCGCCGGAAAATTCAGGGAGCCAGCCAGAAAACTATCTGCGTACATCTGCGTTAATCTGCGGTTGGCCTTAATATTTGTCTTCGTGTCATTCGTGGCTTGTCGCGCCGTAGGGTTGGCGGAGGCGGATCCATTCGCGGTTGGATCTAATCTTTCCGCAACTTTTTGCCGCGCTGATGGGTAGGTGGTATGAGGCATTGAGCCGACGATCGAAACCAACCAAACCGCTCAGAACTCTCGGACACCTATGAGGACAGCCATACTAGCCGCGCTCTCGATTGGAGTCCTAATGGCGATGGGGAAAGTTTCCCTGGCCCAGTCCGTCACTATCGACGCCCCGCTTATTAATCAAACCCTTATTGCGTCGAATAATCAGACGCTTTCACTGAACGGAGATGGCAAGCCCAGAGTGATCACCGGCGACAACAACAAGGTCCAGATTCACGGGGACTGTTCGAGTCTGAAGGTCATAGGCAATAGCAATACGGTGGAAGTGGAGCGAGTGGGAGAAATCCAAATGATCGGCGGCGCGAACCGGGTAGCGTACGTCCACACGCTCGATGGCGAGAGTCCAAGCGTCGCCAATATCGGCCAGGATAATGAGGCCAAGCAAATCGCTGCCCTGGGTTCTACTAATGCGCCAACGGCAGCCCCGTCCCCGGAGGACAGCGGCGATGTTGAGCTCATTACCCTGACCAACGATAACCAGACTCGACCTATCAATAAGCCGCATGTCAAACTGGTCGGCAGCAATAATTCTGTCGTGTTCACCGGGATCGCCCAGCAACTTGAAATCGAGGGCTCAAACAACGACGTCGAGATCGATCAGGTTACCAAAGTCATTTTCCACGGCTCGAATAACGATGTGACTTACAAGCAGCCCCTGACCTCAGGAGAAGTCGTGTCGGAATCGCACGGGTCGAATAACGACGTCGAGAAAGCAGACTGAAACAGTCACTTTCTTCTTTTCTACCAGTTGAGCTTCGTTGTATACGGTCACCCATGAAGCGTGGCGTTTGGCTTGCCATCGTAGTGGGCTGCTTCGGGCTGGTTGCCGTGCCCGTAATGGCGATCTCTCCGGATCTCTGGCAAAATGATCTGGCCAGAGCGGAAACGTTTTATGTCGGTCCGTGGGAGGTCGATATTCCTCCTTTCTATTTTGGCCCGAATGCAAACCAGCGAGAGCTCCGACTATTGCTTAAACAACCGGACGCGGCGACTCGCATGCGTTGGTTGCTTTCTCATGGAACGCCCGAGGGCCGGATGTGGGGTCTATACGGATTGCGTCTGCTGCACGACCCAGAATTTGAAGCCTACGCTAGCCGCCTTGAGGAGCAGCCTGGAGAAATCTTGACCACAACCGTGGTCCCAGGCTTCCACAAAACCAAAAGTGAAGTCATCGAACGGATTCGTCGCAACGATTTTCATTTCTAATCGGTTGCAACTTACGCCGAATCGGATGTGTAATTACTGAGAGTTCACCTCCGCTTTTAACTATCTATGAAAAACCTATCAGGAAGATTCCGTTTGTTTGTAGCTATAGTAGGCTGTTCAGCGTCTTTCGCTCTTGGACAAAGCGTTGTCCGCGGGACGGACACCGCTCAACAGGTCATGGCGTCGAATCAGAAGTTGTCTTTTGACGGCGGTAACAAAACGTTTCAGATCCTCGGCCATGATGACGAGGTGACGATCACGGGTGATTGTTCGGCGGTTTCGGTGTTAGGCACTAACAACAAGGTAATCCTTGAGGGAGTTGGCGTGATCCAGGCTGGCGGCAGTGGCAATTTGATTACCTATCGTCGGGGACTGAATGGGGAAACGGCACCCAAGATCGCGACTATGGGCGAGAACAATAAGGTGGTCGCTGCCGAGCAGTAGGGAGAGGTGATTAGTGAGGCGGCCAGTGGAGCGCTGCCTCGCTTGCGAGGCCGTGGTGAGCAGGGCGAATGGTCACTGCGGCCTTTTGGTTGTCTAAGCTCTGTGTCGCGCTGATTCGAGGACTTGGACAGCTACCCGGGTTGCAAACACAACCTCCCCAATCTCAACACGATAGAATACAGCACGCGGAATTTATTGTGTGACGATACCCCCCTGGTCACGACGGCCTCGCAACCTGTCGCGCCGTAGGCTTGGCGAAGGAGGAAGCGAGGCAGCGCTCCAGGGTACCGCCTCGATTGCCAATCGCATTTATCTCCGGATATCCCGAAGCCGTTTCACCAAATAGAAACGTTGGTGGCCGGTCGGATAGTCCTCCAATGTGCCGAAGACTTTAAACCCGAGTTTTTCGTAGAACCCGGGTGCCTGATAATCGAAAGTATCTAAATAGATCACGTCGCACCCTTGCTCGAGAGCCAACGCTTCTGCGCGTTTCAAGAGTTCCCGGCCGATTCCTTCTCGTCGAAATTGCTGGTCGACGAAAACTGACGAGACAAAGAAATGGTTCCAGTGGGTAAAACCTAACAAACCTCCGATGAATTCGCCCGCCTCTGAATGCACAGAAAACGCGAATTCCTTCGAGTTTCGGGGCCCCACCTGCGCCTCGTTGTAGGCGATCAAGGGATCGATGATGCGGTACCGTTCTTCGGGCGTTGGCTCGGGTTTTAAGGTGAAGGTAAGCTCCATAATAGGAAGTGATCAGTAATCAGTGTGTCAGTAATCAGTCTAGAACTGGCTGACCGCCAACTGATTACTGATTACTTCGGTCTTTTCTCGAGGACGACGACGAGAACGATGCGCTCTACACTTCAAACGCCAAAATACACGGAAGCTCGCCGGGATACGCAAAACGCAGCAGCGAATAGCCGATCCCCGCGGTTCCTCGGAACAGACTCGGCGAGAAGCAGAAGTTTTCACCCACGCTCTGTTGAAGACGAAAGAACGCTCCTTGCAGGCCCCGTTCCAGAGTTTGCTCGATTAGACTTGAGCTCTTGGCCAAGAGCTCAGGCCGATTTTCCTTTGTGGCGATGTAGCTCAGGACCTCAGCAATCCCGAAGTTCCCGCAGCACCAGTGATCCATGCTGCCTCGGTGACGGATCTTCTCAACGATGACATCCAGTTGGTCGCCGGTGAGCTTTTGCGGTGTGGTCACGTCGGTCATGGCTAGAAGAATCCCGGCAGTGCCGTTGCACCAGTTATTGAGAGAACCTTGAGGCCCTCGTACGGCGATTGGCCAGGAACTGTTTCTCGCGTCAAAAAAACTGGTTTCCAGCTCGAACGCGCGCTCAACGAGTTGGTTGAACTGTTGATCGGAGAAAGCGCGACCATATTGGGTCAAGGCAAAACCTATGCCCGCTAAGCCATGAGCAAAGCCGACATAAGAATCGCCGTCGGATCTAGGCCAGCCAAGTTCGGGATGGTAACGAGCCGCTAACATCTGAGCTGCGGTGAGCGCATTAGCGGCTGCGTCGGCGTCACTGGTGACCTGATAAAGTCGCGTGAGCGCTACTAACAACCCGGCCACGCCGGAGATTATGTCAGGCTCATCCTTATCAGGCCTAAATTTGACTCTTTTATTCAGCGATAGAGCGAGCGTAGTCCAATCTTCGTCGCCCGTTAGCTTGGCCAGAACCAAAGCTCCGTAAATCAGTGCTCCGACTCCGTTGCAAATGCCGGCAGGATAGTCATCAGGCGGCTCGAAGTGAGCTAGCCTTTCTCTGAACCTCGATGCCTGGCGTTTCGGGAAAGCTGGTCCGGCTAGCCGATCTGCCGCCGCTAGAAAAATGAGCGGACCCATATCTCCGAGATAGATTCCTTCGCGGTGAGCAGCGCTGAGATCGCGCGGAAGATAAGTCGGTGGCTCCCACAAATACGAGCTTTCCGATTTATTAATCCGCTGCGTTAGTTCGGTAGCAAACTGCCGGACAATCAGTTCGGCCTGCGGTCCGGTTAACGGCATTTTGGTCGTTGCCGGAAAACGTCTGAGCGATTCTTCGATCACCTCCGCTTGAAACCGGAAATCGTCTGCTCCCATGGCCGCGATTCGTTCGAAAACTACCTCGATCGGTTTCTTTCGGGCCGCGTTGGGAAGGCTGAAGTCTTGACCAAGTAAGTCCGCGCTGTTGAGTCGGATATGGAATCTCGGTATATCCAATCCGAGCAACGACTGAACCTCGAAGTCGATCAACTTTTTGATTTCTGGTGTTAGTGCATTGTCTCGCAACGGGACACGATAAAGTTGCTCATAAACGGTGCTATGGCGTACGCCAGAGGTCAGACATTTGGGAGAACGCGCTTGCTTCAGCAGGAGTCCGTAAAGGGTAGTCGGCCGATAAACGAACCTGGTCTTGCTTTCGCCGAATTGGTTGATTAGCTGCCGAAACTCCGTTCTCCGATCTAAGACGAAATGGTAGAGCCGGCCAAACCCGGCTATCAATTCAGCTTGGTAACGCCGCACATCTTGGACCTCGCTTCCCAAACGGACAGTGTTGCCGGCCTGTCTCGGCGATCGCGGCTTGGTGATCGAGCGCATCCCGTTCGAGTTCAAATTTTCCCACTCCATCACGTTAGTGTGCGAGAGGTCGACAAAGCCGCTTCCCAGGCCACAATAGTCTGCGGGTACATGAGAGGCGCTTAACTGCCAGAAGGGCAACAAACCGGTTTCGATCACCGACGGAATTCCCAGTTCGAAAATGTGCACGGTGCCCGGTGTCGAATCGAACTTCGCACTGCCGCGTCCAGGATGAAAAAAGGATTCTGTGTCGATAGGAACCGGGCGATCGCCTGCCGCCATCACATTTTCGAATCCCAGATCACACCCATTCAGCAGATAAGCCAGACAGAGAAGCTCTCCACCGCCCTGGTAATAATGCCGGACTTCCTGCTCGCTTTGGCAGGGACATTGTTCGACAAACTCTTCCCAGCCATACCCCTCTCGCTTGATGAAGCGCGCCAAGCGCCAAGCCGCGGTGAATCCGGCGCCGGCAAGCCAGCGATCAACTTGACTGAGCGCTTCAGCAATGGAGAGGTCTTTGGGTTTGTACAGCACCTGCTTGCCGTCATCGAAAATCAGCAAAATCACTTGCTTCCCACCATCGTGCCGATCGGAGATGCCTGTTTTTGTGCGAACGAGTTTTGGGGAGGGATTTTCCGATTGAGTCAAAGCGACTACTTCAGAAAGGTCGGTTCGAAGGCGCTCCAGGAATATGCTAGTGGAACTAATCCAGGACGTGAGCAAATGGCTGATCTGCCGGGCCAAAACCGGGAATCGTTCGAACAAGCTTCGGTAATCGGTTTGGCGAACGCTTTGGATAAAGGTCTCGAAACTGCCGCCGTTCTGCCGATGTTGAGAGAATTGTTCGAAAGCAGGGAACGAGGCAAGTTCGGAAATCTCTTGGAGGAGGGAAAGAAGCAAAGAATCGATCGCTGAAACCGCCACGATCCCGGATGACGGAGATAGGCTCTGACGAGCGAACGCGACCAGGGGTAGCCAGAGAACTGAAAATGGAAATGCCTGACTCTCCTCCAAACCGACAGCTGGATACTGAAGCGCTTGGTTTAGAACTTCTTCCCATGGATCCGGTTGGGCCGCGGACGTGGGTGGCTCTACGGTGAGATAAACTGCCTGCTCTTCAGAAATACCGAGCGATCTCAGGCGGTCAGAGAATCGGTCATAGGTTCCGGCGGTGAATACCTGCTTCCAATTGCGGAAGTCGTCTCCGGGTTCGGGAACTGCCGGGGCTCCGGCTGATTGCTCGGCCAACCGCTCGTGGAGATAGCGAGCTTGAGCGGAAAGGGGAGCTAAGGATGTAAACATAAGTAGCCGCCATCGGAACCGATGGCGGCTTCACAAAAAGCTTGGGCCGACCGAGCAATTAATGCCGGCGCGGCTTAGGCGATGTTGACGGTGCTCAACACGTTGGAGCAGCTGACGCTCTGAATAGAGGTCGTATCGTTGATGCCGCCGGCAACGTCTTCGAGCTGTTCGTCGCTAATGGATTCTGGTTTGTTGGTTTCTTCGCTCATATTAGAAAGGTTTCTAGTTGTCGTTTGTGGAGTGGGAACCGACCAGTTTTTGTTCTGGCGCGGCTTAGGCGATGTTGACGGTGCTCAACACGTTGGAGCAGCTAACGCTCTGAATAGAGGTCGTATCGTTGATGCCGCCGGCAACATCTTCGAGTTGTTCGTCGCTAATAGATTCTGGTTTGTTGGTTTCTTCGCTCATATTAGGTAGGTTGTTATGGGTTGGTTGGTTTCGGTTTGAGATAGCAGCGTTCGCCAATTCTTTCTATGACCTGGCTTAGGCGATGTTAATCGTGCTCAACACGTTGGAGCAGCTGACGCTCTGAATAGAGGTGGTATCGTTGATGCCGCCGGCAACATCTTCGAGTTGTTCGTCGCTAATAGATTCTGGCTTGTTGGTTTCTTCGCTCATATTGGGCAGGTTGTTGGGTTGTTGGTTTTGCTTGGTTGAGAAATCCGAGTCTCAAACGATTACAGGGGATCCTGAATATTCAGCACGTTGGCTTGAGGATTGAGGAACCCGCCAGCGACCATTTCGAGTTCGGCGTCCGTGAGATGTGCTGCCTCCTCAGGATAATCCTTTGGCAGCACGATATACATGAGGTTGTCAGTCTCTTGTAAGAGTACGACCTGCAGGTGATCCGGTAAGGTTTTGCCCAACGCTCTCTCTACCGCGAACTTTGGGTTCGCTAGGAGAGACTCCCGGAACGCCTCATCTTTCGAGGCCGCCCTCACAAGTGCCTCCCGTATTTCTTTGCGTGAGATTGTTGAGTTAGGATCCATTGCAAATTCTCGTTAATAGAGCTCTGCAGCCACTTGCCTATCTGCCAAGCTAGATAGCAACGGCCGTGCCATAGCTGGTTGCTGAATTATAATGCCCAAGTTATCAAGGCCTTACATAGAAACGGCCCTTCGGCGTCGCCGCGACACGCCCTCAAAAATGGAACCCCGGTTCTCTAAAATGGAACGACAGCTCCATTTTCAGGTTCAGGGTTAACGGTAGAGCGTTGCGCGGTTTGGCGGCTGATTTGGTGGGGCGAGGCTCCCGAAAGAACTAGGCGATCGAACAACGAACTAGACTCGCCGTCGCTCTATCGTTTGAAACGCCGAATCGCGCGCCGAGCCGGGTACGGGACGTGCCAACGCCTTACCGCTCCCAACCTTCCAGCAAGGCCTGATTGGCGATCACCTGACCCCAGCGCTCCAAACCGGTGGGCGTGCCGTGTCGTGGATCCGGCTCGGCGCGCGGTTCGACCTTGCAAACGAAAGAGCGGCGATAGGTTAATCTCCTTGATTAGCGGTTCAGGTCTTTCGGGAGCCTCGCCCCACCAAATCAGCCGGCAAACCGCGCACCGCCAACCGCCGACCGCCGACCGCCAAACGCCAAACGCCAAACGCCAAACGCCAAACGCTAACCCGTTCACTCCTCGGGTTTCAGGCGATGATGTCGGAGAAAATCCATGAACTTTTGATAGTGGTCCGGTCCTATATTGAAGAGGACGCTCATCCGACGATAGCTGCCCCTGGCTGCTAACAGGCCCTGAGAAATGACGTCTCGTACTTGAGATCGGTTCAAATCCCGTTCGAGAAAAGGTTCGTGAACGACATCCCAAAACGGTCGCCCACCTTCAACCATGCTTTCAAGCAGCTCGTTTTTGCCAGTGTCGGGACGCGGTAAATCGGGTTGGCGAAGCTCGCTGAGGAAGTGATCTGGCTCGATGTATTTCGCTTCGGCCATCGAGAAACCGATCGTAACGATACTTTTGAGCTCTCTGGCGTTGCCGGGCCAGGGATATCGTTCCAGGAATTTAATCGACGTCGGTGAGAAGACCTTTTTGAGATTGTATTCTTGATTTAACCGATCAACGAAATAGTTGACTAATAATTTCCAATCGTCTTCCCGTTCGCGCATAGGCGGGATTTCCAGCGGAAAGTAACGAAGGCGAAAATAGAGGTCCTGCCGAAATTGACCGGCCTGGATCATCTCTCTCAGCGGCCGGTTCGTTGCGGCGACTACCCGAACATCCACCGAATGCGTTTGGGTGGATCCCAACGGTTTCACCTCCTTCTCGGCGAGCGCCCGGAGAAGCATAGTCTGAGCAATTGGAGCGAGGTCTCCGACTTCATCCAGAAAAACTAAGCCTCCATCCGCCGCGTTGAACAAGCCTTTATGGTCCGCTATCGCACCTGTAAAACTGCCTTTCACATGGCCGAACAATTCGCTCACCGTTACGTTACCCTCGCTATATTGCGGGCAGTTTACGACCACAAATGGCGCCTTAATCCGAGGGCTTAGCAGATAACAAGCTTTAGCAAACAATTCCTTGCCGACACCACTCTCTCCGGTGATCAGGATGGTTTGATTAAACTTGGCGAACTTCTGAACCTTCTCCAGAGTTTCCCGCATCTTATTGCTGGTACCGACCAGATCGACCGACTGCTTTGGGCCCCATTTCTCCAATGATTTTCCCCGGACCATATCGGCGACTTCTGTGAATATGGAGTCGACTCTGCGGTTGACCGCCGTAGATGGGAACGGAACCACGTTGGCGGCGTCACTATCCATAGGTGAAAACGGAGACGTGGGGTCTTTTGTGCAGGGTTAAACTAACTGTCGTTTAGCGAGATCCGCAAAAGGCCCCGCCTGATTCATCAACTCAGTGTAACTCCCGGTCTGGACGAGTTCACCATTTTGCAGCACGAATATCCGATCCGCATTGATGATCGTGCTCAGCCGGTGCGCGATAACAATTCGCGTCGCCTGCATCGCGTCCAAGCTTTCGGTGACCGTCCTTTGGGTTTCATTGTCCATGGCGCTGGTCGCTTCGTCAAAAAAGACAATTCGGGGCCGGTTTACCAGCGCTCTCGCAACCATTAGCCTCTGGCGCTGTCCCCCGGAAAAAGTACCGCCACCCTCCGAGACCACGGTGTGCATGCCCATGGGCATATTTTTGATGTCTCGGTCTAGACCGGCCATTCTAGCCGCTTCCCAAGCATCATTCACCGTCAGGTTGGTGTGCGAGCCGATAATGTTTCGGTAGATATCGGTGGGCATCAGCCGGCTCGATTGGAGGACGACGCCGATCTGTTGCCGAACTTCCCGGATATCCAAAGAAGAAAGTTCCTGGCCGTCGTAAAAAATTGCGCCTGATTCCGGCTTCTCGAACCCAAGGAAGAGCCGCAAGAGCGTCGACTTGCCCGATCCGGACCCTCCAACTAGAGCCACAAACTCCCCGGGCCTGATGCGCAGAGAGATATCTTTCAAAATCAACGGTCCATCCTGGCTATACCGGAACGAGAGGTGGTAAACTTCCAAATCGCCGCTCAGCTCGCCGGGATGGGCTTTGGCCTCATCGATTTCCGGTTGAGCTTCGATAACCGGCCGAAGTCGTTGGAACAAAGGTAATATCATCAATAGATCCAACACGACCGTACTCAAGGACAACATGCTCGAAAGCACATTGGTGAATACGCCATTAAACGCCACGAATTGCCCGGTGGTCATGCTGAATTTTTCTTGTCCCTGGGCAGCCTGATCCTTGAACCAGCCGTATAGAAAGAACAGCAGAGCGGTACCGATCACCGGATAAACCCGGCTGAATACCTGAACGATGTTGCTAAGAAACTCGACTCGGAAGGATAGCCGCTTCTGAACTGAGAACTTCCTTGTCCATTCGCGGAACGCCGAATCTTCGGCGCCGGACACCCGGATTTTAGCAACCCCATTTATCAGCTGTAGAACCAAGCCGGTAATCAATCCGCGGATGCGGAACATCTGCCGCTGGTTCTTTAGCTGTATCAAGTTGATGCAAAGCGGTAAGATGACGGAAAAACCGATAAGACCCAACGCGGTCCAAGCCATCTTGGCGTTGAACGAAAAAAGGAAGATGCCGGTGATGAGCGTGCTGATAGCGCCGACGATGGCTTGAGTTCCGGATTGAGAGATCGCCTGGCGAATCTGTTCGACTCCTAATGCCCGGTCCGTGAGGTCGCCAGACGTATAACCGCGAAAGAATTGAGATGGCAGGTTCAGTAACCGGTCCCAGACGCCGGCTTGCACGGAATAGTCCATTTTACCGGTCAGGCGCAGGACGGCGATCGAACGAGTTAGTTCGAAAGCGAATGTGCCTAAGGCGGCCGCGAAAAGACCAATGGCAAATTGAGCCAGTTGACTGCGATCGGCGCCGGGAATAATGCTGTCGATAATCTGTCCGCTGAAGTAGGGTGTTACCATCCCTAACAATCCAACTAGCACACCCATCAGGCTGATCGTACGCAGATCGGCATGACAAGTCCGCAACCCGAATTTAATCAGGTCCCAAGCATCAAGCCGCCTTTCTGGTAGCGGCGTATAGAAGGAAACGGCGAAGGGAGAGAGAGTGGCGGCGGTTGAGGAAGTAACTGCAACGCGTTCCACCGTGCGCGGGTCCGCTAGCTCGTAGGTCGTCGGCCCGGTTTTCACAATGGCGACTGGTTCGTTTGTGCCCTCGCGAAACGCCAAGAGGGGATCGTGATCGATTTCCCACCACTCGCCTCGGAGAGCTACGGTGCGGTAACGGAACCGGGAAGCCTTCGCGATCGCTCCTAGTTTGTCGCTGACTTGAAAAAGATCAGCCGGGACCTTGACCTGAATGCCGGATGCCTCTCCCACGAGTCGACAGGCGATAACCAGCGGATTACCGGACGGGTCAGCGAGAAGCAGGGCTGACGCCTGGCGATCCCGGCTAGTCGCCAGCACTGAGGCGATTTCGCGCAAAGCGGTATCGCGTGATCGCAGACCGGACGCTTCCCGCGCCCGCAAACGGTTAAAATCATCAACAATCCTGAGCTTCTTGTTGATGAACTCGCATTGGCACAACACTTCGTGAAAGAGCGAGAGGCCTAACCAAAATGAGGATTGAGTGATAGCCGATGAAGTAGAAAAACAAGAGAGGACATTATCATCGTAAGATTCTACCCAGGTGTCCGGCGAGAGAGGAAGAAACGGTACCCCTTCGCCGGATAAAGAAACACCTTCCATTCCCAGGTAAAGGGCTTCACCTCGGACGACTTGGATCCAAACGATTCCTCGACGAGCGCGAGCGATCTTTCCCCGGGGGAGGAGCACCTCTTTTCCACCTATCAGAACTTCGTCTGCTTTGGGCAATGGCCTGACATCCCGAGTTAAGCTGTTGGAAAGGTCACCGATCCATTGATCGACAAGTTGGCTGATGGCGGCTGCGTATTCTTGGTGTTTGGCCAGACTTCTGACTCGATCTCGGCGCAGCCTGATCAACTGGGTCCCTTCCTGACCCGTGAGCAGAAAACAGTATCCTTGTTCCTGTTTGGCAAAATCCATCCCGAAGATGAGAGAACCACTCTCAACAGAAAGGAAATGTGACCGAGGTCCGGCTGCTTCCCCGTCCTCCAATTGCACAGTGAACAGTTCAGCTCTGCCCGATTCGACATACCAAACGTCGTCCGACCCTTCTATGACGAAGGATTCATTGAGACGTAGTACCTGAAGCACTCCCGCTTGGACGAGGGCGTTACTGATGACGGGTACGACGGGCGGCATAAGCGTGGATTTATCCGCAATCCAGTCTATGACAGGCGAATACGCCTGCTGCGCCGGACCATTCTCCTGCACTCCTTAAAGGCTTTGTTAGCAGTTGTCCCATCCATAACTCTTCTTCGGTTAGGCAGTTAAATGGTCGGCCAAGCGCCCATCTAACTGCCCAAAGCCTGCGCTCTAGATGAACGCGGGCTAGTGGCTAATCAGTTTCGAGTAGGGCCCTCCATTGTTCTTCATCGACTCATGAGTTCCCCGTTCGACAACCTTTCCATATTGCAGAACAATGATTTCGTCGCAGTCGCGGATCGTACTCAGGCGGTGCGCGACGATTAAGCAAGAGCAACCGCGTCGCCTGAGATTCTGATCAATCATTCCTTCCGTGCTCGGGTCGAGGGCGCTGGTAGCTTCATCGAGAATGAGCAGACTAGGTGAATTGACCAGTGAACGCGCAATCTCCAGGCGCTGACGTTGTCCCCCGGAAAAGTTAACTCCTCCCTCCGAGACTTGGCTCGACAGGCCGCCTTGACGGGCAGCGATTACATCCGCGATGGCTGCATCCTTGCAGGCCTGCGTGATGTGTAAATCAGGTATCCCGGTATCCCACATGGTGAGATTGTCGCGAACCGTGCCTTCGAACATGAAAATATCCTGATCGACCATCGCGATCGAATTATGCAGAAGCCGTGGCGGGATTTTTGCTCGGGGCGCGCCGTCCAAGAGTATCTCTCCACTCCAGGGCTTAAAGAGCCCGGCAACAATTTTCGAGACCGTGGACTTGCCGCTCCCACTTCCACCAACTAACGCCACCCGCTGCCCTGGCCGAATGCTGAAGCTGAGATTCTCAATCAGCGGCGGCGCCAGCGGATTGAAACCGAAGGTGAGATTGTGCACATCGAGTTGACCACTGAGTTTGATCGTCGCGTTAAACCGGGCATCGACTGAATGTTCTTGTCGATAGGCCGAGTCGGTTTCGTAACGCAGAACATCATCCAAACGGTTTAAATCGGAACCGGTCTCCTGCAACACGTTACCAAAGGTCACAAAAGAGGTAATCGGCCTGGTAAAGCCGTCCATCAGCGACTGGAAAGCGACCAACAAACCGACCGTAAGATGTCCGTCCATGACTCGCCAACCGCCTAGCCCTAGGATGGTGGCAGTGATCAGGGCCTTGGTAAACGGCGGCACCGCGGAGAGACTTTGACCGTAAAAATCCATCTCTTGTTCGGCCTGAATGGTCTTGGCTTGATAGCCTCCCCAACGGGAAAAGAACTCGTTTTCGCCGCCGGTCGCTTTAAGAGTTTCGATCATCTGCACGCCGTTCATCGAAGTACCCATCAGTTTTCCGCGCTCTTGCAGGAGTCGGAAACTCGCGTCAACTCGCGGGCGTTGAACTATTTTGACTCCGAGGAGGTTGAGCATGGCGAAAGAGACGCACGCCAGGGTCAGCCAGGCATCGTACTGCAGCATCACCAGGGCGAAAAAAAAGAGCGCCATCAAGTCAAGAGCCGTGGTCACCATTTTGTCGGACAGCACCTTAGCTACCTTGTCATTGATCAGCACTCGCGAGCCGATCTCTCCCGCAAAACGCTGCGAGAAAAACTCCATCGGCAGCCGGATAACATGGGTGAAGAATTTAGCTGATGTGGTCAGGGCCAGCTTAGTCTCGAGTCGCAAAAGAAAGTGCCTTTGCACGGCGAACAGGAAGAGCATGAAAAGAATCGAGACCGCCATCGTCGAAAGTAGCGGACGCAAGATCTCGGTTTTATCGCCGATCAGATATTCATCGATAAAAATCCGCGTGAATGATGGGTTAACAATGTTGGGGACGATCAGCAACAGCCCGGTTAGTAAGGCGAAACTCAAACCGACCTCGAAACCGGAAACCCGCCGGCGCAACGCCGCCGAGAGGCTCGGCTTTTCTCCGCCTGGGGTAAAATTCGGACCCGGCTGAATATTTAGGACGACGCCGGTGAAGGAAGCCTCAAGTTCTTCGAGCGTGACTCTGCGCGGTCCAGTCGCAGGATCATTAAGATGAACCTTACCCTCGGTGATTCCTTCATACACCAGGAAATGATTGAAATTCCAGTAAAGGATCGCCGGCGGCTTCATCTTCAGCAGAGCATCGAGTTCGCAGCGTATACCCTGACCCTCCAGCCCGTATCGGCGAGCCGCTTTGAGTAGATTGCTTGCCTTACTACCGTCCCGGCCGACGGCGCATTCCAATCGAAGTTGTTCCAACGGTATCCAGAGATTGTGATACCGAAAAATGACGCCTAGGGCGGCTGCTCCGCACTCCACCGCCTCCATCTGCAACAAGGTCGGGGTGACCACTCGATCCGGAAGCCGCTCTTCCGCCGGCAGACTGGGTACGCTCATTAATTCTTGATTCCCAGAATCTCTTTGATTTTTGGAATGACGAACTCGACCGGGGGCTTACGCTCAACCACAATCGATGCTTGGGCTAACGTGCCGCTGAAAATACCTGTGGGCGGGCCCTGTGACGAAGACCATTTGTAGCCGCTCTTGGTGGTCGGGTCAGGATAAAGCTCGGCGGTTACTTCAATCGGCGCGCCTTTTGATGTGAGGTCCTTAACTAATTCGTCATTTCGCAAAACGACTTTCATCCCGTCCGGCGTACTCGGAAAGTAGGAGACGCTCGAAACCTTTCCCAGGATGAACCCATATTCTTCCGCCTTCACTGTCGAAGGCGAAATCTGGATTTCCTGTCCCGGTATCACCTTTTTTCCTTGTCCGGCTGGTACGTAAATGACCGCTTCCATTTTGGCATCCTCCGCCTCTATGGTAACGATTCTGTCCTTGGAGCTGACGGGAGATCCTCTTTCCACCAACTTTTCAATCACCCGGCCGCTGTAACGGCAGATGACTTTAGTGCCGGCATCCCGCTCTTCTCGGGATTGGTTCAAGTCCAAGGAGCTTTGATTTATTTCTTTAAGACGCGCGTTTCGCTGGGTTTGGGTTTCGCGGACCAGTTTAATCTCACTGGTCCGGATCTCGCTCATCTTTACTTGCGTATCGGCCGCTTGTGATTGGACCGCATAAAGAGCATCTCTGGCCTTGTTGACTGAAGACTGGGTAGTTAACCCTTTCTGGAGAAGGTTCGACTGGTTGTCGAATTCGGTTTGGTCAGCGTCAATCTGGACCTTGTAACTCTTTTGGGCCGCCTCCATGGAAATCTCTTCCTTTTCGTAGTCAGCAATCGCAGCCGCGTCGCTTTTAGTTTCTCGCGCGGTCATATCCGCGTCTTGCGCCTGTAAAAGCTTAAGCTGCGCTTCCTGGGTCCTGATTTTCAGCTCCAATTCGGACTGGCTCATCGTGGCCACGATCTGGCCGGTCGTAACTTCGTCCCCGGGTTTCACCAGGACTTGGGTAACAAAGCCGTCATTGGCGGCGGCCACATCGTAAACCGCGCCTCCCCGAATTAGAATTCCACTTCCAGTAACCGTGTCCGGGATTCTCCCCAGAAACCCCCAGAGTAGGATCAGGAACAGGATTATTCCTAACGCCGAGACCGCCAGCCAGCCGGCCGGCGATGTAATCGACATTAAGTAATCAAGTTGTTCGGGCGAGGAGAGGCGCTCGAGGGCGGCTCTCCGAAAGATGCTGCGTTCGCTGGCGCCGTTACTACTGGTGCCATGGGGGCCGGCCTGAGATGTATTTGATGTTTGGCTCATAGTTCCGGTCCTTCAAAACGGGGCCTACCGGTTCCTTCACATCGGGAACTGTCTCGAAAGCGTCCTCGGCTATATTCGCCTGTTCAACTCCTTGCGGAAATCCGGGAACTCGCAGTACGGTTCCTTGGGATAACAAGGTCGCCGTTTCATATCTTAAGTCTACAATCGCGTTCGCCAGAGCTAAGCGAAAATCGACCAACTGAGTCTCCGCAGTCGTTAGCTGCTCTTCCGACTGGATCGTCTCAAACATGGTGGTTGCGCCCCGGCGAAACTTCTCCCGCATGTCGTCAAATGACTTTCTGAACGCAGTCACCGCTTTAAGCTGAGTCTCAACGTCCGAACCCAATTCCTGAATGGTGTCCGCACTCGCGGTCACGCTGGCAGCGATCGTAGTGGAAAGATCCTCCATCTGGATGACCGCCTGATTCAAGTCGGCTTGGGCCAACACTACGCCACCCTTGGAACTGTTATTGGCGAATGGCCATGCTAACTGGGCTTGGAGGGACAGATCCAAACCAAGCTTGGTACCTCTTTGGCTCTGGCCATTAGAGTCCGTAAGCTTTTCGTTGTTGATGTCAGTCCCGATTCCGGTGGTTAAACTCGGGGCTATAGTGAGATCTTCCTTAGCTTTGGCCAAGCTCACCTGTTTTGACCTGATTGTCTGCAAGGCGGCAGCTCGATCCAGCCTCCGAGCCAAGGCCGCGTCCACTAACGCATCCGAGTTTAGGGTTCTTGGCTGATGTTCGCTGACCGTAGGGAAAGATTGAAATGCGAGCGGCAACCGATGCAGTTGATCACTTCGCAGACCGATGGTGATCGCGAGCGTCTTAGCGGCATTATAAACGGAAACTAATGCCTGGGTTCGTTGGGCGAATGCTTGTGAACGACGACCCTCCGCGAGAGTGACCTCACTGTAAGGAACTCCGCCTCCCTCTGCCATCTGCTTAGATAACTCTTCCAGAAGAGTTTCGACTCGATAGGCGCGATCCTGCAACGCGAATTTCTGCAAAGCGGCTACCATCCCCCAATACGCTTGTCCTGCGTCCGAGGCAGTCTTCTGAGCCTGGTTCTTAAGCGTCAGCAGCTTGCTTTCGTAGCTGATGCGCGCCCCAATCTCTTCCGCGTCGTTGTAAAGGACGCCCGCTTTCTTGAACAACGGGATGTTAGCGGTGAGCACGATCCGATTGGTAGTCGGCGGATATTTGTTGTTGCCGGCCTGATCCACCCAAATCGGTTGATACTGAATGGACATGTCGATCCCGTTCCGAAATTTTTTGCTCAGGGAAACCTGGGTGTCGATCGAGTCCGTCGCCTTTAATTCCTGGCTCTGAACGGCTTGCGTGATCGCGGAGTTGATGGTTGAGCTACTGGCCGGAATACCAAGGGAATGAAAGATGGACGGCAACGCCGAGCTTAACACCTGCTGATTGCTATCCAGAGCGGTATTATTGGCTTCCGCCGGAATAGAGTGGGCGTACTTCGCAATCACCAGCGCCGTAGTGTCGAAATCGCCTGACTTCTGTTGGAGTGTGCCTTTGGCCGATTGCGAATCTTCCGACGACAATCGCAAATCTTTGTTTTGGGCAAGCGCGATTCTTACCGCGTCGAGCAACGAAAGCGAGAACAGACCCGGAGGCGCGAGCTTAGCTATGGAAAGCGCGGACTCGAATTTCTGATCAAATTCCTCCGCTTGCTGTTGGGTGATTCCGCCGACTATCTCACCGTTTCCGCCTGCGCCGTTAGGGCTCGGCGATGGAGTTGGTGAGGGTAACTGCCCGGGCGGGATCAATGGTTGTATCTCATTGCGCGTACCTCCATGCTGAGGAAGTTCAATGGGTGCGCTTGAGGTTGGGGTGGGTGACGGTATCACCGGTGGAATGGCCGGCGTCGTTTGAGCTTGCCCGGCCACTACCAGCGTCACTTGAAAGCCGATCAAAGCCGCAATCGCTAAGAAACTGAAGCGCAAACCATTGAACTTGGTCAGGCGATAATGAAACGATTTCATAGCAGTTGTTAAGAGCGAGGGTCAGAGCCTATACCTCAACGCCGTTTTGGCAGAAGCCTCTGATCTAAACAAGTGTAAAAAAATCAATCTCCCTGACCCCTTTTTTTGCATAGGTTTGCGCATCGAATCAGACTATGGAAGTTGCGGTTGAAATTGCAGATGGACGCCCGGTACTGGTTTTCAGCCGGCGGCTTGATGATGAAGTTGCCAACCGGTTTAACCGGGAATTGGGTATTTGGGTCGAACGCCTGCTCACTAAAGGTGTGACCGATTTGGCCATCGATTTCTCCGGCGTTTCCTTCGTGAGCAGTGTGATACTTCGTTCCTTGCTGTCGATGGCAAAACGAGTCCGGGCCAGAGGCGGTACCCTTTGCGTCGTGAACCCAAGTGCTGAGATCGAAGAGACTTTTGGAGTCATTGGTTTTCGGGAAATCTTTCAATCCTATGGTGGCAAATTCCGATTGAGTCTTCCGATAGCGCCGATGCCAGACCGCACGCCAAATGAAACCGCGCAACTAGATATCCTGGTCGGCGATAGAGTCTTCGCTTGCGCCGAAGGTGATACCCTTGGCACTGAAGGATCTTTAGGACCTGAGTTGTTTACAGATCTGCCCGGGGTTTCCGCGCGACCCGTGCGCTTCCAAAACGCCGGCAGTCATTGGGTAGCGGTTCTGCCGCCTGATCCCGGTTCTATTGTTCGCGTGGATAATCAAGTCGTTGCCCCGGGCCAACACGCGGTCCTTAAAGGGGACCATATTCTTCAGATTGGAGAAGTGAGAGTACGCGCTCACGTAACTTTGCCGGAAGGAACGAGCAGAGAAGGCGAACCGATCAACGCCCAAGTCCAAAACATGTTTTCGCAGACGGCAGAATGGATTGATAAGACGTTGCACGAATGAGCGGAGCCGGGACGAGAAAATGACAGATGACAGATCCCGGCGCCCTCACCAGGCGCTTCGTTCTCGTCCTCGTCGTCGTCCTCGTCCTCGAATCTGGCCACTCGGAGTGATGGAGTATTGGAGTTTGGGAGTACTGCGCGAAGTCCGTATTGCACCCGCGTAGCGGCTTGGGGATGCTGGAGGGGAGCCGCTTTGTAACGTCGCAGTTCTGTCGGCGTGCAGCAAGCGGCTCCCGGGAACGTCCCCTGATTCTCGATTGACCCAAGCTGTCGGAGAATTTGTCTTAGATGCGCGGTCCCGAATCGCGTTCGGCTTCGGCATCACCCATGGATCGTTCCCGGGAGCCGCCTGCTGCCTAGTCCGACTTCGCAGGTGCGGTCCGAATAACCTGATGAAACTGTCGGAGACCGGTGGCAGTAACGCGACGTGAAATGGCCGAAAGCTACGTCGGACAGACTTCGCTTTTCCCCAGCGCTCGACGAAGCGGCTTGCCAGACGTAGCCTCCCGGAGTTTGAGACGACGGGGCGAAGTCTGGCTCCCTCCAGGGCGCCGGGATCTGTCATCTGCCATTTGTCATCCGTCATTTCCCTCTGTCCTGGTCCTGTGGCCGTTGGAATAACTCGGCTTTGCTCTCAATGCAATTTGCACGAAATTCAGGTGTTTCGATTGCGTTATTAGGTGTTTGTACGCAATGCCATTTTTGTAAGATGCTGAAAATTAATAAGTTAAAACTTAGGCTCAAGAATTGCTTAATCGATCATCTCAAAGCCCGGATTTCATGAGAGCGCTGATTATTGACGACGAAAAAGCAATCCGGAGTTCCACCGTGATTGCTATCCGAGCCGAGGGACATTTCGCCGAGGCAGCTGACAGTAAAGCGGTTGGTTTAATGAAACTACAGGAAGACGCCTACGATTTGGTCTTTCTCGACCTTCGGCTAGGAGATGAAGACGGGCTTGAAGTTGTCGAAGACATCAAGCGAACATTTCCTCAAGTCCAAGTCGTCGTTTTTACCGCTTATGCATCGGTTGCTTCAGCAGTAAGCGCGATGCAAAAGGGGGCTTTTGATTACTTGGAGAAGCCTTTTACTCCGGAAAACCTCCGGCAAATCTTGGCTCGCGTAGAAAAGCACCGAAAGCTTGAAACCAAGATCGTCGAATTACAGCGGGAGATCAATCTTCAGAACCCGACCCTCGATTTTTCTTCGGATGATCCGGCGACGAAGTCGGCGATCGAAATGTTGTTCAAAGCGGCGCCGACCCAGGCAGCAATCCTACTGCTGGGCGAAAGTGGAACCGGCAAGAGTGCCTTGGCGAAGGCCGTCCACGACCGAAGCGAAGGGAGAGAGGCGCCTTTTGTTACGGTGAGTTGCCCTAGTCTGTCCCGCGAGTTGCTCGAGAGCGAACTATTCGGGCACGTGAAAGGCGCCTTCACGGGCGCCATTCGAGATACCTGGGGCAAGGTCGCCGCCGCGGAGGGGGGGACCCTGTTCCTCGACGAAATTGGGGAACTGCCCTTGGAGATTCAGCCGAAACTGCTGCGTCTACTGCAAGAACGGCAGTATGAGCGCGTGGGTGAACATAAGATCCGGGCTACCAATGCCAGAATCATCGCGGCAACCAACAATGACCTCAAAGAGCGGGTGCGAATTGGCACGTTCCGCGAAGATCTCTATTATCGCCTCGATGTGATCTCCGTACGGATCCCACCTTTGCGGGAGCGGATCCATGACTTAGGACGGTTTACCAAATCGTATCTCGATTTCTTTTCTCGCCAGCTAGGGCGTCCGGGGTTGGCGTTTAGTGACGGCGCGTTGAAGAGACTCAATGATTACCGGTGGCCGGGTAATCTTCGAGAACTGAGAAACACGATTGAACGAGCCGTCATTCTGACGCCGGATGATTTTATTAGCGAAAGGTTCGTACCGGAGAACCCGCCGGCGCCTCTCGACGCTAAGATCGCGATCGGGAGCGATGTCAGCCTAGAAACGTTGGAGGAAGCGCATATCCGCAGCGTTTTAGGGCGGGCATCCAGCCTGGATGCGGCGGCAAAGACCTTAGGGATAGACCCAGCGACCTTGTACCGGAAGCGGAAGCGGCTGAATCTCCAATAAGCTGCATGGTTAGAGATGCAGGCTACGAGCCCTTAGGCAGACGCTGACGTCTGCCTAACGGCTTGACTTGAGAGTCTATCCGTACACTGATTGTTGAAAGCTTTTGTACACAGCATGGATGGTTGAGAAATCGTTAGCGATTTTTCAACCATCCAGGCTAATTATGCTGCGTTGGCGACTTACACTCGGCCTGCTGGCCACCCTGATTATTTTGCTGACCGTAGGTATCTACGGTGTCTGGCTATTTAATGACCTGGGGCGAGCCGTCGATAAGGTCTTGTGCAACAATTACGACAGTATCCGAGCCTGTCATTCTATGCGGGTGGGTACCGCTCGGGTTAATATTTTTTATTCTCGCACCATAGATCGGCCGACGTTGCCCTACGATCAGACCGGCCCGTTAGACAGAACCGAAAACGACTTCAAGGCCGCGATTCCAATCCTGGAGCGGAACACCCGGGATCCGGAACAAAAGAAACTCGTGAGCGAGCTGAAGCAAGCGACTACCGACTACATTAGCGCTTACCGGGAGATTTTCCGCCAATATTTCGCTCACGACCCGGCGATCCACGAGTCCTGGGCTCGGATTCCGGAGCTTACGCTCAAGATCACGAACCTGAGCGAAGCGATTCTCGGCATTAACGAAAAGCAAATGTTGGAGGCCAACCGCGAAGCGCGCCACAAGTCCGCCGACTCAATCCGGCTCCTATTGATCGCGATGGTGAGTTCGATCATCGTTTTCATTTTTACCTACGCCAGGCTCGGCCGTTCACTCATTCATCCGATCCGTAGATTGACCCACTCGATTCGAGATCTGCGTTCAAGAGAATTCGAGCATCTGCTGCCGGTTCAGAGCCGGGACGAATTGGGTGAACTCACCAGTGAGTTCAATCGCATGGCTCAGGAGCTCCGCAGTTTCTACCGAGAAACGGATCGCAAGCTCATCGAGTTAAACCAAATCATCCGCGCTTTGCTGACTACTTTGCCCTATCCTCTATTTATCCTGGATGAACATGATCGCATCTCCCGGATGAATCCTGCTGCCGAAATTCTGATGGCCAATCTTAAAGCCGGAACCGATTTGCCGCATCAGGTCAGAAGCCGGTTATTAGATGTGTCTCGGGGCGGGACAGATTATCGAATGGATGATCTCAAGCGGGCGTTGCTATTTAGGATCAACGAACAGGAAACCTATTTCTTGCCGCGAATCTTCCCGGTTATTTTGGAAGATGGCACATTCTCGGGGCGCGCGGTGATGCTGGTTGATGTGACCCGGTTCCGTTGGTTAGACGAAGTAAAAACCGATTTGCTAGCTACTTTAAGTCACGAAATCAAGACGCCGTTGACCGGGATCCGATTGGTCCTGCATCTTCTGCTCGAGCAGCGCACGGGTAAATTGTCGAGCTCACAGGAGGAACTGGTCATGACGGGCTGCAACGAATGTGAGCGGTTACTCAAAACGCTGAAAAGCATTTTGGATCTGGCTCGGATGGAAAGCGGACAGCACCAATTGGATCTTGCCCCGGTCGCACCTACCCAGGTGGCGCAAGACGCTTACGATCATTTCCTGGAATTTTTCGACCAGTCTTCGCTGCACTTGGAATTGGATATTGCGCCGGACCTACCAGACGTTTCAGCTGATAGCACGCGCCTTTCGTTAGTGCTTACTAACTTCTTGTCAAATGCGCTTAAGTACAGTTTTCCCGGCACCCAAGTCGAGATCCGGGTCCAGCAACTGAGCGAGCAATTCGTCCGGTTTAGCGTGACCAATCGCGGTCCCGGTTTGTCCGATCTCGAACAAGCCAAGGTATTTGATAAGTTCTACCGGGCCGAAAAACAGAGTGTCCGAGATGGTGTAGGCTTGGGCCTATCCATCGCCCGCCAGATTGTTCAGGCGCACGACGGCCGCATCGGCGTAAAGAGCGAGATTAACGGTTCGACCGAGTTCTTCTGTGATCTTCCCGTCGCGGTCAGAGTTGAACAGTTTGCCGGGGTGTGATGGCGTTCGACCCGCGTAGGGAGGGCGCGCGTCCCCGCGCGCCGCGGACCGGTCTGCATCATCGACATAACCGCACGCTTTATCGGGTCTGTCTTGGGCTTCGCGAACGCTGGATCGCGAGGACGCGATCCCTCCCTCTCCTTACTCAGCGCTTTGCGCCTTCCTTAGGTTCCGCCATTTTCGGCACCACCAAATTAAATCCTCGTTTCCTGGCGGTTTGGATAAAGCGATTTAATAGATTTTCCTCAATAAAGGCGAAGGCCGCGTCCAGTCCGCCGCTGACATAGGTCCTTCCAATCGCGGCTTCTATGCTGGTTGGCTCGCCGAAGGAAGAGAGGAATTGATTCGAAACCCATAATTCGAAGAGGCGGGCGCGATCCTTGGAGGTTTCTGCTTGGCCAATCTGCAAAAGCCAAGAACGAGCGAATAGGGCGAGGACCGCATCTCCGATCCAGGCATCGTTCCTTAATTGCTCTTCAGGATCCATCAGTACTAACCTCGGGCCAGAAATTAGACAAACAAGCGTATTCAGCGCCTTCAGGTGCGGGGATGCTTCGCATCAGGCTCACACAATTTACCCGCCAGATACAATCCGGGAACCAATTCTTTTCTGAAAGCACGCGCATCCTTTCTGCAAACCTTCGCGGAAGGTGACGAAATCGAGCGATGGTGATGTGCGGGTACGATCGCTCGTTTTCTTTGAGAGGAATTTTTTGGGAAAACGCCGCTAGAAAGCGAGATTGCAGCTGATATAACCCTTCGTTGGAACGGCATCCGAGCCACAATACTCTGGGACGATGAAAAGCGGGAAAGCTGCCGATACTGCTTAGTGTTAAGACCGGTAGTTCGGTGAACGAGGCCATTACTTCGTTTGCTACCGTTTCTAAGTTCGCGATTTCTGCGGGTGAGACATTTCCCAAAAAGAGGACGGTCAAATGAAACTGTGACGGCCGAATCCAGCGGACGGCGCGTTGCGGGTCAAAACCCGTTTCTAAAACCTTTCTCACCTCGCTTTGCATCGCCGACAAATGATGGATCACGTCCGGAGGCGGATTAATGGAGAAAAAGAGTCGAACTGGAGTTGTGTCGCTGTGCTGCTCAAGTCTTTGGAACGTATCTTTTTCCATTTTTCCATTATACAGCCGCGGTAGGGACGAGCTTCCGCTCGTCCGGTTTTCTTGAAGCCGATGAGCTTATCCGAGCCAGGACGAGCGGGAGCTCGTCCCTACCGATGACCTTAAGCCGTTTCTTGCTTTTCGTGCCAGCAACAGTAGTGGTTGCGGCTTCATGAGAGTGATTTGTCCTTTGATGTTTTTGGCTGCCGGCTGGTTCGTACTCACTCCCTCGTACGGAGATGTCTCGGTGGCCACTTGCACGGCGGCACAGAAGTACTCGGTGGCGCACCGAGGCCTGTCTCTGTTGGTGATTCAGGATGATCGCGTTCTCTACGAGTCTTATTCGGATGGCTATGGCCGGGACAAGGCTGTCTCGATTTTCAGCGGTACCAAAGGGTTCTGGTGCCTGGCTGCCATCGCCGCTCAACAAGACGGCATCCTGGATTTGGATGAACCAGTGAGGGATACGATCACCGAGTGGGCCGATAAACCGGACAAGAGGAATATCACCATTCGCAACCTCTTGAGCTTTACCGCTGGCATCGAACCCGTATTCGCTCTTCATGGCAGAAGGATCCCCGATCGTAACCGGTACAGCATCGCATTGAAAGCAGTTGCTCCTCCTGGTGAAACCTTCATGTACGGCCCGAGTGAACTCCAGATTTTCTCTGAAGTTCTCCGAAGAAAATTGGTGCGACACCATCTTACTCCTCAAGAATATCTCCAGCGGCGAATCCTCAGTCCGCTTGGCATCTATGGTGTGGACTTTCGCGAAGACGAAGCCGGTCATCCATTACTTGCCAGCGGTTTCAAATTAAGCAGCAGAGAGTGGGCCCAACTGGGAATTCTTATTCTCAACGAAGGCAAATATGGTCACCGCCAAATCGTTCCGAGCGGTATGCTGGAAGAATTGTTCCATGGCAGTCGTGCGAATCCGATGTTTGGTATGGGGTTCTGGCTTAATCGGCCGGCCGGTGATGGCGCCAGCGAGGTCGATGTTGAAAAGATGTTGGATATCCCTTGGCAACGACAATATTGGCATCACGTCTGTCTCTGCCGCGAGGCGCCGCGTGATCTTATCGCCGCCATCGGATCTGGTTACCAACGCGTGTTCATCATCCCTTCTATGGATTTGATCATCGTTCGTCAGGGCCGCGATGGTCCTTTCTCGGATGCGACGTTTCTCCGGGTCATCCTGGGCAAGGAGACGGTTCACCGTTCACGATTCGCCGTTCGCGGTTCACGGTTGGCGGCCCCCGGCTAACGGTTGGGTGTTCGCGACTTGCGGTTTGAGGTTGGTCGTTGGTTCCCCTAGGTGTTGCCCATTTCGTTTGGCACGGCCTGAACGCCCAACTGCGAACCGCGAACTGCGAACTTGATGAACTTCAGTCACAGTTTATTTTGGCCCTAACATGGATTTTACAAATGACCACTTCTTCTGGGGGTTGGGAGTGGGGCTACTTCTTGGACTCATCGGCATCGCTTTGAGTATGTTTCGACTTTGGGAAACACGTCGCGAAGTGGCCCGCTTGCGCCGGCATTTGGCCGACAAACTCGAATTGGAAGCCGACGCGACTAACCGGCTAAAGGCGGATTTACAGAATCTGCGGTCGCAGAACGAAAATCTTAGAATGAAGGTGGCGAGTCTCAGCCAGTTGCCGGATCGTAAACAGCAACGCGATTTAGAAGTTTACGCCAGGGCCGAACGCTATATGGTCTCGCAATCGCCAGGTTTCCCCGCGGTCTGGGAACAAGCTAAACGGGCCGCTACGGGTGAGCTTGAAACCGAAGAACAGGGGCAGAGTCTTCCTCGCCGCGTATTTAACGCTTTGCTGAATCGGTCCGCGAAAGTGGACGATCGAGAGCGGCAACCGCAGCCTGAGACATAAACTTGTCGCGCTGTCTTGCCCGCCATAGTTCTGGGAATAAGGGTCTAAGGCGGAAAATTGCCGGTTGACTCGGTAGCCTTACAGTGTAAGGCTCCGTTTCCTTTTTAAAAGCTCATGGCAAACACGCGATCAGCGGCGAAACGGGCAAGACAGACCCAAGCCCGAACCTTGCAGAACAAGTCAATCCTGACCGGAATTAAATCGCAGCAGAAAAAGCTGGATGCCGTGATTGCGGGAGGAGATAAGGCCAAAATTGAGGCCGAAGTGGCCTTACTTGCGTCCAGACTCGACAAGGCCGCTAAGCGTGGGGTGGTGCACAAGAATTTCGCAGCCCATCGTAAGAGCCGTGTTGGCCGTTTGGTGGCCGCGAAGTTGAAAGCTTAACTTGCGAGGCACTGGGTAGCGCTTTTCGCGGGATGTGATCGTCGCTCACCCTGACCGGAGGGGAACCGCATTCCGCTCCACTACACCAGGGGTGTGCATCCCACAGATGGTGTACTTTGTCTGGTTCGCGTTTTAGCTGCGGCTCCCTGAGGCACGTTGCAGACCCACGAACCGCACAACGTCAACCGGCGTGGTACGGTTTCCGGGGCGTCGCGGTTTGTGGCAAACAAAAAAACGTTGCGCCCGATCCGCGGTCGCAAAGGCGCTCCACGCAGCGAACCAAATGCAACGCCCCTCCGATCGGGGCTGATAAGCATCTCCCCGCCCTTTCCCCAATCAATTCAAATTTCCCATCAATTCTGGGCGACTAGTCAAGCGGCTGAGCTCAGAGCCGCTGTCTGATTGTTCGTCGAAGAACAACAAAGTCACTTCATATGCGACCGATCGGCAGTACATGCGATCGCAGCTGACCACGATCCCGGTCAGGTCCACGCAAACCGGTGTATTCTCTGGTGACTCCGGTTTGGCGCAGACTCGCAACGAGATTTGCGTTCCGAGATCGAACCGCCAGCGTGAGCGGAAAACTAGCCCTTGGTCACTGAGCCGGATATCGCTGTAATAGCCGAAGAGACAATCGACGCCGTAGTCGAGATAAATGACTAGATCTGCTTCCCGGCCGTCGGGTATGGAGGTGTTCATCCGCGCTGCAACCTCTGCCTACGGTAGCCGGAGTCGGTCTTCCGTCAAGTTTGGCTCTCCAATCTCGGCCTCCACCTCTGCGAGGATGCGCTTGGCTAAGCGGCCCAGTAAATAGGTCGTACAAATCGTCAATATGAAACCGCTACCCCAGACCAAATAGTCATGGAGACCGGGTTGTTTAGTGCCGCGCGCCATTTCAATGCCGAACTGGCCTAGCGTGCCGACAAACGCGTAAAGGAATAAACCTGGGATTTGTCCTAGGGCGACCCACATGAGGCAGCGGTGCATGGGAACGCGGGTCAGCCCATACAAATAGTTTAAGAGGCTGGATGGCGCCAGCGGGTTCAATTGCGATAGCACTACGATCTTCCAACCATGCCTTTCGATTGCTCGATCAATGAGGCCAAGCCGGCGACTATTGTGGATCAGCTTTTCGATGCGCCGCCGACCCAACCATCGAGCGATACAGAAAGCGGCAGCGGCGCCTAGCAGGTTGCCCACGAGAACGATGAGGAACCCCCACCATAGTCCGAATAAGAACCCGCCTCCGACACTCAAAATTCCGCCAGGTAGCAGCAGCAGGTTACAGATTGCGTAGGCGATTGGATAAACGATGCCGCTCCAGAGACCGAGGCTTTCTATGTGTTTTCTGGCATCAGCGATCCAATTCAAGACCGGATAATTTGAGCTCAATAAAAAGAGAACAACGATCGCCAGCGCGAGCCCGCCGACTTGAATAATCAGGGTCCAAGGGACCCTATGGCTATATTCCTCGGACGAACTGGGCGAGCTCGGCGGTGGTATCATAAGCAAGAAAAGGCGTAATCAGGTAGACCCCAGGAAAGGACTCTAGCACGGTGTCGATAATCTGCTTAGCCAGGTCGACACCGACGCGCTTACCTTCCGCCCCTTCTTTACCGGTCATCTTTGAGCGCACAATGTCGGGGATGATAATACCGGGTACCTCATGGTGCAAAAACTCAGTTTGCCGTCCGTTCAGCAGTGGCCACACCCCGGTGAAAATCGGGACATTGAGATGGAGGGTCCGCTCGTACATGGTTTTTACCAGGGCTGGATCAAAGACTGGCTGAGTCATGACATAGCTGGCTCCCGCTGCAACCTTTCTTTCCAAGCGCGCAATCTGGGCATCCAGATTTTTGGCATTCGGATTAAACGTGCAGCCCATTACAAAATCGGTGGGGTATTTGATACTCTTGCCCGTGAAATTGTACCCCTTGTTCATACCGGAAATGATCTCCATCAACTGGATGGAGTTCACGTCATATACAGACGAAGCACCGGGCTGATCCCCAAATTTCGCCGGGTCCCCGGTGAGCGGCAGAATATGCCGGATTCCAAGTGCAGAAATCCCCATTAGCTCGCTCTGCAAACCGATCAAATTCCGGTCCCGGCAGCTAATATGAAGCAGCGGCATGATGTTGTACTGCTGCTTGAGGATAGCGCCGATGGCGAGATTGCTAACCCGCAGAATCGCCAGGGAATTGTCGGCCAGCGTGATCGCGTCACTACCCGCATCGACGAGATACTGAGCTGCTTTGAAATATCGTTCCAGATCCAAGGTTTTGGGCGGATCTAACTCAGTCACGATGACCGTCTGGCCGCTCTTCAGGAGGTCTAACAGGCTGGTTTCAGCCGGGCGCTTGCGCTGCAGAGGTTCTTCAGGCAGTTTGATGACCGGCTTTGACGTAACCGGCTTCAGGCCGGCAATCGAAAGGGCCATCTGCCGGATATGTTCTGGCCCGACCCCGCAACAGCCGCCGATTAATCGCGCTCCTTCCGCTACGAATTCCCGACTTGCCTTACCGAAGTACTCAGGTGCCGTATTATATAGGAAACGGCCTTCGTGATAACGGGGGTAACCGGCATTTGGAAAAGCGCTGATCAAAAAGTCGGCCGGAATCCTTCGCAAAATACGAACCATGGCGTGCGGCCCGGTGACACAGTTTACGCCGACCACATTGGCTCCGAGTCTGACCAGCTCCCGAAAAGCTTGTAAAATCGGTAAGCTCGAAGGCAGGCGCCCTTCCTCTGAGCAGACCATCGAACAGATCACAGGAAGATCGGAGCTAAGCTTCCGTAGCGACGTCAGAGCGATCTTAATCTCTTCGAAATCCAGGAAGGTCTCGAGAAAAACCGCGTCGACTTCCGCCTCAAGTAGCGCTTTCAGCTGAGCTGTGAATACCGCACCGCGATCGATATGCTGGGCGTCCGCTTCGTCACGATAGATACCCAGGGGGCCGACACTGCCTGCGATCCAGATGTTTTTATTACCGACAGATTTTTTGGCTAACGCAACCGCCGTCTGATTTAAAGCCTCGACTTTGTTTTCCAAGCCGTGCTTTGCCAAGCGGACCGCGTTTGCCCCGAAAGTGTTGGTCTCCAACAGCTGAGAACCGGCATCGACATAGCTCTCATGAACCTTACTGACCAGGTCCGGCTGACTGATGTTGAGTTCCTCTAGGCACACGTCTAGCGCGACCCCGGCCGCCAATAATTCGGTTCCCATGGCGCCGTCTCCGCATACAATCGACTCTTGCAGCGCTTCGTGTAATTTTATCCCCATAACTTTATTCCCGTGGTTTTCCTCCTGGAGGCGAAATAAAGACGCTCTGCCGGCTTTGTCACCTGATTCTATAAAGATCTTGCTGCGAGGGAGGGCGAAATGAAAGATCGCGAGTGCCGGTCCCAGCGCCTGGAGGGGAGCCGCTTACGCCCGTCCTAGGTTGAACGCACCTTCTTTTAAACGCTGAGTTTGCCAGACTGAGCGCGTGCTTGCAGGCGGCTCCCGCGAACGGCCCCTGATGTCGCCACAACAGGTCGCGTGTTTGTTTGGTCCGAACGATCGAACACCGGCGGGTAATTCACGCGCGGAGACGTTCCCGGGAGCCGCCTGCTGTACGACGTTACGTAGTGCCATGATTTTTCGCGCAATCATGCCAGGGGCTTGGCAGCGGTCAAAAGCGGCTCCCCTCCAGGCCCTTGGACTACGACGCGCCTTTTGCCATCTGCCATTTCTCACTTTCGCTGCCGCGGATCGAATGCATCCCGAAGGCCGTCTCCTAGAAAGTTGAGGGCTAACAGGGTGCTCGCCATAGCGGCTGCCGGGAAGACTAGTAACCACCAATAGCCTTTTATCGGATTGATCACCTGAGCAGCGTCGCTCAGCAATAGGCCCCAACTGGCCAAGGGCGCTTGAACGCCCACGCCCAGGAAACTGAGGAACGATTCGTCCAGAATAACCGACGGCACCGTCAGGGTCAGATACACAATCGCGACACCGATTAAGTTCGGCAGCAAATGCTGCCAGATAATATTCCAGTGGCTCTGACCGATGCTGCGGGCGGCGATTACGAACTCCTGGGATTTTAAGCTAAGCACTTGGCCTCGGATAATTCGCGCCATGGTGAGCCACTCGGTAAAACCGAGGCAAGCGATCAGAATGAGAATCTTCGAATACCCGACTACGCTCTGAAGTCCGTGTTCGACCATGGTCGCACGAAGCATCGGGTCGATCGCACTGATTAATATTAAGAGAAAGATCAGACGTGGAATTGCGTACAAGATATCTACGAGGCGCATCATGAGTGAGTCGACCGAACCTCCCAGGTAACCGGCTATCATGCCATAGGTGGTTCCAAGGGCGAAGCTAACTACGGCTCCGGCGATGCCTACCAGCAAGGAAATTTGGGCGCCGAGTAGGACCCGATAGAGCAGGTCTCGACCATTTAAATCGGTGCCGAAAGGATGAATCTGAGACGGCGGCAAAAAACTCGCTTGAGTCACGTTGGCGTCCGTGGCGGGCAATAGATATGGGCCGATTCCGGCGGCGACCGCCACCAGGACTAGCACCAGCAGCGAAAGCATAGCCGCGCGGTTCCGCCGGAGCCTAATCCACGGGGAACGAGGGTTAGCCATAAAGAACGATGCGCCGGTCAAGCCAACCGTAGAGGATATCGACCACCAGGTTAAACAGCACCAGTAGAACGCAGTAGACGATCACGATTCCGCCTAAAAGAAATCCATCCCGGTTGAGCACCGAATTTACAAAAAATCCGCCTGCTCCCGGGATAGAAAAGATGTTCTCAACCACAATCGATCCCGTCAGAAGGTTTGCCGCTAGTGGCCCCAGAAAGGAAACCACGGGTAGAATCGCAACTTTGAGAGCGTGTTTGTAAACCACTTGGCTCTCAGGCAAGCCTTTGGCTCGCGCCGTTCGGACAAAGTCTTGAGTTAGCGCTTCTAACATGCCGGCCCGGGTCAGCCGAGCGATATAAGCAGCATATGGGGCTGCCAGGGTGATTGAGGGCAGAATAAGGCTTTTCCAGGTACCCCAACCCCCTACTGGTAACAGCTGGCTATCGATGGCGAAAATCAGGATCAGCAGCGGCCCGATCACAAACGATGGCAGCGAGATAGCAAACAACGCACCCAGCATAGCGGAACGGTCGATCCAGGAATGTTGACAGGAAGCGGCGAGTGACCCCACGAAAACGCCGCCGACCGTGGCCAATACGAATGCGATAACCCCAAGAGTCGCTGAGACCGGCAAAGCGTCGGCCAGAATCTCGTTGACTGAGCGGTCGCGATATTTCGTCGATAGCCGGAGATCTCCATGTAAGAGGTCGCCCAGGTACCCGAAATACTGGTTCAAGATCGGGCCATCCAATTTGTACCTGGCTAGTAACGCCTTCTCGATTTGCTCCGGCAACTTGCGTTCTCGGTCGAAGGGCCCCCCCGGCATCAGCCGAATCAAAAAGAACGTGATGCTGACCACGCAAAACAAAACTGCCGCCAGCCCGAGCATCCGTTTCGCAATGAACCGAATCATTAGAAATCGGGCTTATGGTAAGCGGTGAGGCGGAGGAATGACAAATGGCAAATAATGGATGGCTAGGTGGACCGGGAAGTGGACTCAGTGGACGGAGTGGACGGAGTGGACGGAGTGGACAGAGTGGACGTAACCGCAGGCGCTGAATTAAAGATGTCGACCCCGTCCACTTGGTCCACTCCTCCTCTTGCGCTATACTACCCGCCAATCTCGAAGCTCGTTTTTCACTCGGTAAACTCCGCACCCGACCCGCTTGCTGCGTCTTGCAAGCTGGGGGCCTCCGTGTCACTCTCCCGATCTTAATTTTATGTCGTCTAAGAAACACAACTACGATGAGAGCAAGATCAAAACCCTCTCGTCTCTGGAGCACATCCGGACTCGAACCGGCATGTACATCGGCCGGTTGGGCGACGGCAGCCATTACGATGACGGCATCTACGTACTGATCAAAGAGGTCATCGATAACGCGATCGATGAGTTCATCATGGGATTCGGCAAACAGGTCGAGATCTCGGTGGATACCAGCGTTGTCCGGGTGCGCGATTTTGGCCGCGGGATCCCACTAGGCAAGGTGATCGATTGCGTTTCTCGGATTAACACCGGCGCGAAGTATAATGACGACGTCTTCCAATTCAGCGTCGGCCTGAACGGGGTTGGCACTAAGGCGGTAAACGCGTTGTCGGATGAGTTCACTGTCACCAGTTATCGAGACGGCCAATTCTTCAGAGCCGAGTTCAGCCGGGGCGAACTGAAATCACAAAAACGCGGCAAACAGAATGCGCCCGACGGCACCGAGATCGTTTTTGCGCCGGACCCGACCATCTTTAAGACTTTTCGGTTCCGGGAAGAACATCTGCTCCGCCGTCTCCATCTCTACACCTATCTGAACGCCGGGCTAAAGCTCAGGTTCAATGGCCAGGTGTTCGCGTCTGAGAACGGACTAAAGGACCTGCTTGAGGAGGACGTTGGGGAAGACGCGCTTTATCCGATCCTGCATTTCCGGGAAAAGATGATCGAGATTGCCTTTACTCACACCAATCGATTATCCGAAGACCACTACGCTTTCGTGAATGGGCAGTACACCGCAGATGGCGGAACCCATCTGAGCGCTTTCCGCGAGGGTATGCTCAAAGCAATCAACGATGTAGGCAAGGCGAAGTTCGAAGGGGACGATGTGCGCGAGGGCTTGGTGGGGGCGATCGCGATTCGGCTGAAGGATCCGGTGTTCGAATCTCAAACCAAAAACAAACTGGGTAATACCGAGATCCGAACGGAGTTGGTGGCGAAGGTCCGTGACATCGTGGCCACGCTTCTGCACAAGAACAGCGAGGTAGCGGAACGGTTACTGACGAAGATTCAGGAAACCCAACGATTGCGCAAAGAGCTCCAGGATGTCCGTAAACTGGCTCGGGAACGTTCGGCGGCAATCTCTTTGCGCATCCCCCAGTTAAAAGATTGCAAGGTTCATTTGAACTTGGAGAAGGGGATCGGCCACGAATCGATGATCTTTATCACGGAAGGCCAGTCCGCGGCGGGCTCGATCACCAGTTGCCGCGATCCGAACGTGCAAGCGGTGTTTACCTTGAAAGGTAAGCCGCTCAATGTTTGGGATCTCAACCGCACGATCGTTTATAAGAATGACGAGATCTTCAATTTGATGCGGACCCTGAACGTTGAAGAAAACCTGCAGAATTTGCGTTACGGCAGAGTTATCCTGGCAACGGATGCCGATGTTGATGGACTCCACATCCGCAACCTCTTAATCACCTGCTTTCTACGCTTTTTCCCGGATATTATTACTGCCGGACACGTTTTCATTTTGGAAACCCCGCTGTTCCGAGTCCGAGACAAGAAACAGACCTTCTATTGTTACTCCGAAACCGAACGCGATGAGGCCACGCACAAGGTCAAGACTCCGGAGATCACGCGATTCAAAGGTCTGGGAGAGATATCTCCGTCGGAGTTCAAAGCCTTTATCGGTCCAGAGATGAAGCTGACCCATGTCACGGTTGACGATGGCCACGTGGTCCAGCCTCTACTGCAGTTCTATATGGGCAAGAACACTCCAGCTCGCCGGCAGTTCATTATGGATCATCTCGTGGTTGAGGAACCCGTTGGCGCGTGATTTGTGAGCCGGGAGAGGTGGCTCGGGAGAAGTAATCAGTAATCAGTGAATCAGTAATCAGTATCATCCGGAGAGGACGGAAGCTAAACTCGTAAGTGACGATCTCAATAAAGTCGTCGGTTGCACGGTTCACCGCAGTTTCATCAATTACTGATTACTGACTTACTGATTACTGATTACTTTCGAGCCACTCCCCTACCGATGTCTTCCAACTCTGCCGCTATCCACCTACCCGAGGATCCGTTGAAGGATCTGATCAACGAGAATTTCATCCAATACGCTTCGTACGTTATCCGGGATCGGGCGATTCCACAGTTGGAGGATGGGCTCAAGCCGGTGCAACGCCGGATTATGCATTCGCTCTATGAGAAGGACGATGGGCGATTCAACAAAGTGGCCAACATCGTCGGCCACTGCATGCAGTATCATCCGCACGGCGATGCTTCGATCGAAGATGCCTTAGTTAATCTCGTTAACCGGAGCTACCTGATCGAAGGACAAGGTAACTTCGGGAACGTTCTCACCGGGGATCCAGCGGCGGCTTCTCGATACATCGAATGCCGGCTCACAGACCTGGCTAGAAACGAGTTATTTAACCCCAAGCTCACCGAGTATGTCCCGAGCTACGACGGGCGGAACCAAGAACCGGTGATTTTGCCAAGCAAGTTACCCCTGATTTTGATGCTTGGTTCTGAAGGGATCGCGGTCGGGTTATCAACCCGGATCCTGCCCCACAACTTCGTCGAATTAATCAAGGCGCAGATTGCCATTCTCCAAAACAAGAAATTCAAGCTGTTGCCAGACTTTCCTCAAGGCGGTCTGATGGACGCCAGTGAGTACGATAAAGGCAACGGCAAAGTCAAAGTCCGGGCCAAGATTGAACAACGGGACCAGAACCGGCTCGTTATTCGGGAGATCCCTTTTAGTACTACGACCGAGTCCGTCATCAGTTCGATCGAAGATGCTGCTAGAAAAAGAAAGATCAAAATTCGCTCGATCAACGATTTCACGGCTGCCGCGGTTGAAATCGTGATTACGCTGTCTCCGGGGGAAGATCCCGATAAAGCCATTGCGGCCCTCTATCATTTTTCGCAGTGCGAAGTGGCTCTGCACTCGAACCTGGTGGTGATTCAGGGAGAACGCCCGGTCCAACTCGATGTTGAGCAAGTTATCCGGGCCAATACGGAACAATTGGTCACCCTGTTGAAGCGCGAGCTCGAGATTCGCAGAGACGAACTCACTGAGGAGCTTCACCGTAAGACGCTCATCCAGCTCTTTATCGAGCACAGGATCTACAAACGAATTGAAGATTGCGAGACCTACGATGAGGTCCAACAAACGGTCTTGCGAGGTCTGAAAGCTCTGAGGGTACAGTTAACCCGCGAGATCACCGTCGACGACGTGGAGATGCTGCTCGGACTTCAGATCAAGCGAATCTCGAAGTTCGATCTACAAAAGAACGAAGACGACAAACTCAAGATCGTGGAAGACCTGAAGGAGGCTCGCAAGAACCTTCGGCAGCTGACCTCCTATGTCATTGGTTACTTGGAGGGTCTGATCGAACGTTACGGCAAGCAGTACAAGCGGCGAACGCAATTAACCACCACCGAAGAGATTGATGTCCGCGAGTTGACCGCTAATGAATTAGCGATCGTCTATGATCGGGAACGCGGGTTTCTTGGATCGGAGCTCAAAGGCGAAGCCGCTTTCCGCTGTTCACCGCTGGATCGGTTATTGGTGGTTTGGGAGAACGGCCGGTACCAGATGATCCCGCCGCCGGACAAGTTGTTTGTGGATAAGGATGTTTGTTGGTTTGCCGTATACGACCGCGAGAAGGTCTTTACGATTGTGTATAGCACGCCCAAAGCGAGCTTCCTCAAGCGGTTCGCTTTCGGAGGCGCCATTATGAACCGGGATTATTTCTGCACGCAGGAAGGCGCCAAAATTAAGTTCATCACGGATCAGCCGCTTAACGAGCTTCGCCTGAAATACCGGCACGCAAAGGGGGCGCGGATCGACGAGCAGACCTACGCGGCGAAAGATATTCAGGTCCGAGGTCCGAAGTCTCGCGGGATCCAGGTCACGAAACGGACGGTCACAAGCGTAAATGTGCGGTAACCGGGATCGTAATCCGGAGCTGGCAGCGTCAAGGCAACGGTCTACGCCTGATCGGTAGCGGCGACTGTCCGACCAGGTATTTGGCGTGCCCCATCCTCATCATGTTTCGAAGCGATAGGTTAGCCGTGGCTCCACGCGCAGTCGCCATCCCAGCGCTCGGATGGCGACTGCGCGTGGAGTTGAGAGGCGCTCAATCGCTCCGGCCGATTATTAAGGCGGCAAACACCGTCGACATTGTGGGACAGTCGCCGCTACCGATGGGGTTTCGCCGATGAACTACCGCACGCGGACGAGCGGGAGCTCGTCCCTACCGTCATGCTGTAACCGCCCTGTCGGCTTGGCCCGGATACATCTTCCCCAGTTCCTCAGCAACAATGGCGATTTTCTCCGGTAACCCAGGGCGAAGCATCGGTGCTTCGTGGGTAATGGCCAAGAAAACGTCTTTCGCACCGGACAACGTCAAAAATTCGTCTCCGATCTGGTAGGTGCTGACACGAGTGGCGAGATTGGGATAATCTCGGACCTTGTTCGGTAGCCGGTCGTACAGAAGCGAATAGTCGCGACGCGGGACTTGGAACAGGGAGTGCAGACGTTGAGGCAACCGATTCGCTAAAATGGGGCCGAATTGCTGAACGATCAATGAATGCTCGATCCCGGGTAGGTTGGTCACTAATTCGGCGACTCGGGATGCGTCCAACGTTTCCTCAGTGAAAAATTCGCTCTCCAGGACATAAGAATCCCAGGAGGAAGCAACTGGCCGGACGGGATGCGAAGCAACCAGTGGGAGCTGCGGCTCAGCAGGCTCAACCTTGGGTGGGGGTTCCGCTTTGACCTCCGCCTTAGGCTCTTCCTTGGCAACCGGTTCAACGCTGGTCGCGCCAAGGCGAAGTGGCGGCGGAACCGGGGTCGAAGGCTCCGTGACGGCGGTTTGAGGTTGCGCTTCAACGAGCCGCTTGCTGACTTCTTCGTGCTGACGCTGCGTCAGAGCCAAAGTTTGTTTGGCATCGTCGATCTTTTGCAGGAGATCGTTATGGCTTTCACCGGCCTGCTTTAGGTTCGCTTGCAGTACCGTGTGATTCTGGTGAGCTTGGTTTAGTTGCTCCGACAATTCGGCGTGGGTGAACCGAAGACTGGTTAACCGTCCCTGTACATCCGAAAGCTCTGCGCCAACGTCCTGTTTGGCGGCCGCCAAACGCTGATGATCTGAGCGCAAACGTTCGCTCTCTTTTCGAAGCTGAGCGATTTCTTCTCGAGCTTGTTCCAGCTCTTTCTGTACGTGAACGCGTTCGCTGACTTGCTCGGGTGTCGCCTTGGAGAGAATGTTCTTCTCCTGGCTTAAAGACTCGACGTGTTGGTGGAGTACAGAGACTTGCTCAATGACGGCCTCTCGAGCCGATAGCCGCTGATCGAGTTCCTCTCGGATCGGCTGAAGCTTGGCGAGCGTCGATTCGCGTTCTCCCAGTAACCGAGTGATTTCTTTCTTTAGCTCGGCCACTTGTGACTTCATCAAGCGAGTCGTCTCCTGGGTATCGCCCAACTCGGAAGCAGCCGACTGGACATTTCGCCGGGACTCCTCTAATTCGTGACGCGTTTTGAACCAGGCTTCCTGATGCTCGATATGTTTGCCTCGTTCGGCTTGTAGCGTTTGCTGGGTCTGTGCGATCTCGTCACGAAGCGACCCGTGTTCGTTCTTCCGCGTGGCCAGCTCGTCCTCGGCGCTCCGAATCTGGTTCTTGATCCCAAGTAGCTCTTTCTTCGCGTCCTCGACCGCTTGCATGCTTGCCGACATCTGGCGTTGCAATTTTTCGTTCTCAACCCGGTTACGCATCAACGCGGAGAGACTGCTCAACAGTTCCTCTTCAGTCTTCGAGATTACCGCTCGCGTAATACCGGGTTCCGTATGAAACCAGGGAGTGTCCCCTCGCAAGCCAGTTTCTTCGGGCTGTTTCGGTGCCTGCACTGAGCTTGTCGAATGTGACCCGGAGCTGGTCGAACGTGGTTCCTCCGGGCTCGTCGAGGTGGGCTCCACTGAGCCTGTCGAATGTGGCTCCACTGAGCTTGTCGAAGTGTCGAGCCGGAGTTCACCGGTTACGTTTGCGGGTTGTAAATTCTCCGGTTCCGAAGGGCGCGCTGGATGCGGATCAGGGGCCTCTGCCATAAAAATCGAGAGTTCCTTATTGGTTTTTTGATTTTTCCCCGACCAAGAACGCGCAACCGTCAAACGCCGGAGATATCTGTTACTAATATTACAGGCCGGCCCCGCATGCGAGTAACAAAAGCGGTAGGGCGAAAATCTCGGCGCGCCCAAGGCTATCCATTTGCACACGTCTTCCCGCGCCGGATTTGAGCCGCGCCGTGGAGCGCTGCCTCGCTTGCGAGGCCGTTGTGAGCAGGGCTGATGGTGGGACAGGCGTATCGGCGGCCCGGGCTCTTGAGTGTGAAGAACCAGGCGTCACAACATAGAGTGCCGAGAGATTTTAGGTGTGTACCACGAGGTTCCCTTGGTTACCACGGCCTCGTACCTGTCGCGCCATAGCGCAGCGGCGGCGGAAGCGAGGCAGCGCTCCACGTTTAGCCGCTTGACGCGCCGCGCCGCGCGGGCGATAACTTTCACTCCGAAAAAGCGCCGCCGATGTAGCTCAGTGGTAGAGCAGCGCATTCGTAATGCGCGGGTCGTCGGTTCAATCCCGACCATCGGCTTCCCGAACTCGCCTCAGGCTCGTTCGGATGACAGATGACAGATCCCAAATGACAAATTCAAGATGCGGCGTTGCAGCCACTTGGGTTGGCACACCCCAATTTGTCATCTGTCATTTGCCATTTGTCATAAAACGAGCCTAAGGCGAGTTTCCCCCATGGAGCGTATTCGGATCCTAACCGCTGTCCCGATCTGTGACGGACATGATAGCGCGATCAATACGATCAACCTGGATCTGATCCGTTACGGGATTGAGGTAATCTATTTGGGGTTTCATCGCTCGGCGCATGACATTGTGCGGGCTGCGATCCAGGAGGATGTGCGCGCCATCGGGATCTCGAGTTACAACGGCGGGCATGTCGAGTTTTTCTCGGAAGTGTTATCACTGCTGCGGGGGCGTGATTGTGGTCATATCCGGGTGTTTGGCGGCGGCGGCGCCACGATTACGAAGGCCGATGCCGACGTAATGTATCAGCACGGAGTGGACCAGATCTTCTTTGCCGGCACGCCGCTGGAGGAAATGGTCCGGTATGTCCAGTCTCGGTTCTCAACCCTGGTCCCCGCTGTCGTTAACACTTCGTTCGAGGATCGGATCATCGCCGCAAAACTGAGTGAGATCGAGGCCGGGAATGGCGTGGATTCGCAGCCGCCCAATCGGGTTGGTCCCAGGCGGGCTACTAAGGTCTATGGAATAAGCGGCCCCGGCGGGGCTGGGAAAACGACGTTAATCGACGAGTTAGCCTTGAGATTTCTGCGTACATTTCCAACCGATCATCGGCTCGCGATTTTATCCCATGACCCCAGTGTGGTGGGTTCCGGTGCGCTTTTGGGAGATCGCGCCACCATGGTTTACTCCCAGGACAATCGAGTGTTTATGCGAAGCATGGCAACCCGCGGTTTAGCAGGCGGTCTCGCGGCTGCCTCGGAACGCGCAGTCAAGTTTCTCCGCGAGTTGGAAATCTTCGATGCCGTGATTATCGAGACGGTAGGCACCGGACAAGAAGCCTTACCGTTCGGGTTCGATCATTCGTTGACCGATCTCGCGGTTCTGGTTATGCCGCCCGACTATGGCGCCCGGCTCCAATTGATGAAGATCGCGATGTTGGACGCGGCCGATGTTGTGGTGGTGAATAAGGCTGATCTTCGCGGCGCGCGTACTGCGGTTTCCGAAATTGAAAGCCGGCTCCGGAATAACCAGCGGAACCATATCTTGCTGCAAACCCAGGCAAACCGGCATCGCGATCCGGGAGTTGACCAAATTTTTCAAACTCTGTTCCCCCAAAAAGTATGAGTCAACTCGGTCAGATTATTGAATCCGTCCGCGACTACGATCGCTTCGTTGAAGCGGAGGTAGGCGGCGTGCGTAAAGATCCGGCAAAAGCGAACGAAGTCATGGGAAGATGGCGCGATATTGTCGCCAAGGTAGGGAAGGCCCGAACCCCTACCGGGTTGGAACTACCGGCATTAGCTCTTCCACGTTACGACGAAGCCGGTGAGATCTGTCGTTTTTTATTGGAGGGCGGATTACCTGGGGAATTTCCCTACGTTTCAGCAGCTTACAGCGAGCAGTACCTTTCGCGTGAGCAAGAGGACGGAGCCGGAGGCGGGAATAAAGGGGAAGAACCAACCCGGCTATTTGCGGGGCTCGGCCTGGCCGAAGACACCAATCAACGTTTTCATTACCTGTCCAGGAACCAGCGGAACAAGCGTCTTAGTACCGCTTTCGACGGTCCGACTCTCTACGGCGTCGGGGGGCTTGCCCCAGGAGTTTTCGGTAAGATAGGAGAAGGCGGGGTCGCGATTGATACGGTCGAGGATGTGGAAAGACTCTATGCCGGATTCGACCTCGACCAACCGAATGTCTCAGTGTCGATGACGATCTCCGGACCGGCTCCGATCCTGTTGGCGATGTATATCGCGGCTGCGAAGCATCGATTTGGGCCGGATGTAGTTCCTAAGCTTCGTGGCACGATCCAGGCCGATGTCCTTAAGGAAATTCAGGCCCAGAACGAATTGATTTTCCCGATCGGTCCTTCGCTTCGGTTCCTGGCGGATATGGTTGAGTTCTGCTCGGCGAATATGCGTCGCTGGTATCCGATCTCCATCAGCGGGTATCATATCGCCGAGGCCGGAGCCTCGCCGGTCCAGCAAGCCGCCTACACTCTGTCCAACGGCTTCGCCTACGTCGATTATTTCAAGAACAAGGGAATGGATATCAACGTGTTCGGGCCCAGGTTGTCGTTCTTTCTCGATTGCGGGCTCGATGTCGAGTATGTGGCTTTAGCTCGGGTTTGCCGCAAGATTTGGGCTATCGGTATCCGCGATGTGTTTCACGGCGATGAGCGGGCCCAACGACTGAAACTGCATACTCAGACCAGTGGAAGATCGCTGGTGGCGGCGGATTGGAAAAATAATCTGACGCGTACGGCAATCGAGTTGGTTTTGGCGTGTATGAATGCCACCAATTCCTGTCACAGCAATTCCGCGGATGAACCGTTTACGACGCCGAGTGAGGAATACGCCCGCTATGCAGCGCATGCCCAGGCCATTCTGTTGGAAGAAAGCGGCGTATTTAAACATATGATGAACACGCTTTCTGGGTCACCCGGGATGCAAGCGGTTGGGGAGGCTGTCCAGAAGGCGATCCTGGAAGAGTTTGAAGCGATTGAGGCTCAAGGAGGCGTGCTCGGAGCAGTGGAACGGCGTTATCAACGCAGCCAGATCCAGGCCGCGGCCCATGTTCTCGAAAGCCAAATATCGAATGGAACCCGGCCGATTATTGGCCTTAACCGTTACGGTCTCGAAGATCTGGCCTGGCCTGAGTTGGATACGATCCGTACCCCCGCGAAGAAAAAGAAGATCCACCAGGAACGAGTCGAAGATTTTCACCGACGGCACGCCGGCGAGTCTGAACGAGCACTAGACCGGCTAGCCGTGGTCGTGGAGCAAGGAGGTAACACCTTCTCCGAGCTGATTAACTGTGTTGAGCATTGTTCTCTTGGTCAGATAACCACTCGTCTCGCCGAGGTGGTCGGACGATTCCGCCCGATGGTGTAACCGCGAATAAACGCCAATCAACCGCGAATTGACACGAATTGACGCGAAGAAGACAGAGGCTTTAACCCCAGATGGACGCAGATTTACGCAGATAATTTTGATGAAAAGTTGGCAGCGTCCTCCCCGCAAAAATATCTGCGTCGATCTGCGTTCATCTGCGGTTGGCTTCTCTTTTATTCGTGTCTATTCGTGTCCATTCGCGGTTGCTTTGTCTCCGTTCGTAGTTTCAAAGTGTTGCGCGAATGCCGGTAAATAGCGGAACGATTAAGGAACTCGACCGTCGAGCGAAGATCCTGGTCTGGTTTGGTGCGCTCTTGCTTAAACTTCTTATGCGGACACTCCGCTGCGAGGTTAAGGATGAGGCTGGTTTTTTCGCCGAGAACGCCCCTAAACCCGTAGTGACGTTGATCTGGCATAACCGAATGTTGGGATTAACTGCCGCCTTCAGCCGGCACTATCCTGCTCGAAAGGGAGCGTTGGTTCTAGCCAGCGCCAGCCGGGATGGCGCTTATCTGGCGGAGTTCGTCCGTAATTTTGGGGTAGGCGCAGTTCGCGGATCAACCTCTCGTCGTGGCAGCGCCGCGCTGCTCGATCTGGTGCGCAAGTTGGGCGAGGGCTACGACATTTGTATCACACCGGATGGACCCCGCGGTCCCCGCTATTCTTTTGGTCCCGGGGCGGTCCTATTGGCTCAGCTTTGCAAGGTCCCCTTAATGCCTCTCCTTATCGAGTACAGCAGCTATTGGCGCCTGAAGTCGTGGGACGGGTTCGCGATCCCGAAACCATTTTCCAAAATCGAAGTCACAATCATGCCGCTCATCGACATCGCACCCACCGTCGGTGACGGAAAATTCGAAGCCGAACGACTCCGGGTCCAAGCCATCATGACCGAACGCCTTAAGATGAGGTAAAAGGGTTAGGGGTTCACGGTTCGCCGTTCACCGTTCGCAGTTCGCGGTTCGCGGTTCGCGGTTCAGCGCGTCCAAGGACCGTGCGGCGCGCTGGCTGTCTGGGACATCTGCGGTGGTTTCGACGGATGGGACTTATGTGACTAATGGGACCTATGAGTCACGCCGGCGGTGAACTGCGAACTGCGAACTGCGAACCGCGAACCGTGAACCATGAACCGTGAACCGTGAACCGTGAACCGTGAACCGTGAACCCCAAAAAACTGACCGGTCGGCGGAGTCGAGAACTCGCACCGACCGGTCCCTTTGGCTTCTGGCTGGAGAAGATTTTTTAGGTGGCTGTTATTCTTATTTGAGCGCCGTCCTTAACTTTCGATCCGCACTGGGTTTGTAATCTCTGTTGAAAGTTGATCTCAGTGGGTTTCCGGTTTCGTTTCGTTCGATACTCGGGAAACCTCTTAAGCAGCCGTGATGCCACGCGATTTTTTTGCTCCGTGCCAAGCCTCATTTTTGGCCATTTCTCGAGGAGAAATTTTTTGTTAGAAACTTTTTGAGTCGCTAGAAGCCGGTCCTTTCGCCGCCGATTTTCATCCCGGAAGTGGGATGCAAGTTTTCCGGAACTGGGACGGTGCGGTTATCCACGACACTGCACGCCCAATGCGATGCCCCTCCGTCGGGGTTGCGGTACTTCGGCATATCTGGCGCCCAAGAACCTTAGACGCCGAACGCATCCGGATAGATAACAGAACCTCTGCTTCCGGATAGGGAACCGAGGATCAATTCGAGACCCATGAATGCCTTTCCGCTAAATGGAGCTACCAGAGAAGTCGTCAACGAAGCCGAAAACCCGAAACGTGAATAATAATCCGGGTGCCCGAGGACGATTACCGCCTCGTACCCACGATCGCGTAGCATCTGCAATCCTGTCTCAACTAGCTTGGATCCGATGCCTCGACGCCGACGATCTAACTGGACGGCCATTGGAGCTAACGCCGCCGCCTTCACTGTTCTCCTGTCAATTTCCACAGCCAGATCGCTGAACAAAAGATGTCCAGCGACAGAGCCTTCTTCGATCGCCACAAGCGACACGATCACCAACCGAGCGGTATGCAATTTTTCGATCAACTCTACCTCGTACTCCCCGCCAAATGCCGCCTGCATCAAAGCCACGATTTCAGGACAGTCAGCGTCAATCTCTTCCCGAATCGTCATGCTTCTCTCTCGCTGCGTCGCTCGTGACCTTCTCGCTCGCTACTGGCGTTAACTCAACCCGGCACCGCCACCATTCCCTCAGGATCTTGGCGCCAAGCTTTTCCGTATAGAACTTGATGGCAGGTTCGTTCCAGTCCAGGACGCCCCATTCCAATCGGCCGCAATCTCGTTCCCGGGCAATTCGAAAGAGCTCATGAAACAAAGCCATGGCGATGCCGCGGCGTCGATACTCCGGCAGGACAAAAAGGTCTTCGAGATAGATTCCAGGGCGCCCGACGAAAGTAGAGAAGGTCTGGAAGAAAAGAGCGAAACCAACCGGGTTCCCGGATATTTCAGCCAAAAAGACGTCGACCATCGGCTTGGGCCCGGCCAATGCGCGCCGTATGTCTTCCGGCGTAGAAACGACTTCATGTCTGAGGTTTTCGAAGGAAGCCAGCTCCACGACAAGCCGGTGAACGGTTTCCGCGTCTTCGGGCTGCGCGAATCGGATCTTGGTATCGCTCATGGTGGAAAAATTGGACAGGGAGAGCTTCTATGCTACAAACGCGTGCATGAGATTGCTAGTAACGGGCGGCTGCGGCTTCATAGGAAGCAATTTCATCCGCTACGTTCTCGAACATTACGACCCGGAGAGCATTACCAATGTCGATCTTTTGACCTATGCCGGTTCACTCAATACCACCGCTGACCTCGCCCAACGGTTCAGAGATCGGTATGAGTTTATTCGAGCCGATATCGCGGACCGAAAAAAGATGGATGAAATTTTGTCCGCGCATAGCTACTTCGGTCTAATCAATTTTGCAGCGGAAAGTCACGTCGATCGCAGCATCATTTCTCCGGCTGATTTCATCTACAGTAACGTGGTCGGAACCACGGTGCTCTTGGATGCCGCTCGCCGGCATGGCGTAAAGCGGTTCTTACAGGTGTCGACGGACGAAGTGTACGGCTCCAATGATGTACCCGTCTCTGAGAACGCGCTTCTGAATCCCAGTTCTCCTTATTCGGCGAGCAAAGCCGCCGGTGATCTACTGGCGTTGTCCTACCACAAAACGTATGGGCAAGACATCGTGATCACGCGGTCCTCGAACAACTTTGGCCCGTATCAATACCCCGAAAAACTGATCCCATTGATGATTCTGCGCGCGCTCGCGAATCAGCCGTTACCAGTTTACGGCGATGGCTTACACATGCGGGACTGGTTGTACGTGGAGGACCATTGCTCCGCGGTTTTTGATGTTCTGATGAGTGGTGTGTCCGGTTCGATATATAACGTCGCGTCCGGCTCAGAGCATAAGAACCTCGACCTAGTGAGGATGATCTTAAAGCACCTGAATTGTAGTGAGGACCTGATCACTTACGTCAAAGACAGGCCGGCCCATGACAGAAGGTATAGCCTCGATTCATCAAAGCTGAGAAACGAGATTGGTTGGAAACCATTGCACGATTTCGAATCCACGTTGTTGCGCACGGTCGATTGGTATCGAGTTAATGAGCCGTGGTGGCGATCCCTTCTTGCAGCTGAAGTCAGCAGTGCAGCACCCAATCCGTAAAAGGCTGGATCAGCTGCGAGCGGAGTAATCAGTAATCAGTGAGTCAGTAATCAGTGTAGAACCATGAACAAAGGCTTTAACCGCAGACGAACGCAGATAGACGCAGACCGGAGCGGGGCCGATGGCGACCACAGATACTGAATCACTGATTACTGCTTACTGCTTACTGCTTACTGCTTACTGCTTCCTATGCCCGAGCCACAGCCTCAACGCCCGCCAACCGGCTGCCGGTGGGGCTGCCTATTACTGCTGTTCGTCGTTCTCCTGATCGTCGGGGCAATCGCTTGGGGAGCCATATCCACTTACCGTGGAGCTTACCAAATGACCTCGCCCAGCCCGCGGACATTCCCCTCGATCGACGAAGGCAGTGGCCAAGCGGTTCAAGAAAAGCTGCAGCATGCTCAGGAAGAGTTGGCCAAAGGCGATTCCCCCGAGATTCATCTGACCGTCGATGAGCTGAATGCCTGGTTTCTCGGCAGTTCGAATAACCGCGAACTGGCCGAACACGTGCGTTTTCGGATCGAGGAGGATTGGCTGGTGGCAGAGGTTAGCGTCCCGCTCACCTTTATGGCGCAACTCCCCCTGGTGCCGGGGTTCCGCGACCGCTATTTCAACGGCAAAATAGCCGCTCGACTCTCTGTCGATCATGGCGAGCTCAAGGTCGAGAATCTTGATTTAGTGGGAAACGGCGCTCGGATTCCGTGGTTGACCACTAGTCAAGATTACCGCCGGACCATCTCCAAAGCCATCAACAAGGCATTGCGCGATAGCGAGCCGGAAGATCAGCCGCTGATCAATGGAATCCAGTCAATCCACATCGCGAACAACGAGATCGTGATAAAATTCGGGAAAAGCGAGGCGAAAAAGGAGGGGGGATAACCGGTAGGGCAAAAAACTCGGCGCGTATCGTCGGCGAGTGGACGGAGTGGACCGAGTAGACTTAGTGGACCGTCAACCGATCTGGAAAACGTCCACTATGTCTACTCAGTCCACCAGGTCCACTCCGTCCACTTGCCGACGATACGGGCATGGTTTTCGCCCTAGGAACCTGGCTCCTACCCGCCAACTGCCTTCACGATCGCGTCAACGACTTCATCCAGTGGTCGATTCTCTTCTACCACTAGGGCATCATGGGGCGTCTCCAACGTCGCCAATTGGCTCTCGAGCAGTTCTTTCGGGAAGAAATGGCCTGCCCGCTTCTGGAGGCGTTCCACGAGCGTCGCTTTATCGACGTGCAGATACACGAACCGCACCTGACCTAGGCCTTCTCCTAGAATCGTGCGATAGGTCTCTTTTAGGGCCGAGCAGGCCAGGATAACCGAGTTACCTTGGTTTAACCTGGAACCCAGCTCTCCATGGAGATTTCGTAACCATGGCAACCGATCGTCATCAGTTAGAGGGATACCGTGTTTCATCTTCTCGATGTTGGCCGGCGGATGAAAATTATCGGCATCGAGGAACTCGTAATTTAGCTTCTCGGCCAAGTGGGTCCCGACGACCGATTTGCCGGAGCCGGATACACCCATAAGAACGATGGCGACTGGTTGATCCACAAAAGTAAATCGTTCGTGTGCGCCAAACTTCAAGGATCTTCAGTTGCAAGGGACCCGGAATCATTGGCGTTCGCACGGACGCCGTTAGATCCGAGCCCTGGTTACTCTACAGCGGTGATGGAGTTACGTTTACGTACAGCTGAATTAGCTTTGCGGGCCACTCAATCCGCGCTGCTGCATTCAGGCGCTAAAGGCTTTATTAACACCGGGGCTCCTCAACGGCGCGCGCGCGAACAATGTTTTTCGCTATTCGCAATCCCTCGATTATTAAGAACTTGCGGAAGGAGTTGGCGGGAGCGGGAGAATAGCAGATAGGAGTCCGATCAATTCGGAAGAAGGAAGAAGGGGCGGCCGAAATGCGTGTGGTGTTGTACACCGTGACCATGTGTCACCCCACGTATACATGATTTTACCCCCCATTGGCTACAAGTTGGCGATCACTGCGCTCAACTCTTCACGTATTATTTACATCGGCCGCCCTTTCGTCCTTCGTCCGGTTACCGGACTACGGTGGACAAGTCAGGGCCATTTCTGATTATCCCTACGAAATCGCCGCCGCCGCCTGGGTCAAGCTGCGTAACTGATCTAACGCCCGGTTAATACGGAGCTCCGTTCCGGCGGTAAGCCATGGTGATCGGTTAGTTGAGAATACCCAGTTCTTTGGTCCGATGTGGATAGACGCTAAGGCTAGACGGCCATGGAGTCGTGTGAGCTCTCGCTCAAGCGATCTCTCTAGGTTCGGAAGTTCATCAACGGATCCACCAGTTCCGATGAGCAGCAGAGGTCGATAGTGTAGCGCTCCAGCCGGCAAAAACTGGAGAAGCGTTTTCATGCAGCCCGCCCAATCCTCGCTGGGTACAGGAGTAACCAAAAGGATCGCATGTGCATCCCGCACTGTATTTATCAGATCAGCTAAACGGTCTGAGGCGCCGGGTCTAAACGGCTGTAGTTCGATGGCGTGACTGTTGCGTAGCGCAATCTCGTAGGGCGCTAAACGCTGCTCTAATCCGTGGAATAAGAAATTGTTTCGAGATAAAGAACTTGGGCTACCGGAGATGGCATGAAAATAGGGCATAACGTGAAATGAAAGAGTTGTACCTCGTTGAGTGCTGACTGGGAAACGGCCGGGTTTGCCTGTCCGCCATAGCTTTAGCGACGGAGGATCGACAGAAAGCTTTAGCGACAACTACAGGATTCAACCAAGGTCAGCATCGCGACGAGCCGATCCGAAACGGAAGATGGAGCTGACTTGACTCCAAGAATTGATTTCACGAAATCCTATATACTACTAATTTAGTAGAGTATGCAACTAGCAATTTCAAAAAAAGGCGAAAAGTAGTGTCCTGTCCCATAAATAACATGGCTTTCGTTGCGATCAAAATGGGCCGCCGGCAAGGCGCGAGGAGGGCGCATATCTGAATCGATACGTAACCGACGAGCAACGCAGCCGCCTGCCCATTTTCATCGCAACCCTCCGGGCCGTGGCCAGTTGGCTGTTTTTCTGCGTTGCTCACTCCTTACGTATCAATTCAGATATGCTCGTCGTTCGCGCCTTGAAAAACAGCCAACTGGCCGACGGCGAAAGCCATGTTACTTATGGGACAGGACACTAGACCAGGTAATACAACTTCGTTTGCCCGGTATCCTGCAATCCCTTCTGCTTACAATGCTCGCACTCATTCCGTTCCAGCAGGCCGTAAGCGTGGCGGACCGCTTTGATGGTCGCTGAATCTGTGTCGTCTTCTTCAGGAAAAACTTGGTCTGGCGAGAGCCAGTTTGAAAAACCCATATTCTTCATGGCTTTGGCCAAGTCAGGGCGAACTCCGCAAAGTAAAACCGTGATCCCTTTCGTTTTCAGATCCTCAATGAAGTGTTCGAATCGTTCCAGGCAAACCATGTCAGGATTTCGGGTCCGTTTCAGTCGAACGACAATCACGTGAATTTCCTTGCTCAGCGCTTTTTGCTTCAACTCATTAAAATAGCGGTCGAGTTCCGGTGCTGCCCCAAAGAACATCTCGCCCTCGAGATCATAAAGAATTAACGACTCACACGTCGGGTCTGTGGCCAGTCGCTCGCGTACCACTCCTTCACCGGTGACGACCAGCTCGGCGCAGCGTAATCGGGCGGCTCTGGGCACGAACAACACGATGGAAAGAGCGACCCCGATCAGAATCGAGAACTCGACACTAATAAAAAGAGCAGAGAAAGCGGTGATAAAAATCAAGCCGGTATCATAGCCGGAAGCGCGTATCGCTAAACGCAACCGTCGCCAATCGACCAGCTTGGCGGCGGTAACCAATAGTAATCCGGCTAAAGCCGCTTTCGGAACGTATCGGGCTAAGGGTGCGAGTGACAACACCACCAGGGCGACGGTAACCGCGGCGAACACCCCCGAGGCTCGGCTAACGGCGCCGGATTGGAAATTAATCGCGGAGCGAGTGAGCGAACCGGACCCCGGCAAACACTGGAAAAAACCACCTGTGAGATTAGCCAAACCTTCGGCCAAACATTGGCGATTGTAGTCCAGCGATTGGCGGGTCTGATTTGCGATCGATTTAGCGATGGCCAGCGCTTCCAACAGACCAAGAAAGGCGATTGCCAATGCACTACTCGAAAGCTCCTTTACCCACCAAAATTTGATCGCCGGAATGTGCGGGGTGGGTATACCGGCCGGCACATTCCCGATCACCGCGATAACCGTCTTGCCGTTCGCACCGGGTGTCGACCACCCGAGGAGCCCAGCCATAACCGCGGCACCTATCAAGGTGAGCAACATTTCCATCTGGGGAAGACGATAGGTTTTTCGTAATCGGCTCAGAACGATAACTAGAATAACTGTACCCAGACCAATCCCGAGAGCATAAACGTTAAGCGGACCCCCTTGAGTGAGAGTCAGCCAAACCCGAAGCATAACCTGCTGGTGACCGCTGCCTTGGTCGCGGAGTCCGAATAAATTGCCAAGTTGGCCCAGCGCAATTAAACAACTCGCTCCGGCCATAAAACCGAGCACGACGGATTCCGAGATATAGCGGGTCAGGTCGCCTAGCCTGAACACGGCAATGAGAATCTGAACGATCCCGACCATGATACAGAGCAGAAAAGTCGCTTGGTAAGCATCAAACCGAGCGTCAGGATCTAGAAATGCCAGCGCGCTAAAAACCACCAAAGAAATCGCATTGGTGGGACCGTTGATCAGGTGCGACGATGAACCGAAAATGGATGCAACCGCGGTGACGACAATCGCGGAGTAAAGACCGAAGCGAGGGTCAACCCCGGCAATCAAGGCATACGCCATAGCCTGCGGCAACGAGATTGCCGCCACCGTCACGCCGGCGAGAAGATCCTTGCGGGCATCAGTCCAGCGGTAGTTAATCATGGGTCTCACTTCGCCCGCGGGGTATGGATCGAATCGAACACGCCGTTATCAGCGAAGAACTTCTGCTCGGCATCGTCCCAGTCTTTCGCAATGAGAGTAACCGGGAATAGCTGAACGGCTGGCAGCTGTCTTGCGTATTCCTGAAGTACAGCCGGATCAACTGGACGGTAACCATATCTGGCCATGGTCTCTTGGGCTGGCCGGCTATATAAGAATTCCAGGTAAGCTTTCGCGTAGCCCTCGGTTTTCCGGCGCTCAACATTTTTATCAACCCAAGTCACACTTGGCTCTGCCCGGATAGAAATAGACGGATAAACGATTTCTAGCTCCTCCTTTGAATCCGCAATCTCAAACCGAGCTTCGTTCTCCCAGGTTAAATGTACGTCACCGATCTTATCCTGAGTGAACGTGATCGTTGAATCGCGCGCTCCCGTGCCCAAGACCGGCACATTTTGATACAAACGCCTCAGATAATCTCGCGCCTGCTCTTCGGTGCCACCTCTATAAATAATTGAACCCCAGGCCGCCAATAGGCTGAGCTTGCCATTACCTGATGTCTTTGGGTTCGGTGTGATCACGGAAACATCGGGACGCGCCAAATCCGGCCAATCCTTGATACTTTTTGGGTTACCTTTGCGCACCACGAACACGATCATCGACGCATAGGGTTGTGAATGGTTCGGCAGGCGGTCCAGCCAGCCGTCGCTGATTAAGCCCTGTCTCCGTAATAACTCGATGTCGGATGGCAGAGCGAGTGACACGACGTCCGCTTCCAGCCCGTCGATAACCGCGCGTGCCTGGCGGGTAGAACCGCCATGAGATTGTTTGATGGTTACCTTCCGGCCGGTTTCTCGTTCGTATTTCGAAACAAACTGTCGATTGAGATCTTGAAACAGCTCGCGAGTTGGATCGTAAGAAACGTTCACGAGTTGAATCGATTTGTCGTTATCGATGTTTCCAAACAGTACCAGTGCGACCGCAACCACAACCGCCAGGAGAGGGAGCACAGTTGTCAAACTTCTCTTCATAGCGAGAGTGTCGCTCGCGCCGGGGTAAGTAACGGCATAGCGCGGGGCCAGTCCTCGGGTCAATCTCGTGATCTCGAGTAGAGTGTATTGCGCCCCGACCGAAAAGTCTATTTAATTAGTAGGGAATAAACGCTACATCCTGAGCGAGAGACCTCAGACTTGGCGTTCCCTTCGGGCCAAAATAACCGTCATTTTACTCCCGGGTGTCCGTGACAAGCCCGTACGAGCTACCAGCGAATGCAATTCCTAGTCGCTACAATAAACGCTCTGGAAGATGTCCTCTTTGAACTCCGGCGACTTCTTGAACTCCTAGGACTCTTTTCCGCCCCAGCTTGACCACGATCTGCTTGAGTTGGTCCATGGGCGCGCGAGTCGCCCACATCAATAACATCCCGTCTTTTTGCTGGAACATTACGTGCCAGTCTCCCATCGATTTCAGCCCAACCGGGATATTCGCATCTCCCATGGCATCTCGATTGATTACGACCAGGTGCAAGAACATGCCGTTGGGCAGACGAAAACAGGTTAGCGAAGCTGGATATTGTTTCCACACGAAGGCCCTGCACCCCGCTGTTTCCATCGATTTAAGGCGCGATGGTAGCGCGTCGTCATAGGGCGCTTGATGGTTCCGGAGATAGGTCTGGGTCTCGCTTAAGTTCGGGGTCTCGAGATCGAGTACCGGTCCACCTTGCACGGAAACCATTGCCAGGGCGTCGGTCTTGAATTCCTGGAATCGCGCAGATTCTACCTGGCGGGTCGAATAGAATAAGGCAATCCCGCCGAGCACCAGGCATGCCGCGGCTGCTAACCAAACCGGCGGCAGCGTGAGTCGCCGGACTTTCTCTCCTCTGATCCGCGCCAGAATCTTTGCCTGGAGATCAGCTGGAGGCTCGATACCGGCTAATTTACCACGGATCGCCCGGTCCAGGTCTTGCCGCTCCTCGAACCACTTCTTGAGCTCACTGTCGCTCTCCATTTGGTTGAGCGCTTCGTGAAAAATAGGATCCGCCCCATCCCGGTCCCGGGACCGGTACGCGCTTAGTATCTCTTTGGCGGCATCCGAATTCATGTCTTAACAGGCAGTCTCTTACTTTGGAGGAATGATTTTGTCTGTTGCGGTGGTTTTAGCTAAAAGTGTTCTCAATTGCTCTTTACCTCGGGACAGCCGCGACATCACCGTCCCGATGGGGATGTCCAAGGTAGCGGCTATCTCTTTATAGGAGAGGTCTGCCAGGTAAAATAATTCCAGGACTATTCGATAACTCTCGTCAACGCCGGCCAATGCCTCCAACACCGTGGCGGCATCAGACGCCTGGAGTACCCCGGAATCGGAAACCAATTGGTCTTGGTGTTCCGGCTGTAGTTCGACCTCCGGATGGGACGATTGAGTGCGTAAGCCCCGCAAAAACTCCCGGCGTAGGGTTGTAAACAGCCAGGATTTGATCTTGGTGATATCCCGGATCTGGGCCTGCTGTTTGGTTAATATTAGAAACGTTTCCTGGGTGAGATCAGCCGCTTGGGTCTCGTTCCGGCTCAAGCCAAAGGCGAACCGGTAGAGAGGCGAGTAGAGCTCGGAAACAATCCTCTCTAGGTCTAGTTCGGTTCGCACTAGCCAGCATTTCGCACAAATCCCCTATGTGTTCTAGCATCGGTTTTTCGGACTGATTCGGCCTTGGAGCCAGAATGCCTGGGTGGGGATTTGTGCGAAATGCATGCCATAGCCCGCAATGCTGTTCTAAGGCATGCGCCGTAGAACATCATTGCAGGCTCGTGTGACCGAAATGTTGCAAAGCTTTCATTGCTGAAGGGTAGGGGCAGGATTTCACTTGCCGGGCGGTGACCCAAGTTGTTGTCCCATTAACGGTTGTTGCCTTAGCTGGACTTCTAATCTGGGTCTGGTTCCTCGGTCTATCGCCCTTACGTCAGGTGAGATCCGAGGCCAAAAAGCGGCGATGGAGTTTGGAAGAAGATAGCGAAGGGCTCTGGTATCGGCTAACCGGGAATAAAGCCGGTATGGCTTGGTTAGCCGAATGGAACGGACGCGGTCCGCGGCCTTACGTCGAATTATCCGTGCCCGATGAGCCTGCTGTTGATAGTTGGTGCTTCATCACAACCAGAGACCAGCATTCGGGCCAACCCCCACGGCTTCTGGCTGGCGCCTTTGCCGGGAAAGCCGAGCCGGAGTGGTTTGCGGAATGGATGCACGCCAAGGTGATCATCACCGGGTTTCCAGAATTTGACCGTCATTATGTTGTAGCAGGTTCATCACCTACGGTGCGCGACCAGCTTCCGATTCAGCTTCTGGAAAGGCTAGGTGAGCTGCCGGCTCCGCTCTTAAGCAAGATCTTCGTGATCCGCGGCAAAGGGAAATTGGTGTTTCATATCGAGGAAACTCGCCGAGCAGACGCGTTGAGCCTGATTGAGAGACTCATGCTGTGGGCCAATCAAGCGCTGGTCTAATGGAGCGTGCCTCGCTTGCGAGGCCGATGTTGGCGTGTCGCCGAATGGGCGAGAAGAGGCGCGAAGTGCTGAAAAATCATAGCCTAGTCCGGCGGCTGCCGGATGCGAGGCCTAGGTACATTCAAGAAAGACGACGAGCGCTGAAGGCGCGAAAGAAGAGGGTTATTAATCTGTACCGTCCGTTTGCATGGGATAGGCCGTTATATGCGTGGAATCGAGGCTCCGATTTCTTTCACGCTTTCAGCGCTGATCGCTCTCTTACCCGTATCACCTAGGCCTCGAAGACTCAGCCTAGGCTAAAGTCTTTCCAGCGCTTCGCGCCTCTGATCGTCCATTCGTCCATTCGACACGCCGATACGCCGACACGCCGACACGCCGACACGCCGACGCGCTGACACGCCGACACGCCGACACGCCGACACGCTTCCCTCGCCTACCGAAAAATTCCGCTTTCCGTTTTCGGGTTCGGACCTTAGAGAATGATTCGTAGATGAAGAAAACGAATCATGATCCCCGTGAATTTTCGGCGCCGGTTATTGATGGGCCAGAGCGCGCGTTCAGCCGAGGGATGTTATACGCCGTTGGGTTTAAAAAAGAGGATTTCAAGAAGCCGATCATTGGAGTGGCTTCGACCTGGTCCGAAGTCACCCCTTGTAACGTTCACATCGACAAGCTCGCTCGCCAAGTCGTGCAAGGCGTTGATGGCGCCGGTGGCAAATCGATTACTTTCAATACGATCACGGTTTCGGACGGAATCTCGATGGGAACCGAGGGGATGAAGTATTCGATGGTTTCGCGCGAGATCATCGCGGACTCGATCGAAGCGGTGAGCGCCGCAGAAGGTTTTGACGGTGTCGTGGCGGTGGGCGGATGCGACAAGAATATGCCCGGCTGTCTCATGGCTCTGGCTCGGCTAAACCGGCCGTCGGTTTTCGTTTATGGTGGTACGATTTTACCCGGATGCTTGAATGGCCGTAACTTAGATATTGTTTCGATCTTCGAAGCGGTCGGCGCTCATTCCAGCGGCAAGATTTCAGATCAAGAACTTGAGGCGGTTGAATCCTGCGCTATCCCCGGACCCGGCTCGTGCGGCGGAATGTATACAGCGAATACGATGGCTTCGGCGATTGAAGCCCTGGGGATGAGTTTGCCTAATAGCTCGGCTCAGTCGGCAATTTCAGAGGAAAAACTGGCAGACTGCCGCGGCGCGGGCGCTGCCGTACTTAACCTGATAAAAAAAGGGATCCGTCCTTCCGATATCCTTTCCAAAGAATCATTTGAGAATGCCATGACCGTGGCGATCGCGTTAGGGGGATCGACCAACGCGGTGCTACATCTGTTAGCGATTGCTCATGCTGCCGATATCCGGCTCAAGCTGGACGATTGGACTCGGATCGGTAAACGGGTGCCGGTGTTAGCGGATCTTAAACCCAGCGGCCGTTACACGATGTGGGAACTGGTACAAATCGGCGGCATCATCCCAATGATGAAGATCCTTCTCCAGGAAGGCCTCTTGCACGGTGATTGCCTGACGGTGAGTGGCAAAACCTTGAAACAGAATCTGGCTGCCGTTAAGCCTTACCCGAAAGGCCAAGAGATTATTCGCCCATTGAAGAATCCCATCAAACCGCAGAGCCACTTGGTGGTTCTCTACGGGAATCTCGCGCCGGAAGGAGCCGTTGCTAAAATCTCCGGTAAAGAGGGACTAAAATTCTCCGGTCCTGCCCGGGTATTTGAATCGGAAGAGAAAGCGCTGCGAGCGATCTTAGACGACAAGATCAAAAAAGGTGATGTGATTGTGATTCGTTATGAAGGGCCCAAGGGAGGCCCGGGTATGCGCGAGATGCTTTCTCCGACCTCTGCGATCATGGGAAAAGGGCTGGGTAAAGATGTCGCGTTAATCACCGATGGCCGGTTCTCCGGCGGAAGCCATGGTTTTGTAATTGGCCATGTGACACCGGAAGCGTTTGTAGGCGGACCGCTGGCCGTCGTGAAAAACGGGGATCCGATCTCGATTGATGCCGAGAAAAACACCATCGACCTCAAGATCTCGAAAGCCGAGCTTCGGGAGCGTCTAAAGGCCTGGAAACAGCCGAAACCGAAATATCCGCGCGGGGTTCTCGCGAAATACGCAGATCAAGTGAAATCAGCCTCGCTAGGCGCGGTGACGGATTGAGGAGCCGGGAGCGGCGCTGCGCGGATAGCAGATAGCAAAGGGTGAGGGGCCAACCAGCCCCGGTAGGGCGAAAACCACGCCCGCAACGCTTCGCGTAGCGATGCGGGCGGGTCTCGGCGCGCACAGGGTGTGCCACTTGCAAAAAAGGTGTATCCGCGCCGGATTTGAGCTGCGCCGTGGGTTCGGAATGGACGCAAGATGTTGCGCACCGGGTGTACGTTCAGGCATGCGCTGGGCGAAGCCATCCGCACGACGCGGCTCAAACCCGAGGCGGTCAATCCAAAGCGATTAGCGAAAATCTCGGCGCGGGGAGGTCTTCGCCGTACCGACGCTGGACGGGCTCATTTCTTTCCCCAAATCCGACAGCACCTGGGCTAAATTCTCGGGCGCCTTCAATTTTGGCGCTTCGTCTTGGCCCAGCTCAACCGCTCCGACTGTTTTCAACCACCGAATCGTGCTGTTCTTACAAATTCGTTCCAGCCAAGCGAACTCGTTCGTAATCGAGTAAAACCGCGGCTGGATCGAGAGCTCCAGCCGCGCATTGTCGACCTCTTCAAGTAAGCCCCAGCCTGGAGGCACCCTTTCCGATTGCACCAGCCCCGCGGGAGCCACAAGAAAATGGAGATTAGCCAATCGAAACCGGGTGACTCGTTCAAATTTCGTGTTTCCCTCCAGCTTCCGCTGCAGCGCCACGATTCTGCGCATGAGCCGGCGATAACCGGCATGCGGCAGTTTTTCAGGATCGAACGGGTCCCAGTCCGGGAAGAGAGAGCTCGGCGTCCGAGCATTCGGATAATGGACCGCTAAGAGGCGCTCCAGATTTTGCCGGCGTTCCTGTAATCCGCGGAGCTCAATCTCGATCGACGCAGTCTGGGCCGAATCCCGAGCGAGATCCGGCCGGTTCTGTTTGCATTCAAACAAAGCGACAATCGGGGACTCCTGGTCTTTAGCCGGCCGATAACCAGCCACATCGACCCGGTAGGGAGAACGGGGCGCACAAACCTCGAACGAAATACAGTTAAAGCCTTGATGGTAAGCCCAACCAAGAGCGAGTCGCTTCAGGAGCCAATGCTCCTCGGTTTCATTTCGAGGACCGGCCGGAGCCGTGGAGCGCTGCCTCGCTTGCGAGGCCGTGGTGAGCAAGGGAACATCGTCTTGCAAGCCCATGTCCGTCTGCGCTCTACGCCGCAACCGCTGTCTTGTAAACAAAAGAGAGTAGCCAAAGCAGCGGCTTGCGCCGCCGTCGGACCTAGCGTGCCACGGCCTCCACCTGTCGCGCCATAGGACTTCGGCGAGCTCAGTCGAGCCGCCTTTGCGAAGGCGAAAGCGAGGCACCGCTCTCAGCGGGTAGCATACACCGTCGAATGCCCGCTATGAGCAAGCCTACAGCGCGCCGAATCGCTCAAAAGCGCCAAGCGTCTCCTAGCTCCTGGATTCTGGCTCCTGACTCCTACTTCTGAAACGATTCTTTTCCTTCGGCTCCCCACGAACCGATATACATCACGATCTCATCGTCCATGCGGATGTAATCGTAACGGGCCGGCACTTCGGTGACCGTATAAAGCCGGCCATGGATCACTCGATGTCGGACGGCGTCATAAATCGCGATTGGTCGAGTAGGGTGACTTGCGTCGAACGCGACCCCATAAGCACCCAACCGTTTTTCGGCTTTGGCGATCGAAGCAGGCTCTTTGCTGGCCTGCTCCGCCGTTAACGGACCCGCATCGATCCCGATAAGGCGAATCGCATAAGCTTTTTGAACAGCCTCTAATTTAGCTGTCGTTAGAAAAGTCTCAGCGATCTCTGCAACCGCTGCTGCCTGCGAAGAGGTGATCCCATAACGTCCTACAACCACGTTATTTGGGTCTTCAACCATGAACTTAGTCTTCGCAAGGACCGCGGGCGCCAGCAGAAGCATAAAAGCACAGAAGGCCACACGAAGTTTCATCGTGGCCGCAGTCTAATTAATGTGCGGTTTGGAAGTCAACGCTTCGGGTGGCAAATCGTGGGCGATTTCGGGCACAGTAATCAGTAATCAGTAATCAGTAATCAGTAATCAGTAATCAGTGTGTCAGTAATCAGACCAGACAAGTTTTAACTGATTACTGACCTACTGATTACTGATTTCTCCGCCAATACGAGGACGATATCAGGCCCCCTCAGTGCGGCAAGCAGCGCGTCATGGCTTCCAGCAGCGGCTTGACCGTCTCGACCGTCTCATCCCCCATATTGGAGACTCGGAAGCTTTTTCCTTTTATCTTTCCGTAGCCGCCATCGATCTGGAAACCGTATTCATCCCTCAACTTTTTCGTAAACTGCGAGACATCGATCTCCCGATTGTTGCGTACGCAGGTTAGGGTCACCGAGCCAAAACCGTCCTTCGCGAAAAACTCAAAGCCGTTTTCTTTTACCCACTTATTCACGATTGCTTTGGTTTCGCGATGACGCCGGAAGCGGTTCTCTAAACCTTCTTCAAAGATATCTTCAAGCTTCGAACGAATCCCGAAAATATGCGCGATACTCGGGGTGCTCGGGGTCATGAATTCTTCCCCGTTCTTTTTGAACTCCAAGAGATCGAAATAATATCCGCGCCCTGCGACCTGGGCAGCCCGTTCCATGGCTTTATCGGAGCAAGCAAAGAGCGAGAACCCGGGTGGTAAGGCCAAGGCTTTCTGGCTGCCGGTGACCATCATATCGATCCCCAATTCATCCATCGGGATCGGCAACGCGGAAAACGACGAAACCGTATCCACGATAAACATCACATCCGGATATTTCTTAACCACCTCGCTGATCTCAGCCAAGGGGTTCATTAACCCGGTCGAGGTCTCGTTATGAATCAGAGTTAAAGCATCGAACTTCCCGGTGGCTAAAGCCTGATCCACCGCGGTGGGATCAATCGGTTGTCCCCACTCGACTTGCAAAGCACCCGCTTCTTTTCCGCAACGCCGGCTCACGTCGTACCATTTATCGGAGAACGCGCCGCACATGCAGTTCAGCACCCCTTTATTGACCAGGTTACGGACGGCCCCCTCCATGATGCCCCAGGCTGAAGAGGTCGATAGATAGACTTGTTTGCTGGTCTGGAAAAGCGTTTGCAGGCGCGGATGAATCTCGCGGTACAGATTCTTAAAATCGCCGCTGCGATGCCCGATCATGGGCGTAGTCATCGCCGCGAAAGTCTTCGCCGACACTTCTACCGGCCCCGGAATAAAAAGCTTAACTGTTTTCGTCATGAATTCTTCTCCCCTGATTTGTGTTACGTCGTGTAATTGCCCTATTTCCTCATGGAAGCGTTAATGTGAGGCAGGTGGCGCAAAACTCAAGGCCCGGTAGGGACGAGCTCCCGCTCGTTCGCGGTGAGAAGAGAGAACCCGCCCTGAGCAAGCATCAAGCGCGCCGAATGGGTGATTGGTGGCGCGGGCCTCGCTTCCGCCTTCGCCGAGCGACTCGACTGAGCTCGCCGAATGTCCTACGGCGCGATCCGGCGGCTGCCTAGGCGGCTGCCGGACCCAGCGCTGGGAGGGATCGCGTCCTCGCGATCCGGCGTTCCCGAAGCCCAGAGCCTTCCCTAATCAAGGGCGAAAATACACCGTTGGTTTCGGGCACGCCTTCGCGGCGCGCGGGGACGCGCGGCCCTCCCTGTCAGGGGTTCCTCGGCCGCTTAGGTTGACGCCTATGGGCGGCTGCCGGACCGCTACCGGGTGCTCCTCGCACCTAGCCTGCCGCCCGTATTTACCTTGCGACCGGCGTGAATAGAGTGATGGTTTGGGGTGTTGAGCTAGTTCTGTCGCGTTCTTTTGGCACGCGCTGCGGCAACTTGCTCCCAAGGAGATCCCCGATGGCCTCATAAGCAGAAACTAGGATGGACAATCGAAACATTCTCCATGCTCGGGAAAAGTTCGTGGAAAATGGGATTTTACCGGGGGCTGTCCGTGGAATTGTTGCCGCTTCCTGGGAGCGATCGCAAGGATACCAGGTGCCTGTTGAACGCGGCGAGACCCGACTGGCGCCCGAAGAGGACCTGCTTCGACGTCATGCCGAGAATGCGGAACTGATCCAGGCCGCTCTACCTGCCTTGGAGCAGGCCCAATACCTCCTCGCTGATGCGAGATCCATGGTCATACTCACCGATCCGTCTGGATTTATTGTAAGGACCGCGGGAGATCCACGAACGTTAGAGACCGCTCGGATGGTACACCTTGAGCAAGGTGGGCTCTGGGCGGAGGCAGATATCGGCACGAACGCGATCGGAACCGCCATTGCAGCGTTGCAACCCGTCCAAATTCACGGCGTCGAGCATTTCTGCAGCGAAGTCCAGCGATGGACTTGCGCGGCCACGCCCATTTGGCACCCCGCTACTGGCGGATTTCTTGGGATACTCGATGTCTCCGGTTCGGCCGAAATCTTTAACCCTCAGAGCTTGGCATTCGCCTGCTCAGTTGGCCGGCAAATTGAGAGTGCGCTCGCGCGGTCGATCAAGGAAGAGCATGAGCGGCTGCTGCGCTATTCACTTGGGAGGCGGTCCCATTGGCTAACCGAAGATATCGTGGTGATCGATCGTTCTGGCCTAATTGTATATGCCTCCGACTCTGCTCTACACATGGTAGAGCGACGAAACCGGGCTTTGATTCGTAACGGGCGCGTTTTGGCCGTCGAAAAAGTTCCGATCGCGACTTGGCCAGCTCGCTTGGACCAACTGGTGCCCGGTGTAACCACTGAGCTGGTCATCGCTTATGATAAGCCGATTGGGGTCATCCTGGTTGTCCATAGAGCGCGGCCGAGGACTGCTTCAATAATAACCGCGGAGGAAATGCGGGCGGCCATCGCCCGTGAACGGGCGAAGTCTGCGCGGCAACGTACCATTGAATTGGCAAAGGCGAACCAAGCCTTACACGGATGTCTCGATGCCCTGGCTTCAGCGCCCGAATTGGACGAGTTCCTAGGACAGATGATGACCGCAATTACCCAGCAATTGGGTGCGGTCTCGTCCGTTTTGCGACTACGCGATTTTGAACGCAACTGTTTGAGTATCAACCTGGTGTTTCAGGACGGCCGCGTTGTCACTCCCGGCGAAGCAAAATATCCGCAAACCCTGGAATCTATTCCCCTGGGCGAGGAACAACTTAAATTGCTGGCGCACCCAGCGGCTGTCCTGCAGCTAACCGAGAATGTCTCTGCCCTGCCGGACGAACCGCGGGCTTACCTTCTAGGGATGGGCGTAAAGACACTATTGGTGGTTCCTTTACACATTGCTAAACAGTTGATCGGGGTCTTGAGTTTTCGGTTCATCGAGCGCCGGGAATTTCGTCCCGAGGAAATTGAAATAGCTCGGGCCCTTCAAAGCCAGGTGGTCCTTGCCGTCCACGTCACGCGATTAGCAGAGGCTGCCAAGCAAGCTGCGATTCTAGCAGAGCGCACTCGGCTAGCTGGTGAGATTCATGATGGGTTGGCGCAAAACTTTACTGCGATCTGTATGCAACTGGGGGTTGCTGAGCAGGAACTATCTTCAAATGAAGGCGATCCGGTACACCGTATTCACCGGGCGATTGAGCTGGCGAACTTTGGCTTGGCCGAGGCGCGTCGTTGTGCCGGCGCTCTGCGCCTGAGTACAGTGGAAGAATCAGGACTGGGTATGGCGCTTCAACGTTTGGTCGAACATTCGAGTGTAGCCGGTGCATTGCATTGCACCTTCCAGGCCAGCTACATACCGGAAGATAGCTTGCCCCCCAGAGTGAAACATGACCTGTTACGTATCGGTCAGGAGGCGATCCACAACGCCGTGCGGCATGCCAATCCTACTCTAATTGCCGTGACTCTTGAGTGGCACGCGCCAAATCTCACTCTCCAGATAAAAGATAATGGCTCCGGCATTTCCATGGTTCGATTGCAAAAGAGTGAAGGCCTCGGATTAAGTAACATGCGGCAGAGAGCGTCAGAGATCGGCGGAAGATTCGAAATTCTGACCGCCCCCGGTCGAGGAACAACTGTGATCGTCACTATGCCGGTAGGGACGAGCTTCTCGCTCGTCCGCGGTGAGAAGTGATTGGTGGAGCGTGCCTCGCTTGCGAGACCGACCGGTTCGGGTCTGATAGTGGGGCAGACGGGCGAAAACTCAAGGGCGAGCGCCCGGGCGTTCTCAAAATCAGGAAAAAGCGCTTGGCTTGCCTGACATTTTTTGGAATTAAGGAACTGGGAAGAAGTTCACGGAGTATGAAGCGCCATCTTATAACAGTACTCAAAAAATTTGTATCTCCGGGAGAACGGAATGCGTTGGACAATTTAGTTATCGAACATCGAATTGCGCGCTATCACCGCGAAGGGCTTCGCCAAATACGCCAAAAATCACTATCGAAACCTGAAAAGATCAACCTCGGTTCCGGATCGTTTTGCAAACCTGACTTTCTCAATGTTGACCTCTTTCCTGGTGGAGACCTAACGCTGGACCTTCGCAGAGGACTGCCCTTCGAATCAGAGTGCTGCAGCCTAATTTTCTCCGAACACTTTTTTGAACATGTCGACTATCCTGAACCGGCTGGTTATCTCCTACGTGAGTGCTTACGAGTCCTAAAGCCAGGCGGCGTTTTAAGGCTGAGCGTGCCCGATACCGAATGGCCGCTGCTCGATTACCAAGGCGGGCTAGAAGCGCCATACTTTTTGTGTATGAAAGAGCATTCGTCGTGGCACCCGAGTTATTGCACCACGCGTTTAGAACATATCAATTACCATTTTCGCCAGAGTGGTGAGCACCGGTTCGCCTACGATGAAGAGACGCTCAGAAAAATACTTGACTCAGCAGGATTCACTGAGATCAAGCGAGTTGACGTCGACCCACAGCTTGACTCCGAGCACCGGCAAATCGGCAGTCTCTTAATTTCAGCGCTCAGACCGGCCGCCGTTAAGTAGGCGCTAAAGGCACCACCACGCGCTTTAGCCGTTTTGCCTAACAATAACTTGGTGTTCACACCTAGCTGGGGTTCGCGCAATTCTAGCAATCGAGCGACGCAGTCTTCACGAAATGGACGACTACTTTAAGCTTTCCTGTCTCCCGTTCGGGGGGTTGCCCATGCGACTAACAGCAGCCCGCTCTTTGCACGGGGGCGCTGCGACTTCTTGAACCAGACGAACAGCTTTACAGTATTCGTTGCCGCGATGCCTTAAAACCAATAGGCTGATTAATAACCAATCGACTTCATCTATTCGCGCGATACCTTTTGAGCGCCGCGGGCTTCGTCTTGCTCCCGGTTTCAATGGCATCGCCAACCAGTGTCCAAGATAGGGCGTCCGTCGAGGCGAGCCGGCTGGGGCGAGGCGTGAACATGCTTGGGTGGGATCCGATATGGAAAGATCCCGCAGAAGCCTGGTTTAAATGGCGTCTGTTCAAGGTCATTCGAGCCGGCGGTTTCCAAACGGTCCGCGTCAACCTGCTTGCGTTTGACCATATGGATGCGGCCAACCGGTTGGACCCGCGATGGCTGAACACGCTTGATACAGTCGTAAATCAGGCAACAGCCGCTGGGCTTAATGTGATCCTCGACGAACACGACTATAAGCCCTGTGGCGCGGATCCGGACGGTTGCCGGTCGAAGCTTTTAGCGTTTTGGGAGCAAATCGGATCTCGATACCGGAATGCACCGAGTTCAGTTTTGTTCGAGATACTTAACGAGCCCGAGGGCGCGCTGACGCCAGATCGTTGGAACGTATTGCTCGCGGATGCTCTGGCGGTCATTCGTCGCGGCAATCCCAACCGGACGGTCGTGATCGGGCCCGCTGCCGACAACACGTTCCCGGCTCTCGATAGTCTGCAGCTGCCGGAGCGCGATCATAACATCATAGTGACCGTCCACTACTACAATCCGTTTAGCTTCACGCACCAGGGCGCCTTCTGGGCTCCGCCCGAAATCCAGGCGGGGAAAAACATTCACTGGGGGAGCGACGCTGACCAGGCTCAGGTTAACCAGGAATTCGACACGATCTCCGCCTGGAGCAAGGCTCACCTGCGCCCGATCTTACTGGGTGAATTCGGCACCTATGAAACGGCGCCACTCCCCTCCCGGGTGGCCTGGACCGGCTCAGTTGCGAAGGCCGCAACCGCGCGGGGTTTTCCCTGGGTGTATTGGCAGTTTGAGGACAAGTTCGGTGTTTACGATATGCAGAAAGATCGCTGGGTAGAGCCGATCTATCACGCACTGATCCCGGCCAAGCAGAACAAGCAGCGGAAACCTCGATGAGTCATGCCGGCAGGGGTCCCTAAACTCTCGTATAAGATCCAGTCAAATTGCTTCTCTTCCCCAATTGACCTCCCGCCATCCTAGGTTAATCTTCCCATCCTTCAATCCATGCATCTGCGCTCGTAGCTCAGCTGGATAGAGCAAGGGATTTCTAATCCCTGGGTCGTGGGTTCGAGTCCCGCCGAGCGCGCAGCGCAGGAGTAACACTTGGCAGAATGAGCTCTCGCAACACTTCAGCGTCTTCGCCGATCGCCTCGACTTAGCGACGATTTGTCGATCGTCTACGCCTGCTTTTATTGAGCTAGTCTCTTGAACGTTGCAAGAACGCGCATTGGACGGTACATTCGGCGTAGCGTTCTTTCAGCAGGAGCAAGGGGAAGGAGCGTTCGCCATTAAGTCGCCAAGCCGACTGGCGCGGAGTAAAGGTCGGCCAGGTTGGTCGAACCACAGTCAAGGAAGGCTCCCAGGATGGAATGAAAGATTTACTATATGTCTTATGTTCACATCCAGCGGGAAAGCGGTCTGGGGCCAACCTTTTTCTAGTTACTTCCTCGCGATTATTGTGGTCTGGCTGGCGGTCCTGATCACGCTTTGCTTAGGCCCGGCTCTAAAGGACACAGTTACCTTTTTCTTCTGTGCGGTCATGATTTCCAGCTGGTACGGCGGACTCTGGCCCGGTCTGTTGACGGCGTTTCTATCCTGGCTAGCGCTCGATTATTATTTTATCCCACCCCTTTATTCCTTGGGAGTCAGCGTGGAAGAGCTACCGGACATGCTAGCTTTCAGTGCCACCGCTTTGTTTATTAGTTGGCTGAATAGCGACCAAAGAAAAGTAAAGAGCTCACTCCGACAAGCGCGCGACGAGCTCGATGCTAAGGTCAGGGAAAGAACTACCGACCTGAACCGGGCGAATCTGCAGCTCGAATCTGAAATCGCAGAGCGCCGCGCGGCTGAGGGAGGGTTACTGCAGGCGCAGAATGAACTGGCTAGAATTTCCAGAATTACCACCTTGGGAGAACTGGCGGCCTCGATCGCTCACGAGCTTAATCAGCCACTCGGCAGTATTGTAGTGAATGGGGATGCTTGTTTACGCTGGCTGGCAGGCGCCCCTCCAAATTTGGAGGAAGCTCGCCAAGCCGTTGAAGCAATCATCCGAGATGGTACCCGTGCCAGTGACGTCTTGGTGCGCACCCGTAAACTTGTTCGGCCTGGGGACGGGACGCGTGAAAGCTTGGACGTCAATGGCGTGGTCCAGGAAGTTATTGCTTGGTCAAATGATAAGCTCCGGCGAAGCGGCGTCCGGTTGCGGCTCAAGCTGCAGGAGAACCCGCCGCCGGTGACCGTTGACCGGGTGCAACTCCAGCAGGTGATCCTGAACCTGGTCATGAATTCGATCGAAGCGATGTGCGAAGTGAGTCAAGATTCGCGCGTTCTATGGATTCGGACAGAAAGGCAGGTTTTCGGCGATCTATTGGTACAAGTAGCCGACTCTGGCTCCGGCATAGATCGCAAACACTCTAGTCGAATATTCGAACCGTTCTTCACCACGAAAACGAATGGTATCGGTATGGGATTAACTATTTCGCGTTCGATTATAGAGGCGCATGGCGGCCGGCTATGGGTAGCTAAGTCAGAATGCGGCAGCACCTTTTGCTTTACCCTGCCAATCGATCGGGAGCGACGACGTGGATAGCGAAGGGCCGATCGTTTTTGCGATCGACGACGATGCTTCCATGAGGGAGGCCCTGTCTCGGCTTTTCCGTTCGATCGGAATGCGCGCCAGCATATTTTCGTCACCTCGAGACACGTTTTGCCGGTAGGATGTGGGGCTCAATGTCTAAAAAAGCGTTTGACGCAACGGCCTGTACCTGAGTAAAGGTCCATTGTCTTTTAAATCACAGGACTGGAAAAACCGTTCTCAGTTCGCGACTGAATTCGTAATCGATCCTTCATGTCGGAGACCGAAGGTAAGCAGATATTGGATGGCATGCCAAATGCGGCAGCATGCCTTGAGCCAGCGCAAGGAGTGCTATGCGTGGGTATCAGGCCTAGCCGGACTTCCCATCAAAGCCGCTCGATCGTTTCTTTTGGGTGGTACGAAAAGGATCGAGCCCTGCTCCCGTGCGTGATTCTGGCTAGTGCAGCGACTATAGCTCATCTGACAAATTGCCAGAAAACCTACGCCTCTCAGGCCGCTATTTAACTGAGCCGGAGGCGCCAAAGCTTGTCGATATCCGAGAAATCGATCACGAGGAATTCAAAGAGCCGGAATAAATACCGTTTCTAACCGAAGGAGCGACGAGAAACAAAATTGATTTCTGACATGCGTATCATTGGAATCGGGGGATTACCCGGAGCTGAGGCGTTTCGGCGCCTAGGTTGGCCTAGACTCGACGAGCGGGAGTATTCAGTCGGGCTAGGAGCGGATGCGGCAGCGGCGCTGGTCGTTGGCGGAGAGCTGGTCGCCACCGCTAATGAAGAATCATTCATTCGGTCGCCGCACACGTCGGAGTTCCCTACCAATGCCATCAAATATTGCCTTTCGACTAACAATTTGATGCCGGACGAAATCGATGTGTTGGTCTATTGCTTCGATTACTCTGACTATGAAGAGCTCTATCTGATTGGCAAAAAGTCCGCCCAATTGTATCGGAACGTGCTTTCGCGAGAAGCGCTCTTGAAAGAAGTCGGACGACGATTGCCGACGTTGCCGGCTGCCCGAGTTCGCCAGATTTCCAATCATCTTGCTCACGCGGCCGGTGCCTATCTGACGTCGGGTTGGGAGGATTGTCTCGTCGCGGTAATAGACGGTCTCGGAGATGGGCAAAGCGCTACTGCATATCGGGCTTCGGCTAGAGGTTTAGTCGAGATCAAAGAGATATCCGCTTACGACTCAATCGCGGTTTTTTACTCGTTGGTTAGCGTTTATCTTGGTTTCAATTGGCAGGGTGATGAATGGCAGCTGATGGATTTGGCGGCTCAGGGCGATCCAACCCGGTTCCGGCCGTTCTTCGAGCAAGCAGTACAGCTACGTCCGGATGGAACCATTATGGTTTGGCCGTTGCGGTTAAATAAGAGGTCTGGTGAACGAGACAACTACTTGGCGACTCGGCGTTGCCTTTTTGAATATTTAGGTCCGAAGAGACTACCGCCGGGGGAGATTGAGCAGAGACACAAGGACATCTTGGCCGGTTTGCAAGAGTGCGTGAACCGGGTGGTCCTGCATATCTGCAAGCATTTGGCAAAGACGACTGGTCACCCACGGATTGCCTTGACGGGGCAGTTAGCTCTCAATTGCTCCGCTAATGGCGTGTTATTGCAATCGGGAATGTTCAAGGAGGTTTATATCCCGACTGCCACCGGGGATGACGGTGCGGCTATCGGGGCCGCACTCTATGTTGCCTGGCAAGAGCAGAAAGCGACTCGCAGACGGATGCCAGCCATAAAAGGCCGCCGTAGCTACCCGTCCAGCGAGCTGCGCCCAGCCTTCGGAAGATTCGCTCGACAGATTCAAGTCAGGCCGTTTTTCAGTTTGGAAGAAGAATCCGAGAAAGTTGCAGCGCTCATTGTGGATAAAAAGATAGTGGCTTGCGATGAAGGAAGAGCGGCATTGGGGTCTACCGTTTTCGGCCGGCGCAGCATCTTAACGGACCCTTCGGATCCGGGTATGAGGCAGCGATTAGGAACTTTGCTTAATGAAGCAACGCGGAGCAGGCCGGTAGCGGCGGCCGTAACCGTAGAAGAAGCGGGCCGTTGGTTTGACTTACCCAAAGGGATCGAATTAACCAGTACCGTTTTAACCGTGCCTGTGAAGCCGCCGTTTGAAGAAGACTTAGCGGCAGTGATCCAACAAGACGGAACCGCGCGAATCCAAGTGATCGATCGGAGTGATCATCCGGAACTCCATGGTATTCTTGTAGAAGTTGGCAGGTTGACAGGAAGGGAAGTGGTGCTGACGACGTCGTTCAACCTGGCGGAGCAACCGATTGTAGACTCAGCTAGGGAAGCGTTGGAAACGTTTCTTCTAACCGGGATCGACTGTTTAATCCTCAATAATAGTCTGATCCTGAAGAACGGAACTAACCACCAGCGAGTTGGTGAAGAACCGGAGGTGGGTGCCGTTTCCGCTCATGAATTGAATCACGAGAGTGCAGAGGCAAATTCACTTGCTGAGTAAATTTCAGAAGCACCTGCTATGGGATCACTGATATAAAGCACTGGCCATCCAAATCCTCCTCGCAGGGAATAGCTTCCAGGCCTGCCAATCTCACCAGAAGATGGCAGGCCAAAACGCTTTTAAGGGAGTAAAACGACTGAACAACCGTCCTCTTGATGCGGATCCCACGCTGCTTGGCATCGGGGCCGCTTGCAGGCGTCCCGGAACACCAACAGGTAAGGGAACACTACTGGGGGGGCGGGCTCCATTTCTTAGTCCTGGTTTGCTCAGACGGATGAGTTCGCACCTTTTGATTTTCGTTTAGGGTTCAGTTCGGTTGGCATTCCGAAACTTGGAAAGAATCGAGGGTCAACAAACAAAGTGAGACGATCGATCTGTTCCCGCTTAAACGTTAAGACTTGGAGCGCATGCGCGTGATATTTGGGTTCGCCTGGATGCCGTACGTAAGTGCCAAAGGCGATTTGTCCGTTCGTGGCGCCTTGGGCCTGCTTTTGAACCATTCGCCGCACCGCTGCACGTCCGGTCAGGAAATTGGTGCGGGTATAGGTTGCGATCGGCAGCGTAAAGCTTTACGCGAATCGCCGGTCTCGTATTCGCCTCAATTCGCAGCCGACCCGCCGTAGCCTTGGGATTTTACGTTCGCGTCTTTCATCGCTGGCGAAGTCGGATCCATTCGCGGTTGCTCTTTTTCTCGCTCTTTACGCGTCGCGAAACGAGGAGGCCAATCGAGTTGCTGGCTTTCGGAATGAGCTCGTATGAGGGCGTCGGTACACAATTGGAAAAAGTGGCTGCGATCTTTGAATCCAAATTCTCGAACTACCCGTTCGAGCCGTTCTAGGTTCTCAAGACGGACGCTGGTGGTCCGTTTTGGTCTCTGTTGTAACCTCGTTGTTAAAGAGTTTTCCATGGCTAGAAGGTGCTCCCACGCAGCACTTCGCAGTGAGAAAATTACGCCGCCGTTCGAACAACCTTGCGATGCTACGTCGTACTACCGCGAAGGGCAATCCGAATATTTAGTGATACAGACTAGGAAACGAATTTCACCACAGAGACACAAAGGACACAGAGTTAAAGGTCCGCAGATTACACAGATTTCGTTCTGGGGGTTTGGTTACGCTGTTAGGCCGAGGAAAACGCGTCCTGGGCAGCGTGTCTGGGCGGGCCGGCTCTTTGAAATGCCCGCGAAATGTCCTAGCTGCGGGTCGCGACGGATGAACCCGACGAATTCGTAACAATTTTGTAACATGAATTTTTGTTTGCGAGCAGGGCCTTCGGATCGTATTGGTTGGAGGATGTTCGTATACCTCACCAAACACATGGCTGACCAGTGCTGCGCTCTTGCCAAGATTTGCGGCAACATGCGCTCTGGCCGGCTTGCCTGGACGGCCAGGCGGTAGGGAAACGAAAATCGGAAACTAAAAAGATTTTTTAACCCACCGCCGAGTTCGCGGTGGGTTTTTTGTGAAACCGTGGGGCTCTGGCGGAGTAATTAGAATGGAGGAATAAGGTGTTCGAGAGCCAAACGTTTCATCTAGACGAAGAACAGCGGGAAACAGCTTTGTTGCATGCTTATATGGAGCTGCAACTACCGGTTGCGTCCGCCAAGGAAGCCGCCCAAGCGGATATGGTCCTGCTTGACGAGAGTTCCTCGGTTGCCGACGCTGCTTGATGCTCCTGTCTGATTCGCTTTCGCTGGCGGCGACGAAGCTCGTGCGTCGCCTCCGCGATAGCGGCTTTATCGCTTATTTCGCAGGTGGTTGCGTCCGGGATGCGCTCCTGCGGAAACAGCCCAAAGACATCGATATCGCGACTGCGGCAGAGCCGGATGACGTCCAAAAACTCTTTGCCCGAACCGTAGCGGTCGGCGTCAAATTCGGGGTTGTCCGCGTATTGGAAGGAGGAATCGAGTTCGAAGTCGCGACCTTTCGATCCGATGGCGTCTATCTCGACGGCCGGCGCCCGGTCTCGGTCACTTTTTCTTCCCCGGAAGAAGACGCCAAACGCCGCGATTTTACCATTAACGGCATGTTCTATGATCCGTTACAGGATCAAGTCGTCGATTTTGTAGGCGGCAAATCGGATCTCGAACACCGGCTGGTACGGGCGATCGGAGATCCCAACGAACGGATTTCAGAGGACCATCTTCGTCTATTGCGTGCGCTCCGTTTCGCTGCCGCCCTAGATTTCGAGATCGAACCTGCCACTTGGAAAGCAGTCACGGAAAACGCGCGCCAGATCACCACGGTGAGCCACGAACGGATCCGGGATGAGCTCGTGAAGATACTGGCTGATCCTCACCGGGTTCGCGGACTCGATCTGCTCGATCAAAGCCGGCTCTTGCAGAACATATTACCGGAAATCAGCCGGATGCATGGTTGTGAGCAACCACCACAATTTCATCCGGAAGGAGATGTCTATGTCCATACCCGGTTGATGTTAAGTCTTCTGCCAGCCGATGTTTCCCCGTTGCTAGCCTTGTCGGTCCTTCTTCATGACATCGGAAAGCCGGTTACCTACAGTTTTGACGAGGTCGACCAGCGGATTCGATTCAACGGTCATGATCAGGTGGGAGCAGAAATGGCAACTGGGATCATGACCCGGCTTCGTTTTTCGAACGAGGAGATCGATACGGTTGTTGAGGCCATCCGCAATCACATGGTGTTCAAGGACACACCGAATATGCGGCCGGCTAAACTCCGCCGGTTCATGGGGCGCCAGAATTTCCCTTTAGAGTTGGAATTGCACCGGGTCGACTGCCTTGGTAGCCATGGCGATTTGCAGACGTACGATCTGCTGGCCAATAAACAAAAAGAATTCGAGAACGAACCGATCATTCCACCTCCGTTACTTACAGGGCGTGACCTGATCGTGCTCGGACTCAAACCAGGCCCCCGATTTGGTGAGATCTTGGAAGCGGTCCAGACCGCACAATTGGACGGCGAGATCCGGGACCGGGCCGGGGCTCTTCGGCTCCTGCAGACGTTAGAGCCGTCGATTCCTGCGTCAAAAATAGATGAGTTGGCGCAACCGTAGGGTGAACGGTTCGCCGTTCACGGTTCGCTGTTCGCCGTTCACCGTTGACTGGCGGGATTTTCAGAAGGGCTGTTGGACGCATGTGATTGGCGTCTTTCTTCTTCCTCCTGCGTCGCTCATCGCCAAACTGTAAACGGCGAACTGCGAACGGCGAACGGTGAACCGTGAACCGTGACCCCCCTTTCACACCACACACCAAATCAACAACCCGATAAACACGACCTGGATCGCTCCCCTGACCAGGAGCGGGCTTACTGGTTTACCGTGAACCCTGAGCTGCTCGCGGGCGGCTTTTATGTTCGCAGGAAAAATTGCGACCAGCAAAATCACGAGACCGGCTACGGCCAACGGTCTGGTGAACCGGAAAAGCAGTCCGGCAGCGCCGAGGAGTTCAAGGATGCCGGTGACGAAGACGGCTGCCACCGGATCCACAATCCATCGCGGGACCATCGTGTGCAGGTCCATGCGCCGATGATTAAAATGCCCGATTGCCATGAATACGAGCATGATGGCAAACGCGTACGGGAAAGCGGATTTCCAAGTCGCGAACAGTGAAAACCCGGCCGCACCAATCGTTCGGAAAACAATCCAAACGATGCTTAGAATGCCGCTAGCCCGCATGCTCGAGGGATATCGCCGTGCATTCTCCAAACACTTTTTTTGTGGTTGCAGCAGAAATGATGGCTTAGCCGGCTTTCTGCTGCCATAGCCTGAATCGCTAGCTGGATTTTGACGAGCCAGCTAGCGATCCAGGCTGGGGCCGGCGGAAAGACATCAAAACCAGGAGGGCCGCGGCCACACAGATACAGCTATCCGCCACGTTAAAAGAAGGCCACGCGTAGCCGTAAATATAGAAATCGAGAAAGTCGACGACTGACCCTTTCACGACTCGATCCAACAGGTTCCCAACGATCCCGGCAGCGAAAAGGCTGAATGCAATTTTCGCGATCACGCTCATTCGCTGGTCTTTCTTAGGATTAAATTGATCCCGAATTAACCAGAACAGAACCGCCGCTAAGGCAACCAACGCTAACGCAATAAAAAAGAAGTTGTTGCCTTGAAAGATACTGAACGCGGCTCCGGTATTGCTCACATAAACCAGGCTGAAAAAACCGGGAATAATCGGGACCGCGCTTCCGTAAGGAATATTGGTTTGGATTAGCCACTTGGTCAGCTGGTCGATCACAATCAGCGGCAGAGTAATCAGAAACAGAAACTTCATTTGCGGACGGTCATTTCATTAACCACTTCCGCACAACGATCGCAGAGGGTGGGATGTTCCGCGATGGAGCCCACCATGGTGCGGTGGCGCCAACAACGTTCACAGCGGTGTCGATCGGTCCGGGTGGCAGTGGCCGAGGGTTCACCTTCTGCCAAGGACAGATCGAGGTGGCTCAGAATCAAAAATTCCTCTACGTCGTCCAGTTTCAAACGATGGACCCGCTCGCCGGCGGGCAAAGAAAGTTGCACCTTAGCCTCGAGGTTGTTCCCGATTAATTTCTGTTGCCGCGCGGTTTCTAAGGCATGTGAAACGACCTGGCGTGCCCGCAGCAGGGCTTCCACATCCTGAACCGCTTCGGGATCAATCTGCGCGGATTCCGGCTCGGGAAACCGCTCCAGGTGAATTAAATTTCCTTTGCGGAAATAACTCCAGGCCTCATCTGCGGTGAAAACCAGGATCGGCGCCAGCAGCCGGGTAAGCCGGTCGAAAACGCGATGCATCACCGATTGGGTGGCGCGCCGCCGCGGTCCATTCGGGGCGTCGCAATACATGCGGTCTTTGGTGATATCGATGTAAAGGCTGCTGAGCTCAACCGAGCAGAACTGGTTCACCAGGTAGTGAACCTTATGAAACTCGTAGCGCTCATAGGCTTCGCGACATAATCTCACCAATTCCTCGAGGCGGCTGACCATCCATCGGTCAACCAACGTTAATTCGATATCATTGGAGGAAGCGGCATCGAAATCGTGAAGATTTCCTAATAGAATCCGCAGGGTATTACGGATACGGCGATAGGTATCAGTTAGTTGTTCAAACAACTTTTCCCCAAAAGGCACTTCGTCCGCGAAATTGACACTCGCGACCCACAGACGCACCAGATCCGCGCCATATTTCTTAACAAAATATTCCGCTTCCGTCGGTTTCGCATAGGCGCCTTGTTGCGACTTCGACAGTTTTTGCCGGCTATCGACATCGACTACAAAGGCGTGAGTCAACACCTCTCGATACGGCGCCTGGCCATAGACAGCAACGCTCGTCATCAGTGAAGATTGAAACCAGCCGCGATGTTGATCCGTGGCCTCGATATAGACGTCGGCAGGCCAACGAAGATCAGGTCGACTCTTAAGGACCGCTTCATGGCTGACCCCGGAATCCATCCAGACATCCAGGGTGTCGTTTCGCCGAGTCAATCCCGCAGGTAGATCCAGCTCTTTGGCTAGTTCCTCGTTATCGAGCGCGTACCAGACATTGGTACCTTTCTTCGCGACCAGATCCGCAAAGCGCCGGATCCAGATAGAATTCAAGACCGGTTTACCCTCTTGGTAGAATACCGGCAACGGCACACCCCAGCTCCGTTGTCTGGAGATACACCAGTCGGGCCGGGACTCTACGGTCGCATAGATCCGGTTGCGGCCCCAGCTGGGCAACCATTTCACCTGATCGATTGCGGCTAAGGCAGCGGGCTTGATGCTGTCGACCCGGATAAAGAATTGTTCGACCGCCCGGAACACCACCGGTGTTTTCGAGCGCCAACAATGTGGATATGAGTGGACGTAGTGTTGTTCGCCTAAAAGAGCTCTTCGGGTCTTCAGCAGCGCAATCACATCTTGGTTTGCATCAAAGACATATTTACCGATCCATTCCGGAACCCCGACTTCATCGGTATACCGGCCGTGATCATCCACGGGGGACAGCAAAGGTAATTGATGCTTCACGCCGAGCTGATAGTCGTCTTCACCGTGGCCGGGAGCCACATGAACACAACCGGTGCCGGCATCTAAAGTCACGAATTCAGCAGTCAGAATCGTTCCTTCCCGACCCAGGAATGGGTGCTGATACTTCCAGCCTTCAAACTGGGCACCAGTCAGCTTCGCTAAAGGATCGCCAACGGGTTTCCATCCGGTGTTCTCCGAGAATGCACTGATCAAGCTCTCGGCCAGGAGTAACGTGGTCTTCCCCTGAGCCTCCGGGTGCTGAAATTCCTGGACCACATAGGTGATTTTTGGATGCACGGCAACCACGACATTGGCAGCCAGCGTCCAGGGTGTGGTGGTCCAGATCGCAACCGAAGCTTTTCCAGCAAAAGGTCCGCTGGTCAGAGCAAACTGCACATAGATCGATGGGTCCCTGCGCTCCTTGTACTCGACCTCGGCTTCAGCCAGTGCCGTCTGCGCTCCGGTGCTCCAATAGACCGGCTTCTTACTTTGATAGACTAAGCCGTGTTCGACGATCTGGGCGAAGACCCGGAGGATGTCGGCTTCGTAAGCGGGATCAAGCGTCAGGTAGGGATGTTCCCAATCGCCAAGGACGCCTAAACGCCGAAATTGTTGGCGTTGGATATCGACATATTTTCGGGCGTATTTTTCCGAGCGCTCGCGGACTTCCAGCGGAGAAAGTCCCTGCGATTCTTTTACCACTTTAAATTCGATGGGCAGACCGTGGCAATCCCAGCCCGGTACATATGGCGCCCGGTACCCGGCCATGGCCCGGCTCTTTACGATCAGATCCTTGAGGATTTTATTGAGCGCAGTCCCCATATGGACGTCGCCGTTCGCGAATGGCGGCCCGTCGTGCAGCACAAATAGTGGACCATCTTTCGTGCTTTCCTGAATCTGCTGGTAAAGCCCAGTTGACTCCCATTTCGCCAAAATCTCTGGTTCCCGCGTAGTGAGATTGGCCTTCATCGGGAAATCGGTTTTCGGCAGATTGAGAGTCTCTTTGTAGTTCATTTCGAGAGCACGGAAGCTACCATTTTTTGGATCGGACGCAAAGGTTCCGGCAATCACTAATCACCACTTCGACGCGCTCAAACGCGAACCTTTCACCTTTCACTTTTCACCCGTTCCATCCGGCGGCAGCCCCTCTCACTTCTCACGGTGGTGTTGTGGGCCGAACAACTGGTGGGGCGAGGCTCCCCGACGACCCAACGCAATACCGACGCCCACGATGGTTTAGACCGAGCGCGATTATAGGCCGAGAGACTGCCGAGCCGTTGGTCCAGCATGTGCCACCACTAAGAGCGCGGTTATTCTATGACGGCGCTCCTCACCCACTCCCAACCTGGGCTCTAATCCGCGCCCGGACTTCATCTGCCGTTGGCCCGTCGATCTCAATGATTTTGATCCGCGCTTTCTGCCCGGCCTTAAGCTGGATTTTTGAACGCGGTACCTCCGTCAGTTCCGAGAGGTAATCGATAAGCGCGGCATTGGCTTTACCATCGACCGCCGGCGCTTTGATTTTCAGCCGGATCTCATCCTCGGTCGTCCAAGAGGTTACTAAATTCTTTCGAGCGTTCGGGATGACGCGAACCTTCAGTCGGGTTAGCATTATTGCAACTTATAGGAGAAGTTAAGGTTACAAACTAACAATGAGATGGTCGTTTAAAGTTGCCCGCATTGCGGGGATCGATGTGCGGATCCACGCGACGTTTTTCTTACTCCTGGGCTTTGTGGGTTACTTTGCCGGTCACAAAGCAGGGGCGGGCTGGGGGTTTAACGCGGTTTTGATTTGGCTCTTGGTTTTCCTTTGTGTCTTGCTACACGAACTGGGCCACGCTCTCGCTGCGAAAGCATACGGGATTCCGACCGTTGATATCACTTTGTATCCGATTGGCGGTGTTGCTCGGATGGAAAGAATGCCGGAAAAACCGGTGCAAGAACTGGTTGTGGCGATCGCCGGACCGCTGGTCAACGTGGTGATTATTATTGTTCTGGGTGCGGTGCTATTCGCGACGGGAGATTTAGATCTGGGAGCGATCTTTGGCGATCCTGATCTCCTCCAAATTTTGTTTTGGACGAACATCGTCATGGTGGTGTTCAACCTGATCCCGGCGTTCCCTCTGGATGGAGGGCGGGTGCTGCGCGCGCTCTTAGCGACGCGGATGGAATATGCGCGAGCGACTAGGATTGCAGCCGGCATTGGACAAGGGTTAGCCCTGGCGTTAGGCATCTTCGCCGCATTCACCGGTCAAATTCTCCTGATTCTCATTGCCATCTTTATCTACATGGCGGCGGAAAGCGAGGCGGCCATCGTACAGATGCGGTCGGTAACAGCAGGGTTGCCGGTTTCGAGCGCCATGGTGACCCGTTTTGACACGCTGGATCACCGGTCCACTCTGAACCAGGCCATCGACGTGCTCTTAGGAACCTCTCAGCATGAATTTCCGGTGCTGGACGACAATGGCGGGTTCGCCGGGATGCTTACCAAACATGATCTGCTGGTCGCCCTCCGTAACAGCGGCATCGACACTCCGGTGACCGACGTTATGACAAAAGGCTTACCAACCGTTCTTCCCCAAACCAGTTTGGATCGGGCTCTCGACTTCGTTAGGCAAGCTGGAGTAGCGGCGTTGCCGGTCCTTGATAACACCGGACGTTTGGTGGGTCTAATTACGCCGGAAAACGTCAACGAACTGCTGATGGTAAGGACTGCCCTTGGAAAGAAGAAACGGGGCGTGGTTTAGATCGGAGGGGAGCCGCATTCCGCGCTGCCTTACCGGGGGACGAGGCGCTCCACACATGACGCACTTGCTCCGATGCGCGTTTTAGCTGCGGCTCCCACGGCGCGTTGCAGGCCACACAACGTGCAAACTCAAAAGGCCTGGGACGGTTCCGCCTCCGCAGACCACGGCGCGACAGGTTTTCGGGGCGTCGCGGTTGTGGCGTACGCAAAACGTTGCGCTCAATCCTATCGTGCTCCAAGTTGCATTAAACTGAGTGGAAGCGGCATATGATGGCATTCGTGCACGCTCCCGGGTTCTAGAAGGGTCACAGTTTTGATTTCGGCAGAGTCCCATTTCGACACGTCCGCGGTCGCTGACCATTACAACGAATTAGACGTGTTCTATCGAGAGCTGTGGGGCGAACACGTGCATCATGGGCTTTGGGTAAGCGGTCGGGAAAGCCCAGACGCAGCGGTGCGACATCTGGTGGATGTCGTGGCTCAGGAAGCACAGATCAAATCCGGTGATAAAGTAATCGATATCGGGTGCGGTTACGGTGCCGCGGCTCGACAGTTGGCCCAAAATTACAGCGCCCGCGTGACTGCCATCACCCTTTCTTCGGCTCAATATGCCTACGCGCAGAGCGTTACTGCAGGCACGAATCCGACCTACCTGGTAGCAGATTGGCTTACCACCGATTTCCCGCCAAACTTTCAAGCGGCTGTCGCGATCGAAAGTTCAGAGCACATGCCCGATCGGACCGAGTTTTTCCGGAGAACATACAACGTCTTGGAGACGGGAGGACGTTTTGTGGTCTGCGCCTGGCTAAGTCGCGAAGCTCCATCATCGCAGGAGATCGCCTGGTTCCTTCGACCAATCTGTGATGAAGGCAGGGTTCCGCATCTACCGACCCTCAACGAATTGGTTGGCTCAGCGAAAGCTGCCGGGTTTGAAGTAGTCAACTCGCAAGACTGCACCCGCGCAGTCCGCCGTACCTGGGGCATTATTTTAAGACGGATGGCCGGCCGTTTGTTAACCGATTCTCGCTACCGTGCCTTTCTACTAGATCCACGACGACGTAACCGGATTTTCGCGCTCACCGTGATCCGGCTGTGGTTAGCGTACAGGACCGGATGTATGCGGTATGGGATCCTTACTCTCGAGCGAAAGCGATGAGAGGTGGCGCGAAAGTAATCAGTAATCAGTAGGTCAGTATTCAGTAAGATCCGCAGATCTTCTAGAAGCCGGTGCCATCGCGGCGAGCACTGATTACTGACACACTGATTACTGATTACTTCCGTGCCAGCTCCGCCGAGTCCGGTGCGAAACCTCGGCGCAGAGTGTTTTCGGTTACCACGCGCGGGAAGGTGAAATGGAGCAAATAATCGCGTCCACCGGCTTTTGTGCCGCCGCCGGACATATTAAAACCGCCGAACGGATGGCGGCCCACGATAGCGCCGGTGATGGACCGGTTAATATAAAGGTTCCCAACCTGAAAACCGTGCCGCACCTTCGCTATATTGTCCGGGCTGCGGGAATAGAGCCCACCGGTCAAAGCAAACGGGGTCGAATTCGCCATCTCGATCGCCTTAGTGAGATCGTCGGCTCGATGAACCGACAGAACCGGCCCGAAAATTTCTTCCTGAGCGATCTGTGCATCGATCGGCACATCAACGAAGATCGTAGGGGGAACGAAATAGCCCTTTAAATGATCCGGCAGAACGGCCTCGAACGCAGTTTTGTGTTTCTGCTTTCCCATGGCGCGGTAACGCTCGATCTTTGATTGCGCGTCCTTGTCGATGACCGGACCCACATCCGTCGATGGATCTTCAGGATAACCGATCTTCAAAGCTGCGGCTGCTTCGGTGAGGCGCGGAAGCAGCCGGTCACCGACTTCTCCCACCAGAATGAGCCGGGAGAGCGCGGAACATTTCTGGCCTTGAAAGCCGAACGCCGAATGGATGATGCCGACGACTGCTTCATCGAGGTCTGCATCGGTATCCACAATGAGCGCGTTTTTCCCACCCATCTCGCAGATCACTTTCTTCAGGCTTCGTTGTCCGGGATGCGTGATGCCGGCAAGTTGCCAGATAGACGTGCCCACCTCGCGCGAGCCGGTAAATGCAATGAAATCGACCTCCGGATGAACAACCAGGTAAGAACCAACCGCTTCTCCGGTTCCACTCACCAAGTTAGCGGCTCCTGGAGGTACACCGGCTTCGATCAAAGCCTCCATAAAAAGGGCTCCAATGACGGTTGACTGTTCGGCCGGTTTGATGACAACCGTATTGCCGGTTACCAGTGCGGCCACGGTCATGCCGCAAAGAATCGCGAGCGGAAAGTTCCAAGGAGCGATGATCGCACCCACCCCTCTTGGGATGTAGGTTTCAATGCTGACTTCGCCGGGGATGTCCTGGGTCAGTCTGCCGCGTCCTAGCCGGCGCGCCTCCTCCGCATAGAAGTCACAAAAATCGATCGCCTCAACCACATCAGCATCGGCTTCCATCCAGGTTTTGCCGACCTCGAACACTTGCCAGGCCGCCAGCTCGTAACGCCGTTGGCGAAGCCGGTCAGCAACTCTTTCGATAACCCGAGCGCGTTCATCAAAAGAGGTTTGACTCCAGCGAGAGAAGGCGAGCCGAGCGGCCGCCACCGCCTCCATCACATTTACGGAATCTCCCGCGGCGCTATAACCGACGATCTCATCCGGTCGGGACGGATTGACCGAAGGGACCTCCTCGTCGGTGGTAACCTGCTTGCCACTGATTACCAGGGGGTAACGTTTACCGAACTGTTTCTGCACTTGCTGCAGAGCGAGATCCATTTTGCGGCGAGCGTCGCTCACGGCAAAATCTGCCGGCGGCTCATTCACAAACTCAGGTTCCGCGAAGCTAGGCTGGCTCTGACCGTTACGCTCATTATCCCCAATCAATGCGCTCGGATCTTCGAGTAAGGCGGAAATCGACGCGTTCGAGCTGAATTTTGCTCGCAGAAATCCCTCATTCGAGGTGTTCTCAAGCAAACGGCGGACGAGGTACGCCATCCCGGGAACTAATTCGCCAACGGGACAATATTCGCGAACCCGATGACCCAGCTTAACCAACGCCCGGCGAATTGGCTTGGCCATCCCGTACAACATCTGAAATTCGTAGTCCCCTGGTTTCAGGCCAAGCTTGCGAGCGTAGACGATGGCGTGGGCGATACTCCGGACGTTGTGAGATGCGAATGCCGGGTAAACCAGCTCACGGTTTTCTAAAAGGAGCCGAGAAACTTTTTCGTAATTGGCGTCTGTCTCGGCCTTCGAAACAAAGACCGGAACTTCCCAGGTACGCTGAGCCGCAATCACTTTTTCGTAATCCCAGTAAGCCCCTTTTACGAGGCGGATAGTGAACGGTCTGCGTAAGCTTGAATTCCAGGAGAGCAACTCTTCGGCGTCTGCGAAAGAATCGCGAAGATAACATTGGATCACGAGTCCAAGGTGCGGATAGTCAACAAATTCCGGGTCTGTAAGCAGCTTTTTAAAGAGGTCAATCGTCAGCTGCTTCAACCCATAATGTTCCATGTCGAGGTTGATAAAGGCCCCTAGCCGTTTGGCCTGAGCAACGATGGGACGAAGCCGGGTCAGGATCATATCGATGCTGCGATCTGGATCAGTCGCCTGGATCCGGGCGCACAGGGCCGAGATTTTTACCGACACATTTACCAGGGGCGGTTCGGTGGCGGCTAGCGGACCTTCGACTCGCCAATCAGCGGTGGCGCCAGCCAGGAATTCAAGCAATTGACGGTAACGAAGCGCGTATTGTTCCGCCTCGCGTTCGCTCACCACGGTTTCCCCCAAAATATCAACTGTGAACCTGGCGTCTTCCTTCCAAGTCTGGCGAAGATTTCGTAGTGCGGACGGCCCATCCTTGCCAGTGATGAAAATGCTCGCCATCGCCGCAACATTTTTCCTTATCACTGTCGCCGGTACCTGGGGTAAAACCATGCCGACGCTCAACGCACCGCGGAGCAGTCCGGAGACGGTCGCTTTTGAGTCCCGCAAATACTCGGACAGATGTTTGACCACATCGTCGGCGGAAGTCAGCGTGGGCAACACATCAACGAAGCGGAACATCTGAGTTTTGAAGCTCTCATCCCGCATACACCATTCCATTAGCCGTCCGTAAAAGTCGTTTCGCCGAAGGACCGACGCTTCCCGCTGGTTTTGATCGATTAAGGCAAAGATCTCGCGACCCGTGTGTTCAATTTCCTGCTGTAAAAGGGCGCCAGGATTCATTTTGGATAAAAACAGAGAATAGACCGGAAACTAGGAAGTGGGTACAGGGATTTGCGGTAGGGCGGGGTGGTATATTGCCCCTCTCCGGTAGCGGCGACTGTCCGTCGAGGTTTGTGCCGTGCCCAAACTTGTATCGCATTCGGAGCGAAAGGTCAGCCCTATCTCAACGCGCAGTCGCCATCCCAGAGCTCGGATGGCGACTGCGCGTTGAGTTAGGGACGACCTTGCGCTTCGGATTTATTTTTTCGGCCGGTGACGACCCAGCAACTTTTCGGATCCGGCAGCCGCCGGACCGCTACCGAAGATTATGGCCAGCGTCCCTTTCGAGCTCGTCCCTACGTTATTCTGCTGATCCCGCCCGGGATCGGCCAAGATATCCTCGCACCACTTCGATTCCGGTCGGAATCAATGAGACGACGATAATGGCTAGAATCACCACGGAAAAATTGTGTTGGACGTAGGGGAGCCCACCGAAAAAGTGACCTGCCAAAACGACGACTAAAACCCACACGACGCCACCGACTACCGTGTAAAGCGCAAATTTCGTAAAACTCATCGTCCCCATCCCAGCAACGAAAGGCGCGAACGTACGAATGATCGGCAAATATCGCGCAAGCAGAATGGTCTTGGCGCCGTAACGCTCGTAGAAAGCGTGGGTTTGATCCAGGTATTTACGGCGAAAGATTTTCGAGTTCGGATCTTTAAACAAGGTTTTCCCAACGCTTGCTCCGAGCCAGTAATTGAAGAAGTACCCGGATAAGGCAGCGATTGCTAAGAGCACCAGGATCAAAAGGAGATTGAAGTGGGTCGTGGTAGCAGTCAACGCGCCCAGGGCGAAAAGCAGGGCGTCGCCCGGGAGAAAAGGGGTGAGAATGATGCCGCTCTCGGCGAACACGATCAAAAACAGCACCAGATAGGTCCAACCTCCCAACTGGCCGGCAAGCTCATCGAGATGCTTGTCCAAGTGAAGAAGGAGATCCAGTAGGCCGGTAATCAGCTGCATAATTCTATTGGGCGATCTCTTCGACGAATCAGAGATTGAATGCAACTGAAATCAAAATGTTGCCCCTGAAGGACGAAATAACACACAAAGTTTAAACGAAATCGGCGCGATCTGCGTCTAATTGGACGGACGCAGTTTTAGGGGAGTCTGGCCTTTTGGGGGTTTCTTCACCAGGCAGGCTCAAAGTGAAAACGGAGTAAGTGAAAGGATAAAGGAGAAAAAATGAAGAGACGCAAAGTGACGGCCCGGCCGCTTAGCCTGGGAGATTTGATTGCTGCAGTGAGCTCATACGCGAAAACGAGCGAAGAGACGGTGGCAACCGTTGCCGATTTATTCGCCTCGGGCCAGGTCCGGCTAATGAACAACGGCCGGAAAGTTCGAGCCCGAGTTCGCTAAGCCAACTATCGCTAACCAACCGATATGATAGAGCGGCCTCCCGCGCGAGGCCGTCTTTCTTCTAGAACGCTAGCTCGTTGCCGAAAGAGACTTGCATTTTGGCACCTGAGGAGGTGCGGTCGCCGCTGGTTACGGCAACGTCGAGGGGGGTCGACCTTTTCCCACGGATGCGGGAGCCCACTCCACAAAAAACGCTTTGCTTCCGGTTTTCGTCCCGTAATCTCTGGGCGTGATCGAGAGATACTCCCGTCCAGAAATGCGGGAAATATGGGCTGAAGAGAGGAAGTTTTCCTTTTGGCTGGAGATTGAGATTCTCGCTTGCGAAGCGATGGCTTCTTTGGGGCTTATTCCCTCGGCAGATGCCGATGAAATCCGAGCCAAAGCGCGTTTTTCGGTTCCTGAGATCCAAGAGATCGAAAAGCGCACTCAGCATGACGTTATCGCGTTCCTGGAAAATGTTGCCTCGTATGTCGGGCCTGCAGCCCGCTGGATTCATCAGGGTCTGACCTCGTCGGACATCCTGGATACAACCCTGGCGATTCAGCTGGTAAAATCGTGCGATATTTTGCTCGCGGACGTCGAATTGGTCAGGCAAGCCGCCGCGCGTAAGGCTTTGGAATACAAGTACACACCCATGATTGGGCGGAGCCATGGGATTCACGCCGAGCCGATCACTTTTGGGCTGAAAATGGCCCTCATGTACGACGAATTCGGCCGGGCCCAGACGCGGCTGCGTCAGGCTCGAGAGACCATTGCCGTGGGAAAACTCAGTGGAGCCGTTGGAACCCACGCCCATCTCGATCCGAGTGTGGAAGAAAAAGTTTGCCGGCGATTGGGCCTGAAACCGGACCTGCTCTCGACGCAAGTCATTCAGAGAGATCGACATGCGGAATTTTCGACCACGCTGGGGCTGGTCGGTTCCAGCATTGATCGTTGGGCAACCGAATTCCGGCACTTGCAACGGACCGAGGTTCTCGAGGTCGAAGAGTTTTTTAAACCCGGTCAAAAAGGGAGCTCTGCGATGCCGCACAAGAGGAACCCGATTACGAGTGAGCGACTCAGCGGTTTGGCGCGTGTCTTACGGGGAAACACGGTGGCTGCGCTTGAGAATGTCGCTCTCTGGCACGAGAGGGACATCAGCCACAGCAGTGTCGAGCGCATTATTTTGCCGGATTCCTGCATTTTGCTTGATTACATGTTGCTGACGCTGGCCGATATTGTGGACGGGTTAGTGGTTTATCCCGAGCACATGCAGCAGAACTTGGCCATCACGAAAGGGCTTTACTTCAGCCAGGCGATTCTGCTCGAGCTGACGCGGCGAGGGATGGACAGGAAAGCTGCTTACGAAGCCGTGCAGAAAGCTGCAATGGCTACCTGGCAGGGCAGCGACGATTTCCTGAACGAGCTAGAGAAGATTCCTGAGATTGTGGCGGTCATCCCGAAGGCGGAATTAGCGCGGTTCTGTTCTCTGGGGCAGCACTTCCGGTATATCAACCGGACCTTTCAACAGCTGAGATTGGGAGAGGGGGACGGGAAAGCGTAACGGCGTGTCGGCGTATCGGCGTATCGGCGTATGGGCGTGTCGGCGTAACGGCGTATGGGCGATTTGAGGCGCGAAGCGCTGGATAGACTTTAGCCTAGGCTGAGTCTGCGAGGCCTAGGTAACGCCAAAAAGAGCGACCAGCGCTGAAAGCGCGAAAGAACCGAGTTTGGGGCGGGAACGAATCACGTCTATCGGACGCCTCTCCCGGCAAATAGAGTGCCGCATCCCACGGGCCACACATTCTACCGCGCTTTCAGCGCTATCGTTTTTCTCTGCGCCATACCTAGGCCTCGCGGACTCAGCCTAGGCTAAAGTCTATCCAGCGCTTCGCGCCTGAAATCGCCCGCACGCTCATACGCTCACTGGCCGTCCCTCCCGAAAAAAGTCCGGCGAATCTGGTTTTCAGATAGCGGGATCGCGTGGTAGTTTAGGGCTTGATTTGTATGCCACGTCGTTTCTTTTTGTTGTTAGCGTTGCTTCCCGTTTTTGTGGGCGGGTGCAAAAAAGCACAGGAGCTTAGTGCGCTCGTCACTGGCTCACCAAAGCCGACGGCTAGTCCTTCCGCCAGCGTCATCGCGGTGGCGGCAAGCGCGACGCCTACTCCCAAACCCGCGGTAAATAAGAACGCGCGTTTTATCGTGCTTTGCTATCACCGCTTTGAGGATAAAGCGAAAGACCTGGTTACGTTGCCGACTGATTTCCGGGCGCAAATGCAAGCCTTGAAGGACAACGGGATCTCGGTGATCTCGATGAAGGATCTGCTGGCGTGGCTAAACAACGAGAAGTCGATCCCGCCGAAAAGCGCCGTCATTAGTATGGACGACGGCTGGAATTCTCAATACTACGTGGCTTGGCCTATCTTAAAAGAGTTCAACTACCCGTTCACGCTTTTTATCTACACCGACTATATCGAGAAGGGGGGTAAATCGATGACCTGGGGTCAACTTGAGGAAATGCGGGACGGCGGCGCCGATGTCGAAGCTCACACCGTGTCGCACCATGACCTCCGGCACGCTCCTCGAGGGCAGGATTATCCGACGTGGCTGCATAACGAGGTCTATACGTGCAAACAGATTTTGGAAGATAAGCTGGCCATCAAGGTCGTGGGTTTTGCGTTCCCCTACGGATTTCACAACGAAGTCGTTCGGAAAACGGCAGCTGACGCCGGGTACCAACTTCAGTTCACGGTTTACGGCCAGCACATGGGACCGAATGTGTTACGTGACCAGGTTGGCCGGTACGCGGTCGATTCGATTAAACCCGCCGTGTTTAAGGCCGCCCTGGATTTCGGGGGCGAGACGGGAGCCCCGGGCGCCGAAGAATCTCAACTAGCCGCCGCCTCGATGTTGACCGAGCCGCTGGATAACTCGCATATCAGCAATCCGAAGCCGACCATAAAGGCGAATATCGCGACAATGGGTGAGATTGATCCCGGTTCGGTCGAGATGCGCATAAGTGGTTTTGGGGTGGTGCCGGCTAATTACGATGCGAAAACCAAGCTGGTTTCATACGCATTCACCGAAAAACTGCCGCCGAAAACTTATACCGTGGTTCTATCGGCTAAGGTGAAGGGTAAGAGGGTAGAAACTAAATGGATGTTTACCCTGGATGCAGCTGGCCCGGTAGCGACAAATTAGCAGACTCCCGGTACCTGCAGCCTTGGACGAGAAGGGAGCTCGTCCTTACCGAACCAAGATTGTGTTTTCACAACTTTCCGATCGCCTTCAGGACGTCTTCAAAGACTTACGCGGTCATGGGTCGATTTCAGAGGCCAACATTACCGACGCGTTGCGACAGGTCCGTTTGGCCCTGCTAGAAGCGGATGTTCATTACCAGGTTGCCAAGGATTTTATCGCTCGAGTAAAGGAGAAGTCGCTCGGGCAAGAAGTGATGCGCAGCATCACTCCGGGACAGCAGATCGTAAAGATCTTCCATGATGAGCTTACCCAGTTGTTAGGGGCGGATAATGCACCTTTAGATCTGCGGCCACCGGCTAGGATCATGATGGTGGGTTTGCATGGGGCCGGCAAAACGACTTCCTCGGCGAAACTCGCCTACTTGCTCAAGAAACAAGGAAAAGCGCCGTTGCTCTTCGCGTGTGACTTGCAGAGGCCGGCCGCCATCGAACAATTAGCAACTTTAGCGAAGCAAGTCGACGTCCCCGTCTTTCGGCCTGAGACAGGTCAGACCGATCTACTGCAAACCGGCCACCAAGCGATCAAGTGGGCGGAGACTCAATCCGGGAATGTCCAGATTTACGATACCGCCGGACGCCTGGAAATTGATGAGGTACTGGTAGGCGAGCTAAAAAAGCTTCGGGACCTACTGCAGCCGCAAGAGATCCTCTTGGTCTGTGACGCTGCTACGGGTCAACAGGCGGTTAATGTGGCGATGCATTTTAACGAAGCGCTTGGGCTGACCGGGCTGATTCTGACCAAGCTGGATGGTGACGCTCGCGGCGGCGCTGCCCTCTCCATGCGCGAAGTGACGCATCGTCCAATCAAGTTTGCCGGCCTCGGCGAGAAAATTGAGCAGTTTGAGCCTTTTTACCCCGACCGTCTGGCCGGCCGTATCCTTGGTATGGGTGACGTGCTCACCCTGGTGGAGAAGGCGGCTGCGGCAATCGACGAGGAAGAAGCCGCCCGCCTGGAGAAGAAACTGCGCACGGCGACCTTCGATTTCAATGATTTCTTGTCTCAGCTCCAGTTGTTGAATCGGATGGGGCCCCTGGAAAATATCCTTGGCATGCTGCCCGGTATGAGTAATTTGAAAGGCTTTTCGGTTGACGGTAAGCGGCTGAAGCGAACAGAGGCCATCGTATTATCGATGACGACGGACGAACGGAAGCGTCCGGATATACTGAACGCACGCCGGCGACAAAGGATCGCTCGGGGCAGCGGCACTACGGTTACCGAAGTAAATACGCTTCTTCGCCAGTTTGACCAAATGAGGAAACTGATGAAGAACGCCGGAAAAATGAAAAAGATGTTGGCCCGTGTCCCCGGCGCCGGAACATTCGGAAAATAAGCAGAAGCTCGGGACGCTTTTCTGCAAAAGATAATATGGCAGTTTCGATTAGATTAAGGCGTGAAGGCGCGAAGAATCGCCCTTTTTATCGCGTAGTGGTAGCGGACAAAAGAGCTCCGCGGGATGGTAAATTCCTTGAGGTGATTGGTAACTACGATCCGCGAAAAACCGGTGAGAACTACCAGATCAACCTGGATCGTGCGGATTATTGGGTAAAGAACGGTGCTCAACCCAGCGAAACCGTTGCCAGTATCATACGGAAGGCTCGCAAGAAGAGTGTGGTAGTGCCAGTGCCAGCGGCATAGAGCTTCCGTGGAGCGGCCTTGCTGGCAAGGCAGGAAATCTCTTTGTGGAAAATTTCCTCGAGTTCGTGATCCAGCACCTAGTGGATGCACCTGATGAAGTGCTGGTGACTAAGCTAGAGCAGGGGAGAAAGCTCATCTTTAAAGTAGAAATGCGCCGTTCCGACGTCGGCAAGGTGATCGGGCGGAACGGTCATACCATCACGGCGATGCGGAATCTATTAACCGCAGCCGCCGCTCGGACTGGCCATCAGGCCATTCTTCAGATTGTCGAGTAGGTGGCCCAGGGCGATTGCGCGGGGAGGGATCGCGTCCCCGTCCGGCAGCTGCCGGATCGTTTCCGAAGCCCACGACAGACCAGATCGCGCGTTCGCTATTCCGACGATGCAGACCTGTTCGCGGCGCGCGAGGACGCGCGCCCTCCCGAAGATGGCCCTGGCACGAAAGGGCCAAAACACCCATTACACCATATCGTCCGACAACAAACTATCCACTTCGCCACCGTGGATCACGGTATGCCCTAGCCCCGGTGCTGTCGCAAGCACGTGTTCGGCATAGAAACGCGCGGTGGCAATCTTGGCCTTATAAAACGCCGGATCACCTTTCCCCTCAGCTAAACGAGCCACTGATATTTTTGCCCCTCGGGCTAGCTGCCATCCGCCGGCGACAATTCCGAAAAGCTTGAGGAACGGTACGGCGCCGAACATGACTTTTCGCGGATCGGTCTGGTAATTGGTGAGGATGTACTCTGCCGCAGCTGCGAGTGAGTCGATACCTTCCGCCAAGCCATTTTTGATACTGAGGAGTGAAGCGTCGGAACTATCTAGCTCGTCCGCCAATGCTCGCATTCCTTCCAGAACAGCTCGGATCGTTCTGCCTTGATCCCGCACAATCTTGCGACCGATCAGATCATTGGCCTGGATCCCCGTCGTCCCTTCGTAAATGGTTGTGATCCTCGCGTCGCGCCAGTGTTGGGCTGCGCCAGTCTCCTCTACATAGCCCATTCCTCCGTGAACCTGGACTCCCAGGGACGCGATTTCGATACCAGTTTCTGTGCTCCAACCTTTTACAACCGGAGTCATCAGATCGACGAACGCCTGATTGCGTTTCCGGGTCTGCTCGTCTGGGTGGTGGTTCGCTAGATCGCGAGCGGCGACCACGACATAGGCGAGGGCTCGAGTTGCTTCCGTCTGCGCTTTCATCAAGAGCAGCATTCGCCGCACGTCGGGATGACGAATGATCGGCACCGGCCCGTCGCCGCCGGAAATATCGCGTCCTTGAACGCGGCTTCTGGCATATTCTCGCGCCTGCTGATAGGCTCGTTCCCCAATGCCGACCCCTTCCAGGCCAACCGATATCCGGGCTACATTCATCATCGTGAACATGTATTCGAGGCCGCGATTCTCCTCGCCAACCAGATAACCCGTGGCGCCTCCCTCGTCACCGTATGACAACACACAGGTGGGACTGCCGTGAATGCCTAACTTGTGTTCCACGGAAAGGCAGAAGGCATCATTACGGGATCCCAACGTGCCGTCGTCATTAACCAGAAATTTTGGGACGATAAATAACGAGATCCCTTTGACCCCGAGGGGAGCATCCGGTGTGCGTGCTATTACCAGATGAATAATGTTCTCGGAAAGATCATGTTCGCCGTAAGTAATGAAAATCTTCTGACCAAAGAGCCGATAGGAACCATCCGCCTGCCGGACGGCTCGGGTTCTGACAGCGGCTAGATCTGAGCCCGCCTGCGGCTCTGTCAGATTCATCGTACCGGTCCAACGGCCTTCAATCATGCCCGGTAGATATTTCTTCTTTTGCTCCTCGCTACTGCGTTCGAAAATCGCCTCAGCTGCACCCTGGGTCAGTTGAAAGCAGGCTGAGAATGCCAAGTTAGCGGACTTCCACATCTCTTGTACGGCAGCGCCGACCACGTTCGGCATAGACTGCCCGCCGTATTTCTCGTCGAATCCCAGGCGGTTCCATCCGCTGGTTACATATTGCTGGTAAGCCTCGCGAAAGCCCGGTGCAGTGATGACGTGATTGTCTTTACAGATAACCCCTCTCTGATCACCCGTCTGGTTGAGCGGCGCGAGAACCTCGCTGGCAAAGCGGCTGGCTTCCTGCAAAACCGCGGTGACGGTTTCAGCGTCGATATCCTGCCACTCCGAAAGAGCGGTCAGGGTATCGAGTCCAGCAAGTTCGTGGATTACGAATTGCATCTCATCGAGCGGTGCTTCGTAGGTAGTCATGTCTATGGCAGGGAATATGGGATCCTGCCTTAAATATGCCCTAACGAAGGCAAGCGGGCAAAATCTGCGTCACGTCGCGAGTAGGAGTGCTAGAGTGTAGTGTTCGGCCGGAATTGCACCGCGCGACCACGGAGTTAGGATGTTTCCGGGGGATCGGCGTGGATGTAGCCTCGGGGTTAAAGCCCCTGACTTCAGTCCTTGAATCCCCCGGCGAGAGCCCGATAGGCCCTTTAGGGGCGAAATGAAGATCGCCAGCGCGGAGAGCTTTCGGCTGGGAAACAGGCTCACATGATCCGGCTCCGCCGAGTCGGATGTGATTCGATTGCCTGTGAGTTACCTTAAATCCCGGCGTTACGCATGTGTCGCCACATTCGCGCCGTTGGAACAGGTGGCGCCTGAGCTCGCTCGCCTATTCTGGATTAGGCAGTTGTCGAGAACCAAATATTCGATGCCGGTTTCGAGGAGCACTTCCAGCGCCTGCCTGGGAGAGTTTACGAGCGGACACTCCGCGACATTGAAGCTCGTCGTTAGCGCAACCTCACGTCCGGTTAACTTACCAAGCTCCACTAGAATCCGATGAAGCTCCGGATGATCTCGCCGATCAATAACTTGGATTCGCGCAGTTCCATCTTCCTGGGTCACCGCCGCGAGCTCTTTAAGAGCCGGCAGCTTTGCCCGTACAGCCATAATGCCGCCGGTTGGCTGGATTCCGCTAGGCAGGTTAAACCAAAGCGCCGCTTGTTCTAGTGTAAGCGCTGCTGCCGTCGATCTACAGCCGGTTGGTTCTTTGAGTAAGATTCCGAGCCGTTCCCTCATTCGCGGATCAGACGGGTCCGCCAAAATGCTCCGATTGCCGAAGACAGTCGAACCGAATGCGAGCCTTCCCTCGTCTCGAGCCACTATGTGTTTTTCCGCGATTAGTGCCGCTGTCTTCTGACATTTTTCCTCGAACGTTCCGAAAGGCTTTACTATAATCTGCGCCGCAAATTTTTTATACGCTTTGTGAAGCTCACGGACGGAATAATTGGGCTGGTCGCCAGCGATTGGCATTCGCCTGTTGGCCTCTTCTTGGCCTTGCCACGCCGTATAGAGCGCTGCGCCAATGGCCGCTCCCTCATCACCCGCGGCGGTTGGAATATAAACTTCGCTAAATATTCCGGACTGGAGGAGGTGGCTGCATGCAGAACAATTTGAGGCCGCTTGACCGGTCAAAGCGATCCGACTTTGACCGGTGGCCTCTGCCACATGTTTGCAGATATGCAGAACCACTCGATTCATGCATTCTTGCAATCCAGCGACCACGTCTTTGTGTCTCTGCTGTATCTCCTGATCCGGCAACCGCTTTGGACCCAAGTACTCATGAAGATATCTCCGCGTCACCAGATAGTGCTCCCGTTCGTCAGATCTTCGATTGAGCCGCATTGGGGCGATGAGAATTGCGCCGTCATGACGCAACTGGACTGCATGCTCGAAAAACGGGCGAAAACGACTGGCATCACCCTGAGCAGCCAGGTCCATTAACTGCCATTCATCTCCGCGCCAATTAAACCCGACATGCACGCTAATCAACGAATTGAAAACTGCGATCGAGTCATACGCAGCGATCTCTTTAATCGCAGTCAATCCTCTGGTCGACGCGTAATAGCCGGTGGTGCTTTGGCCGTCGCCCGGGCCGTCGATTACAACTACTGAGCATTTATCCCAGCCGGAAGTCAGGTAGGCGCCGGCTGCATGGCTCAGGTGGTTTGGAATCTGCCGGACACGCTTAGGTGGAAAATTCGGCAGCCGCTCCCTAACCTCTTTCAAGAGCGCCGTTCTTGATAGCACTTTCTCGTAAAACTCGGCCGAACGTTTATCGCCTAGATAAAGCTCTTCATAATCTGAATAGTCGAAACAGTGGACTAACAAATCAATCTCCTCAGGCGCGAGCTCCATCGCTGAAAGACAGTATTCAATTGACTTTCTTGGAAAGTCGCCGCTCTGTCGACAACCATTAAACGATTCCTCTTTAGCGGTGATGACCAACTTTCCGTCCACCACCAATGCAGCTGCTGCATCGAGTCCAACCCAAATTGGATATTCCCGCTCATCCAGGTGTGGCCAATGTAAGCGCCGGAAAGAGTTCGCTCCGGCTAGACCGCTAATTCCTAGTATGCGCATATGAGGAAACGCGAACCACCCTGATTCGGTCACCACGAAGTTTGTTCTCAGTTCGGCTTCATCAAAAACTGATGAATCTTGGACGAACGTAAATCAAGTCGCCGGGGCGGACCTACATTGCAGGCGTAGGCATCTCCTTCAAAATGGGACTTGGATCAACTATCTGGGTACGATGGTCTCCCTGGACCTCTCGAATCAGTGAAACCTTCTTCGGATCTGCCTACGCGGTAAATCCACCGGCTTCCATAATCGCTTCAAGCACGGTGGACGGACGTTCGAAAGCAATCTTTCCCGGCTTCGGCACTTCACCGGAAACCACGACCGGAATGACCGTGTTTTCCAAACGTCACTATTAGCTCACTGTTTTGAAGCTGAGACTTATCCAACCCGGTCAGCTCGTCTTGAAGTTGAGCAGACGTCTTACCAACGGCATAAATCTCTCCTACTAAGGCAGGCTGGCCTTCCCGGCTGGCTCAATCTTTTGCGACTGATTCTAGCTCCGGGGCCGCAGTACAAGATACTTTGTTGGTGTCTCCGAATGCCAGAATGCCAGGCTTTTGACCCGAGGCGCCGGCAGGGAACACCGTGGGTGACGGCCCATTACACGCGTGTATCGAGACCTTCCTCCGCAAACTCAGGAAGTTATCGGGTAACAGGCTGCGTTATTTCCAGTGGGTTGGCCCAGGCGATTTCCCCCCGCTATTGCACTCAAACGAGCAGCAAACCGCAAGACGAGAGAACCAACCTTCTCTCCGGGCACTAGCTGCTCTACCCGTGCTTCGGCCAAGGTCTCGCGACCGAGAAATTCCAAAAGCAGTCTCACCCGTTCGTTTCCAGGCAAAACGTGAGTAACTACGGCTTCCAGACCGGCGAGGGCACCACGAACTAGCCGAACCCGATCGCCCGGAACCAAGGGCTGTACTAACTCTCCCATCATCATGCGATCTTCGGTTTCGGCTCGTAACTCCTCGATTATACTATCTGCTATATCCGGAATCCATTCACCGAACCGCACAATACTGGATACGCCGTGGGCACTCCGCACGCTCGGGAGCATCTCCCGCAAACAGAAATGCGCAAAGAAATACCCAGGAAACAGCGCTTCTGTTACCCAACTCGCTCCGTCCTTAGTCGGCCGGCGAAATCTAATTCTTGGACAGAATACCGCAACGTCTCCTAGAACCCGGACATGGGCAGCCGCTACCTGCTCTTGTTTTCGTCGCGTACGTAGGCAATACCAGCCCAGGCCACTTTCAAGTTTCAGATGGCCGTTTCGATTAGCAGGTGGCTTCATATGTAATGACTTCGCCTACCTGTTTGGTTTACAACCCGCCCAACAGGTCTCGGCATCCTCCGTTCGCAGAACGCGAACAGGTCGGATGGCCGATGAGCTTCTCTGTGGTTAGTTTAGGTTTTTCTGAGGAGATCTTCTTGGACTAATTAGTTTCGCGTAGCGATTAACTGTTTTTTATAAAAATCGATATCCGTTTTCCGAAAATGTGAGCGTTCACGGCTCGCTATCGTCCCGCGAGCCTTTGTCCTTCGAACCTATATGATAAAACTCTTGATATGTTAGCGTTCATCACAGCAAGCTACCGCAGTTGAACAGCCTGGGCATCTCGGTCAACCCTCACTTTTTTTTGACCCTAACGTACATCAGTACTGGCTGATAAGGCGTTTTTAGGGCGGTATTTGACTGAACCCCCGCATGGTTCACGGTTACGCCGCACCTGTCAAAACCAATCTCTGTGTTATACTTAATCATCGTTCTAGCCACTTTTCTTTGATACAGCATTTATGGTTATTCATTTGGCGACACCCGATTGTTACCAATAGATTTCCCTGGTTACGTCTCCCGTAACCAGCGAGCCCGCTCGATTTCCGGCACTAATCCAGCCAGGCAATAAACGGCCATGAGATCCTGACGGACGATCCTTTGCTGTCAGAGACGTCGAACTTTCGACTATGACACCAAAGGCTTACGGCGGGAATCGCAGGCGTGTTGCCGGTCGTGGAGCTCTAAAGAAACTCACGCAAGTCGAGCGAGAACCGCGGTTTTCGTCGCGATTGCGGCGGTTGCGGAGTTTTGGGCCCAAATTAGGGATCGAGATACAGAGGAGGCCGATGCCTGCGCGCTCTGGGAAGAATCGCCCAGTGGTCGGCCAGTGCGGGAGCACCAATCAATCACCCACCCGAGCCTTCCGCTTCGAGTAAAAGCAGATCATTTATTAACGCTGATCCACAGCGGTTCGGGGTGGAAGATCCTGAGACCCGGCCTCTGCACACTGATCACTACGACGCGCAGGTGTTACTATAGGCCGAGCTTCTCTTTGGTCTTTCGGAGATTCTCGACAACTAACTCGGCAATATCGAGAACGGCTGGAGCGCCGGTTTTCCCGGCGCTGTCACTACTGCTGAGCATCGACTTGCAGAATGGACAACCTGCGGCCACTACTTTCGCACCCGTCGATTCAGCCTCCTGAAAACGGTTCTCGGTGACCCGCATTGTGCCGGGCTCTTCCTCTTTCCAGAACTGGGCGCCGCCCGCTCCGCAGCAAAAGCTGTTCTCCCGGTTTCGTTGCATCTCAACCAGGGATTTAGCCTGGCCGCCGCCTAAGACTCTACGGGGGGCATCGTACACCCCGTTATGCCGGCCGAGATAACAGGGATCATGATAGGTGACTTTATCGCTCAGGATCATCTCCGGCAGCCGGCCTTCTTGAATCAACTCTGCGATCAACTGGGTGTGGTGCAGAACTCGATAGTTGCCCCCCAGCTGAGGGTAATCATTGGCCAGGGCGTTGAAACAATGTGGGCACGTGGTAACCACCCGCTTAGTGGTGCCGTTGTTGACGAGAACCGAATTTAATACTTCTACGTTCTCGGTGGCTAGATTGTAGTACAGATACTCGTTTCCGCCTCTTCGAGCGGGATCGCCCGTGCATTTCTCTTTCTTGCCGAGGATCGCAAAACTGACTTTCGCATGCGTGAGAATAGCGGCAAATGCGCGCGCCACTTTTTGGGCAGAAGGATCGTAGGCGCCGGCACAGCCTACCCAATACAACACCTCGAAATCGACGTTTTGAGAGATCGTTGGCACTTGCAGATCGCTCGCGATCCAATCTTCACGCGCGTCTTGCGCCAAGCCCCACGGGTTTCCGGCGCGTTCCAAATTCCGGAAAGTGGTGTTAAGCTCTTGAGGGAATTGGGCCTTGGTCAGTACCGCGTCTCGCCTCAGATCGATAATATCCGTCAACTGTTCGCAGCCCACCGGACAGGCGTGAACACAGGCGCCGCAGGCGGTGCAAGCCCAGAGCGCGCTCTCGTTCATGGCAAATTCCATCACCGGACGAGGGCTGGGTGCCCCAGTCGCAAACTGGGAGCGGATCGAGTTTAGTTCATACCGTTTGTTGATCTCGAGTGCTGACGGCGCCAGCGCTTTTCCGGTCACGTGAGCCGGGCACACGTTGGTGCAACGGTTACACTGAATGCAGGCGTAAGGATCGAATAACTGGGTGACTCGGAACTGTTCTAACCGTGCCACCCCGAATTGTTCGATGTTTTCGTCCTCAAAATTAATCGGATCCAGGACGCCGGTTCCCACTTTTTCGCCGGTCTTATTACGGCGGCCGAGCCCTAGGCGAACCGGTGCCGCAAAAATATGGATATGCTTCGACCGGACAAAGTAGGGCAGGAAGGCAAGGATCAGGCCGAGCGAGATCCACCAACCGACATGCCATCCCAGGATCCGGTTGGCATCGGACCCGACAACACCGGCGATGATACTCGCCGTGGGTTGCCAAGGATCAGCATGCGGTTCCGCCGCCAGCAATGAGCCCGCTCCGAAGAGTCTGAATCCGACATGAAAGAATATAAAGGCGGCAACAATCGAGCTATCTGACCGGATGCCGCCGGTGCGAACATCCGGGTGAAGCAAGACCGATTGGTTAAAGCGTTCCAAAGCGGCATCCTTCTTCACAAAACGACGCCAGATAAAAAAGAGCACCCCAATCAGCACCAGGGAACCAAAGACATCAGCTCCCAATCGGTACACGTCTCCTACTAGCGAATTGCCTAACCAGGCGAACCAATTGGGCGGGCAAAAGCCTTCTATGAGATCTGCCAGGTTAACCAGCGCGTAAAAAGTGAAGCCGTAAAAAATAAAGCTGTGGAAGAAACCGACTACCGGTCGATTCCGGAAGACGGTGATCTGGGTAATGGTGCGCACCAACGCGTCCCGAATGCGTTCCAAAGGCCGGTTGGATCTCGAATAATACTCTGGCTGCCCTTTGCGGATGATATCGATGATCTGTCGGAAACCCCGGTAGGTGTAATAGATGGAGATTACGGCGAGAATGAGGAAGAGAGCTTTTTCGGGGAGGGTGAGCATAGGGGGATTCAATAATGGTAGGGCGAGGCTCCTTAATGGTAGGACATTCGGCGAGCTCAGTCGAACTGGCCAGGCAGTTCGACCGGAACCCTGGAGCGCTGCCTCGCTTGCGAGGCCGAGGTGAGCCGGGGAGATTCGTTGCACGTGACCTTCCTTTGGCCGCGTTCTCTGGGTCCCACCTGTTGAGACACTCGGAACGCGGCTCGGTCTTGCGAGCACATGTGGGGGATCGTGCCTCGTCTCGATGGATACACCAAAGAGCGCAGTAGTCGGAAGGGCCTGATGTGACGATGTTTCCTTGCTTACCACGGCCTCGCAAGCGAGGCAGCGCTCCACAGTTGTCGCCTTACAACTGCGCTGTCAACCGTGGCAGGATCTCGAGCGCATCTCCCACCAAGCCGTAATCGGCGACCTGGAAAATTGGCGCGTCCGGATCTTTGTTAATTGCCACAATCACTTTAGAATCGCGCATTCCGGCCAGGTGCTGAATGGCTCCAGATATCCCGACGGCGATATAAAGCTCGGGCGCTACGATCTTACCTGTTTGGCCAACCTGGTAATCGTTAGGTACGAAACCGGCATCCACAGCGGCTCGCGAGGCGCCGACTGCGGCGTTCAATTTGGTTGCGAGAGCCTCTAGTAATCGGAAGTTCTCTGCCTTTTGCAGGCCGCGTCCGCCGGAAACGACCACTCGGGCGGCCGTTAATTCGATCCTGTCACTGCTGGCGAGTTGGCGTCCGACCAATCGGACGCCGGCCGTTTCTTTGGCAAGTTCTTTCGCCGGCTCGATCGGTACGCTGGTTTCAGTGATCCGGCTCGAATCGAATCCGGTCGAAAGCACCGTTAACACTATAATAGCGTTTGCTACCGATTCTACTGTTGCCAGAGCGTTCCCGGCATAGATCGGGCGCACAAAAGTGGTGGGACTAAGCACATCGATAATACCGGAGATTTGTTGCACATCGAGCTTGGCCGCGACTCGGGGCGAGAGGTTTTTCCCGTACGTTGTTGCCGGCGCCAACACATGTGAGTACTTCTCCGCTTGGACCTGCAATAACACTTGAGCGGTTAAAACCTCAGCCGTCTGCGAACCAAGTTCGACCGCGTCTGCTAAGATAACCTTAGTTACCCCTTCTATCCGCGCAGCGGCTGCCGCCACGGAGTCCGCTCGGTGTCCCATCACTAATAAATGAATTTCTGGAGCATCGGCCTTTTCACCGATCTTTCTTGCGGCCGTTACCGTATGCTGAGTGACAGGCTTCAGAGCGGCGTTATCGTGTTCAGCCAATACAAGGAGTGACATAGGGGAGGGGAAAGGAGTGAGACAGTAATGGAGTAATGAAGTATTGGAGTATTGGCTATTGGCTATTGGCTATTCGCGAAGCGCTAAATGACCTTGGCCTCTTCTCGCAATTTGGTAACCAGCTCTTCCACGCTGTTTACCCGGATCCCAGGCTTTCTCGGCTGGGGGGCTTCGACTTTTTGAGTTTTTAGTCGGGGTGCTATTTCTGTTTGGAGATCGCCTGCTGCAAAGGTATCGAGCGGTCGTTTCTTTGCTTTGATGATGTTGGGAAGTGTCGTGTAGCGCGGTTCATTCAGGCGCAGATCGGTAGTAATGACTGCCGGCAAAGGGAACTCCAATGTTTCCAAGCCGCCATCAATTTCACGAGTTATCGTCGCTTTGCCGGCGGCTATATCCAGTTTGGAAGCAAAGGTACCTTGCGGCCAGTCGAGTAGCGCGGCCAACATCTGACCCGTTTGATTTGAATCATCGTCAATCGCCTGCTTTCCGAGAATGACCAATTGAGGTGCTTCTTTCTCGACGATTTGCTTCAGTAATTTGGCGACAGCTAACGGTTCAAGTTCGGCATCGGTTTCTACGAGGATGGCACGATCTGCGCCCATCGCCAGCGCCGTTCGCAATGTCTCTTGACACGCGGCAGAGCCTAGTGACACCACGATTACCTCACTGGCCACTCCGCGTTCTTTTAACCGAATCGCTTCTTCAACCGCGATCTCATCGAAGGGGTTCATCGACATTTTGACGTTATCGAGATCCACACCGGATCCATCAGGTTTAACTCGCACTTTAACCGTGAAATCGACGACTCGTTTTACTGGGACCAGGAGTTTCATGGGAGGTGGACTATCGGCCGGCAGCTAAGGAGCGCCTTGGTGGTGGGGAGCGGAGTATTGGAGTGATGGAGTACTGGAGTGTTGTAGACGACTATAAGCAATCGAAACCGGTCAGTGCAACCTGGCTCCCGGCGCTTCAGCCCTCGATGCCCCATTCTACCATCACGGCATCACCTCAATACTCCAGTCCTCCACCACTCCGCCCGGCGCCGCTCTAACCGCTCTGCTGCGTGCCACTTGTCTTTGCCTGCCGCGCGCCGTAGTTTACCGGCTTTCCCCTCCCTTCTCCTCATGTCTAACGTGACCAGAAAAATTTATCCGACGCTCGATTTCGATCTTGGATTTGAGATTGATCAATTGCGCGAAACCGTGCGTGAGTTTAGCGACCGCGAGATCGCACCCCGGGCGGAAGCGATCGACCGCGAGGACAAATTTCCTCGTGACCTTTGGCCGCAGATGGGTGCGCTCGGTCTCCATGGAATTACCGTGGAAGAGAAATATGGCGGAACAGAAATGGGTTACTTGGCCCATGTGGTGGCAATGGAAGAGGTGAGCCGCGCCTCAGCTTCGGTCGGACTTTCTTACGGTGCCCATTCCAACCTCTGCATAAACCAGATCGCTCGGAACGGTAGTGTCGAACAAAAGCAACGCTACCTGCCGCGATTGGTTAGCGGCGAATATGTGGGAGCTTTGGCGATGAGCGAGTCCGGCGCCGGTTCGGACGTTGTGAGTCTGCGAACCCGGGCCGATCTAAAGGGTGACCGCTACGTGCTGAATGGGACCAAGATGTGGATAACGAACGGCTCGGAAGCCGATGTCTTAGTCGTCTACGCTAAGACCGATCCCAACGCTGGTTCTCGGGGTATCACGGCATTTCTGGTCGAGAAAGGGATGTCCGGTTTTACGGTGGCACAAAAACTCGACAAGCTGGGTATGCGGGGCTCGCCGACGTGTGAGCTCGTGTTTACCGATTGCGAGATACCGGAAGAGAACGTGTTGGGTACGGTTAACCGAGGAGTTAGCGTATTGATGAGCGGTCTGGACTACGAGCGGCTGTTGCTGGCTGGTGGCCCGGTCGGGATTATGCAGGCGTGCCTGGACATCGTCGTACCGTACGTACACGAACGGCAACAGTTCGGCCGAGCGATCGGTGAGTTCCAATTAATGCAAGGCAAGCTAGCCGACATGTACACCACGCTGAATGCTTGCCGGGCGTATGTTTATGCGGTGGCTAAAGCATGTGACCGCGGGAAAACTGCGCGTAAGGATGCAGCGGGCGTGATCCTGTACGCAGCGGAGCGAGGCACCTGGATGGCCCTGGAAGCAATCCAGGCGCTCGGCGGTAATGGCTATGTCAACGATTTCCCAACCGGACGTTTGCTACGCGACGCCAAGGCTTATGAGATCGGGGCCGGCACATCTGAGATCCGCAGAATGTTGATCGGGCGAGAGCTTTTTGAAGAGACGAAGTAGCGCGGATCTATCCCGAAAGGGATCCGTATCGTTCTCGTCGTCGTCGTCGTCGTCCTCGATAGGGGCTGCTACACGAATCGACGTTCCAAACCAATGGGTGTGTGTGAAGAACACTTCATCCGTACTTCGAAGCGTCGGGTGGAAAAACGGATTCGAGGACGAGGACGAGAACGATACGCGGACCCTTCGGGATAGGTCCGACGGACCGCTCAGGCGTGCCGCCCGGCTACGTGGAATTCGCCAGGCAAGCCGCTACGAACCCTTTAAACAATGGGTGTGGCGAGTTGGGTTTCGACAGGAATTCGGGGTGAAACTGGCAGGCAATAAACCAAGGATGGTCCTTGATCTCGATCATCTCGACTAAACGGCCGTCGGGACTAGTGCCACTGACGACAAATCCATGCTTTTCCAGCAGCGACCGATATTGCAGGTTGAACTCGTAGCGATGCCGGTGCCGTTCGACCGCCTGGTCACTACCGTAAGTGCGTTGGGCGAGGGTACCGGGCACGAGTTGAGTGGGCCAGCTGCCGAGCCGCATCGAGGCGCCTTTGTTTCGCACCTCTTTCTGTTCCTCTAGCAAACAGATCACCGGGTCACCCGCTTTTTCGTCAAACTCGGTGCTGTTAGCTTCTTTCAAGCCACAAACGTTTCGAGCAAACTCGATCGTGGCAACCTGCATTCCTAAACAAAGGCCGAGATAGGGAATGCGATGTTCTCGTGCGTAGCGGCAGGCGCAGATTTTTCCTTCCACACCGCGGTCCCCGAATCCACCGGGGACGATCACGCCCGCGACTGATCCCAAGGAATCACCCGCATTTCGTTGATCGATATCCTCGGAATCGATTTTGACGATATCGACCCCGCAATCATTGGCTGCGCCGGCGTGGGTCATCGATTCGTAAATGCTCTTGTAGGCGTCCTGTAAATCGATGTATTTGCCGACTACCGCCACCTTGAGGTGCTTGCGGGGGTGGACGACCCGCTCCACAAACCTTCGCCAATCGGTCATGTCGGCCGCCGGTGTCTCTAAGCGGAAGGCCCGGCACACGGTCTCATCCAGTCTTTCTTCCTGGAGAGTCAAGGGCAGTTCATAGATAGTGTGGGCAACATCGCGGACTTCGACGACTGCGGGCAGAGGGACGTTGCAATACATGGCCAGCTTCTGCCGGATCTCGAGATCCAACGGCCATTCAGTCCGGCAAAGCAACACTTGGGGTTGCAAACCGATTTCGCGAAGCTTCGCGATACTTTGTTGGGACGGCTTGGTCTTAAGTTCACCTGCCGCCTTGATATAGGGGATCAGCGTGACATGCATGATCACCACGTTTTCGGTGCCGGCTTCTAATTGAAATTGGCGGATGGCTTCGAGGAAAGGCAGACCTTCAATGTCTCCCGTAGTTCCTCCGATCTCGGTGATAACCACATCGCTGGGCTGAGCCTCGGCGTTGCGAACGATGCGACCTTTTATTTCATCGGTCACATGCGGAATCACCTGAACGGTTTTCCCCAAGTAGTCACCGCGCCGTTCCTTGGCCAGGACGGTCTCGTAAACCTGGCCGCTGGTCACGTTATTAGACCGCGTCAGTACACAGCTGGTGAATCGCTCGTAGTGTCCTAGATCCAGGTCGGTTTCGGCGCCGTCGCTTAAGACGTAAACTTCCCCGTGTTGAAATGGGCTCAGGGTACCAGGGTCGACGTTAAGATAGGGATCGAATTTTTGGAGAGTGACTCTTAGGCCCCGGCGTTCGAGCAATGTTCCCAGGGCTGCCGCCGCTAATCCTTTACCTAAGGAGCTTACTACGCCCCCAGTCACAAAAATATATTTCATTTAGTTCTTCTACAGGACCCATCGAGAGCAGCGTCTTCGTCGCCGGTTTCTGAACGGCTTAGCTCGAATGTCGGGCTCCTCCATTTCCTCCTAAAATCTGTTTTTCGACCGCTCTGGCGTCCTCGGGAGTGTTGACATCAATCGTGTTTGCCTCGGACACAATGACCCGAATTGTCATCCCATTTTCCAGTGCGCGCAACTGCTCGAGGTGTTCAGCGGTCTCGAGTGGCGAGGGTTTGAGGCGGACAAATTCAAACAGTGCTTTCCGGCGGAATCCATACACTCCAAGATGCTTCAGGTACTGCGCCTCAGCTCCGTTTTGGACAAAGGGAATAGGACTGCGCGAAAAGAAGAGGGCCTTCCCGGTACGGTCGGTTACGACCTTAACAATGTGCTCGCTGGAAGCTTCCTTCGGATGAATGGGACAGGCGGCGGTGATTAAATCGGATTTCTCGCTTCGCTGAAACTTTTTCACCAATTTCCGGAGCAATCGCGGGTCGATAAGCGGTTCGTCGCCCTGGACGTTGAAGAAGATCGAGGTCCGCTTCAATTTTTTCGCGACTTCGGCGATCCGGTCCGTGCCGCTCGTGTGCTCCGGAGAAGTCAACGCAACCTCGGCGCCAAACTGGAACGCCGTCTCCATAATTCTCATGTCATCGGTGGCGACGATGATCCGGTCAAAGATATTCGCTTCAAGGCAGCGTTGCCAAACGTGCTGGATCAAAGGTTTCCCAGCGATGCCGTGCAGAGCTTTACCGGGGAAGCGGGTCGAGCCCCAGCGGGCTGGGATGATGGCGGCGACCCTGCTCATGAACCAGCACTTGTAATCGACCCAAACGGTAAAGACAAGCTTGGTGTGGGCAAAGAATGACAAATGACAGATCACAAATGACAAATTTCGTCCCGAAAGGGACCACCACCGGACCTGAGGGGAGCCGCATTCCGCTGTCTTTACCCAAAAGCGAGAACCCGAACGTATTGCGCATTTTGGACCGGAGGGGAGCCGCATTCCACTGTGCTTACCCCGAGGCGGAGAACCCGACGTACTGCGCATTTTGTCCTAGGCGTGTGTTAGCCGCGGCTCCCGTAAGCGTCGTAACGGCCACAAAACCGGCAACCCCAATAGGCGTGGCACGATTCACGGGGCGTCGCGGTTGTGGCGTACGAAAAAACGTTGCGCTCAATCCCAGGTCGGGGTCGCGCTCAAAGCGGCGCGCCCAATGCAATGCCGCTCCGCGCCCCTTCACTACCCAAAATCAACTCAACTGCCGCCCTGAAATCTGGGGCGATCAAAACATCGTCCCGGCCGGCGAACCTCGTTTCCTTAGCCTCGGTGATCCAGACGGACGCCTTCACGCCCGCGGTTAACCCTGCCTCCATATCGGACTCCTTGTCGCCGATCATAAAACTGTGGCCGAGGCTTAGATCCAAATTTTGGGCGGCTTCGAACAACATGCCGGCGGCCGGCTTCCGGCGATCTGACGCCTTCTCCGGATGGTCCGGGCAAAAATAGGTAGCGGTGATCACGCCCTCGCCGAGCAACGTTTCAAGTCTGGCTTGTACGGCCAAAAAGTCGGTCTCGGTGAAAAAGCCGCGCCCGATGCCACTCTGGTTCGTGACAATCACGAGTTTAAACCCGGCGGATCGCAGAGAAAGCAGGCCTTCCTTTACTCCGGCGAGCACCTGAACCTGTTCAGGTTTGGAGGGGTAACCTGGATCCACCATAAGGGTGCCATCCCGATCCAAGAAAACCGCTTTGAACCTCGATTTCAACGCAGGTGAGAGAAAGTAAGGCTTTCGCGGAGCTCTGCGGGAGTCACCGTTGCCGTCCCTAACTTGGCAACTACCACCCCGCTGGCGTGGTTGGAAAGTTCCGCAGCCTCCAGTGGGGTTGCCCCGCAAACCAACGCCAAGGTATAAAGCGAGATTGCCGTGTCTCCCGCGCCGGACAGATCATAGATTTCCCGCGCCTGGGGCGGAATGTGGTGCGGGTCTTCTCCCTTTGCGAAGAGCATCATTCCTTGTTCGCCCAGCGTAATCAAAAGCTGATCTGGCTCCCACCTCTGCAGCAGGCGCTTGCCGATTTCGAGGAGATTATGGTCTCTGCCGGGTTGGGCCTCCGGTTCTTGCCAAGGAACGTTTGCTGCCGCAAACGCTTCGCTTCGGTTCGGTTTAACCGCGGTGAAATGTTTCCACTCGATTGGACTCCGTGGATTGGGATCGGCCGTAATCACTTTCCCGCCGGCTCGAGCCAGTCGCGCGACCTGGTCCACGAAGGATTGAACTACGAACCCTTTGCCGTAGTCCTCAAAGATAATGCCGTCTAAGTCGGGCAACATTTCTTTGATTTGTGCCAAACATTTCTCCAGGCTGCCAGGCGAGACGGCATGGGACCGTTCGTGATCCACGCGAACTAACTGCTGTTGGCGGGCAATAATCCGAGTTTTGACGATAGTTTGAAAATCGGACTCAACGGCGAGAGTCTCCAATCGCATGCCACCGGCTTCCAGAATGGACCGAAGTTTGTCTGCCGAGGAGTCTTTACCGACTAGTCCCATAACGTAGACTTCAGCGCCGCATTCACGGACATTTCGCGCCACATTGGCTGCGCCACCTGGGAAGAACGATTCGCGCACTACTTCCACCACTGGTACCGGTGCCTCGGGTGAGATCCTGGAGACGCGGCCCCAGACATAACCGTCCAGCATGATATCCCCGATCACCAACAACCGTTTTTTTGAGAATTCGGCGGCAATTTGGTCAAATCTTTCAGGTTGCATAGATGAGGCACATATCGGCACGGAATGAATCTTGAGTCAGAAGTGGCCGTTGTTCGTCCGGCGGTCAAGCGGAATGCATTCGGCCCTAAAACCGAGCCGCAACCACATGAAGAAAACCTCCTCGCGCAGAGGTCGCAGCGGACGCAGGGGCAAAAACGAGAGAACCTTGCTAGAGAAACAAGCTTATAGTTTAGACTGGTGCGTCGCAGCCTTGCGTCAGAAAGCGCTGGCGAACTCGGGACTTTCCCCTCTTTTAATGTGGAGGGCAAATATTCAGGATCTTGCTTTTCCCGACAAAATCCTTCCTTTTTTGCCTCCGCGTCCGCCGCGACCTCTGCGCGAGGTCTTTATCTTCGTGGTTTTTTAATCTTCGGGATCTGGGGTGCAATCTTGTTTGCCCAAATCTTATTTTGTTTTAGGCTTGGCGCGGTGTGCCAGGGAATGCACGCTACCGCGGAGTCCAAGCCGTTGGCGGGGCCTTTAAATGTCCGAACCGGCGATGCTTATGAGAATGAAGAAAAGAACGCAACTATTTTTCGGGGCGATTACCCTCATTTCCCTCTCTCATTTTTTAGTTGCTGACGCTCCTCCGAGGCAGATCGATCTCAATCGATTTCCAGCGACGAGACTGGACGACGTGGTGGTTCCATTGCCGAGCGAAGTCTTCAACGTGTTGGACAAACTCGGTACGCCGGACTGGAGAGGTGAAATGCGATCTCCGAATATCAGCAGTCGAGGGGCGCGGGCGCAGATTGCTCTGCTTTTGGGCTCGGTCGTAGCCGAAGGTTTTGTGGCAGTTGAGGCGGCCGACAAGGAGCGAGTCAAAGCGATCGGGCGAGATGTCTTGGAGTTGGCTCGCGCTATCGGCGTCGAGAAAACGGTGCTGAGTCGGACTAACGCGATCGTAACCAATGCCGATGATGGCGACTGGATCGGCGTGCGTCGCGAGTTGGACGGAGCACTAAACGATGTGAAAAACGCCATGATCCAGCTGCGGGACGACCAACTCGCTCATTTGGTAAGCCTGGGAGGATGGTTAAGAGGCACCGAAGTCCTTACGTCCATCGTCGGTAAAAGTTATTCCTCAGATGGAGCCGATCTGCTCAATCAACCGGATCTATTGAAATATTTTCAGGAGCGCTTGGCCGGGATGCCACCGCGTCTTCGCGGCAATCAACTAGTTGGCAAGATCCAAAAGAGTCTTAACGAGATCTCGCCTTTGATAAGCCAGAAGATTACGCCTGCCTCGATCAAGCGGATTCATGAAATAACCAGCGATATGGTTAAGGCGATCAATTCGAATGCTTAAGGCGCGATTTGTGAGACGATTGATCATTGCAATCAGTTTGTTGGCATTAGGCGGGAAAAGCTTGGCAACGGTTGATGATGCCATTTCGCGGGCTACGGAAGCTATCAGCCCGTATGCGAAACAAGGTTATCTCGTGCGCGATGACCAATGGGGCGGCGACCTCGGAGTAAAACAGGAGCAAGCCATCACGCATACTCTATTTAAAGGGAACGACTATTGGTTTTGTACTGGAACCGATATCGAAGCGGCCAAGATCTCCATCCACTTGTACGACAGCCGCGGAAGATTGGTGGAAAATGATTCTTGGCAGCACGGACGACTCGCCGGCGCTCATTTGGTGGCTCCTGCCACCGGTACTTACTACATCATCGTCGAGGTTCTGAGTTCGCCCATCGAACGGACTCACTGGGCCATGGTTTACGGGTACAAATAAACTTGCGAGACTTTTGCAGGAGACGATAGTTGCCCGCAACCCCGCTTGAACACTGGCTATTTATTTATCTGGCACCAGTTTTCCCGGCTTCCCACGATGACCCCCTTCAGCTAAACGTGACTTGGCTTCTGCATGGTAGAATCTGAGACGCTTCAGTTTGAGAATGGGCGAGCGCTGCAGAATCTGTATGCGAACGACCTGAGGTTGTTGCAGACGCTGGAAGAAAAGCTCTGTGTCAAAGTCACCACCCGTGATGGCTGGCTTCGCTTAGAAGGCGAACGCGACAACATTAACAAGGCGCGTCAAGTATTTGACCAGCTCGAACAAGCACGCCTACGCGGGATGCAAATTCAGCGGCACGAATTCCAGTACGCCTTGGATTCGGTGAGCGGCAAGCAGCGCGAGCCGCTGGGTCACTTAGCTGGCGTCCAACTTTTGAGTTCGAATCGGCGCACCCCGATCAGTCCAAAATCGGGGCAACAATTGGCTTACGTTCAAGCCATCCAATCCACCGACTTGGTATTTGGTATAGGACCGGCCGGCACAGGGAAAACCTATCTGGCGATGGCGATGGCGATTGATGCATTGAAACGGGAGGTGGTGAAGCGTGTCATTTTGACTCGCCCCGCGGTGGAGGCCGGCGAAGCTTTAGGATTCCTCCCGGGAGATCTCCAGGAAAAGATCTTTCCCTATTTGCGTCCCCTATATGATGCGTTGTATGATATGGTTTCTGGAGAGGAGATTCAGAAATTCATGGATCGGGGCGTTATCGAGATTGCGCCTCTCGCGTATATGCGCGGACGCACTCTCAATAACGCCTTCGTAATCCTGGACGAGGCCCAGAATACGACGGCTGAGCAGATGTTCATGTTTCTAACGCGGTTGGGAATGGAATCCAAGTGCGTGGTTACTGGCGATTACACTCAGATTGATCTTCCGCCCAATAAGGCTTCGGGCTTGATCGAGGCGATGCACGCTCTTAAAACCGTTAAGGACATACAATTTGTGGAGTTTACCGAGCGAGATGTGGTTCGACATCCGCTGGTTCAATCGATTATTCACGCTTACCGGGCTTACCGGGAAGCGCCTAGGAACGCTCCGCTACGGCCTGGGAAATAAGGGGAGAAGGAAGAGACGCAACGTATGTTTGGCTCAAGTGATCGTAAGCGATTGATAAAGAAGGGATTAGCGTGCTCGAAGCAGCGACGCAAGCCGACGCAGAAGGAGTGGATGCGTAAGCTCGACACCAATCCTTGGATCAAGACATCTATCCTCGGACTTTTTGTCCTCATCTTGGCGCTTCTCATTTTTTCGAGTTTGAACCAGGAGCCCGCTAAATTTTTCCTGATCGGCTTCTTGGTTTTTTTGACGGCGGTGGCGCAACTCTGGATCAATTTCCCGGAGACATTTCAGAAGAACTCTCGGGTTGGTTTGGTCTTTGGAACCATGCTGTTCCACCTTTGTGCTGCCAAGCTGATCATGGTGTTCTGTAGCGACCCTCGAGGCGGGCTACCGCCTGAGTTTGGCGTCTTGGTGATTCCTTACGCGCTGGCGCCGTTGGTCTTGTCAGTCTTACTGGGGAAAAATTACGGACTGTACGCAGCGGTCTTTGTCAGTCTTTGGAGCTCGCTTCTTATTCGGGGGGTTGATGCTTTTCTGCTGGTGATGTCGCTGATCAGCGGTTTTATCGCCGTCTTCGTCACTATCCAAGTGCGCCGTCGGAGCCGCTTGTTACGGGCAGGCCTCTACGTTGGGTTAGCGACCTGGGTTCTGGCGCTTTCGTTTGGCATCATCGCGATTCCCTGGTTGCAATTGAACCAAATGGATTGGGCGCGATTTGGCGAACAGTCGGCGGCAGCCATCTTCACCAGTGTTATCACGGCGATGGTAGTGGGCGGCGCGCTTCCTCTCATCGAGACGCTCTTTCAGATTACCACGGATATGTCGTGGATTGAGATGGCGGACCGAAACCATCCCCTTTTAATGCGTTTGAGTCTGGAAGCGCCCGGTACCTGGCATCATAGCGATGCCGTTGCGGACTTGGCTGAAGCCGCCGCAAACCGAATCAGTGCGAACGGTACCATGTGCCGCGCCTGCGCGTATTTTCACGACATCGGCAAGCTAGTAAAACCGAATTACTTTTCTGAGAATATTGTCGGCGACGAAAATCCGCACGACGATCTGGCGCCGACGATGAGCGCGTTGATCATCATTGCCCATGTGAAAGAGGGAGTTGATCTGGGGCTGAAGTACGGCTTAAACCAGCGCATCGTTGACGTAATCCAGCAGCATCACGGGACCTCTCTGGTCAGCTACTTTTACAAGCGCGCGCTCCAACAGCAGCAAGACGCCCGGGAAGGCGGCAAGATCATGAATATGCGCGAGGAGGATATCCCGGACGTTCGTGAGGAGAGCTTCCGTTATAGCGGCCCGAAACCGCAATTTAAGGAATGCGGGATCATCAGCTTGGCCGATTCAGTGGAAAGCGCTTCCAGAAGTTTGGACAAACCGACTCCGCAAAAGATCGAGCAACTCGTCAACGAGATCGTTAACAAAAGAATTGCGGAGGGTCAGCTGGACGAATGTGATCTAACCCTTCGCGAGATTAGGACGATCTCCGAAACCTTCCGCTACACGATCCAAAATATGCTGCATACGCGGATCAAGTATCCCAAGGACGAGGAACGCGCCGAAGGCGAAGCACGTCGTCTGAAGAACTTGCCGCCAGCGACAGCGGCTTAAGCCTGTCTGGCTTTGGAAACCGGCGACAGATAATAGCCCAGCGCTTCAGCCCATAAGTGCTAAGAGAAGAGGCTCGCTAGGCATTCGGTTTCTGCCCTCACCAGGCGCTTCGGTCTCGTCCTCCTAAGGAACACCGCGTCGCATGCCCGAGGCCTGGAGGGGAGCCGCTTCGTAGCGTGGTAGCTCTATGGGTTAGCAGCAGGCGGCTCCCGGGAACGTCTCGAGGTGCAGCAGTTCTATGGGCCGTTGTATCCCCATAACCCAATAGAGGCGATGGGCAAAACCTTGCGCTGAGTCGTTCCCGGGAGCCGCCTGCTAGCAACCGATAGAGCTGCCAACTTGCAAAGCGGCTCCCCTCCAGGCTTTGGGCATGCGAGGCCGTGTTCCTTAGGAGGACGAGAACGAAGCCCCTTACGATTGGCGCTAGAAGATCGTCGCTAGGGGATTAGACATGCCAGCTCATCCGAACAACCCCAATCTGGTGCCACTTTTCCTCCCTCGTCCCGTAGTCCCGCAAACTACGGCGGACGGGCAGGGCACACCTTTATTATACCTAACCCAGGGTTAAAACCCTGGGCTATGATCTGTAACCGCTGCGCGCTAAAATCCGAAGCATGACTCTTGTCGCCTAAACATGCAGATCGAGGTCCTGAATCGACAAAGGAAGTACCAGTTGCCCGTTGGCCAGCTCCTTTCTTTTGCCCAGCGGCTTGCGCCGCTCGTGTCGAACGTCGCGCGGAACGAAATTCCGGAAGAGATTTTAGTCGTCCTGGTCTCGGATCGGAAGATTTCCGCGGTTCATCAGCAGTTCATGGGGATTGCAGCTGCGACAGACGTGATCACCTTTCAACATGGCGAGATTGTGGTGAGTGTCGAAACTGCCGCCAGACAAGCGATCGAGTTCGAGACCGACCTGTTGCATGAGCTCCGCCTTTACGTTGCCCACGGGTTGCTGCATTTGGCTGGTTACGACGATCATTCGGAGGACGGTTTTCAGGAGATGGCGAAGGTACAGAATGAGCTCGTGGCTAAGGTCAGGAGCAAAAATGTCCCGAAGGGACTTAAGGACTAAGTCCGGGGTTTTAACCCCGGGTAACCGGTTTGAAAACGGCTCGCCCGAACGGGGCGGCAGGATGGTTCGTTGCGCACCAGATGTGTCGAACGAACCTTGCAACGGATAATCTGCCGCCGTTATCCTCCTTCGTCCTTCATCCCCGAACTACGGCTGCCGGCACTCCTGAACTCCTGAACTCCTGAACTCCTTGAACTCCTTGAACTCCTACTCCTCTTCCCCTACTTCCTTGCCGCCAAAATCAACGACGAGCTGTGGCGGTTCCACTGGTAACCGAAGCTGAAGGTCAGCGATTTGGGTGAACTCGATTGGTAAAGCTGACGTAATTCCGGCTGGAAATAATTCTTGAAGAGATTGATTGGCTCCGTGTAATTGCCGAAAAATCTGAGGGTCCATTTGTCGGGCGTTATGTATTTCACCGGAATACCGGAGTCGTCTTCCACAATGGTAAGGCTATTGCCCAGCAGAAAAGAGCGAACCATATCAAAACGTCCTTCGTGCATCAGATAAGAAGCGGCTTTCAGAAAGCAGTTAGCCTGCCCTTGTTGCTCCGTAAAGCGAAGGACCGCCGGATTGCCTTTTAATCCGTCGTTAGAAAGATCGGTGCTAAAGAAGTAGAGCATTTTTTGAGCGCCGCTGGCTGGATCAACAAACGTGATCTTCACTCCATGCGGTGCGCTTCCCGCCTTGATGAGCTGCCCTCCACGATCGAGAGAGACATATTCAACCGACTGGATCACTTTTCCCGTCCGAGCCAGAAACACGAATAGAATCGGCAGAACGCCCTGCAGTTCTCCGCGGCCAAAGTCTTCCCGCATGTCTTTGGTCTTGAAAAAGCTGAACTGCAGGATCGTGTTTAGTGAGATCTGGATATTCTGCAGAGTATTTTCAAGCGCTGCTGACGGGACAGTGAGCAGATCCGGCATCGCATTGACCGACTCTAACCCGACAAGAATGTAGGTTGTGCAGTCTGGGAAAAAGGCGTCAGCATAAAGGAAATCGGGGCCGCCGAAGTAATAAACACAGGTTTTTGCACCGGCGGACAAAGGGGCCAAAAAGTCAGTGCGCCAAATCCGTATATTGCTGAGCTGCCGGTGATCAAGGGCCGCGAAGGCGGAGTTCATGTCAGCGGCGTGCGCTTGCCAACGTGAGGTGCGCGTTAGTCCAACCAGTGTCGAATTGTTGGCTACCGGCAAGCCGGCTAGGAAACGAGCTGCGTCCGTGATCGGATTACTAGGTACCTCGACTGGCTGTACCGGGACGGGCGACGCTTGAGGTGTGGGCGACTCTTCCAGGATGGGCGTCGGCGCTTGTTCGGCCGGTGAGGCCTCGGGAGTTGGCTGCTGAGTTTGCGCGTGCAGCCCTGTACCCACTATCACTACAAGCACTAAACTAAGTAGCCAGCCCCTTTTGTATGTCAGGATCATAATTTTTCGGCTTGATCGATTGCCTGATACCAAATTTCGTTGGTTCAACGGACTGAAAGCGATCCTTGGCCCGGGCGCACCAGGTAGTAGATCCCCAGACCGAGAAGGGCGGTCGCTAATCCCAGCAATGATTCAGCTGTTCGTTGCTGCACCGTGTAAAGCATCATGAATAGCGTTACCACTAAGAAAATCAGGGGAGTGATCGGGTAGCCCCAAACCCGATAGGGACGGGGCAACTTCGGTTGCCGGATCCGTAAGACCATGAGGCCGAGCACTGCCAAGAACGAGGAGAGCAGCAGAACAAACTGCGTGTAGACCAGCACCGCTTCAAAACTCCCGGTGAGAATGAGTGCAGTGACGACGAGCGCCTGCAAGATCATGGCTATGTGTGGAGTTCCCTGCTGATTAACCCGGCCAAAGAACGTGAGTCTGGGAAAATCGTCGGCCATCGACTTGGTCACTCGGGATCCAATCCAGCTCATTGCACTCACGGATGCGACCAACCCAAGGCTGATAAGCGCGCTGGTCACCACGCCTCCAAACGCACCAAAGATATGTTGTCCAGCGATCATGCCCACATTGGGTTTACCCACGATTTCATCGACAGGCGCGCTGATGAGAAAAACCCAGTTCAAAACAACATAAAGAACCGTCACCATGATCGTACCGATCAATAGAGCCCAGGGCACGTTTTTCTCCGGATTACGCACCTCCGCTGTTATGTAGGCTGCCCCATTCCAACCGGAGTATGCGTACATCACGTACACTAGACTCACGGAAAACGGACCTGATAGCATGGTAGCAAGCTCGTTTGGCTGTGGCCCGATGTGGAACGGCAGCTTGTCTTGATAGAAAATACCGGCTCCAATCAAACAAAGGATCAGGGCTATTTTTACGACCGTGGCGATGTTTTGAAATTTTTCACCGGTTCGCAGGCCGACAAGATGAATAATCGTCACCCCCCAGACCAAGCCTAATGAGAGGAGTAACGGTGACGCCGAGGGCGCTATACCCAGGAAATAGGTTCCGAAAGCCATGGCTGATATGGCAATTGGCGCGGGGAACCCGATGCTAACTGATATCCAACCCGCCATGAACCCAAGAGCGGGATGGTAGATGCGAGATAGAAAGTTGTATTCGCCTCCCAATCGGGGGAGGGCTACGGCCAATTCCGCGTAACAAAGGGCGCCGCATAGCGAGAGTAGCCCCCCGATGATCCAGAGCGCCATAATGGCAAAATCCGAACGGATCGAGATGACTTGGAACCCGAGGCTGACGAACACACCGGTGCCTATCATGTTCGCGACCACGATGTTAGTGGTGGTGAGTCCGGAGATCTTCCTTTCAGTCATTCGGTTTGCGGCCCTAGTTAGTCGAACTTTTGGTCCACGGAAAGAAAAAAAGGAGCCGAAGGGGCGTGTGGGCGAGTGGGCGAATGGGCGAGTGGGCGAATGGGCGAGTGGGCGAGTGGGCGCGTGGGCGAGTGGG
>Ga0185299_10000282_pt1 | contig 153896 bp, 124 predicted proteins | sample PaiPotPPA55metaG_FD_128002 | JGI IMG/M metagenome (GOLD analysis project Ga0185299, IMG submission 128002) | Iron sulfur acid spring bacterial and archeal communities from Banff, Canada, to study Microbial Dark Matter (Phase II) - Paint Pots PPA... ...
CCTTCGGCAAAACCCACGGTGCTGCTCCGGACTCGAATGTCGGCCCAGAGCCGGAAGCCGCCCCTATCGAGCAGCAGGGTCTCGGCTGGAAGAACCGATTTGGCACGGGCAAAGCGGGTGACGCGATCACCAGTGGCATCGAAGTCATCTGGACCACGACGCCAACGAAGTGGAGCAACGATTACTTCAAACACCTGTTCAGCTACGAATGGGAACTGACCAAGAGCCCGGCCGGTGCCAATCAGTGGAAACCGAAGAATGGCGCCAGCGCCGGCACGGTGCCGGATCCCTTCGACAAATCGAAGCGTCGGTCGCCATCCATGCTGACCACCGACCTCTCTCTGCGGCTCGACCCTGCTTACGAAAAAATTTCAAGGCGCTTCTACGAGAATCCGGATCAGTTCGCAGACGCGTTCGCCAAGGCCTGGTATAAGCTGACGCACCGCGACATGGGTCCAATCGCGCGTTATCTGGGCCCGCTCGTTCCGAAAGAGCCCCAACTGTGGCAAGACCCTGTTCCTTCAGTCGATCATGAATTGATCGGGGATCGGGACATTGCTGCTCTGAAGGCGAAAATCCTCGCGTCTGGCCTGTCCGTTTCCCAGCTCGTCTCGACGGCTTGGGCGGCGGCGGCGACGTTCCGCGGCTCCGACAAGCGGGGTGGAGCAAACGGGGCGCGCATTCGCCTTGCACCGCAAAAGGATTGGGAAGTGAACCAGCCGGCCGCACCGGCGAAGGCCCTGCAGGCGCTCGAAGCGATCCAAAAGGAGTTCAACGCTTCTCAGTCCGGGGGGAAAAAGGTCTCGCTTGCTGACCTGATCGTTTTGGGCGGCAATACAGCGGTCGAGCAAGCTGCGAAAAAGGCCGGGTACGAGGTAAAGGTTCCCTTCTCGCCCGGGCGTACGGACGCTTCGCAGCAGCAGACCGATGTGGAATCATTCGCCGTACTTGAGCCTACCGCAGACGGGTTCATTAACTACCTCCGCAAGGGACACCCGGTACCCGCTGAGGAACTGCTGGTGGATCGGGCGCAGTTGCTGACGCTGACAGCCCCCGAGATGACGGTTCTCGTCGGCGGCATGCGCGCCCTGAATGCCAACTTTGGGCAGTCCAAACACGGCGTCTTCACCAAACGACCCGAGACTTTGACGAACGACTTCTTCGTCAACCTTCTCGACATGAGCACGCAATGGCAGCCGTCCGCTGGCTCCGAAGGTGTGTACGAGGGGCGCGATCGGAAGACGAATGAGGTCAAGTGGACCGGCACTCGTGTCGATCTGATCTTCGGTGCGCACTCTGAGCTCCGAGCACTCGCGGAAGTCTATGCGTGCGCGGACTCGAAGGAGAAGTTTGTGAAAGACTTCGCGGCGGCGTGGACCAAGGTGACGAACCTTGATCGCTTCGACCTTGCCTGAGCTCGGCGGAAAAGAGAGTTTAATCGTCTATTGGAAAGGTCGAAGACTCGGGCAAGGATGCGGAGTCTTCGACCTTCCGCAGGAAGACGAAGCGCCAGACCGGATGCTCCCGTGGGTCATTGATCTCCTGAAGCGATTGCCGCGAAGGCTTCGCTCGGACGGGGAAGAATTCGTCTTCTTGACCCCGGAAGGGAAGCCCGTGACGGACACTTGGTGGCCGAAACGAGGGGCAGGCAGGCGGCCCGTCGATGACGAGTCGAAGGGAATCTGGTTCCGATGTCTTCGCAGCCTCGGCATCAGGCCGCGAAAGTTACACGACGAAGCACACATTTATCGCGTGGGCGCTTTCGGAGGGAGCCAACCTGAAAGGTCTTGCGGGTTGGCTAAGGCATGTCACCGCCTCAAAATTCCGGAGCCGCCGAGACACTTATGGGCGAAGGCCCAGCGTCAGAAGCCGCGCCGACCGCGTCTACCAGATCTCCCGCCCGGCGAGGCTGTGGAGATCGTGATTCGGCTTCCGAATTAGGCTTTTGAAGCGCCCAAGCTAATTGGTGAAATCAAACAGCGTTTGTCTTAGCACCGGCGTCAACCGGAGCCGTCAACCTCCGGCGCGTCAACCGCCGCTCAAGTGTCAACCGGTTGACGACCCGAGAGAGCGGTTCGCATCAGACTCCGCCATCCAGCCACTTATTCTGCAGTTGGAGGGCATCCGGGCGAATACCGAAATCCCGGATCAACACTATATCCGTCCCGATGCGTCTTCAGGATTGGTTCGCTGCGGTCACGGTAATAGCGTTAGAAACGTGAATCTTCCCGTGAACCCGCCGATGCTGCCGATGCTCGCGAAGCGACTTGACGAGTTACCGGCGGGCCAAACATGGATCTTCGAACCGAAGTGGGACGGGTTCCGCACGTTGATCTTCCGCGACCGGAACGAAATCCTTATTCAGAGCCGCGATGCGAAATCGCTGAATCGATACTTTCCCGAGTTGCTCGAGCCGCTGAATGCGCAGCTGCCCGCTCGATGCGTTCTCGACGGTGAAATCGTTGTCGCCAAGAACGATGGGCTCGATTTCGAAGAATTGCAGCTTCGGATTCATCCAGCTGCCTCGCGGGTGAAACTGCTTTCCCGGCAGAGTCCGGCATCTATCGTCTTTTTCGACCTACTGTCCGAGGGAAACCGCGATTGGCGGAGCGAACCGTTCGAGCATCGGCGCGAAAAGTTGGAGTCGTTGCTGGCCAGTGCGGTGCCGCCAATCCATCTGACTCCGGCAACACGTGAACTAAGTGTCGCATCGGATTGGTTCAGGCGCTTTGAGGGCGCGGGCCTCGACGGGGTCATGGCCAAGCCGATTTCCGGCACGTATCAACCTGACAAGCGCGTGATGTTCAAGGTCAAGCACGAGCGCGACTGCGATTGTGTCGTGGCTGGCTTTCGATGGCACAAAGGAGGCGACGGCACGGCGATCGGCTCGCTTCTGCTCGGCCTGTTTGACGGCTCGGGGGCGCTGCAACACGTCGGCGTGTGTGCGAGCTTCACGCAAACTAAACGTCAGGAACTGGTGAGATTTCTGGCTCCCTATCGTCACAACGCTCTCGCGGATCATCCGTGGAGGTCGTGGGCGGAGCCCACTTCAAATGATGCAACGCATCGGATGCCGGGAGGTCAGAGCCGTTGGAGCCACGGCAAGGATCTATCGTGGGAGCCGCTCAGACCCGAGCTGGTAGTGGAAGTCGCGTACGAGCATATGCAGGGCACGCGCTTCCGTCATATGGCGCAGTTCCGGAGGTGGCGTACCGACAAGAAGCCACGCGATTGCACTTACGAGCAGCTTGAAGTTGTTCCGCCGCACGAGCTAAAAGCCATTTTTGCCGGAAACATCTGAGCCAGTATGCGCTCAAGTACCTTTCTTCGACGCACGTATCTTACGCCATTCGCGAGTTGGGTCGTCATCAGGATCAGGGGTTTCCTGAAGAGGCCGTAACTCTTCGGGCACATGGCGCAGGTTTATTCGGATCCGCGTCCAGCTGGACGATCTGCCGCGCATCGAATCGACCAGCACGTCATCGGCGGCGAGAAGCTTCTCAACCTCGGCATGCTTGCGCTTCCATCTTTCCAGACCCGAAAGTGCAGCCTCTTTGCTTGGTGAGTTCGCAACAACTATCAGCGGCATCTTCGTTCGCGGCGTGTTTGCGACGGGCTTGGCGCGCGAAGGGGCAACCCGGCGCGGTTCGCTCTCCATCTTGCGAAAGTGCGGCGGCCAGGGTGCGTCTCCGAGGCCCGCGGCTTCGTCTCGTGCCGCAAGCTCGAGCAATTTTTCGAGCGAACCGGCCGCTCCGTCGATGCCTTCTTGCGGATCGCCGATCTCAAGAAAACGTTTTGGAATTGTGAGCACGGTAAAGTCGGACGGTTCGCAGTCGGGAACCTCGTACCAGTGGAGAGGCGCAGATATGCGAGCATCGGGGAGCGGTCGCACAGAATATGCCGAGCAGGTCGTACGGTCCTTCGCGTTCTGGTTGTAGTCGAGGAACACGCCATGCCGCTCCTCTTTCCACCATTTCGAAGTTGCCAGGGTGGGCGCGCGCCTTTCGACCGCTCGCGACAGAGCGAGCGCCGCGCGACGCACCTCGTCGAAGGTCCATCGCGGATAAATCCGCACATTGACGTGCATCCCCCGCGACCCACTGGTTTTGGGCCAGCCACGAAGGCCCATCTCGTCCAGCAGGGATTTCACCTCGAGCGCCACTGCGCGCACGTCCGCCCAACTGACGCCAGGACCAGGATCGAGATCGACCCTCAACTCGTCCGGATGATCGAGATCGCCGGAGCGCACAGGGTGCGGATGCAGCTCGATGCAACCGAGATTGACGATCCACGCAAGCCCCGCTGCGTCATCCACAACGATTTCTTCCGCAGTGCGTCCCGAAGGGAACGCGAGCGTTATCGTTCGCAGCCACGAGGGACGCTGCGCTGGTGCGCGCTTCTGATAGAACGCCTCACCTGCGGCGCCATTGACGTATCGCTTGAGGACAAGCGGACGGTCCCGGATTCCGGCGAGCGCGCCCGGCGCGACCGACAAATAGTAGCGAACCAGGTCCAATTTCGAGAGCTTTGTCTGCTTCGAGAAATACAGCTTGCCCGGGTTAGTAACACGGACCTCGCGTCCGTTGATCGAGAGCAATTCGGTAGCGTCTTCCTTCCGCACAAGCTAAGTCTACACGATTAGCGCGATGTGGCAGGTTTTGTTCAGACGCTCGTCACGAACTAATCGGAAGCCCAATGAAGATAGCGACCTTCAACGTCAACGGCATCAGTGCTCGCCTATCGGCGCTCCTGCGCTGGCTCGCCGAATCCAAGCCGGACGTTGCGTGTCTTCAGGAGTTGAAGGCGCCTCAGGAAAAATTTCCGGAAGCCGCCATTCGCGAAGCCGGCTACGGCGTGATCTGGCACGGCCAGAAGAGCTGGAATGGTGTCGCAATCCTCGCGCGTGGCGCAGATCCGGTCGAGAGTCGTCGCGGCCTGCCCGGCGATCCGGAGGACATACACAGCCGCTACATTGAGGCGCTGATCAATGGCGTGCGCGTAGGATGTCTTTATCTACCCAACGGCAATCCAGCGCCCGGGCCGAAGTTCGACTACAAACTGCGATGGTTGGAACGCCTGACGAAACACGCAGAACAACTACTCGCCACCCAGGAGCCAGTCGTCCTCGCCGGCGACTACAACGTTATCCCGACCGATATTGATGTGTACAAGCCCGAACGCTGGGTTGATGATGCGCTCTTTTTGCCAGAAGTACGGAGCGCGTTCGCAAATCTTGTCGCAATGGGCTGGACCGACGCGGTGCGTAAACTACATCCAGATGAGCGCATCTACACCTTTTGGGATTACTTCCGAAATGCCTGGATGCGCGATGCCGGCCTACGTATCGATCATCTGCTTCTGAGCCCGTCTGCGGCCACACGTCTGGTCAGCGCAGGCGTCGATCGCGAAGTCCGCGGCTGGGAAAGAGCGAGCGACCACGGGCCCACCTGGATCGTGATCGCGGACGGAGCACAATCTCAATGAGGGTCCAAATGGTGAACGCCGTTTCGACGTCGCTCTGGCGATCTCCTCCTGATAAACCGGGATTTCGATTTTGGATCTTGAATCAGCACGAGCCGCGATGCGTTCACTCGATCCCGAACCTATAGATCATGTTCAGGGTGAAGAAATTGATGTACGCATTAGTGAACTGGCCCGACACCGTGCCCAGGACCGGACCTCCACTCTGATAGAGCGGCATCTCGCCCATGTACATAAACTCCTCCGCGAACCCGAGCGTGATTTTCTTGCTCCACGCGTATTGGACGCCGGCCGCAAAACGATACTGGTCGCCGACTGGCAGACTGACCGTCCGCATCGGGGTGCCGACGGCCGAATTGTCGAACGCAAACCCGCACGACAGCATCCACTGCGGCATAAGCTGGTACTGCGAGCCGGCCGCGATGTGGAACGTATCCTGAAAGTGCAGATTCTTGCTCAGGCTTCTGGGATTCCTGGTATCGATGCTGATGTCCACCAGCCCGAACCGGCTCCAGTTCTGCCAGCCGACGCTGCCGAGCAGCGCCATGCGTTCGGTAACTTTCTGGTAAATGTCACCCATCAGTTGCTGCGGCACCTGCAGTCCTAGATTTGTTTTTGGCGAGCGGAGCTTGTCGTTGCTGATCGCCCTCGTCACCAGCGGCCCCAGGCCTACGAAATGCGGCGCGTCGCTGAAATTCAGATTGACCGGGGTGAGATAGTCAATTCCTATCCGCGTCCCCTCACGCGGCGTGAGCAGTGTCCCGATGTTGCCGCCGACGTTCACGGTCCAGTTCTGGTATCTGACCTGTCCGTCGCCGAGCCGGGGGTTGAGGGTGTTGATACCGGCCTTGTTGCGCAGAAATCCCACCATCACGTTGGGACCGCCGCCGATTGATAGCCAGTCCGCCGCTCGAAACGCGAGCGATGGTTGAAATGACAACCCGAGCATGGTCGCGCCTTGCAGGCGATATCTGCCGACCCAGTTCAGATTGTACTCCAGCGGCGCGCCGAAATATGAGTAGCTGCCAAAACCCAGCTTCAGATTCGGCATGAGGCTGTGAACGTAAAAGAAGCTTCCGCCGGGCAGCGGCACCGCGGCGTTGCCACCGTTGGTGCCCTTGAGAGTAGTCTTGGCGTTAGGGCTGAAGGTGAAATTGCCAAAGTTCGGCACAATTCCGGTGAGTAGTTGCGAATCCTTGAGCTGTGTCATCCCGGCGGGATTGGTAAAGACCGTCCCTGCATCCTGCGCGCGGGCGCCCTGGCCGGCCGACGCCAGTCCGACATCCGGGGTGCCCTGCTCGTACAACATGATTCCGGCGCTCCACGCGCCTGGCGGCATGGCAACGGCTGCTACAAAAACCAGGCAAATCGCTATGATCGCGTGCGCGGTGAGACTGACCCTGTGCTTGGAATGCGTCAACACTTGTTTCCCTCCTCCCTTAACCTCAGGCGCTAAGCGCTTGAACTACCAGCCGCGCGGCGGCTTGCCCGGTATCGTAAGCGCCGGGCAAAGAGCTGTGCTTGAGAATCGACAGAGCTTCGCCGGCAAAGAAGACCTGATTGCCGACCGGCGTCGCCAGCGCGGTGCGCAGCGGCACCGCTCCGGGCGTGGCGTAAGTATAGGCGCCCCGGCTGTAAGGATCGTTCAGCCACGATGAGTTGTTGCCTTTGACGAAGGCTCCGCTAACCACGCTTCCGAACATCGACTCCATCGTGGCGAGTGCGTAATCGATAAGCGCGCTGCCGCCGACCGCGTCGAGGTCTCTCGCCAGGTTGCTGCCGACGATGCAGACCCCTACGTTCTTGCCCCACAACTGTGCCTGCACGAAGGAGTTGTTGACCTGGTCAACCAGCGGCGTTGCCAAAGTGTTTATGTCGCTGACATTGAAAATGTCCTTGTTGAACTGGAGAGCGATTTTTTCCACCACGCCCATCGGCAGGCCGTTAATCGCATCCTGATGCTGTGACGGCAACGCGGGGCTGAAGGTTAACCGTTCCGAGGCGAGCACGCCGAGCGGCACGGTGACGATAGCCGTGCTCGCATTCACGACTCCCGCGGGTGTGGTGAGCTGAACTCCGCAAGGATTGTCCCAGCTGATCGAAGTCACCGGAGTACTCAGTCTGATAGGTATCCCGCTGGCGAAAGTGGAAATGAAGTTGCCCATTCCGCTCGGGATCAGCCGGTTGTCGGCGGAGGGAACCGTCAGCGGTAGCCCAAGCTGCGTGAGGTTGAACAGATCGAGAACACTCAGGCTGCCCAAATCCGCGCCGTGCTCTCCACCTATGATGGCGGTACCAAGCTTGTACCACTTTTCCGTGGCGAGCGACGCGGTCGCCGCCGCTGCAGATATGTCGGCGCCTGACGTGGCTGCCGAACTGACAAGCGCGAGCATCGAGGCAAGGGTCGCCGTGGCATCAATGACATCTGGATCGCTGGGCAGAAGCGGTTTGGGCGGAGGGGTGATGTCATAGAAGACTCTGGGGAATGTGTCAGCGAATATTTGCAGGCCGCGGCTCGCCGCGATGTCGAACAGTGCGTTGTTGGTCTGTCCGGGACTTCCCCCGCTCTTCGGCGTGACGAAAGAAAACCATTCCGCGCCGAGATCGAAAGGAGTTGCGAAAGTGTTGTCGCTCAGGGCGCGCCCGCCTACGCGATTGCGAGCCTCGAGCACCAGCACGTTCTTTCCTGCCGCCATCAAAGTGGTCGCCGCACTCATTCCCGCAATTCCCGCGCCCACGATTGCACAATCGAGCGAGCCGCAGGGTGACGGCGGCGGCGTCGGCGGAGTATAGTTGCTGCCCGAGCCGCATCCGAGGCCGAACAGGGCCGAGGAAGCCAGCGCGCTTCTGACAAAATCGCGGCGAGTGATCCCCGTCGTCCGTCCGACAGGAAGTCGTCCGCTTTCCCCCACGCGTACTCGCTCCTCTAGATGACCGTTGCTGGCGCCGACGAAACTACCACCATCGCCCCCGCACGCCGGCGACAATCATGGGATCAGGCCGCATTCAAACATCTTGTTAGCGATGGGCGCCGCCACTTTGTCGATGAAGGCGGCGCGCAACTGCGGATCGTCATGCAGCATCTGTATGGCTTCCTGCTCCCTCTGTGACTGCTGCTGGCCCCTTTTTTGCCACAATTGCTCACATGATGATTGCTGGTATTTCTGAACGACCCGATTGGCCACCGCATCCAGCATCGGGTGCTGGGCGCTGGCTATACCGGCGAATAGCAACATCGCGGGAACCATTGCGAATAGGTATCGTTTACTCATGGCAGTGTCCTCCATTACTGTGCGTTTGTTGCGCGTGTTATGTTCGCGACGTGCGCGGCGTTTCCGCCGAGAAGACTCGCGATGCACCATACAGTCATCACCGCGTGCAGCATAACGGCCGGCCACAAGGCGATGCCCACCGCCTGCGACCGGATGCCGGCTGCCCCAAGGATGACGGCTACGCCGAAATTGTAAAACGCCATCGCGGCGACCAATCCTCTCGCCGCGCGGCTGTGAGCGTCATCGCGCGCCAGCCAACAGGCGATACCAAGCGCGAGCAAAGCGGCGCCGGCGACGCGCGCCACGGTCAAGCTGACGGGTGCCTCCAGCGGCGCGCCGACCAGCAGCACCGCCGTTGCCGAGGGGCAAGTCAGCAGGGCCAGGCCGGCACCCAGTTCGATCACCGCGGTCGCGGTGAACAGCGTGCTCGCAGACGAGGAACTGTTGAACATCGGGTGATTGCTGCTTGTCCGCCTAGTCCCTTGCCCGAGCTAGTCGTTCCGCAATGATCTTTCGGTCCGCGTCCGTCAATTGTTCTGGCCCGAGGTTGAACGTCAGCTTGTCGATAGTGCCGGTGAAGCGGAATGGCAGCTTGTAGCTGTCGTTCACCGGCGTGCGGGTATCGATCCCAACGTCGAAGGTCTCGTCTATCGACATGAGGATCGGTATGGTGTGCGGGATTGTCTTGCGGGCCAACTCCTTGCCATCAACCGCGAGCACACCGGTGCCACCCTTGCCGGGGCCGGGGCCGTCGTATTTGAAGTTGAACACTATCGTGTGCTTGCCGGGCTTCAGCGCATCACCCAGCAGGCCGTGGCCAAGAGGCCCACCTCCCCAGGTATAGTGCGTCAGATCGACAAGGTTGTAGTCAAAGACCGGCTTGCCTCTCAGCAGGTACAGGCCGTAGCCGCCGAAGCGGCCACCTAGCGTCACGATCATTCCTTCCGCCCCGCCTTTGGGGATAGTCACTTGGGCAGTGATGGTATAGTCCTTGTCCAAAATGCTGGGAGCGTTACCGACGGGAATGCCGGAGTTCTCACCCGTGTAAGTGAAAATCGTTTTCCCGGCTACTGCGCTCGGTCGCGGCGTCACGATCCGCGGCAGGATCGAGTTATCCAGTGGCAGGACGTTATATTTCCGCGCCTCCGTCAGGAACAAAGCCTGCAACTCCTTTAATTTATCGGGTTGCTTCGCCTCGAGGTCGTCGTACTCTGAATAATCCGCGGTGATGTTGTAAAGCTCCCACTTGTAGTCGTTGATGTCGGGCAGTTTGGCAGTCCCCAACAGCCAGGGCGCGGCGGGCGGCGTCGTGGCGGCGATCCAACCGTCGTGGTAAATCGCGCGGTTGCCGAACATCTCGAAATACTGCGTATCGTGCTTCGACGGTCCAGCAGCATTCGCCTTGTCGAAAGTGTAGGCCATGCTCACGCCTTCGATCGGCCTCTGCTTGATCCCATTGACTAGTTCGGGTGCCTTTATGCCGGTGGCTTCGAGGATGGTCGGCACAATATCAATGACATGGTGGAACTGCGTGCGGATGCCGCCGGCGTCGGTGATGTGGCCGGGCCACGAAATAGCCAGACCCTGCCGCGTGCCGCCGAAATGCGACGCTACCTGCTTGGTCCATTTGAACGGCGTATCAAATGCCCATGACCATTGCACGGCCATGTGCGGGTAGGTCTTGTCCGAGCCCCAGTCACTATAGTGCAGTAACTGCAGAGGCATGGGAGCGTTCAGTATGCCGTTGTAGGCCGTCATCTGGTTGAACGTGCCCTCCAAGGTGCCTTCGGCGCTGGTGCCATTGTCGCCGACGATGTAGATGATGAGCGTGTTGTCGAGTTTGCCCTCATCCTGGACTTCTTGGATCACCCGGCCAATCTCATGGTCGGTGTAGGCGGCATAGGCGGCAAAGACTTCGGCCTCGCGTGCGTAGAGTTTTTTCTGTATCAGCGAGAGCGAGTCCCACCTCGGCAGCTTTGTGCCAGCATACGCGGCCTGCCCGTCCGGCCACGGGGTGAGCTGGGTATCTGGCGGGATCACGCCGAGCCGCTTCTGGTTGCCGAAGATCTGCTCGCGCAACTTTTCCCAGCCCATGTCGAACTTGCCCTTGAACTTGTCAATCCACTCCTTGGTCGGTTGGTGGGGTGAGTGGGTGCCGCCGGGTACGTAATAGAGGAGGAACGGCGTATCGGGTGCGGCGGCGTTTAGACCGCTCAAGTATTTGATGGCATCGTCCGCCAGATCGGTGGTGAGGTTGTAGCCAGGCTTGCCGATCCATGGAAACACCGGGGTCGTATTGCGATACAGATAGGGCGTCCACTGGTCGGTCTCGCCACCCATGAACCCGTAGAAATACTGGAAACCCATCCCGACCGGCCATTGGTCGAAGGGCCCGGCTACGCTGTATTGATAGGTGGGGGTGTTATGATTCTTCCCGAACCATGACGTGGCATATCCGTTGTCTCGCAGGATCGTGCCGATAGTGGCAGTCTCCGGACCGATTACAGAATCGTAACCCGGGTAGCCGGTGGACATCTCACCGATCACGCCAAAGCCTGACGAGTGATGGTTGCGGCCCGTGATCAGCGCTGCGCGGGTGGGCGAGCATAGCGCAGTGGAGTGGAACTGGGTATAGCGTAATCCCGCCTTGGCGATGCGATCCAGCGCGGGCGTCGGGATGACGCCGCCGAAGGTGCTCGAAACTCCGTAGCCCTGGTCGTCGGTCATGATGAGGAGGATGTTGGGCGCACCTTTGGGCGGCACGACCCGCGGCGGCCACCATGGCTTGGAATCCTTAGCGCTTTCCTTGATCACGCCGCCGAACTTCATCGGCGGCGGAGGGAGTTGTTTCCCGTCGAGCGTTACGGTGGCGCTGGGCGAACCCGGCACGCCGGTGATTTGCTGGGCGTTTACGACGCTGGCCGTCATTACCCAGGCCATCGTCAATACCATACCCACTGACAGGTTGTCCCTAATATACCGTCTTGTCCTCATGCTCCCCCTGCCTTTAACTTGGCGAAGTCAGCTTGACGAAACGCCGGTAAGGTTTCTATCCGACCTTGGTCCGATCCACCTTTGTGGCCACCGGCGCAGAGTCAATTGTCAGGGCTGTGCGACTCTGTAAACGACCTCGCCATTGCTGAAGACAGGTTCGTAATACGTCGACCCCGAAACATAGTATGTGACGCCGTTCAACGTGGTTTGATGCGCGCCCGACGGCGGTGAAGGCACCATCGCGCCGGCGGGGGGAGCTACTACCTGGTAACCTCCCGCTTGAATCGGCGCTACGAAACCGCCGTTGGAATAGTAGTACGGCGTCGGCCCGGGAGCATAAACTTGAGCGGCTTCCCTGGGCACCGATGCCACCATCGCTCCGACCGCCATGCCGCCCAGGGCCGCGCCAACGTTACTTCCCGAGTTGCCGTTGTTTGAACTGCCCCAGCAACAACCACCATAGGGATTGCCGTTGTTGTGGTAGCCATTGTTGTTGTAGTTACCGTTGTTATTGTTGTTATTGTTGTAATTATGTTGCGAGCTTTGCATGGAGGTCGCAGTGTTCATCCGGTTGGTGTTCACATTGTTAGCCTCATTCATGGTGCTCGTGTGCTCGTAGCTTTGCGTGTTCAGCGTGCTCTGGTGCATCTGACTGGCGGTGTTCATCTGCGCCTGCTGAGAGGTCTCCTTCTGCTGCTGGCCCTGAAGCGCGGCTTGTTGCCGTTGACTCTGTTGCTGAGCGGGGTTGTACGAAGAGCTACTTGCCGATTGCGAACTGCTGGACGGATGATACTCGGACTGCGAACTACTGGAGGGATGATATTCGGATTGCGACTGCGAACTACCGGATGGATGGTAAGCGGACTGCGATTGAGAACTCCCGTAGGAATGAGAACCGTACTGAGATTGGGAGCTTCCGGATGGATGATAGCTGGACGATTGAGAGCTTCCGTACGAGTGTGAGCTGGATTGAGAGTAGCTGTTGGCGTGGCTCACGTTTCCGCCGCCAAATCCGTCTCTGCCGAAGGATCCTCCCCCGCCGCTAGGGTGATATCCGCCGCCGCCACCGCCCCCTGCGAATCTCCCGCCGCCGAAGCCGAGCGCTGCGGGAGCAGTGGCGAGCGCAATTCCGAGAATTACAGTAGCGATGCGGGCGACCGATCGTCCGCGGGTCAAATGAACCAGTGCGCTGTTCATGGATGGGGCTCCTTCACATCGACGATTTTTATCCGCACCGCTTTCTTTGGAATTTGGACAGCAAAGCGGGCATTGGGAATCGTCCCGGGAAACTTCCAGTCGGAAATCACGGCGGCGTACTGCGGCAGACCGGGCGTCATGCGGTAGTTGATCACGACCTTGCGCGGCAGGGGTTTTCCGGAGCGTTGGATCCAAATCTGCCAGTCGACGTTGCTTTGGGCGAAAGCCAGGTGATCGCAGGCAACGCCTCCTACATCACCCACGCCGACATAACTGCCGAAGAGAATCTTGTTGCTAATTTTTTCGCATGGATTGCTCAGGGCCAGATCGGCAAGTGGAATCGTAAGGTTGTGCATCTCCGCAACGCTATCGAGCATCCCGTCGATCGAGGGCGGCACGGGCGCGCTCGCATAGGTCATGCTGGGCGCGTCGAAGATCGTGAGGGTCTTGCCGTTGTACCAGAGGCGCTTGGCTCCCAGATCGCTCTCGTAGTCGACCGCCAATGCGTTGGGCCTGCGAACCGCAAAATCCGAGGCGCCGGCGAATTGAAGCTTCACATCGGACGGCATCACCTGATCGAAATTTATCTCCGCGTGGAAAGTGAAAGCGTCCGAATCGGCCAACACGGTACAGGCGCGACGCAGGATTTGGCTGGCATGCGGATCCACTTCGCCACCGGATTCTTGCCGCACGGCCGCGGCTTGCGGCTGATTGCCAGGAGCGGTCGGCTCGGCCGCGACCGCCAGGCTAGCGACCACGAACACTGTCGCCAGTGCCATCAGGCAACGTGTCACGAACAATTTACTGCTCATCTCCACTTGCTCCGTGTGATTTGCCTCGCGCGGGCTATTTAGACCGTTGCGACTCTATGAATGCCTCGCGTCTCAGCTCGATCATCTAACACGCCGGCTTGGCGTTGATAGTTGTACTTTGGATCAATACGGGAGGTCCTGCTGAATGGCGGCATCTCCCCGGCTAGTGGCCGACAATGGCGAGGGCATTACGCAACGGAGCGTCGGAGATCTGCATCAGCCCAGCGAAAGGACTATCCAGCTCCAGGATCAGGAAGATCGCGCCTGAAACCGATAGCGCACACAGGAATAGAGTAGCAACGACTGTTGCGTTGTAGGGCGCGAACAGGCCGAAGCTGGTGAAAATGATGGCGAGCCAGAAAACCATCACCACCAAAAATGGCGCCGGGATGGAACTACCAGCCTGCTCCAGCAGCAGCGAACGCGCTTGTCCCAGCCCGAGAGCTATCTGCAGTGCTTGACTCTGAACCGAGCGCTGGAAGTCGTTGCGCGGCGCGAGTCCCTGAATGTTTTCATAGAAACTTGCGCTTGCCGCCCTCGTCTCAGCGGAGTCCAGTTTCTCAGCTCGGGACGTGTTTCCCGACCAATTCCGATCCAGTGACAGAGCGGCGCGGCGGAGCGCGTCGCGGGCTTCCTTGGTCTCCGGTCCGTAGCGGGCCAGGATGCGATCGAGCTGGATGACGTTAGCAGACATCTGGGTGAATTCGCTCTTCTGTGCGTCGAACGAACTTTTTGCCGAGGCGATCAACAGGCCGAGCACCAGAGCGGACATCGTCGCGATGAGAGCCATCCCGAGTTTCACGACATCTTTGGAATCTGAATCCAGGTGATGCGGGGGCAGGATCCTGCGAAGAAGCATGCCGAACAACGCTCCTCCAAATACACCCGCGAACACGACCCAAGTTATTGCCATCGGACTCACGATTCTCTCCTAGTCTGTGCGGGAGGAAACGACCACTTTTCCGATACGCGCTAGCCGCCTATCGTGGCGAGACTCACCATTTTCTGAATTCCGGAAAGGCCACAATCAGCCCAAAGTTGACGCCGGTCTGCGGTGCGATTGGCGCAAATTTTCGATAGACCGTCCACTGCCCCGTCACATAAAAGTTGAGCGGTGGCAAACCCGGACGAACTATCACATCTCCGATACCGAGGCTCAGCGGCAACACGGTTGCCGAATGATGACGCCAGCCGAACGCCCAGGTGGCCTCCGCGGATCGCAAATACCAGCCTTTCCAGACATGAAGCGCCAGAGCTGGCAGAAACTCGAGCGTGTTCTGGGGCGGGCGCCTGCGCGACGTGTAAGCGAAGGAAATCGGGTTCTGCAAAAGGAAACCCATTACTAGCCATGGAATGCCAGTGTAAACAGCTCCCATTGCCGGGCCCGCTTGCCATGCGCCTTGCCCGGCGCTCCTGGAGGTCGCGGTCGGAAACACGAACATCGGCCCCAACCCGATCTTGAGGTGTGTTTCGTCGCTCGGCCAGGGTAGTACGGCCAAATCGAACAATTGGATGTCACCGAACTCGGTTCGCGTGCCACCCCTGGCACTTGGAACTGTCACCAGTGAAAAGCTTGGGCGGATCAGCTGGATGAGAGGAAATAGTGAGAATCGCCGTACCCGCGGGATGATCGGTCTTAGAATGACCTGATTAGTCTGAACATGAGTGCCGAAATTCGCTGGCGTGAAGGCGTCCTTAAGGGAAATCTGAGGAAGCGTTGTAAGAGGATCAGTGAAGTCTTTGATCAGTTTTTCTTCGGTGGCCAGATCCGGTGTCTGAGCCTGAGCACAGTTTATACATGGAACCGTCATCCATAGGAATATCAATAACGCGCAAAGCGCCGCACGAGCTTTCCATATCGACTTCCAATAGGCATTCAAAGCTGATCGCATGCGCATGCCATCGTGGAAATTGCCACTACCGCCCGAGCGTGACGAGACGTATTCGCGGATTCTGGTCATAGTTAGCTCGCGGAACAGATGTCTGAAATAGTCATTCCCCTCTGGCTGATTTTGTAGTGTCGAGGTCGTGGGTTTGTGGTTTTCCGGCTGGACTGACAGCTTGGCTCATCTGCATTCCCACTAACCGCGCGACCAGTATTGCCAGGTAAAACTGGCCGGTGATTCCTTCGGCCACCGCCGCGTAACGGGCCTGCAGAGTTACCGGAGTGATGTCGCCGAACCCGATGGTCGAGAGCGTAGTCAGGCTGAAGTAGATGAGAATCGGGAAGGCCTGCTGCTCATTCGAAATAGGGGTGGGAGTGCTTCCGAGGCTGAAAGCGAGCGGCTGCAGGTGATGCAGCAGGATATAGAAAAGCCCGAAGGTGAATCCGAGCAGTAGATAGACCGAAATCGACATGCTGATGGTTTCGCTGGTGATCTCCCTTTGCCTGAGCACGCCACGCAATAGGTGCCAGGTTATGAAGGCGAAGAGCAGCAGCCACAAGATGGCCTCGCTCAGATAAATTGCAGGGCTGGGTACGAGAATGGCCGCCAGGCGGGCCACAATCGCGGGCACTGCGAGCGCCCAGCCGACGAGGGCGCGTCTCCTCCGCTGCGCCAGAAGAGTATCCCGCTCGCCTACCAATTCGTCGACCTGAATGGCATAGAGCGCAAAAAGGAGCACCAATAAAAGTACGCTACTGAACGCGCCGGTGGCGATTCCGCCGTCGCCGATCAATGGCCGCACCATGAACAACGCCACAATCGCCACCAGCAGAGCTGTGTGTCGGCGCGGCGCGAGATTGCGATGAAGAGCTTCCCGCAATTCTTCCAATACTCTGTCCTCCCTCCGATAGGCGCGCAGTTCCCGAGCCGCAGCGGATCTTTGACTACGGCCTAGCTGACTGCGGCTGATCCTCGGCTTCCGCCCGGATCGCCGTGGCGATTTCGCCGCTCATCTTCGCCAGCGCGCGGCTGTGGGCGGCGGCGAGCGCGTCGAAGCCGTCGCCTTGCACGGCCTCGCGTGCGACCGTGCGGCCCGAGCGCGTCTCTCCGCCCGCCGTCCTGTGCACCGTCCACACCGCCTCAACTAGCGCTGCCTGGCTCGGAACCGAATCGAAGCGCTGGATGTCGATGGTGACGCGATAAGCGGGGACGAAGTTTGCCATCGGCGCGGAGGCCACGTTCGGCGTCCCGAGCAGCTTAACCAGGTCGCCGGCGACGACTTGCGCGACGGCGTCGTTGAGCGGCGCGGCCCAGCGGTTGAACTCATCGACTTCGACACGGTTGGGCGCGGCCTGGACCACGAACTCCGGCCGATCGACCGCAGCGGGGACCGAAACCGGGCCGACCATGATCGGGTAATTCACGGGCGCCGCGCCGTCGGAGAGCGCAGTCGGGTCAAGCGTGTAGAATCGCGAGGGCGCCGTGGCGCAACCGGATGCGGCAGCCGCGAGCAACGCGATCGAGACCATCAGATGCGCAGTGCGGCGTGCCATCACTTCGCCTCCCCTTTCTTGCCGCGAAGGAGCGCCTCGGGATGGCGCTCGAGATAATCCGCGAGCACGCGCAACGAGCGAGCCGCGCGGCTAACCTCCTGCAGCGTGCTGTTCATTTGCTGGAGCTGCGCGGAATTCGGCTCGGTGAGACTGGCAGTGTTGGTGAGCGTGCCCCGCGCGCTCACCAGGGTGCCGCGCGCCGCCACCAGCGTCTGATCCAGTTCGGCGATCGCCGTGGTCAATTCATCGCCGATCTGCTGGAGCGGCATCTTGTCGAGCTTGTTGATGATATCCGTGACCTTGGTCTCCATCACCTGGAGCTGACCCGGAATGGTCGGCAACTCCACTGGCGTCTGCGACCAGTCCACCGTCGCCGGGGGCGCGCCAGGAAAAAAGTCGAGCGCTACGAACACGGCCCCGGTCAGCAGGTTCCCCGTGCGCAACTGCGCGCGGACCCCGTGCGCCACCATGGCGTCGATCAGCCTCCTGCGCATCCGCTCGAGATCCGCGCCGGACACCCCTTCGATCACCTTCACCCCGAGTCTCTGCGGGTCGAGGCGGATAGTCACCGGCACCGAGAACTCGAAAGTCTTCAGGTCGATTTGCGCGCGAATGTCTGCGACCTCGCCGATCGGGATGCCGCGGAACTCGACCGGCGCCCCGGGCGTGAGTCCCCGCACCGAGTCCTTGAAGATGAGCCTGTAAGTTTGCGGACTGCGAGCGGCCGGCCTGAAGGCCTCCGCTCGATCACTGAACAGAATGAAGAGGGTGTTGGCCTCGGCCGCAGGCAAAACCGCACCGCTTGCAGGTGCCTCGAACGCGATGCCGCCGATCAGGACAGATAACAGCGACTGGGTCTGCACGCTGAGGCCGTTGGCAGAAAGTGACACGTCGATCCCGCTGGCCTGCCAAAAACGCGTATTCGCGGTCACGTATTCATCATAGGGCGCTCTCACGAATACCTTGACGGTGAAAAACTTTCCGTCCTTGTCCAGGATGTATGACGCGACCTGACCGACCTGCAGACGCCGGAAGAACAGCGGCGTGCCGGTGTCCAGCGAACCCAGGTCGGAGGTCTTCAGCACGAAGAAACGTCCAGGCGCGTTGCCGGTCACCACCGGCGGCGTCTCGAGCGCCACGAAGTCGCGCTTGGGCTCCTTTGAACTGCCGATTTCCACCCCGATATAGGCTCCCGAGATGAGGGTGCCCAACCCGGTCACGTTGGCGCCCGAGATGCGCGGCCGCACGACCCACAGCCGCGTGTCCTCGACCAGAAAATCCTCGGTCCGTGGCGTCATCTGCGCTGTGGCTATCACGCGCTCGTGATCCTCCGTCAGCCGGATCGCCGTGATCGTGCCGATGTCGACGCCGCGGTAGTTGATCTTGGTTTTGCCGGCCTCCAGCCCTTCGGCCGACTGGAACACGATGGTGATCTTCGGCCCCTCGCTGCGGATCCGGGCCACGGCGACCCACACGCCGAGCGCCGCCGCCAGGATCGGGATGAGCCAGACCGGGGAGAGCCGCGTTTGCTTCCTCGGCACAGCCCTCGCGTCAGGGACTGAAGGAATCGGTGGGTCGCGATCAGGCATATCGAACCTCTTTGGAGCTCGTGGCATCCCAGATCAGCCGCGGATCGAAGGACTCGACCGCAAGCATTGTCAGCACCACCACCGCCGCGAAGAAAAACAGCCCAGGCCCCGGCTCCACCGACATCAGCGGCTGGAGCTGGATGAGCGCGGCGGTGAAGGTGTCGACAAACACGTCGACCATCGACCAGCGCCCGATGAACTCGACCATCCGGTAAAGCCGAATCCGCTGCGTGTTGTTCTTGATCGACCCGCGCTGCGCGGTGATGAGGAGGTAGGCCAGCGCCAGAATTTTCGCGCTCGGGATCATGATGCTCGCGAAGAGCACGATCAGCGACAGCGGCCATCCGGTCGGCGACCACAGCAGCACGACGCCTTGCAGGATGGTGTCGGACTCGGCGCCCGCGGCCGTGGTCGTGGTCAATACGGGGAGAACGTTGGCCGGGATGTAACAGACCGCCGCGGCAATCAGGAAGGCCCACGTGCGCTGGAAGCTGGCCGTTTTGCGAAAAGTGAGCTCCTCGGCGCAGCGTGGACAACGCCCTTCTTCCTCGCCCCGCACCGGGCGCGAAAGCAGGCCACAGGTCTCGCAGCTCTGCAGGCCCTGCTGCATCGCGGTGGGGGCGGCCGCACTCATGACGTTCCCTCGGCCATGGGATTCCCGGCAGAGGCGCGCTGCGTTCCGGCCTCCGCCCATTGGATCCTTTCCCACACCTCGCGGGAGTCGAAATTCGACTGCATCGCGGCCAGCAGAAAAACCAGCACCCACAGCACGAACAACGCTATTCCCGGAATTACGGTCGCGTAGTCCGCGATCTTGACCAGAGCGACCAGCACGCCGAGCATCATGACCTCGATCATGCTCCAGGTCCGGGTGGTCGGATGGTGGCGCAGCAGCGTCCCCACCCATCTCGGCGGACGTTCGCGATGGGCTCCGAGCACGATCGCCAGCATGAAGCCAATCTGCAGCGCAGGCGCGATGACCGCGGTCAGGAGCACCAGCACCGCGACCATCTGCTGCCCGTTTTGCCACAAATGGTCAGCGCCTCCGATCACGGTGGTCGAGGCCGCGCGCCCGACGATCGTGAGGCCGAGCATCGGAACCGAGTTCGCGACGATATAGAGCAGCGCGGCCCCGAGCGTCAGCGCGAGCGTTCGATTGAGCGAGTCCTCGCGGCGGCGCCACAGCTCCTTGTCGCAGCGCGGACAGCGCGCAGATGCGCCCGGCGCGAGCTCCGGGAGCCGTTGCAGCAGATCGCAATGCGGGCATCCGATGAGCGTGGTGTCGGCGAGCGGTTCGTTGTACACGTGGCTATTGCTCGACGCTCTAGAGCTGAAAATGCGGGAACAAGAGGGTTACGCCGAACCGGACAGTGTACATAGGCGTGATGCTGGTATATTGCCGGTAGGCTGTCCATTCCCCCGACACCCAGGTATTGAGCTCGGGCCCCTCGAACTTCCACACGCGCCCGAACCCCAGGCTGATTGGAATCGTGGTCGAAGTGCCGTGGCGCCAATTGACGGTCCAGGTTGAGTCCGCAGATTTCACGTACCAGCCGCCCCCGAGCGTGTATGAGATCAGCGGTTGGAACTGCATCAGGCTTTGAGGGGTCGCCGAGGAATTGGTGTACTCGAACGAGATAGGGTTCTGGAACAGAAAGCCGACCATCAAATGCGGAATGCCCCGGTAAGAAACGCCGAGCGCAGGTCCCACCTCCCACGCGTGCTTACCGGCCTTGGAAACTGTTCCTGTCGGAAACACGAAAGTTGGCCCAATTCCCCAGCCGAATCCGGTTTCCTTAGGGTTGGGCCAGTTGGAGACGAACAAATCGAGGAGTTGCATGTCGGCGAATTCGGTTATGGTGGAACTGCCTCGCGACGTGGCTAGAGTCTGTACTTCGAAAGTCGGCCGAAGGAGTTGCTTGAATGGGAAGAGTGCAAACGACTCCACCGGTATAACTGGCCGCAGCTGAACCGTGTTGGTCTGCGCGGTCGTTTGGAAATTCCGCGGGGTGTATAGATCCTGGAGTTTCAGTTGTGTGAGAATCGCGGTTGGATCGTCGACTTCGCGCGCCAAGACGTCTTCCTCAGATTCGCTGCTCGCTAAATTGAGTCCGAGGCTCTGACCTCGCGCGCTGCTCACAATCACGAGAAGCGCGAAAGCGAGCAGCGAGAGCGTTCGCAAAACGGTCATCCAGGATCTCGCGCTTCTTCAGCTTCGGTGCCCGCGAGCGCCCATCCGAGGACGCCCGCCGTTAAGGCCATTTCTATTTACTGGCCAGTACCTTTGCTCGCCGCCTCCGCCTCAGCCATTTTTTTCGCCATCTCAGCTTTCACCGCGTCAAGGTTGAAACTCGCGCCCCGCTGCATCGGCGGGTAATCGAGGAAGGTCTTGAGTTCCTTGGCCATCAACTGCTGGACGAACACAAAGCGCCAGAACTGGAACTTGAACCAATCGAAGTATTGCTGCGCACCGTCTTTCGTTCCATTGTTGGGCCAGCCAGTCCGCTCGAAGGGATCCAGGCGAAGGTTGGTGATATAAGGCACGTCCGGATGGGTCTTATCACCCAGCCAGCCATTGGGCTGGTCGATGAAACGATACTTATAGTCGTCAATGCGCACCGCGCCGACTGTGCTTTCGCCTAGGTAAAAGATTTCGTGGCGCGCGGACGGTCCTTTGCCGGTGATGGCCGCCATCTGGTTGTAGCCATCCAGATGGTTCTTGTAAGTCCGGTCGCCGATCGTCTTGCCCTTGAGCAATTCCTCGGTGATGTTCTGATTGCCGGCCGCGGCCACGAAGGTTGGAAGCCAGTCTAAGCCGGAGAAGATGCCGTTCTGCACGGAGTCCGCCGGCGCATGGCCAGGCCAGCGGAGGATCGCGGGCACACGGAAACCGCCCTCGAGGACTGTTCCCTTGGACTGCGCGAACGGTGTCTGACCGCCATCAGGCCAAGTGAAGACTTCGGTGCCGTTATCTGTGGTGAAGACCACGATGGTGTTGTCGTCGACACCGATGTCCTTGAGTTTCTTCATCACCAAGCCGACGTCGTCATCGAGCTGGGCCATGCCGGCTTCCTCTTCCGACCAGCCATTCTCCGAGTTGCGCATCGCCTCATACTTCTGGGAGAGATGCGTGACGATGTGCATGCGCGTCGGGTTGAGCCAGACGAAGAATGGCTTGCCATCGTTTTGGGCCTTCTCTATAAATTTGATCGCGAGGTCGCGAATCTCGTCGTCCACCGTCTCCATCCGTTTCGGATAGAGCGGGCCGGCATCCTCGATCCTCTGCTTGCCGATCCTGCCCCAGCGGGGCATCACGGTGGGGTCATCATTGTCAGTGGCCCAGCTATGAACCATGTTGCGCGGGCCGACGACATTCAACAGGTTCTGCGGATAGTTGGGATGTGCCGGATCTTCCATCGCATCGAGGTGGTACAAATAGCCGAAGAATTCATCGAAGCCGTGGACGGTGGGCAGGAACTCATTGAGATCGCCAAGGTGGTTCTTGCCAAACTGACCCGTGGCATAGCCCATGGACTTAAGCACCGTGGCGATGGTCACCGCTTCGGCCGGTATACCTATCTTGGCACCGGCTTGGCCGACCGTGGTCATGCCGGTACGGATCGGCAGCTCGCCAGTGATGAAGTTCGCCCTACCCGCAGTGCAGCTTGCCTCGGCATAGTAGTCAGTGAACAACATGCCCTCCTTGGCGAGCTTGTCGAGGTTCGGCGTCCGGCCCGCCATCATGCCGCGGTGATAGGCCCCGATATTCCACATGCCGATGTCGTCGCCCATGATGACGATAATGTTAGGTTTTTTTTCCTGTGCTCCGGCCTGCGAGGCCAATCCGGACAGACAAGCCAGCAGCACTGCGGCCGAGAAAACGCCTAACAGTTTCGGGACATTGCGATGAAAGCTCATTTGGGATCCTTGTAGAAGTGTCTTCCTCAGTTGCTGGCTGCCGTTGAATTCGACTGCTTGCTATGTTGTGCGGTCGACATTTTAACCTTCGTGCGACTGGGCTTTCGCCAGAGCGGTAAGCTCCGTCCAATCAAAGTCTGGTGCTTACGGTTGTGCGCTTTCATGGACCGACCAGCCATTAGCCTCGAGCTGCTGGCGCGCGAGCGGAGTCATTTTGGCGGGAATCCAGAGAACGCGATGCTGGAGAGCGAGCAATTCAGGGGTTGTCACAAATGCAGCTATGCGCGGCGTCCACGATACGTAGTCGACCGGCGCGGGCACTATAACGGTGCCATTCTGATCGTGAGCAACCAGCACTCCGGGAGCCTGAATCTGGGTAATCGGACTCTTCTGCTGGCCCCATTGATTGAGCATGCGTATGGAAGTAGCCAGGAAACGCGCCTGGTACTCCGTCATCATGCTGCCTAGATCCACCGCCGCGGCGCGACGGCCCGGAATATCGCCCAGAGCTTCGAGGTCTTCGACCACGGAAACCTGCAGACTCAATGGGACTGCGGAATTGCTGATGAAGGTGGCGATCTCTCCCTGCGACAGTCCAAAATTCTGGAGCTTTTTCTGAACGAAGATAATCAGGTCTCCCTTCGGTTTCTGATAGACCAGGTCGTTAGTGAACTCCACGCCCGAGATGATGATCGAGCCGGGGACCGCCATCATGGCGGCATCGACCGTCAAGCGGGCAGAGAACATGACCCAGGCGACCGAGTTCAGCTTCTTGGTGAGAATCGGATCGGAACTGTAGGGATCGACATGCAGCTTTTTCGCCAGGTCCCGACGGACCTGGTCATATCCCAACGCGGTCATCGTCGCATTGCCCGCCTGACCGGCGGCTTTCCCGCTTCCAAACGAGTTCGAGGCCGACGAAGCTATTTCTCCCGCACCCATAGTGACGCGGCCAAACAAACTCCCAATCCCGCTGGGTAGTCCGGTTACCGTATCCATCGGATGGATAACCATATTTGCTGCAGCCGCAACCGGGCGTTCTGCGCTTTGGGCCAGCGCATTGGCAAATACACCGGTCTTACTTACGTTCTCGAGATCTGCGATCGCGGGTATCTCGGACAGCCGTATCTTCAGCAGATCGAGGCTTTCCACCCGATATGTCCCTGCGTCGTCCTGAAATACTGACGCGTCGGCGACGATGGTGTATTGGCCCATAGCGCCGTTAGTCGGCACCTGCTGCTCGACGTGAAATCCGGGGCCGGAAAGCGCACTCTCCGGCAAAAGTTGGGTGGCGTTTATGATCGGCGGCTGCTCAAACTGGCCGGCGCCTTGCGCCCACAGCACTTTGGGCTCCAGGAATACGACCGCCATCACCGCATAAGCACCAAGCCGTAAAGCATGGCGCGATGGCATCCGGCTCAACGAATTAGTCTTGATCATTTTTTCCCCCTGCTACGCGGCGTGAGTCGGCGCAGCTCGAATTCAATTGAAATACCAGTGCGGACGCTGTTTACTTCGCTGCCAAAACGGTGCTCGATTTACTCGATGTCCGTGCAGCCGCGCAGGCTTTTGCGCCAGGCAGCCCTAAGGTTTCTATGTTTCAGGAGGGGAGCGCTATTGTACTTTGGTACAATAGCGAGCGGTCACCGCAAGGCGCAGAATTCTGAATGGGTGTCAATGTGCGCAATGGCCTGAATGAGGCGCGCACGTTTTCTCGCTGAGCCGGTATCGCTAATTGTCGACAAAATCGAGGGCCACGGTGATCGTGGTAGATGATGACGCGTCTATGCGGCGCGCACTACGAACACAGTTGCAGGTTTTGGGATTCAACGTATTTGTCTGTCAGAGCGCGGAGGAGTTGCTGGCCAGCGAGTTTCCTGCCGATGACGCGTGCCTGTTATTGGACGTCTGGATGCCGGGAATGAACGGGATTGAACTCTGCCGGAGGTTGGACGCTGCAGGACGGCGGTGGCCGACTATTCTGATGAGCGGCCTCGAAGACGAAAAGACCACGCAAATCATGCGCGAAGCCGAGCCGATCGCACGCTTGTTCAAGCCGTTCGAAGAAAAACAGTTGATACGTGCTGTCCGGAAGGCGTTGAGTAAAAGCGTAAATTTGCTTTATTAAACGCTAAAGGGCCGCAACGAATTGGTTCTTCACTGAAACCCGTAACCATTTCTTCTTGATTCTCTTACCCCACAGTTGCGCACAAACGCTCGCGTTAGCGCGATCGTTTGCCATAAGATCTGGCTATAAGTGAGCACGTGTTAACAGCGAGCCTGTATTCTCCACTGCTGTCCGTGGTTCACAAGGGGCCGCTCCCCCGTAAGAGCGTTCATGCCACGGATGGCTGACCAGCGTAAGACCCAACCAACGCGCGATCGTACTTCGCGCAGCATCCGCCCGCGTCGAGAAATCGACCGTTTCGAGTCGCTTGTTAGCGAACTATCGGCGGCGATGACACGGGCTTCAGCTCATGAAGTCGATCGCGAAATCGAGCTTTGGTTGGGCAAAATTAGTCAAGCCCTAGGCCTGGATCGAAGCGGCATTTATGAGCGTGACTCGTCTTCCGATCCTGTGCGCACCACACATACCTGGAAGCGGCCTAATATTCCTCCATTACCTCGGGATTTCGATCCGGGGAAGGTCTTAAAGAGGACCACCGAATATGTTCTGGCAGGCAATCAGCTCGTGTTCTCGTCACCGACCGGAGTTCCCGCCGAACTGACGGATGCAAGAGACTTCGTCGCGCAATACGGGCTCAAGGCTTCCGCCATCATTCCAATGTGGGCCGGTGATCAAGTGATCGGCGCGGCGGGTTTCGACAGGTTCCGCGCAGCTCGGGAATGGCCGTCAAAACTGCTCGACCAACTCACCCTGGCGGTCAGGCTCTTTGGCAGTGCAATCGAACGCAAGCAGTCGGAAATAGCCTTGCAAGCAGCCCGTTCCGAACTCAGGATCGCCTCGCGCCGCAACATGATGAGCCAACTCGTCGCCTCGCTCGTGCACGAAATCAATCAGCCCCTTGGCGCAATATTGAGTAACCTCGGAGGTGTCACGCGCCTGCTGTCGCAGAAAAATACGGAGCCCGCTATGGCTTTGGCCGCGGTCAGCGATGCGATTGAAGACACCAAACGCACGGCTGAAATCATTCGGCGGGTCCGATTCATGTTCAAGGGACATGCTGAGCGCAAAATCGCGATCGGTATCGGCGAGTTGGTCACCGAAGTGACGAAGTTGATTGCCAGCGAAGCAGCGCTTCGGAAGATCCTGATGCGGGTCGAGATTTCGCCGTTCGTGAAACGGGTTGTCGGAGATCGCGTGCAACTGCAGCAATGCGTCTTGAATCTGCTCATAAATGCCTTCGACGCGGTCAGAGACGGCAATTCCGACCGGCGCGAAGTTGCGATCACAGTTGCTTCGGAGAAGACCGGATGGGTGAGAATAAGCGTATGCGATAACGGCCCAGGAATTGCCCCATCGGTCGCCAACCGGCTGTTCGAGCCATTTGTTACGACCAAGAGCGAAGGGATGGGTTTGGGCTTGTTATTGACCCGATCGATCGTCGAGCAGCACGGCGGTAGAGTCTGGGCTGCGCCGAATCCCGAGCGTGGCACTACGTTCGCCTTTACGCTTCCAATCGCGCAACGGAAGCAATCCCGCGCCGCGAAGAACCACCAGTGAAGGGGAAAATCGGAGGCTGTCGGCCTCTTTCCCCTATATAAGCTTCAGGGAACTCCGACTCTTCCGTTCAGCTGGGCAACCTATCTGACTTAACCTCATACCTTTCAATGAGACTTTGATCCTATTCGCGAGGATCGATACCGCGATCGAAAAGAGAGTTTGCCCTGCCCGCGATTGGCCTTTGCAAAGCGGGCGCATATGCATCCTGCAGCCTGACTTAGAAGAGATTCGAAATAGGCGCGTCAGGCTGCTTGACCAAAAGCTGCGTGAGCCGTAGCCGTCGATTGTCGCTGCCATTCCGCGCGCTGCAGCCGGATGGCGCGGCTCAGGCAGCAATTTGAAACTGAATCGAATGAATAAAGCGCCAGGGCGCGGCGTCTTGTCTATGCGTCATTGATTTGTAACGTTCGTTTCATGTAACAAGTGTGGCACTTACATGAAACGACCGATTACATGAAACGCCTGTTTTCGAGATGACAAGAGTTCCGGTGCCCGAACGCCGGGCAAAATTGCTGGACGAAATCGTTGACTATATTCTTAGCAACGGCCTCGCCGGACTCTCCTTACGGCCGTTGGCGGCGGGCGTCAATACAAGCCCCCGAATGTTGCTCTATTTTTTTGGCTCCAAGGAGCAATTGATATCCGACGCGCTAGCTCAAATCCGTTTGCGGCAACAGGCCGACTTTGGGCGTGCCTTAGCAGGGTCCGGCCGGCGTCGGGAGCGGCTTTTGCGCGCGTGGAGCGCCTGGTCCTCGCCAAAGATGGCGAAATTCTGGAGGTTCTGCTTCGGAGTCTATGGCCTCGCGCTTCAGAACCCCAAACAGTTCGCGGTGTTCCTGGAACAGTTCATCGGCGATTGGTTGCCGCCGTTCGAGCAGGCGCTTGGCGCCGCCGGTTTTTCTCCCGAGCGTGCGCGCAGTCTGGCCACGCTCTCCTTGGCTGCGATGCGCGGGCTGCAACTGGACCTGCTTGCTACCGCCGAGCGCGCCCGTATCGACGCAGCATTCCGGGAAATGTTGGCACTGTTAACGCTGGCGTCCCGCGGTGCACCGAATGAGAGTACTCGACGAGCCGCCAGGAAAAAGCATCGATCAACAGCCGCCGCCGGATTGGAGCAAGACAGAAAAAAAACCATCGTGGGCGGTCCCGCCAGGGCAAAGAGGCGTCGCCATTGACGACTGGGGGACGACTTGGGGGACACAACCTGGCGGGCCGTCCACCTTCCTCGAAATACACGTCGCGGCGTAGGGTCCACGACGCAAAAGAACCGGGACTGATGTGTAAACGGAGGTATGGCAGATTGACTTTTGTATCGTTCGATAGAAAAAGACTTGCCCAGGATACTCTGTCGGCTATTTCGCAATTCGGCGCCGGCAAGAAATTCGTCGGGCATGATGGCCGAGAGTACGCGATCATCAGCGGAATCGAAAAGCCTGGATCGGAAAGCTTCATTGACGTGGCGGTGAAGGTCGACGGTGTGGAAAAAGCGGTCGCCAGATACGGGTGGTCCTGATCAGGATTTCCCTGCAATGAGTACCCCGCTGAGCACGACTGAAACTTTGTTTGCTGGTCAGGCCAAGGATGGAACCGTCTGCTTAGTGCAACTTGGTCGAAAAAATCGGCGCATTGCCGTCGCGATCCCAGCGTCAGGGCCCGCCGGCGCAGCCGCTCATAGCACATGCTCAATAAGAGCCCGCAAGGTCGCAACCGTCGTAGTCGTGGACGACGACCCGTCCGTTCTACGTGCTCTGTCGAGATTGATCCAAACCGCAGGCTTCAGGGTTCTGGCTTTCGACCGGCCAAGCGCGCTCATCGCAAGCGAAGTACCAAAAGCCGACGCGTGCCTGATAGTTGATTTGAATCTTCCCGAGATGAATGGAAGCGAACTGTGTAGTGCGTTGACAGCATCAGGGCGCGGCCTGCCTGCTATATTGATCACCGGCCGAGACGACTCCGCGACCCAACGTCTCATCAAGGGGACGCATCCGGTTGCAGTGCTGCTCAAGCCGGTCGACGAGCGGGCCTTGTTCGACGCAATCACACGAGCGCTCGCGCCTCAGTGATTGTAAAGCGTCGACTCCATGGCGAGTCTGCGCTCCCCCTGCTCATCCGTGCACAGGTCTTGATTGCGCAGGTGCTCTACAGCCTGCTGCGAGCGTGGCGGAATAGCCACGTGCGTGTAGACCAGCCAGGACCCATTAGGATCGACGTTCACGTAACAATCGACTTCCGCGACCAGCTCTCCACGGGTAGGGTCACGGGTGCGACGAGGGGCACCAAGTGCGGGCTGTTCGATGGTGTAGCCTGGGCAGGCCGTACCGCGTCCGCGGCGAAGTAGTTCTCGATGGCACTCGCGCAGACAGCGTTGGCATCAAGTTCGCACCGTGGCGGCTCTGGTGCCGGTTCAACGTTTTGGGCATTGCATCCCGCGAACGCGACTAGAGCCAGCGCCCAAAGCGCGATCTTTTTCAGGTCGTTATGCTTCTTCACTGGATAATGCTCCGCAGCAGATTTCATGAGCCGGAGTATGCGCGGCTGCTTCGGCTCCTGAAATTGACCCTTGGTCCATTGTCCTTTGGTCCAATAGGCATTCTGTTCTGGACCAAAATCTAGCTCGCTGGCGCACATGCGGTCGCATTCACCCTGGAGCCCATAACGAGAGAGACACGAAGCTTATTCCCAGTGCCCACGCGAATAACCGATAAACATTCGCGTGAGTGTGCAAACACATCCGTATAATCCCCGACGAGGCACCCGGGGTCCCTCATTATCTCAAGCAACGTGACCAGACCTTCGCGCGCGTTCTTCTACGCTTTTCATCGGGAGCGCGGCCTTTGGAACTGCATCACGCTTGATGCGCTTGATTCCCCGAACCTGCGGGATATTTCGTCCGAACTACTGATCCAGATGAATCCGAACGAGGCTGCAGCCGTGTGCTCATCGGTTGGGAACACGGTGACCTTTCGATCCCCGCACGGCTCCGCCGGTCGCATCGCGCAGTGGCCCTCGAACATCGCGCCCTTGTGCACTACTAGATTGGGCGCGGTCAGTTTGCCCAATACCTTGGCAGAGGGGAGAAGCTCAATACGCTGGGTGCCGATGATGTCGCCTTTGACGTTGCCCGCTACGACGATCGATGTTGCCATAATCGGGGCAATCACCACGGCACTCTCGCCGATCAAGATACTGACCTTGGCAACAATCTCGCCCTCGATCTGGCCATCGATCTCCGCCGGCCCCTCGAAGTACAGCTTGCCGCTTATCTTGGAGGCCTGGTTTAGGTAGGTCAGACCCTCAAGCCGAATGCGCGCAGCTTGGCGCGGCGGTGCGATCTTGGCCTCATCTGCCGCAGAAGACTGCTGTGGCACCGAACTGCCCTGGTTTGGCTGCGCGGCTGAGTTGCGAGACTTGCGATAATGGACAGTGCCACCGGAGTTCAGACAACGCATCACGAACGATTTGCTGATCATTTCAATCTGCTCCGTGCGCTCTCGCTCAGATTCATCCGTTTTTCCAGTGGGCGCTATTGTACTTTAGTACAATAGCGAGTGGTCGCCGCGAGGCGCAGGATCCAATCGCATCAACGGCGCGAATGACCTACCAATGTTCTCGCAGAGCCGGTATAAGTGACTCTCGAAAAACCCTACGCCATTTCCGCGGAACTATGATCCGAAGACGCCTCCTCTCGCCGCTCGGTGATACAGGAAGAAGCCCTCGGCTGGTTTAGAAAGACGATGCGTTGCTCAAACTGCGGCTCACAGAATCCCGGAGAGAAAAAGTTCTGCGGCGACTGTGGCGCTCTGCTGGCGAACCGATGTCAGAAATGCAACGCGGAAAACGCGCCCGGCAGCCGGTTCTGCCATGATTGTGGTGCCGCGCTCGCCGCAAATGCGCCTACGTCTCGTACTAGACAACTCGCCGCGCCGCCGACTGAAACCGAGATTTGTGCAACGCCAGAGCAGGCAGATGCCCCGACGCTTGCAGACGGCGAGCGCAAGGCCGTCACCGCGCTGTTTGCTGACATCAAGGGATCGATCGAGCTGATGGAGGATCTCGACCCGGAGGACGCGCGGCGCGTGGTCGACCCAGCGCTCAGGTTGATGATGGACGCGGCGCATCGCTACGACGGCTACGTCGTACAATCCAGCGGCGACGGCATCTTCGCGCTGTTTGGCGCGCCGAGCGCGCATGAGGATCATCCGCAGCGCGCGCTGCTCGCGGCGCTGCGGATGCAGCAGGAGATCAAAAAGTTGGCAGGGTCGCTGCGTGCCGAGGGCCGCGCGCCGATCCAGATTCGGATCGGGCTCAACACCGGCGAGGTCGTGGTGCGCCCAATCCACACGGGCAAGCGGCAGGTCGAATACACACCAATCGGCCACACGGCCAATCTGGCCTCGCGGATGCAGACGCTCGCCGAGCCCGGCTCGGTGGTGGTTAGCGAGGCGACCTTTCGGCTGTGCGACGGATATTTCACCTTCCGGGCATTGGGACCGGCACGCATCAAAGGAATCAGCGACCAGGTCAACGTCTACGAGGCGACAGGGCTTGGAGTGCTGCGCACGCGGCTTCAGCGCTCGGCCGGGCGCGGTCTGACGAAGTTCGTCGGGCGCGAGCGCGAGATGGACGCGATGCGCCGCGCGCTGGACCTGGCCAAGCAGGGGCGCGGCCAGATCGTCACCGCGATAGGCGCGGCCGGGTTAGGAAAATCGCGGCTGTTCTACGAATTCAAGGCGACGGCGCAGAGTGGATGTCTCGTCCTGGAAACCTTCTCGGTCTCGCACGGCAAAGCCTCGCCCTACCTGCCCATCATTGAATTCCTAAACAACTATTTCGAGATCGAGGCCGAGGACGACGCACGCAAGCGGCGTGAGAAGATTACCGGCAAGGTCCTCACACTTGATCGTATGTTGGAGGATGCACTGCCGTACCTCTTCGCGCTCCTCGGAGTGGAGGAGACGTTCGATGCGCTAGCCCGGATGGACGCGGAGGCGCGCACGCGGCGCACCCTGGACGCCATCAAGCGCATCCTCCTGCGCGAGAGCCTCAACCAGCCGCTGCTCCTCATGTTTGAAGATTTGCACTGGATCGACGCCCAAACCCAGGCGCTGCTCGACCTGCTGGCCGATGCGATCGCCAACGCCCGGGTGCTGCTGCTGGTCAACTACCGGCCCGAGTACCGTCACGGCTGGGGTAGCAAGACTTACTATGCTCAACTCCGGCTCGACCCGCTCGGGCAGGAGAGCGCCGAGGAGTTGCTGGGAGCGCTTCTGGGCGACGACGCGGCCTTGCAACCTCTCAGACGTCTGATCATCGAGAAGACCCATGGGAATCCTTTCTTCATGGAGGAGACTGTGCAGGTCCTGCTCGACGAGGGCGTCCTGGTCCGCAACGGGGCGATCACACTGACCAAACCGCTGAGCGAACTGGGCATCCCGTCCACGGTGCAGGCGATCCTGGCCGCGCGCATCGACCGGCTCCCGCCCGACGAGAAGGATTTGCTCCAGACACTGGCGGTGGTGGGCAAGGAGTTCCCTCTCGGGTTAGTCAGACAAGTGACTGGAGAGTCCGACGACGAGCTGGATCGGATGTTAGGCGATCTACAGCTGAGCGAGTTCATCTATGAACAGCCGGCGCTGCCCGACGTCGAGTATAGTTTCAAGCATGCGCTGACCCTGGAGGTCGCCTATAACTCAGTCCTGACCGAGCGGCGGCGGGCGTTACACGAGCGGATTGGCGCAGCTATTGAGTCTATCTACGCCGGGCGGCTCGACGACCATCTAGCGGAGCTAGCTCATCAGTATCACCGAGCCGGAAACCCTGAGAAAGCAATCGAATATTTGCGAAGAGCTGGAGAACAGGCGGCCGCCCAAGGCGCCGATAGCGGCGCAATCGCGCAGCTCGGGGCTGCGTTAGAGCTCGTAGCGAACCTAGCGGACGATCACACCAGCCGACTCCAGGAAATGCGACTCCGAATTTTGATCGGGCCCAGTCTGATGGCGGTCAAGGGTCTGGGTTCCTCCGAGACAGCCGCGAACTATACGCGCGCGGTCGAGCTCTGCCAGCTAGCGGGAGATACCTCGGCACTCTTCGAGGCACTATCCGGACTATGGACCTTCCACTTGGTGCGCGCGGAACTTCGCGAGGCTGATGTGTTGGTACAGCAGCTTCTCGCATCAGCGCGTGAATCCGAGGACGATTCCCATCTTGCCTTTGCGAATTTCGCCGCGGGTAACACTGCATTCTGGTGTGGGCGACTTGAAACCGCCGCCGAACGCTTGGTTCAGTCGATCGCCGCGTGCAAGCCCGGACAACGCTCATATCAAGTCTTTGTTGACGATCCGGCAGTGTACTCAAGAGCCTACGCGGCGTGGACTCAACACTGTCAGGGTCGTCCGGATCAGGCACTGGCGACGGTCAGGGACTGCATGCAGGTGGCGCGGATGCAGTCTCACCCGCGGACGCTAGCCATGGCCACTCAATTCGCAGGACACTTGTACCTTTTCCGACGAGAGCCCGATGCGGTCGTCGAACATTGTAGGACGTTGACGTCGTTGGCCAGCGAGCACGGGTTTCCCTTTTATCGGGCGCTCGCGGAGATTTTGGCGGGTTGCGCTGCGATTCAGCACGGAGAGGGAGCGCAGGCAGTCGAGGGCATCAAACGCGGAATCGATGCATGGCAAAGTCTTGGTTCAGGGCTTGCGCTCCCATGGTTCCTTGGAGAGCTCGCGGAAGGGTTGCGGTCGATCGGACGTTGCGACGAGGCGTTGGATGTCGTCAGTGATGCGCTGCGCCAGACCGAAGGATCAGGCGAGCGTCAATTCGCCGCGGAGCTTCACCGAATTGCGGGCATGGCACTGCTGACGCAAGAAAAACCAGTCGAAGCCGAAAGCTCTTTCCGGCACGCGAGAGAGATCGCTCGAACGCAAGGTGCAAGGATGTGGGAGTTGCGCGCCTCGAGGAGCCTCGCCGGCTTGCTAGCCAAGCAGGGTAAGCGTGAAGAGGCGCGCACGACAGTCGACGACGTCTATGGCTGGTTCACCGAGGGGTTCGATACCGCCGATCTGAAGGAAGCAAAGGCGCTGCTCGACGAGCTAAGCGCGTAGCTGGGTTTGCTTTGGGCGCGCTGCCCTCTTGGCCGGCGTCCTGCAGGGCGCGGGAAATTTTGGTAAAATCGCCTTTTACGACTACAGGCTTACCCAGGGTACGCGTCCGAGCTGAAAAAGCCCCGCGTCATTTAACACATCAGTCAGACGGGACCTAAGTCCGATAGTCTTCCGTCACCCTTCAGACTAGCTATACAGGTCGAACCGGTTGCTGTATGCGCTGTTCAAGCTGCGGCTCAGAACACTCCGAAAGTGCCAAATTCTGCGACAGGTGCGGGGAGCCCGTGCCTGTGCGATGTCCTTCATGTGGGTCATCCAATCGGCCGGGTGCAAGGTTCTGCAACGAGTGCGGTGCCGCCCTGGCCAAGGCCTCCGCGGGGACCACCCTACCCGGCGTCGGCCAGCCAAAATCGCCGGAAGTATCGACTCCCGCGGTCGGCGTAAGCGCGTCAGTGGCAGCTGAGGATGTACCGGAGGGCGAGCGCAAGTTGGTCACCGTGCTGTTCGCCGATATCAAGGGCTCGACGGAGTTGGAGGAGAATCTCGATCCCGAAGAAGCCCGCGCCCTGGTCGACCCGGCGCTGCAGCTTATGATCCATGCAGTTCAGCGCTACGACGGCTACGTCGTACAGTCCACCGGCGACGGGATCTTTGCGCTGTTCGGCGCTCCAGTGGCCCACGAGGACCATCCGCAGCGCGCGCTCTATGCGGCGCTACGAATGCAGCAGGAGTTGCGCCGTTACTCGGCGAAGTTGCGCGAGCAGGGCACCGCGCCCCTCGAATTGCGCATCGGGGCGAACACCGGTGAAGTGGTGGTGCGTTCGATTCGCACCGGCGACGCACATGCCGAGTACACGCCGATCGGCCTTACCACGAACCTTGCGTCCCGGATGGAGGCGCTGGCGCCTACGGGTTCGATTGCGGTGACCGAGACCACCCAACGGCTGTGCGAGGGATACTTCACGTTCCACGCACTGGGGCCGACGCGAGTTAAGGGAGTCAGTGAACCGGTCAACGTCCACGAGGTGACCGGGTTCGGAGCGCTCAGGACTCGTTTGCAGCGCGCTGCCGGGCGCGGGCTGACAAAGTTCGTCGGGCGCGAGCAGGAGATGGCCGAGATGCGCCGCGTGCTGGAGTTGGCCAAGCAGGGGCGCGGGCAGATCGTCGCGGCGATAGGCGAGGCCGGGTTGGGAAAGTCGCGGCTGTTCTACGAGTTCAAGGCGACCGCGCAGAGTGGATGTCTCGTCCTGGAGACCTTCTCGGTTTCGCACGGCAAGGCCTCCGCCTACCTGCCCATCATTGATTTCCTCAATAACTATTTCGAGATCGAGGCCGAGGACGACGCACGCAAGCGGCGCGAAAAGATTACCGGCAAGGTCCTCACGCTCGACCGCAGCCTGGAGGACGCGTTGCCGTACCTGTTCGCGCTTCTCGACGTTGAGGAAACATTTGGAACGCTGACTCAGGTGGATGCGCACGTCCGACAGCGGCGCACTCTGGAGGCGATCAAGCGCATCCTTTTACGCGAGAGCCTCAACCAGCCGCTGCTTATCATATTCGAGGATTTGCACTGGGTCGATGCCCAAACCCAGGCGCTGCTCGACCTGCTAGCCGATGCGATCGTCAACGCCCGGGTGCTGCTGCTGGTCAACTACCGGCCTGAGTACAGTCACGGCTGGGGGAGCAAGGGTCATTACGCCCAACTCCGGCTCGACCCGCTCGGGCAAGAAAGCGCCGAGGAACTGCTCGACGCGCTCGTGGGCGATGATACCGACCTGCAACCGCTAAAACGCCTGATTATCGAGAAGACCCAGGGCAATCCATTCTTCCTGGAGGAGACCGTGCAGGTCCTGTTCGATGAGGGCGCTCTGATCCGTAACGGTAGGGTCAAGCTGACCAGATCGCCGAACGAATTGCGCATCCCGCCGACCGTGCAGATGATTCTCGCCGCGCGTATCGACCGCTTGCCGGCCGATGAAAAGGAGTTACTCCAGACACTGGCGGTGATGGGCAAGGAGTTCCCGCTGGGATTGGTCAGGCAGGTGACTGGAAAGTCCGACGACGAGCTGGAACGGATGCTCGGCGATCTGCAGATGAGTGAGTTCATCTATGAACAGCCCACGCTGCCCGATGTCGAGTACACCTTCAAGCACTCGCTAACCCTGGAGGTCGCCTATAATTCAGTCCTGACTGAGCGGCGGCGGGTGCTGCACGAGCGGATTGGCGCCGCTATCGAGTCTATCTATCCAGAACGGCTCGACGACCATCTAGCGGAGCTAGCTCATCAGTATCGCCGAGCCGGAAACGTTGAGAAGACTATCGAATACTTGCGACGAGCCGGAGAGCAGGCGGCTGCCAAGGGCACCGATACTGGCGCGATCGCGCAGCTCGGGGCAGCGTTAGAGCTCATAGCGGAAATACCGGACGATCAGAGCAGCCGACTCCAGGAAATTCGACTGCGAATTCTGATTGGGCCCAGTCTGATGGCAGTCACGGGTCAGGGTTCTTCAGAGACATACGCGAATTACGCGCGCGCGGTCGAGCTCTGCCATCTGACGGGAGATACCTCGGAGCTCTTTGAAGCGCTATCGGGATTGTGGGTCTTCCACTTGCTGCGCGCGGAACTTCGTGAGGCCGATGCGTTGGCACAGCAGCTTCTCGCATCAGCGCTTGAATCCAAGGACGATTCCCGCCTTGCCTATGCGAATTTTGCCGCAGGTGACACTGCATTCTGGTGTGGGCAGTTCGACACCGCCTCCGAGCGCTTGGCGCTGGCGATTGCCGCGTGCAAGCCCGGAAAACGGCCGTCTCGGGTTTTCGTTGACGATCCGGCGATGATCTCAAGAGCGTATGCGGCTTGGACTCAGTACTATCGGGGTCATCCGGATCAGGCACTCACGACCGTCAAAGACTGCATCCGGGTGGCGCATATGCTGTCTCATCCGCGAGCGCTGGCCATGGCCACCATATACGCGGGACAGTTACATCTCTTGCGACGAGAACCCGATGCGGCTCTTGATTGCTTTCGAACGTCGACGTCGCTAGCCGGCGAGCATGGGCTGCCCTTTTATCAGGTGTTCGCAGAGATATTGGCGGGTTGCGCAGCGGTCCAGCATGGAGAAGGGGCACAGGGAGTAGAGGCTATCAAGCGCGGAAGCAATGCTTTCCAAAGCCTCGGTTCAGGGCTTGCGGGCCCGTGGTTCCTCGGAGAACTCGCGGAGGGGTTGAGGTCCATCGGGCGATGCGACGAGGCACTGGATGTCGTGAGTGATGCCCTACGCCAGATCGAACGATCCGGCGAACGCCACTTCGCTGCGGAGCTTCACCGAATTGCGGGCATGGCACTGCTTACGCAAGAAAAACCAGTCGAAGCTGAAAGCTCTTTCCGGCGCGCGCGAGAGATCGCTCGAACGCAAGGTGCAAGGATGTGGGAGTTGCGTACCACGACGAGCCTCGCTCGGCTGCTCCGCGATACGGCCCGTCGCGAAGAAGCGCAGTCGATACTGGCCGACATCTATGGCTGGTTCACCGAGGGCTTCGACACCGCCGATCTGAAGGACGCCAAGGCGCTGCTCGACCAACTAAACGCGTAGGCAACTGAAGACGGTCGGCGTTACAGAGTTTTCGTCTAAGTTCTTTCACGGATCGCCCTTGCAGAGAATTTTGCATCGAAATCCCGGGTTGTTCCGCCGAAGTCTCGGCATACGTGCGCTCGTAAGGTCGTGAAATTGCCCTTGGCCCATTGTCCTTTGGTCCAATAGACCTGCGATACCGTTTAGGACCAGAATCTAAGCCGCTGGGGCACATGCGGTCGCAGCCTCCTTAGAGCCCCTAACAAGGGAGTCTCTGTCCGACGCGCCCGCATGAGCGTTCACTCCTTCAGGGATCGAGAAGGGATGATTAGAAACGGTCCATTGCTATCGGTCGCGGCGATTGCGTTGCTGCTAGCGTGTCTCTGGAGTCCGGCAGGCGCCGCTACCAATCCAGGCAGGGAGCAGGTCTGCGACGCCACAGCCGATTATTTTCTCCGTGCGGAGAATTACTCGGAGGCGATTCGTCTCCATCGGGAAGTCCTGCGCAAGTATCCGGAGAGCGCGCTCGCCCATTATCACCTTGGCTTTGCTGAGGGGATGGTGGGCGACAGGACACAGGAGCTCAATGAGTATCGACGCGCGGCTGAGCTCGGACTCTTGAGCTGGGATCTGTTCCTCAACACGGGGCTCGCGCTGTTCGAGAATGGCAGCCTCGAGGCGGCAACAGATGCGCTGCGGCTTGCCGTTCGTCTTGGCCCAAGCCATCCAGAGCCACACTATAATCTCGGCCTGATCTACGAGCGGCGCGATATGCTGACCGACGCGGAGCAGGAGATGCTCGCCGCGCTGCGCCTGGAGCCCGATCAACTCGATGCCCGCAACATGTTGGGTGTGATCTATGCGCGGCAGGGACACAAGGCCCAGGCGTCCGTCCAGTGGCGTGATCTGCTCTGCGACGCGCCCGATTACGGCCCGGCGCGCGCAAATCTAAGTATTCTTGACGGCAAGCATCCTGTTCCTGCGGGTAAGAAAGAGGCACGCTGTTATTTACAGCGGCCCGTGGGCTCCCACGAAGATCGATGACCTCGTTGGGGAGCGTCTTCGATGCCGACGGGCGCGCGGCCGGTAATGTCCATCACGCCCCGAGCGCGTAGCTCAGGCGCGTTCCGCGACCGTGTGAACACCCAATCGTTGAGCGATCCGTACTAAGTGGGCGAGCGACTCGGCTCTCATCTTTTTCATCACGCGGGCCCGATGAACCTTGATGGTTCTTTCCGAAACGCCGAGGACCGCGGCGATATGCTTGTTTGGTAGCCCGCTGGTGACCAGGGCGAATACCTCTCGCTCGCGAGGCGTCACGTCCGCGTACCGGCGTTCGAGAGCCATGCGCTCCTTGTGCGAGGCCTTCAGAGCGCGGCTGCGCTCGGCCGCGCGACGGATAGCTGGCAGCAGTGTCTTGCCGTCAACCGGCTTCTCCAGAAAGTCCACCGCGCCGCCCTTCATAGCCTTTACGCTTCCTTGGATGTCGCCGTGGCCAGTGATAAACACCAGCGAGAGATGGGGCAGGGTTCTACTAAGCTGCTCCTGGAGCTCGAGCCCATCGAAGCCCGGCATCCGCATATCGGTCACCGCGCAATCAACTTGTTGATGAATCGGGTCGTCGAAGAATTCGCGTGCGGATGAGAAGGTGAAGGCCTCGATCCCTGCTGACTTTAGCAGACGCGCCAGGGCCCTGAGCATAGAAGCTTCGTCGTCGACGATCGCGATCTTGATTGGCGCTGACAGGTGCGCCTCTGCATTCAACTCATTGCCGACTCTCTGCATCCGCTTGCACCGGCAAATCGAACTCCAGAGTTGCCCCACGGTCGGGATTGCGTTTTACCCAGAGCTTGCCGCCATGGCTCTCGACAATTGTGCGTACGATCGCGAGGCCCATACCCACTCCCTTGGGTTTGGTCGTGAAGAAAGGGTCAAACAACTTCGGCATGTTTTGGGGAGCAATGCCGATGCCAGAGTCGCGAACCGCTATATGCACGCGCCCGGTTTCGCGCTGGCCCGCACGTATCTCGACCTCGCGTGGTCCGCCGCCGTCCTCGCAGACGGCGTCGAAGGCATTCAAAATCAGATTCATCAACGCCTGAATGAGTTGTGTCCGGTTGCCGATGATCGTCGGAAGCGAAACCGGCAGATCGACACGCACCGAGATATTCTTGAACACGGCATCGCCTGCGAGGATGCGTTCGACGTCAAGCACCACCTGCTTGAGATCGACCGGAGACATCTGCGATTCGCCTCGCTGAAAGAGTGCACGAACATTTCGGATGGTTTCGACCGCCCGTGAGTTGTCCTGAATGATATCCTCGACGGCAGTTTTGACCTCTGCAAGGTCCGGCTTTTTCGCGGCGAGAAATCGACGCACTGCCTGGGCGTTGCTCAGAATTGCGCCGAGCGGCTGATTGAGTTCATGCGCCAGCGAAGCCGTCAGCTCTCCCATCATTGCTCTTCGCGACACGTGGCGGACTTCTTCCCGCAGTTGACTAAGTTCAGCGGCGCTCTGCCGCAGATCTCGTTCCGCTTTCCTTCGTTCACTATTTTCCTGCTGCAGATCGGCGTAAAGCTGCGCGTTTTTCAAAGAAATTGCCGCCTGTGCGGCGAGCAGTTCGAGCACCGCGAGCCGCTCCGGAGCGAAGACCCGGGGTGCCAGGTTGTTCTCCAGGTAGAGCACGCCGGCAAGCTCGCGCTGCTTTACGAGCGGCAGGCACAGAATCGACCTTGGACGCCTCAGGCTCACGTATGCGTCGTCCGAAAACGGATTCTCGGCTGAGGCATCGTCCAGGATTACGCTCTCCTGTATCCGGATCACGTAACGAAGGACGGACTCCGGAAATTTGGGCAGCGCCTCGAACGCCTGGGCAAGGATCACTTCGACCTTGTCGCCGTGCGTCGAAGCCTCTGCCTCTATCCGGTGCTCCTGCCCGACGGGAAGGAACAGAAGGCCCCGCTCGGCGCCCGCATGCTCAACCGCGATCGCCATGAGCGTCTCGATGAGTTTCTCGAGGTCGATCTCACGGGACACCGCTTGCAGCGCCCTGACCACAGTTGTGAGATCCAGTTGCTCAATGGACGAGTCCATCGTTGCAATCGGACCGAGCGGCGCTTGCCATTCGATTCCTGGGTAGAGTTGGTCGAGCTGCCTCACCTTGCCGCTAGCTCCCCATCGCTGATAGCAGGAGCGGGCGCTCCGGAGGGAGGTGTGGCCGATCGTCTCAAAGCCGCGGTCGAGGTAGAATCTGCCCGCGACTTCGTTGGCGGTACCCTCGTTGTGGACGAAGCCATTTTCGCGCGCGGATCCGATAGCCTGATCGTAGAGGCGCATCGCGTCCAGGTCGCGGCCCTCGATGCGTGCGATCTCGGCTGCGACCAGGGCGTGCTTGTCGCGAAAGGTCGGAGGATAGTTATCCGCCCACTCGCGAAGTTGCTTTACATGCGCGGCGAGCGCCTCGCGCCATTCGCTCTGTCTGTCAGGCGGGGCCGTGTCAAAGACCGCCGCGATCGCGAGCGCAGTGTAGTAGTTGTAGTCCAGCAATTGGATGCAGCCGGTGGCGGCGGACAGCAACTGCTTTGCCTGCGCGGCGGCCGCGAGGGCGGCCTCGTGGTCACCCAGAATGAACCGCGCCTGTAGTTTCAAAATCCAATACCAACAGACTATTGTGCGGTCGTCATCGCTGAGCAGCGCCTCAAAGGCGGTTTCGTCAAATTGAGCGTCACCGAAGGTGAAGAAGGCCGCGGCCCGCCCGCGCATACACTGCATAAACCATTGTTGGCTTACTACACGGTGTATGTAATCGCGCGATCTGGCTCTGCGGACGAAATCCAGGGATTTTTCAGACTCGCGCCATACCTCGTCGAGATGGTCTCCTCGCGCAAGAAGATCGGTGACGGTCCAGTCGCAGCAGTAACAGGCGTATGTCAAATCGCCATTCTCGACAGCCGCGCGGAACGCGGCCTGGACGAAGTCGAGTGCGGTGGTGACTGGCTGGGTCCATATAGCGACCCAAGCCACCGTCATGTAGACCTTCGCCTTGTAAGCCGCAACTCCGTGTTTCTCGACCAAATCGACACCGAGCTTCGCGAAACGGTAACCGTCAGAGTAACGATGGAAGGCCGGCCCGAGGATGAATCCGAAATACGCATAGCCGTGCGCCGAAGCATCGGTGGTCCCGTGCTTCAAAGTCAGGGTCACGGTATGGCAGATGTATAGATAGAAGAGGTTGATGTCGATTGAGAAGGCCGAGGAGTAGACGACCGAGAGCACGCACATGGCGGCCTGTATCTCCGGATCGGCCATGGATGGCAGATCGATCAGGCTCTCGATGGAACGTTCGCCCAGAGTTTGCCACACCTTCTCGCATTCAGTCCGCACCTGTTCCCAAGTGGGATGCGCGGAGAGCTGGATAGCGAACAGCTGCAGACACTCCAGGGCCGTGTCGACAGCTTTCGTGTGCTCGGATTTGATGATGTGCAGATCGATTCTCAGGCGATAGGCTGCTGCCTTGTCGGCCTTGGATGCTGCCCGCTCGAGCAGCTCAGAGATGTGCCCTTCAGCCTCTTGGAAATTTCCGCACAGGAACTCACATTCCGAGCGGAGGAGCCACAGGTTGAACGCGAGGTCGTAGCGGCTCTCCCAACCCTCGCGGTCGAGCAAAGAGATTCCAACTGAGAGGTGGCTGCATGCGGCGGCGTAGGCAGTCGCAGCCCTGGCCTTTGTTCCGGCAAGCAGGTTGAGTTCGGCTACGCGCGATTTCTCGCTCGGGTCGGAAATAAGCGCGGCGCCACGATTGAACTGGTTGACGAGATTAAAGACACGCTCGGTGATTTTGTCGGCCGGCATCACTGTCATGAGCAGACGGCCGATCTGTAAATGGACCGCGGGGCGATCCTCTTCCGGGATCAGCGAATAGGCGGCTTCGTGGACACGGTCGTGGACGAACTCGTACGAGCCGCCTGAATGTACAACGAGCCCCTCCCGTACAGCTTCCGTGAGATCCGCGTGAACTTCATCCTCTGGCCGGCCCTGAACGATGACTAGAGTAGAGGTAGTGACTCTATTTCCCAGGCAGGCCAGCTGTTCGAGTACTCCGCGGGTAGCGTCGGGAAGCCGATTCAACTTTGCGATCAGCAGCTCGACCACGTTATCGGTGATTCCGCGGGCGCGGATACGCTCCACGTCCCATCGCCAGGCCGCCTTGTGCGGATCGAACTCGACCAGGCGCTCTTCGGCCAGTGCCTTTAGAAACTGGACCACGAAAAAGGGGTTGCCCGCGGTTTTCTCATACACCAGCCGCGCGAGCGGCTCGGTGAGCGCACGGTCCTGATGGACGCTGTCGGCGATAAGCTGTCCCACGTCATAGAGCGACAGCGGGGAGAGCGCGATGTCTCGTACCATCGTGCTGGTCTTGCGGATCGAGTCCAACATCAGCATCAGCGGATGGGAGGGACTGACCTCGTTGTCCCGGTATGCGCCGATGAGGAGGAGATAGCGGACGTCCGGGTGGCTAATCAGATGCTCTAGCAGTTTGAGCGTGGCCGCATCGAGCCATTGCAGGTCGTCGAGGAAGAGCGCGAGCGGATGCCCCTTGCGCGCGAACACACCGAGGAAAGCCCGGAACACCGCCTGGAACCGGTTCTCCGCATCCAGAGGAGGGAGGTCCGGCACCGGCGGCTGCTTGCCGATTACGAGCTCGAGCTCGGGGATAAGGTCTACCAGAAGCTGGCCGTTCAGACCGGCTGCATTCCGAATCGCGTTTCGCCGGCGCCGGACCCCCGCTTCATTCTTGCTCAGAATCTGGCGGACCAGGGTCTGGAAAGCCTGCGCAAGAGTGGCGTATGGGATGTCGCGCTTGTGCTGGTCGATTTTGCCCGAAATGAAAATGCCGCGCGGCAGAACGATTGCCCTGTGCAACTCGTTCACGACCGAGGATTTGCCGACACCGGAGTAGCCGGATATCAACACGAGCTCAGGCGTGCCGCGGGCCACGACCCGCTCGAAGGCTTCGAGCAGCTCCGTTCTCTCCCGATCCCTTCCGTAGAGCTTCTCCGGGATTGCGAGCCGGTCTGATGCGTCGTGTGCACCGGTCACGAACGGCTCTATCCGCCCGAGTGACTCCCAATCTTCCAGGCATCTCCTGAGATCAGCCTCCAGGCCCGCCGCGGTCTGGTACCGCTCCTCGGGGGTCTTGGCGAGAAGCTTCAGGACGATGGCTGAGAGCGCCTCTGGAACCCCTTTCCTCCGCTCTTGGGGTGGAGCAGGTTGTCTTGCGATGTGGCAGTGGACCCACTCAAGGGGATCCGAGGCAGAAAACGGTAGCGCCCCCGTGAGCATCTCGTAGAGCGTGACCCCAAGAGAATAAAGATCGCTCCGCGAGTCGATCGACCGGTTCATCCGACCGGTCTGTTCGGGCGCCATGCAGGCTAGCGTTCCCGCGATGGTTTCGGGAGGGTCGGGAGCCTGGCGCTCACGTGGTAGACCGGAGGCAATACCGAAGCCAGTAAACCAAACCTGGCCAGACGTCGGATCCACCATGACATTGGCGGGCTTTATGTCCTTGTGGATGATGCCGTGCTGATGGAGCTTGCCCAGTGCCGCCGACAGACCGATGGCGACGCGCAGAAACCGTTTCAGCTCCAGCGGTCGCTCGAGAAGCCGATCGAGGTGCTCGCCGCCTGGATCCCGGAGCACCAGCAGTGTACGTCCTCTGTCGCGGACAAGCGCCAGCGGTCGAGCTGCCCAGCCCGGATCAAGTTCGACCCGTAGCGCATATTCATGTTCGAGCCGTTTGAGCGTCCCTTGCGCAGGCTGTTCCGACGCCGGCGCGACAACGAGAATATCGCTCGGGTCAGCATCCCTCCGGCCACGGTACAGGACGAATTCGTCATCCTTCCGTAATTGTTCCAGCGCGTATGTCGAAAGGTTAGTGATGGCCTCGGAAGCTGGATCAGCGAACCCGTTCTGATCATATACCGCGATAATTGCCGGCGACGCGCTGAGCGGGGCCCGAGAAGCTTTTGCAAGGTTAACAGGCTCGACTAAGCTTTGGTCCGCTTCGACTATTATCGGCATTCCTTTGTAGGCGTGGTCGCAAAGAAAGTGTCAGCAGTCATGCCGGTCGCTCCAGCATGAGAAATGCCGGTTCAAGGCGACAACCAGGCCCCCCGCCTGTGCCATGCGATTACCCACCGCTAATCCATTGATGCCAGCGTGGGCCAAATGATTCGAGATTCTGATTTGTAGCAGAGGTCCCTTGCTAAGGACAACCTCAGATGCCATGTCATCTTTTATTCATATTCACGCTATCCCAAGGACCGACCGCCCGAGATCTCCGCGCAGTGGCTCGCACCGGCTATGGCACCAAGTACCTGGAGGCCGTCACGACGCTGGAGAAGGACACCGATACGCTGCCAGTTCGCTTGATGTGCCGACCTGGCCGCGCTACTTGAGCGACGCCAGAGCTTCGGAGATTGCCGCCAGCAGCTCATCGCGGGTAAAGGGCTTGAAGAGAACAGCGATGGCCTTCGCGCGCCGCGTCAACTCGCGCGTAGTTTCGTCGAGGTGGCCGGTGATCATTATCACCGGCAGCCGGCATCCCAACACAGCCAGGTCTCGCAGAGTTGGACTCCATTCATTTCCGGAAGATGTACATCGACTATCAAGCAAGCGTCGTTTTTCGGAAGCTCGCTATCGAGAACGGCGCGCGGCCGATCAAACGCCATGACGAGAAATCCCGCGGACAGCATCAGCCTGCGCATTGCGCGAAGAACTGAGGAGTCGTCTTCCACCAGAATCAAGGCAGGTTTCGCTTCGGTTACCAAAAAGCAGTTCCTCTCCGAAGGAGCCCTCGTAGCGATCACACCGGCGGCCCGCTCAGCATGAACCATATTGGTATGCCCGCGAAATAAGACCTTGGTCGGATCAGCCTTGGCAACTATCGACCGTGCGGATTCGTCGGACCAAGGTCCTATTTGTAGCCACGCGCGCGACTGCCAATATGCGACCGCGATGCCCAGGGAGCCATTGCTCGGTCAATAGGCGTCGGGCACGTGCTTGTAATGTCGGGCTGGCGCTCTGTAGCCGCTGGGCTTTTGTCGCTTCGGCAGTCTGACTCTTTTGTGCGGTAAGTTTTTGTATGGAATCAGGCTGAGCAGATGGGCGATGCAATTCAGCCTCGCGCGCCGCTTGTCGTCCGCCAGCACTACGTACCAGGGCGCAACCTTGGTGTCGGTCGCGGCCATCATCGCGTCGCGCGCACGCGAGTAGTCGAACCAGCGTCGATGGGATTCGAGGTCCATCGGACTGAGCTTCCAAATTTTGCGGGCGTCATGGATTCGCGCAAGGAAACGCCGGGTCTGCTCTTCCTGGCTCACTTCGATCCAGTACTTGATCAAGATGATTCCCGAGCGGACGAATGCATCTTCCACTTCGGGGCACATGCGCAGGAAGTAGCGCGCCTGTTCCTCGGTGCAGAAGCCCATAACCCGTTCGACCAACGCGCGGCTGTACCAGCTCCGGTCGAAGATCACCACCTCGCCGGCGGCGGGAAGATGCACGAGATAACGCTGCATAAACATCTGCGATTTTTCGCGCTCTGTCGGGACCGGAAGAGCGATGACTCTGAATATGCGCGGGCTCACGCGTTCGGTGATCCGCTTGATGATGCCACCCTTTCCGGCGGCGTCGCGTCCCTCGAAGATGATCACCACCTTGAGGCCCTTGTGCTTCACCCACAATTGAAGCTTCACGAGTTCGACGTGCAATGTCTCGATCGCTTTTTCGAATTGCTTGCGTTCGAGCTTGGAATGCTGCTCGTGCGGCAGTCTTCCAGCAAAGCCGGAAGACGATAAGCGGCTTGTAGTTCTCGGCATGAGCCTTCAGGGTGAGTGCGATTAAACCGTCATCAATAGCTTTCGTTTTCTACGCGAATTCCTTCTATGCGAATAGAGACCATCAGACCTTGGTCCGATGTTGGCGTTTTGCGACAGATGAAAGTATTAAGCTCGCAACACCCACGATGGACATTAAACATGGGCACCATCTTTGCCGAGTTTGACCCGTCGTTAGTGGCTTCGGCACTCGGGCTGGCGATGTTCGCAGCTTGGGCCTTCGGGCGATGGCACGGACGGCGATTGCGGGTCGGCACTGGCGACGTGCCGGTATCCAAATTCGAGGACGCAAGCCTCGCACTCCTTGGGTTGCTGCTGGGCTTCACGTTCTCGATGGCGATCGCCAAGCACGACCAGCGGCGACTCATGGTCGTAGCCGACAGCAATGCTATCGGCGACTTCTACACCTGCGCGAGTTTGCTCAAGGAACCGTTACGAACGAAATTGCAGACTGTCATCCGTGAGTATACCAAGTTGCGGTCCGAGTTGACCGGCAGGCGCATTGATGAGGCTACCGTTGAAAGCGCTCTTGGGCAAATGCGGCTGATGCAGGACCAAATGACCGCCCTCGTCGATCAAGCTTTGGTGGCCGGTACACCGATCGCCGTGTCTCTAACCAATACGCTAAACGGAGTAACCAGTAATCACGCCGCTCGCCTCGCTGCGGTACGGGACCGGCTGCCGACCAGCGTCGTCTGCCTGTTGCTCATGTCAGCCGTCTTCTCATCGATGCTGGTCGGGCGCGAGCAGGGAACCTCAGACAAGGCCGACCTCGCGGGCACGATCTGTTTCATAGTGCTCGCAAGCTTCGTCGTCTATGTCATCCTCGACCTCAACCAACCCGAGCGCGGCCTGATCACCGTAAACCAGGAGCCGATCGAACGGCTGCTATCATCCATGGCTCGATAGGACGCGGCATGGGCGGGCCACTGAACTAGCTCACAAACTACCCACGGCGCGAGCACGTGCGCGCGTCGGTGCGCCGGGCGCGCCCTTCTCGCTTACAACGCATATTTTGGTTCACGAATAGGCGCATGCGCCGCGAGGATTCATCTGGCGTGTGGTTTTATCCGACCAAAGTCCGATTTACGGAAGTCCGTGTGCTGAAAGAAGATTCGTACGTGAATACGCAAACGAGCCTATCGCTCGTGGCGTCTACGATTCCCAAGGAGGAGCGAATGGACAAGGTCAGGAAGCTATTTCTGGTTCTTGGAGCCGCGCTGTGCCTGCTGATCGGCTTCAGGATCGTTCCCGCGTCCGCGCAACAAATCGATCGCACTCAATTGCCGATACCAGACACGCAGTACAAGTATCCAGGCAAGGTTCCGCTGGACGCGCGCGACGCAAAGTTTCCGCCGATCAAGCCACTGCGGCCGCCCGAGGGTGCGCCGAACGTCGTAGTAATTCTGCTCGACGATATCGGCTTTGGTGCGCCGAGCACCTTCGGTGGCGGCGTCAACATGCCGACGATGGATGCGCTCGCAAAGGATGGCCTCCGTTACACGCAATTTCACACGACCGCGTTATGCTCGCCGACGCGCGAGGCGCTGCTTACCGGCCGCAACCATCATTCGGTGGGGATGGGATCGATTACGGAACTGGCCACCAGCGCTCCGGGGAACACCGGGATGCGGCTGAACGAAGTGGCTACGGTCGCCCAAATCCTCATGTTTAACGGTTACAACACCGCAGCCTTCGGCAAGATGCATCAGACGCCGACTTGGGAGACCAGCGTGTCGGGACCTTTCACCCGTTGGCCGATCGGTGACGGTTTCGAAAAATTTTATGGCTTCGTGGGGGGCGAGACTAACCAGTGGGCGCCGATGATCTTCGACGGCGTCACGCACGTCGAGCACGCACGCACTCCGGGCTACAACTTCATGACCGATATGACCGATCAGGCGATCGAATGGATGCGCTTCCAGCATACGATGACGCCCGACAAGCCGTTCTTTGTGTACTTCGCGCCCGGTGCTCTGCATGCGCCGCATCACACTCCGAAAGAATGGATCGATAAGTATAAGGGCAAATTCGACGAAGGCTGGGACAAGTATCGTGAAGATACGCTGGCGCGGCAGAAAAAGTTGGGCGTGGTGCCTGATACGACGCAACTCGCGCCGTGGGCGCCTGGCGTGAAGCATTGGGATGAACTCAGCGCGGACGAGAAAACGGTCGCCGAACGGCTCATGGAAAACTACGCAGGCTTTGGGGAATACGCGGATCACGAGGTTGGACGATTGCTCGACACTCTCAAGGAAATGGGAGTCCATGACAACACCCTCGTGATTTATATTGCCGGCGACAACGGCATGAGCGCCGAAGGTGGCGTGGCAGGGACTCTCAATGAGATTGCAGCGTTTAACGCCGAGCCTGACACCACGCAAAATATTCTCGCGCATCTAAACGATATCGGCGGTCCGAACAGTTTTCCGCACATTCCGGTGGGATGGGCGCTCGCGGGCGATACTCCTTTTCAGTGGACCAAGCAGGTTGCTTCGCATTACGGCGGTACGCGCAACGGGACGGTGATCTCCTGGCCCGCAGGCATCAAGGACGCTGGCGGCATCCGCACACAGTGGCATCACGTCGTCGATATCACGCCGACTATCCTGGAGGCCGCGAAACTGCCGCAACCGAAAACCGTCGATGGCATCAAGCAGAAACCGATGGAAGGCGTGAGCATGGAGTACTCCTTTGCCGATGCTAAAGCGCCGACCACGCATACCACTCAATACTTCGAGATGTTTGGCAATCGCGGGATCTATCACGACGGCTGGACCGCGGTGACCCGGCATAGCACTCCATGGGACATGTCAGAGACGCTGCCCAAGTTCACCGAGGATAAGTGGGAGCTCTACAACACGAACGACGATTTTAGTCAGTCGCAGAACCTGGCCGCGAAATATCCAGACAAGCTCAAGGAGCTTCAGCGCCTCTTTCTCGCAGAGGCAGAAAAGTACAACGTGCTGCCGCTGGACGACCGGCGCATCGAGCGCTTCGTGCCGACGCTTGCGGGCAGGCCTTCGCTCATGTGGGGGCGGACTTCGGTGACGCTTTATCCCGGCATGACTGCGATGCTGGAAAACGCGACTATAGACATCAAAAATCGCTCGCATACCATCACCGCCGATATCGAGATACCGCAAGAGACGGCGCAAGGCGTGATCATCGCGCAGGGCGGACGCTTCGGCGGATGGAGTCTCTACGTCAAGGACGGGAAGCTCAAGTATTGCTACAACTGGCTTGATCGCGAGCGCTATACGCTCGAGTCAAAAGATGCGCTTCCGACCGGCAAGGTCACCGTGAAATTCGACTTCAACTATGACGGCGGCGGTGTCGGCAAGGGCGGCGCCGGCCAACTCTATGTAAACGGCCAAAAGGTCGCCGAGGGCCGAATCGAGCGCACTCATCCGTTTGTCTTCTCGGGGGATGAAACCGAGGATGTCGGCGAGGACCTCGGCACGCCGGTGAGCGAAGACTACAAAGAAGGCGACAACAAATTTACCGGCATGATCGATAAGGTGACGATCACGGTGACGCCGCCTCCTGCACAGGTGCAAAAGGAAGAGGAAGGACAGGAAGCAGTAATCGACGAGGGCATCAACTGAGCATGAAACTCTGGCGATCGGTCTGCGGTACAGAATTCCGCCCGAGCAACTGCCTCAAGGAGGTTTGTGATGAAGTCTCTTAGCAATCTCGTTGTTGTGTCTGCTCGCCCTGGTTATTTGTAGCCAGGCGTGCTTCGACGAACGTCACCCAGCAGACATTTGGCGAGCTCCAATCTATCGTCCCGGCTCTTGCGAACCGTCCATAGCGATGCGAAACGGCGGCGAGTCTCGTGCGCTGCTTGCCAATCGGCGCTCTCATAGGATTTGGCAGTGGAGCGACAAGGTTCAGGGTCATCGTGTGGGTTAGCGATCTCGCGCATGGTTCCTCGGGACCATTTTGTGCGATGGATACCAGCACTCACAGCAGCAGAAAGCCGGGGGCGGCGTTGTCATTCGACCGTTATGTAGGGGCCGCGCGATTCGTGGTCGACGGGTTCGACCTGGACACGAACGTGACACAGATCGCGGCCGAAATTGCGGACGGCATTAGTGAGCGCTCCAGAACCGGGAAGCCGCCTGACAGCTGGAAAACAGAGCTAAGACGATTTTTCTGATCAATTTCCCCGCCGGTTTAATCCCAAGAGCGCGCCGAGCCGAAACGGTCGCGAGTTCCTTGGCGGTCTAAGCAGGGGAAATACCGATCAGGTATCTCTTTCGCTGATCTGCATCAGAGATTCCGTCTTTTTATGATCAGAGATTAGGCGATCCCCTGCCAACCCTCCCCTCAAACCGTTCTTCAGAAATGACCGCCTCCGCTTGGCACTGGCAGCCGCGTAGACCACCCTCGGGACCCGTGACCATCGTGCGGCAGAGCTTTTGATGTGGAATCGCCCTTCGCCGACTGCCTACCTGCCGTACATGTTGACTAAAATAAGGCAGTTTTGCACCGCACTGGCTAGAGGACCTCCCTCGATTTGGTTGAGACTTTTAGTCGAATCGCTGGGCGCGGTCTTTGCATAAGGCAATTCTCGAACACGCCGCCCATCTGTGCCACGAGGTCATCCCCGCGATGGCAGCGGTGCGCAAAGCCGGCGACACACTTGAAGGCATGGTAGCCGACGATCTGTGGCCGCTGGCGGAGTATCAGGAGATGCTCTTCATCATGTAGGAATCGATGGCTTTACAGCGGCCAATTCTACTGCCGGTCCGGCCCCTTTTGCGAGCATAAACTTTGCGGGTCGATTGTCATACAATCTAGAGAAAGGCGCGTTTTTAGTACAGTGGCTAGGGCGAGCATCTCGAACAGCGAATACGGCACTTTCGCCCAATTCGAGGATCTGATCCGGCACCATATACGATTCAGCAGAGCCAAGCGGCGCGGCCGATTGTCACGTCATGATTGGTACCACGTTACCGCCCTTGCGGTCCGGGACATGCTGGTCGAGAAAATGGTTGCGACAGAGGCGCGCTTCGACCGCTTTGGTGAGAAGAAGCTCTATTATCTGTCGCTCGAGTATTTGATCGGCCGCTCGCTGGAGAACAATCTCTTCAACCTCGGCATCTTCGACGCTTGTCGCGAATTCCTGGCGGAAAATGGAATAGAATTGCAACTCTTGTTCGACGAGGAGGCGGACGCAGGGCTGGGCAACGGTGGCCTTGGCAGGCTGGCAGCCTGCTTTCTGGATTCGATGGCGACCCTCGGGATGCCAGGATATGCCTACGGCATCAACTACGAGCTCGGGCTTTTTCGCCAGCAGATCATCGATGGCTACCAGGTCGAGCAGCCGGATAACTGGCGGCGCGAAATGTCCCCATGGCTGATCGTGCGGCCGGAGGAGGCCTGCGTGATTCCGGTATACGGCAGGATTGAGCCGCGGATTGACCGTGCGGGCGAGTACCGGCCGCTGTGGACCGATTACCAGGCAATCGTCGGAATTCCCTCCGACCTGCCTATTACGGGTTTCAAAAGCCAGAGCGTCAACCACGTGCGACTGTTCGCGGCGGGCGCTTCGAATGAATTCGATATTCACATTTTCAATTCCGGAGATTACGTCAAAGCGGTAGAGCAGAAGATGCTTTCGGAAGCTGTTTCGAAAGTGCTCTACCCGTCGGATGCAGCGCAATCCGGCCGCGAACTGCGCTTGCTTCAGGAATACTTCTTCGTCGCCTGCGCAATCCGCGATATCACCCGCAGTTTCTTTGCACGGGGCGAGGACATCCATGACTTTCCGTCAAGGGTAGCGATTCAGCTCAACGATACGCATCCGGCGCTCGCGATCGCTGAGCTGATGCGCATGTTCGTGGATCAATACGATTTATCCTGGGACGTTGCGTGGGAAATAACACGCGAAACGGTCGCCTATACCAATCATACCTTGATGCCAGAAGCACTGGAGCGCTGGCCGGTTGAACTGTTGCGCCGCCTCGTGCCACGCCATCTCGAGATCATTTACGAAATCAATCGGCGCTTTCTGGCCGAAGCGATTTCCATTTCTGACGACGGTCGCGACGAAAGCAAGATTTCGATTATCGAGGACGGCTACGAGCCGCACGTCCGGATGGCGCACCTCGCTATTGTCGGCAGCCACTCGATCAACGGGGTTTCAAAGCTGCATTCCGAGCTGATCAAGACCCAGCTGGTGCCCGAGCTTTATGCGCTGTGGCCGCAGCGCTTCAGCAATAAGACCAACGGAGTGACCCAGCGCCGATGGCTGCTGATGGCTAATCCTGGACTGGCGCGACTGCTCGACGAGACCATCGGAACCGTCTGGCGAGTCGATCTGGAGCAGACACGCGAACTCGAGCGTTTTGCCGACGATCAGGAATTTCAACACCGCTTTGCTGCAGTAAAGCGAGCGAACAAAGAACGTTTGGCGACGATCGTTCACCGCATCGGCGGGATTGATATCGATCCCGCGTCGATTCTCGACGTTCAAGCCAAGCGCATTCATGAGTACAAGCGCCAACTTCTGATGATCCTGGGAATCGTTCATGAATACCTGGCTTTGGTCGAAGGGTCGATCGAGCCGGCAGCGCCACGCACCTATCTTTTTGCGGGCAAAGCGGCTCCCGGGTATCACGCGGCTAAGACGATTATCAAGCTAATCAACAACCTGGCTGGCGTGATCAATAACGACGCACGCACTCACGGACTGATTAAAGTTGTATTCGTCCCCGACTACCGCGTTTCTCTGGCGGAAAAGATAATTCCCGCGGCGGACGTGTCCGAGCAGATCTCGACCGCCGGCACCGAGGCGTCCGGGACCGGCAATATGAAATTCGCGATGAATGGAGCGCTCACGATTGGCACGCTGGACGGTGCGAATATCGAAATTCGCGACGAAGTGGGCATCGACAACATCTTTATATTCGGCCTGACCGCCTCTGCGATAGGACAGATGCGAACGGAGCGATCGTACAATCCACGAGAGTACTACGCGAACCAACCCGGTCTGAAGCGAGTACTTGACGCGCTCGCATCGGACCTTTTTTGCCCGCGCGAGCCCGGCCTTTTCAGATCGATGGTAGATAACCTGTTGGATCGCGACGAATATTTTGTTGCAGCCGACTTCGCTTCGTATGTTAGTACTCAACAACTGATATCGGGCGAGTACGTGCAGCCGGCGCTCTGGACGCGCAAAGCGATACTCAACGTTGCGCGTATCGGCCGGTTCTCCAGCGACCGCACGGTGGCTGAGTATGCCCGCGAAATTTGGCATCTTGCCGCGCGCACTGAGACCGCAAACTGTAGCGGGTAGTTGGCCGTGGCCGGGATCCCAGGCGCGCTCTGCGAGGCGAATGTTTGCACCCTCGCCAACCCCGTTTGAAGGAGCGCGACGATGCCTCTTAAAACTATCCCGGTCATCGATATTTCGCTTTTCAAGAACGGCGACGCGACGGCTCGCAAACGCGTGGTCGAGCAAGTCGCGCAAGCATGCATCGAGATTGGCTTTCTGATCATTTCCCGCCATGGCGTACCATCGAGCACGATTCAGAATGTCGTCACGACCTCGAAGACATTCTTTGCGCTAGATTCAAAGGAGAAGGGCAAGGTCGCCCGGCCGCGGCCCGAAATCATCAGAGGCTACGGCGGTATGGAGTCCGAAGGACTTGCATACACCCAGGACGAGGAAACGCCACCGGATCTCAAGGAAGTCTTCGACCTCGGTCCGACGGATGTTCCCCATACCGAGTATTACCGAGGCGTTGCCGCTGGGGTACACTTCGCTGACAATCTCTGGCCCAGCAATCCTCCCGGTTTCCGAGACATCTATACGGATTACTTTCACCGGATGGAAAGTTTGGCGCTCGAAATGATGCATATTTTCGCGACGGCGCTGGACCTTCCGATGGATTTCTTCGATACAAAACTGGACCGTCACATCAGCATATTACGCGCCAATTACTATCCGAGGCTGTCACGTCCGCCGCGGGCGAAGCAGCTACGCGGCGGCGAACACTCTGACTACACCGCCTTTACGATCCTGTGGCAGGAACGTATCCCGACGATAGGGCTTCAAGCTCGCGGTCCCGGAGGCGAATGGCTCGACGTTCCCGCGATCGATGACACTATGGTGATTAATATCGGCGATTCTCTGATGCGATGGACGAACGACAGATGGATTTCGACGCAGCATCGGGTCGTCAATCCGCCATTCGAGATTGCGCGCGATCATGATCGCTTGTCCCTGGTCTATTTCGTGCAGCCGAACTACGACGCCGAAATCAAATGTATCGATAGCTGTCAGAGTGCCGACGAGCCCGCGAAGTATCCGCCAGTTCTCAATGGCGATTACCTCTACAGCAAGTTTTCCAAGCAATCCAACATGGCGCTGAAAGCGTCGTAGTCGCGCTTCCTTCCAGCGCGCTATCGATTATTGGGCGTCGATCACTGCGGAACGTTCCGCGAAGTCAGCCGATTGTTCACGCCCTTGACGCCGTCAATCCCGGCCGCGAGGGTGACGGCGCGACGCACATCCTGGGGCGATGCGAGCACGCCGGTGAGCGTAACCCGTCCGTGGTCGGCGTCGACGGTAAGTGGATAATCGTCGGCCAGTCCTTCATCGGCTATCGCGGTCTTGACCTCCACGATTAAGAGCGCGTCCTGAGCGCGCTCTGCGGGCGACGCATAGTGATGTGTCGCGATGCTCTCGGCCGACAGGTTCTCCTGGTGGACGGTCTCGCTTTCGACGCCACTTTGGGCTCTCGCCGTCGACGGCTGCGCCATGATCGTCAGGCTCAGCGCGGCGACGGCGAGACCAGCCGCCAGTGACGCCTGGTTCGTGTATTTGGTGCGTGCCATGTAGCTCTGCCCCGCAGACAGGGTCGCGCGATCTGAAGCAGGAATGACCTGCCTTTCTCGCATCTATCTCACACTATTGGGCCAGGTCAGATTGTTCTTGACCATTTCCACGCCAGAGACTTTCGCCACCACCCTGCGCGCGTGTGCGGCCGTCGCTTGCGAATTCACGTTACCAACAAGCGATACCGTGCCGTGATCGGACTCAACATGAATGGTGTACTTTTTGGTCACGTGATCGGTGAGCAGCGCACTCTTGACCTTGGTGGTCAGGGTCGCATCGCCAATCTGGTCCTTGGTGCCACGATACGCATGCTTTACCGAATCGGCGGCGTCGCCAGCGCCAGCCTTCACCGAGGGGGCGCTTACGACAGCCTTCGCCGAGGCGCCGCTTTGATGCATTTCCTGACCCGCAGCGCTGTCCTGCGCATGCGACGGCGGTGAAATACTCAATGCGCCGCCGATGAGGCCGGCGAGCGCCAGTGTCGTTACTGTTTTTACTCTGATCTTCATCGTCATCTCCTTTTTACGGACTGGTGTTGGTATACGTCGTGGTGTGTTGTCTCTCTACCGTCGCGCTGGTACCGGGAACGGTAGAGGTAGTCGTGGTCGAAGAGGTGGTCGCCGCCGGCGTCTCAACGGCCGGAACCACTGTCTCATGTTCCTCGTAGGAAAAGCAGCCGGCCAATGCAAAACACACGCTCGCGCTCACAAGAATCCGGGCTAATCGACCTGGATATTTCATCGTTGTCATCTCCTGTCGGGAAGAACTGATTATATCTTTCTCCGTGCCGGTTGACCTTTAACTAATCAGTCGTTGTTTTGTCGCTACTTTCGGAATGCGTCACTCCGTCCGGTCCATAGGTCGTCTTGCTCCTGGAATTCTCCTGCACCGACGGAGCCGGCTCATACGGCGTGTCTGACTGCGTCGTAGTGGTTTCACTCGAGCTCGAAGAAGGCCGCATAACAACGACCGGCGGATTGACTTCCGTCTTCGTCGTCACCGTTTTGCTGCTCACGCTCGGCGCCGCGGGAACCGTCGTCGTTACCGTGCTGTTGGACTCCGTCGAAGTTTGGCACCATGCATTGCCGGCCAGGCCCACAGTCATACCGATTGCCGCCACCGAGATCCATAAACTAAAAGCTCTCATTTCTTCTATCCTCCTGTTTGTTAAGTGCAGTTCACGCGCGCGGGGCACTCATTCCATCTGGCCGCGCTCAAGCCGCGCCCGGTTTTCAGCGTCGGCGTGACCGCCTATTTACGCTGAAAGTTGTCGGAGATTACCGAAAATACATTGCGTGCCCGAGGCCACCACCCATCAAGAGATAGATAACCAGGATGATCAGCAGGAGGCCTCCCAGGCTCAATCCCCGGCCCCCGTAATAGCCTCCGCGGTATCCATAGAGTCCGCCGCCGCCGAATAGCAGAATCAATACGATGATCAAAAGTAACATGAAACCCTTCCTCCTATTTATTCTGAGCCGCTTAACTTCCGGCGCGGTGGCAGTGAGAACATCAAGTCACAGCCACGGTGCCGCTGGTTCGTCACACTATGCCCAGCAGCCAGAGCACGAGCACGATCACCACGACGCTTCCCACAGAAATGGGTAGATACATACGGACCCTCGTCAGGCCTTGCTTGCCGCAACTTGAAGGTTGGTCTAGCGGAACGCGGTCAAAGGCAAGTGGAAGGGCCGCCGTTGGGCTGGATCAAATTCGGAACTCGATTCCTATGTCGATCCCGACTCAACCACACTACATCGAGTGTGACGCAAAGCCCATCGGAAGACCCTCCATCTAGTTATGTAGAGAACAAGAAGCGCCGTTTGAGAGGACGCACCGACACATCGATCAAGCTCATTTTCACTGAGCGCTTTGGCCCGAGAGCTTTAGATATGATGCGCGGGGTTGCAGCCTGCCGGCCCATCGTCCTGGATCCTTCGCGCTCGCCAATCAACTAGTGCTGCCGAGCAGTTTTAGGGCCGAGCGATATGTTCTCTGCGGAACAAAATTAAGCCCGTCGCGTTACATTTCACCTTCTGATCCGGCCATCACGAGTGTAAAGTCGTTCCACGCAAGGCGCTGGCCGCTCCGACCGCTTCCGCGGCCACCTGCAATCCATGTTGTTACAGCTTGCCTTAACGTGCGAACTTTTGGCGCATAAACCGGGATGACGTTGTGAACAGCGTTGTGAACAATCTACGCATGGTTTGTAGGCGCGCTTTATGTTATATAGATGACTGGAAAATAGTCCGATTCGGGACATTTCGCACTCAGTGCTCGCCTTTGGAAAAAGGACTCCAACGAAAGCAGCGCAGATAAATAGAGGCCGTGAAGATCCAGTAGTCGACTTTTCCACGCTCGTCGAAGCGCTTGGCTGGCGAGCACTGTGGCAGCCGGAGCAGCGGATCTATACCTATCTGCGCGATGGGGAAACAGAAGGGGAGCATCTGACTTTTGCGGCCCTGGACCGGCAGGCCCGCGCTATTGGTGCGCTGCTGCAAAGCTATGGAGCAAGTGGAGAGCGCGCACTCTTGCTCTATCCAACGGGCCTCGAGTTCATCGCCGCTTTTTTTGGTTGTTTATATGCTGGGGTGATCGCAGTTCCTGTGCCCCCGCCCAATCCGGCGCAGCCGCAGCGGACCCTCCCAAGGCTCTGCGCCATCACCAACGACGCTCAACCGTCGGTGGCGCTGACCACCTCGTCGATCCTCTCCAAGATGGAGGGTTTGTTCACTCAAACTCCAGAGCTGCAGACGATGCGCTGGGTGGCTAGCGACAATGTTACCGGTGATCGTGCGCAGCGATGGCACGACCCTTCCGCGACCGGCAACAGTCTGGCTTTGCTCCAATACACATCGGGCTCCACCACGACTCCGCGAGGTGTGATGGTGAGTCACGCGAACCTCATTCATAACTCCGCGCATGTCGGCGATGCCTTCGAGGTCACGCCGGACTCTGTATCCGTGACATGGCTGCCGGCCTTTCATGACATGGGTCTTACCAACGGAATCATCCAACCGCTGATGAGGGGACGTCATTGTATTCTGATGGCTCCGCAATCGTTCCTTCAGCGGCCGGTGCGCTGGCTTCAGGCTATTTCGCATTACCAAGCTACCGTCAGTGGAGGCCCCAACTTCGCGTATGAACTATGCACTCGCAGGATTACTCCGGAGCAACGCGAAACGCTGGACCTCAGCAGTTGGTATGCGGCTTACAATGGTGCGGAGCCGGTCCGCGCAGATACCCTGAAGCGGTTTGCCGCGACCTTCGCCTCTTGTGGTTTTCGCCCGCGTTTTTTCTATCCCTGTTATGGACTCGCCGAAGCGACGCTGATTGTTTCGGGCGGCCTGCTCCACGATGAGCCCATACTCTGCACGACCGAGGTGGCGGCGCTCGAGCGCAATCGCATCGTGGAGGCCGCCGTGGCGCGGCGCAATGTGCGGACACTAGTGGGGTGTGGCCACGCGATGCCCGATACACGGATTGTCATCGTCGATCCGGAATCGCGGACCCGCTGTGCACCGGATAGGGTGGGTGAAATCTGGGTTTCGGGCCCGACCATCGCTCATGGCTATTGGAACCGAACCCAGGAAACCGAGCACACCTTCCGGGCCTTTCTGAAAGACACGGGCGAGGGGCCATTCTTGCGCACCGGCGATTTGGGATTCTTGAGAGACGGTGAGTTGTTCGTCACCGGCCGCTTGAAGGATCTGATCATCATCGACGGCCGCAACGTCTACCCCCAGGATATCGAATTGACGGTGGAGCAGAGCCATCCGGCGATGCGGCCGGGTTGTTGCGCGGCGTTCTCGGTTGATTTCAACGAAGAACGTCTGATCGTCGCCGCCGAGGTTGAGCGTCGCTACCAATCGGGCTCCCAAAACGGCCAAAACGGAGGAGCTCATCAGAACGGCCGTTCAGCGTTGGACGTTGACGCGGTCGTTCGGGCTATTCGCCGGACGGTGGCGGAAGAGCACGACGTGCGAGCGCACGCGGTGGTGCTCCTTCGGGCTGGAAGTATTCCGAGGACTCCCAGTGGCAAGGTTCAGCGCCGTGTCTGCAAAGCCAGCTTTCTGGACGGCACGCTGGACAAGCTGTGAGGAGTGATCGATGGCCGGAAATTCCACCAACGGCGACTTTCGCAATCCTGCCGATCGAAACCAGCGTGACGAACGGCGAAGTTCCGATTCTCCGCCGGCCGAAGTCATCAGCGGATGGATGGTCGCCCGGCTTTCTGAGTTGCTCGGGATCGCGCCTCACGAGATAGACGTCCGGGAACCCTTCGCCAGTTACGGTTTGGGATCAACAGAGCTAGTCAGTCTCTCCGGTGAACTTGCAGAGTGGCTCGGACGGCAACTTTCTCCTGAACTGACATATGAGTATCCGACCATCGAGATCCTCGCTCGGCATTTGGCAGAGCCGCCGGAACCGTCGCGGTCACCTACGTGGTTAGCCACGCGATCATCTAGTAACACGCAGGTCGGCCAGGACCAGGTTGCGCAAAACGAGCCGATCGCAATCGTTGGCATCGGCTGCCGATTTCCGGGCGCCAAGGACCCGTTGGCTTTCTGGCAACTGCTGCGCGACGGAGTGGATGCCATCACGGAAGTTCCCGCCGAGCGCTTCAGCCTCGACACCTTTTACGATCCGGATCCGCAGGCCCCAGGCAAAATGAGCACTCGATGGGGCGGCTTCCTCGAGCAGGTGGACCAATTCGATCCTCATTTCTTTGGCATCTCGCCGCGTGAGGCCGCGCGCATGGATCCTCAGCAACGCCTGTTGCTCGAGGTCGCCTGGGAGGCATTGGAGGATGGCGGCCAGGTGCGGGAACGCCTCGCCGGCACCCAGACCGGCGTGTTTATCGGGATCTCGAATAACGACTACGGCCGGATTCAGTTGAATGATCCGTATCGCATCGATGCTTACGCGGGTACCGGCAATGCCCTGAGCATCGCGGCCAATCGCCTCTCTTACCTGTTCGACTTCCGCGGGCCGAGCATCGCGGTCGACACCGCCTGTTCTTCGTCGCTCGTTGCGGTCCACTTGGCCTGCCGCAGCCTTTGGAACGGAGAGTCCACGCTTGCATTGGCCGGAGGGGTGAATCTGATCCTCGCACCGGCGATTACTATCAATTTCAGCAAGGCCGGGGTGATGGCTCCGGATGGGCGCTGCAAAGCTTTCGATGCGCGAGCTAACGGCTACGTTCGCAGTGAGGGCGCCGGTCTCGTCGTTCTGAAGCCCTTGTCGAAAGCCTTGGCCGAAGCGGATCCGATCTACGCAGTGATTCGCGGGAGCGCGGTGAACCAGGACGGACGGAGCAACGGGCTGATGGCTCCGAATCCGCTGGCCCAGGAAGCCGTCCTGCGCGAAGCCTATCGGCGCGCCGGAGTCTTGCCGGGCCGCGTTCAATACGTCGAGGCTCATGGCACGGGCACATTTCTGGGCGACCCGATCGAGGCGAAGGCGCTCGGCACGGTGCTCGCTCTCGATCGTCCGCGCGGGCGCCCTTGCGCCCTGGGCTCGGTCAAAACCAATATCGGCCACCTCGAGGCGGCGGCAGGCATTGCCGGCTTAATCAAGGTGGCCCTCGCGCTCAAGCATCGGGAGATCCCACCGAGCCTGCACTTTCTCGAACCCAATCCGCATATTCCATTTGAGACGCTCCCTCTGCGGGTGCAGACGAAGCCGGGTCAGTGGTCTTCGGAGTTGGGTCCGGCGTTGGCTGGTGTGACCTCATTGGGTTTCGGCGGAACCAATGCTCACGTGGTTCTGGAAGAGGTGCCTCGGTCCAATCCGGGAATACATAATGGAGACGGCGGTATAAAAAATCCGCAATCCAGAATTCGTAATACCAAGTCCGCGCATTCGCCATCCGTGCACTTGCTACCCGTGTACTTGCTGCCTGTGTATGTGCTACCACTGTCGGCGCGCAGTCCGGACGCCCTTCAAACTCTGGCGCGCGCATATCAGGACTTCCTGGCGGCCTCGCGGGCCGGCGCCTCGCTCGGCGACATCTGTTACACGGCGAGTGTGCGCCGCAGTCATCATGATTATCGCCTCGCGGTGACCGGCAACTCGTCGGAGCAACTCACGGCGGGCCTCGAGGCTTTTTTGCGGGGCGAAACTCGTCCTGGTCTCTCTTCGGGCCGCAGCGTTTCCAGTCACAACAGAAAACTGGTTTTCGTGTTTCCCGGCCAGGGCTCCCAATGGTGGGGCATGGGACGAGAGCTGATCGAGCGGGAAGCGGTCTTTCGCGAGGTCGTGGAACGCTGCGACTGGGCGATGCGACGATACTGCGATTGGTCTTTGCTCGCCGAGCTCGGAGTCAGCGACGCGGCTCGGTCGCGGTTGAACGAAATCGATATCGTCCAGCCGGCGCTCTTCGCGATGCAGATGGCTCTGGCGGCGCTGTGGCGCTCGTGGGGTCTCGAGCCACAGGCCGTGGTGGGCCACAGCATGGGAGAGGTCGCGGCGGCTTGCGTCGCCGGTGCGCTGAGCCTGGAAGATGCGGTCAGGGTCATTTGCAGGCGGAGCCGTCTGATCAGGCCCACCATCGGGCGGGGAGCGATGGCCGCGGTGGAGCTGTCTGCCGAGGGCGCTCGGCGCGCCCTGGCGGGCTACGAAGATCGCGTGTCCATCGCTGCCAGTAACAGTCCCACCTCGACTATCTTGTCCGGAGATCCGGCAGCGCTCAAAGCAATCCTGGATCGATTGCAGCGTCAGGACGTCTTCTGCGGGATGGTCAAAGTCGATTTCGCCTCCCACAGCCCTCAGATGGATCCCTTGCGCGCTGATTTGTTGCGGGCTTTGGAAAGACTGGAGCCTCGGCCCGCGTCGGTGCCCATCTATTCGACGGTGACAGGAAAACTCAGTGACGGGACTGAGTTTAAGGCACTCCATTGGGTAAGGAACCTGCGTGAGCCCGTACTCTTTTCCACCGCGATACAGCGATTACTGGAAGATGGACATGATACTTTCCTGGAGATCAGTCCACACACCATGCTGCTTAGCGCCGTCCAGCAAGGAATTCATCACCACGGCTCGGCAGGTGTCGTACTTCCTTCGCTTCGGCGTGAAGAGGGAGCGCACGCGGTAATGCTGGGATCTCTCGGTGCGTTATATGCCCTTGGGTACTCAGTAGACTTTAGCCGGACCTATCCGTCCGCAGGCCAATGCGTTCGAGTTCCATTTTATCCGTGGCAGCGAGAGCGTTGCTGGCTGGAGCCGCCGGCAAGTGACGCCGACTCTCCAACGGACCAATTTGGAGAGAAAATCCCTCGGGCCGAGATACGGCAGCATCCTCTCCTGGGCCGGCACTTCAAATCGGCACATCCCGCGGAAACTCACTTCTGGGAAGTCGCCCTGGACAAGAGAGCCTTGCCCTATCTGGAGGAGCATCGCATCCAAGGAACTGCGGTGCTGCCCGCGTCGATCTACCTGGAGATGGCCCTGGCCGCAGCGCGCGAGGCCTTCGCGGAACAATCATTCGTGTTGAAGGATATCGAATTTCATCGGGCGCTTTTCCTACCCGAGACCGGAACGCGCACTACCCAGGTGATTCTTGCGCGCAGCGCGGATACAGCGGCATCTCTTCACATTTACAGTCGCCCGACAGGCGTAGAGCAATCAAATGGATCGTGGACGCTGCACGTGAGTGCGAAGGTATGTGCGCAGGAGAACAGCGGCGCTTCTCCAGTTCTCGGGCACGAGATGCTTGCGCAAATCCAGGCTCGATGCTCCAAGCAGGTCTCCGGTCGGGATTACTACTCAAAACTCAGCGAAAGCGGAATTCAGTATGGCTGCTTCTTTCAGAGCATCTCTCAGTTGTGGCGGGACGACGAAGATATGCTGGGTGAGGTACGAATACCCGAGGGATTGGATACGCAGTTCGATACCTATCAATTCCATCCGGCGCTCCTCGACGCTTGCTTGCAGACTCTCGGGGCTGGTGTAGCTACCCAAGCGATAGGAACCGGCAAACAAGGTATCTATATTCCGACCCACATCGACCAACTCCGCGTCTATAGTCGTTCGGGCCCGCATCTGTGGAGTCACGCCCAACTGCAAAAACGGGAGGCTGATTCCATCACGGGAGAGGTTCGGCTGCTGGATGACGCGGGTCAGGTGGCGGTCGAGATGATGGGCGTGCGCTTCGATCAGCTCGGGCATGATGCGCGCGATGCGGCTCAAGAGAATCTGGACGATTGGCTCTATGAGCTTCAATGGCAGTCCAAGGAGCGCCCGGCCCCGGAACCTCCCGAACGGAGTGTCTCACAGTCTTCCGCGCCGGCCAGCTCGGGGCCCTGGCTGATCTTTGCCGACGGCGGCGGCGCGGGAGAAGCGCTCGCATCGCTGCTACGAGCGCGAGGAGAAACGAGCATCCTGGTCTCTCGTGGAGAATCCTACGAGCGCACGGACAGTGAGCATTTTCGCATTCATCCTGAACGGTCGGCGCACCTCCGAGCGTTGTTCGAGGCGGCCCTGCCGACTGCTCAGTCCATCTGCCGCGGGATTATCCACCTTTGGAGCCTTGATGCCGCTCTTCCGGAGAAGACCGACGTCGCCTCGCTGAAGACCGCTCAGACTCTTGGCTGCGGCAGTGTCCTGCAATTGGTCCAGGAACTGGTCGGGGTCCAATCGCGAGAACTCCCTCGTTTGTGGTTAGTCACGCGGGGCGCTCAGGCCGTGGATGAAGATCCCGTGCCACTGGCTATTGCTCAGGCCCCGCTTTGGGGATTGGGACGCGTTATTGCGCAGGAGCATCCGACGCTGTGGGGCGGCCTGATAGATTTGGAGAGACCGATAGATTCGGATCCTCACGTCTCGCCTAGCGATCTCGCCGCTAGTCAGTTGTTAGCCGAGCTCTCCGCTCCCGATGAAGAGGACCAGATTGCATTTCGTCACGGACGGCGACACGTCGCGCGGTTGATGCCCAAGGGGCGCTCAGCGGTGCAGGGACCTCCCCTCAGGTTGCGGCCTGATGGCAGCTATCTGATCACCGGAGGACTGGGAGACCTTGGCCTCCTGGTCGCCCGCTGGATGGCAGAGCACGGGGCGCGGCGGTTGATCCTTTTAGGACGCACGAAGGTGCCTGCACGCTCGAGCTGGAGTTCGATGGAAGTGGGGACTCGCGTGGCTCGTCAAGTTGCCGCCATCCGTGAATTGGAAGCGATGGGAGCGAGCGTGCATCTGGGCTCGGTGGATGTCGCGAATGAAAAAGAGCTGAGCGCTTTTCTGGACGAGTTTCGCGCCGAGGGTTGGCCGCCGATCCGGGGCGTAGTGCACGCCGCGGGAGTTCTGCACGACGGACTCCTTACGCAGCTTGATGCCGCCGCGCTCGATTCGGTTTTGCGGCCCAAGGTGATCGGTGGATGGTTGCTGCATCGCCTGCTCGAAGACGCTCCGCTGGACTTCTTCATACTTTTCTCTTCGGCGGGTGCTCTCCTCGGCCAGCCCGGTCAGGGGAACTATGCCGCTGCCAATGCATTTCTGGATTCTCTGGCGCATCATCGAAGAGCCCAAGGCCAGCGGGCTCTGACTATCAACTGGGGAGCGTGGGCCGACTTGGGCTTCGCGGATACGGCCGGGGGCAAACGTCTGGCGGCCCGCCTCGCGCTCCTGGGAATCAAAAACATCCCGCCCCGGCAAGCGCTGGAAGTGATGGAGCGGTTGCTCCGGCAAGACGCGACCCAGGTTGTCGCAGTGCCCGTCGATTGGCGGCAGTACCGCGAGTTTTTTCCAGCCGGCGCTGAATCGCCATTGCTTTCCCAACTTGCACGTGAGGAAGCTGGCATCCCGTTGCGAACGGACCAACAGAGAGAAAAGAAGTTTCTGACTCGCGAGGCTCTCCTCGCCGCGCAACCTCAGGAGCGCCACAGGCTATTGCAATCGTACCTGAGCGAGCAAGTGGCTCGGGTGCTGGGGCTCTCCGCATCCAGGCTGGACGTACATCAACCGCTCAGCAATCTAGGACTGGACTCCTTGATGGCGGTCGAATTGAAGAACCGGATCGCGCTCGACCTTGGCGTAAATGTTCCGATGGTGAAATTTCTCCAGGGCCCCAGCGTCGAAGAGGCCGCGGCATATCTATTTGAACAACTGACGCAAGAGGTTTCCGACGCGCCGGTGGCTTTAGCCTCGGCAGTCGCGCAACGTAATGGAAAGCAGGCAAACGGCCGCGTCGAGGAACATCTGCTGGCGAACCTCGATCAGCTTTCGGACGAAGAGGTGAACTCGTTGCTCACCGAAACGCTCGCTGAAGAGGAAAGCAGTGAATGAGCAACCCTTCCCATCGAATTGCCGGTCTCTCGCCGGCAGAAAAGCGTGTCTTGCTCGCCCAACTGCTGCGAAAAAAAGCAGGACGTGGCAAAGCGGTTTATCCGCTATCCTATAATCAGCAAGGTATATGGTTCCTATACCAACTTGCGCCGGAAAGCACGATTTATAATGTTACTTTCTCCGCGCGCATCTGCTCCGATCTGAGTATTCCGGCATTGCGGGGCGCGTTTCAGGCGCTGGTTGATCGCCATCCGTCGCTCCGGACCACCTTCTTCGTGGACGCCGGCAACCCCGTTCAACAAGTCCACGAACAGCGCAATATTCATTTCGAAGAGACCGATGCGGCGGCCTGGAGCGCCGATGAGCTGAACGCTCGTCTGGTCGAGGATGCTTATCGCCCCTTCGATCTCGAACAAGGGCCCCTCTTGCGGGTGAGTCTATTCAAGCGGTCAGAACGGGAGCATGTCCTGCTGCTGGCGGTGCATCATATCGTCATCGATTTCTGGTCCCTGGCGCTGATCCTGAATGAACTCAACGTGCTGTATCCCGCGCACAAAGCCGGTGTTACGGCGGTCCTGCCTCCGCTCGACTTGCAATACACTGACTATCTTCGCTGGCAAAACGAAATGCTGTCGGGCCCGCAAGGCGAGAAGCTGTGGAGCTACTGGCGCAAGCAATTGGCTGGACCTTTGCCCGTGCTGAATCTCCCCACCGATCGGCGGCGCCCCCCGATTCAGACCTATCGCGGCGCTTCGCACGATTTCATTTTGAACGAGGAAATAAGCTCGCTCCTCAAGACGCTCGCCAACGCCAACGGGGTGACCCTGTATATGGTCCTGCTGGCGGCGTTTCAGGTGGCGCTTTACTGCCTCACTGGTCAAGAAGACCTTCTGGTGGCTTCTCCAGTGGTTGGCCGCAATCGCGCCGAGTTTGAAGGTATCGTCGGGTTGTTCACGAATCCTGTGATGCTGCGGGCGGATCTCTCCGGCAATCCAACATTTCAAGCGTTTCTTGCTCAGGTGCGCCAAACCGTCCTCGATGCGCTCGAGCATCAAGACTATCCGACCCTTCTTCTGGTCCAACGGCTCCGGCCGCCCAGGGACCTCAGCCGTCCGCCGCTTTCTCAAGTGATGTTCGTGCTGGACAAACCGCATCGGCTGATGGAACAAGGGGCGCCCGCTTTCGGGCTTGGCGAAACCGGGCTGCGTATGAATCCGGGCGGGCTGGTCCTGGAATCCTTCGCCCTGGAGCGCCGGGCAGCCACGCTCGATCTGGTGATGTTGGTAATCGAGACGGCAAGCGCACTCTCCATTTCCATACGTTATAACAGCGATTTGTTCGATCTCGCCGCCATCGCCCGAATAGCAGGATACTTTGAGACACTTCTGCGCCGTGTCGTTATGCAACCCGATACCAGGTTGGATGCACTAAACGAAACACTCGCCCGGTTGGACAGTCAGCAGCAGGACCCAACCCGACGACACTACCGACTAATCAAAGCGAAACCGCGTCCGCGCAATCGAGAAATCGTCGGCAGCGAGTTGGAGATTTTAAGTACCGCCCAGCGCCAGCAACTGCTGGTCGAGTTCAACGATACCAAGACCGATTATCCTCAAGACAAGCTCATCCACCAACTGTTCGAACAACAAGTCGAGCGCACGCCTGACAACATTGCCGTCGTGTTCAACGATCAGCAACTGACCTATGCTCAGCTCAACGCTCGCGCCAATCAACTGGCGCATCATCTGCAGTCGCTGGGCGTGGGACCTGACGTGCCGGTGGCCATTTGCGTGGAGCGCTGCCCCGAGATGGTTGTCGGCCTCCTTGGCATTCTTAAAGCCGGAGGCGCGTACGTACCGCTGGACCCCGCGTATCCGAAAGAGCGCCTGGCCTTCATGTTGGAGGACACGCGCGCGCCAGTATTGCTCACGCAAGCGCGGATCGCGGCGAGCATGCCCGCGCATCGAGCGCACGTGCTGTGCCTGGATTCCGGATGGGGCGCCGTCGGCCGCGAGAGCGAAGGGAATCCGGTAAGCAGGTCTACGGCCGGAAACCTTGCGTATGTGATTTATACCTCAGGCTCTACCGGACAGCCGAAGGGAGTGATGATCGAGCACAGGAGCCTGGTCAACTACCTGTGCTGGGTCGGCGAGGGCTCACTGGGCGACGCGCTGGCGCATGTGCCACTGACTACCAACCTGACGTTTGACATGTGCCTGAAGCAGTTGTTCCCCTCGCTCTTGCGCGGGGGGCAACTGTGGATGCTGCCGGACGACGTTACGGCCGAGCCCGCGGCGCTGCTCTCGGCACTTGGTACACGGACCGAGGTCGCGCTCAACTGCGTGCCGTCTTTGTGGAAGGCCATGCTACACGCAATTGATCGAGGTCAGGCTGCAAGTCCGAACGAAGGCCTCGCGTATCTATTGTTCGGCGGCGAACAACTGAATCAGGATCTGATCGACAAGTCTCTTGCCGCGTTGCCCAATCTCCAGATCTGGAATATCTACGGTCCGACTGAGGCCACCGCCAACGCATGTGCCGCCAAAATAGGCTCTGGCGACGAAGTTACGATTGGCCATCCCATAGCTAATACGCAGATATATATTCTGGATCCCTCTTTGGCGCCAGTGTCTATAGGTGTCCAGGGCGAGTTGTATATAGGCGGTGAAGGGGTGGCTCGCGGCTATCTCAACCGACCGGATTTGACCGCGGAGAAATTCATTCCGCATGCCTTTAGTACCGAACCGGGAGCACGACTGTACAAAACCGGGGATCTGGCCCGCTATCTGCCCGATGGAAGGATAGATTTCCTCGGCCGCACTGACTACCAGGTGAAGATCAGAGGGTTCCGCATCGAACTGGGCGAGCTCGAGGCGGCGCTCCGCGAACATTCGGCCGTACGAGAGGCCGTCGTCTTGACTCAGGAAGACGCGCCCGGAGAAAAGCGGCTGGTCGCCTATGTCGTCGCTGAGCGAGAGTCCTGCCCTGCCGTCAGTGACTTGCGCAGGTTTCTGCGCGGGAGGCTGCCCGAATTTATGGTGCCCTCGGCCTTGGTGCTGCTCGACGCGTTGCCGCTGATGCCCAACGGCAAGGTGGACCGCCGTGCACTGCCGGCGCTCGAACGAGCTAGGCCCGAATTGGAGAACGCCATCGTCATACCTCGCACCCCTACAGAGGAGGTGTTGGCCGAGATCTGGGTCCAGGTCCTCGGCATAGAACGGGTAGGTGTACACGATAATTTCTTCGACCTCGGCGGCCATTCTCTTTTGGCCACTCAGGTCGTTTCCCGAATCCGTGACACCTTCGAGATGGAAATGCCGTTGCGCCGATTGTTTGAGCTACCCACCGTGGCTGGCCTGGCCGAAAGCATCGAGGTAGCCAGGCGGGCGGGGCAGAACCTGCAGGCACCGCCGATCGTTCGCGTTGCGCGCGACGAGGACCTGCCGCTCTCGTTTGCTCAGCAACGGTTGTGGTTCATCGATCAGTTGGCGGCGGGCAACTCAGCCTACAATATCCCCGCCGCCGTTCGCTTTAAGGGACCGCTCAACGTCGTGGCGCTGGGGCAGAGTCTCAACGAAATCGTGAAGCGCCATGAAACTCTGCGAACGATCTTTGCGATGGTCGATGGAGGCCCCGTCCAGGTTATCGCTCCGACTTTGACTATGACGCTACCGGTAGTCGACCTGCAGGACATGTCCGAGAACGAGCGGGAGGTCGAGGTTCGGCGGCTCGCCGCCGAGGATGCGCGGCGGCCGTTCGATTTGGCCCGAGGCCCGCTATTGCGAATCACTCTGCTACGGCTGGGCGAAGAGGAGCACGTGGGGTTCCTCACGATGCATCACATCGTGTCCGACGGCTGGTCGACTGGAATACTGATCCGCGAGATGGCTGTGCTCTATGAGGCTTTCTCCGCGGGAAGATTCTCACCCCTGCCCGAACTGCCTATTCAATATGCGGACTTCGCCGACTGGCAGCGCCATTGGTTGCAGGGTGAAGCTCTGGAAACCCAGCTTTCCTATTGGAAGGAACAATTGCTTGACGCTCCATCTCTGCTGGAGTTGCCCACGGATCGCTCCAGGCCGACCGTGCAAAGTTTCGAGGGTGCGCATCGCTCGTTGCTATTGCCCAGGACCGTAGTAGATGCGCTAAAGGCGCTGAGCCGCCATGAAGGAGTTACCCTGTTCATGACGCTGCTCGCGGCGTTCAAAATCTTGTTGCACCGCTACACGAGTCAAAACGACTTGATCGTTGGCACGCCGATCGCCAACCGCAATCATACGGAGATAGAGCCGCTGATTGGCTTCTTCGTCAATACTCTGGTCCTACGTACTGACCTTTCAGGTAATCCCAGTTTTCGGCAGCTTCTGCGCCGGGTGCGGGAAGTGTGTTTGGCAGGGTATAGCCATCAGGATCTGCCCTTTGAGAAGCTGGTCGACGAATTGCACCTGGAGCGGGACTTAAGCCGCAACCCGCTCTTTCAGGTGATGTTCGTGCTGAACAATGCTTTGCCAGAGACGGTGGAACTGACGGGCTTGACCGTGAGTGCTGTAAAGGGCGACAGCGAGACAGCTCACGTCGATTTGACTCTGCAAATAAGTGAGACCGATGAAGGCCTGATGGAAGCGGCATTCGTATACAACACTGATTTGTTTGATGCTGCTACGATCACGCGGATGCTGAAGCACTTTCAGATCCTGCTGGAAGCCGCGGTGGCGGATCCCGATCAGCATCTTTCGGACTTGCCGCTCATGGGCGACGCCGAGCAGCACCAACTGCTGGTGGAGTGGAACGATACTAAGACCGGGCATCCGCAGAATCTCTGTGTCCATCAACTGTTTGAGGCGCAAGTCGCGCGAACCCCTGGCGCGATAGCGGTAGTGCTTGAAGATAAGCAACTGACGTATGGAGAGCTGAACAGCCGCGCTAATCAGCTGGCCCATCATTTACGGACTCTCGGAGTGGGACCGGACGTACCCGTTGGAATCTGCCTGGAGCAGTCCTTGGAGATGATCGTCGGGTTGTTAGGCATTCTAAAGGCGGGCGGAGTTTACGTGCCGCTGGACCCGGCCTATCCGAAAGAGCGCCTGGCCTTCATGTTCGAAGATACCCGAATGCCGGTGCTGTTGACTCAGGAGCGGTTGGTAGCAGCGCTGCCGAGACATCGAGCCAAAGTGGTCTGTCTGGATTCAGGCTGGCAGACTGTGACCAAGGAAGAGTCGGCGAATCCAGTTACTGAGACCGTGCATGACAACTTGGCTTATGTAATCTATACCTCGGGATCCACGGGCCAGCCAAAGGGAGTTCTGGTTACGCACGGCTCGATAGTAAGTCACTGCCTGGATATACAAAGCTACTACGGGCTCGACTCAACCGATCGGATACTTCAGTGTTCTTCACTGAGCGTTGATTTATCATTGGAGCAGATCCTTCCGACACTTATTGCCGGGGCCAGACTGATATTGGCGCGCGCGGAATTGTGGGATGCGGCAGAGTTGCAGAGAAAAATCGCGGAGTTCGGACTAACCGTACTCAATATTCCGACACCCTACTGGCAGGAACTCGCCGCAGAGTGGACAGAGGTCCCGGACTCGGTGTCGAACCAGCCCAGACTGGTCGTCGTCGGCGGAGATGTAATGTCGCCCGAAGCGCTTGACCGCTGGCAGAAAGCCGCTGTGCGCGCGGTCCGTCTGATCAATGCTTACGGCCCAACGGAGGCCACAATAACGGCAACGGCCTTCGAAATTGCGCCCCGGCTTGCTGGGCAGACCACTTTCCAGAAGGTTCCCATAGGCCGTCCCCTCGCTAATCGGGAGGTTTACATTCTGGATAGGTACGGCAAGCCGGTTCCGGTTGGAGTTCCTGGCGAGCTGTACATCGGCGGCGCCGGCCTGGCGCGAGGCTATCTCAATCGTCCCGATTTGACCGCCGAGAAGTTCGTCCCAAACCCTTTCAGCGGTGAGCCGGGGGCACGACTGTATAAGAGCGGCGACGTCGCCCGCTATCGGTTGAATGGAAACATCGACTACCTCGGTCGTGTTGACCACCAAGTGAAGATCCGTGGCTTCCGCATCGAACTGGAAGAGATCGAAGCGGCGCTCGGCCAACACCCGGCCGTGCGGGAGGCTGTGGTGCTGGCTCGCGAGGAGGCGTCCGGCGATAGGCGGCTGGTAGCCTATGTCGTCGCTCAGCGAGAGTCCGGCCCGACCACCTACGACCTGCGCGGGTTTCTGAAGGAGAAGCTGCCCGAATACATGACGCCCGCAGTCTTCGTGCCGCTCGATGCGATGCCGTTGACACCCAACGGGAAGGTTGACCGCCGTGGGCTACCCTCACCCGCGGGCATACGACCGGAGCTGGAAAAGGCGTTCGTGGCGCCACGAGATGACCTGGAGGTTCAACTCGCTCATCTGTGGGAGGAGGTTCTGAACGTTCGGCCTATTGGCCTGAGAGACAATTTCTTTGAACTGGGAGGGCATTCTCTGGCAGCCGTACGCCTGTTCGCACTTATAGAGAACAGGCTGGGCAAACGGCTTCCTCTGGCGGCGGTTTTTCAAGGAGCAACCGTAGAACATCTCGCGATTATTTTCCGCCAGCAAGCCAAGTCTGCGACGCACACATCTCTAGTGGCTATTCAACCTGGCGGCAGCAAACGGCCGCTGTTCCTGATCCATCCGGCTGGTGGGCACGTTTTTCCTTACGTTCATCTGGCGCGATGTTTGGGCCTCGATCAACCCTGCTATGGGCTACAAGCAAGAGGACTGGAAAAAGAACAAGATCCCCACACGCGGATCGAAGAGATGGCTACTTATTACATCGATGCATTGCAGACTGTGCAGCCGGCAGGTCCCTACCTCCTGGGCGGATGGTCGATGGGAGGCGTCGTAGCCTTCGAGATGGCGCACCAGCTTCACGTGCAAGGACAGCGGGTGGCCTTCCTGGCGTTACTGGATGCGCGGATTCCAGATCCAGATGAGAACTTCGAGGACGAAAATTTTGAGGCTACGCTGTTAGCTGATTTTGTCCGCTATTTCGGTCTTCCGTTGGACCCTCGAAAATCCTTTGCGCGAATTCCGAAGGACGAATTGTTAGCTCGCGTGCTCGAGCAGGCCAAGGCGGCTGGCCTGGTACCGCAGGATGTCGAAGCTTCTCAGGCGCGTCCTTTCATCGAACTCTGCAAGGCCGACTTTCGGGCGACGCGGAACTACCTGATGCATCGCTACCCAGGTCCAGTCACGCTTTTCAAGGCTGCTCAGGAGCTTGCGGAACCGTCCACTGACCCGACGTTGGGCTGGAGCAGGTGGGCTGCAGGAGGCGTGGAGGTCCATGTCGTTCCGGGCAATCATGCGAGTATGGTTTACACGCCTCACGTTGAAGTTTTGGCCGAGGTTATCAGGACTTGCCTGAACTATGCGCAATCTGTGGCGCAATGGCCCGCTGACGGCAATGAATCCAGTGACTGGGTAATGAAGGTGGGTTAATGAACACCGACGACACGCAAGACAATACTGTCTACAAAGTCGTTCTGAATCATGAAGAGCAATACTCGATCTGGCCGGCAGACAAGGAAAATCCTCTTGGCTGGACCGATGCACGCAAAAGCGGGACCAAGACAGAATGTCTGGCGCATATCAAAGAGGTGTGGACCGACATGAGGCCGCTCAGTCTGAGGAAGAAGATGGAGGAGCGGGAACGGTAGATCCATTTCATCGAAGAACGGATTGGACGTTGCACCTATACGGACAGGTTTCACATGCCCCAGCCCATAGCCAACTCCGTTTTTGATTCCTGGATTGCATGTCGCGAGCCTCGGCCACAGGCTCGCCTGCGGCTGTTCTGTTTCCCGTATGCTGGAAGCGGTGCGTCGGTTTTTCGCACCTGGCCGCGTGGCCTGCCCACGGACGTCGAGGTCTGTCCAGTTCAACTCCCCGGAAGGGGAACTCGGCTGATGGAGCGTCCCTTTTCTCGGCTCGCGCCACTGGTCCAGGCTCTGGCTCAAGCCCTGTTCCCGCTTCTGGACAAACCCTTTGCCTTCTTCGGACATAGCCTGGGAGCGTTGGTCGGTTTTGAAGTCGCCCGTGAACTGCGCCGACAGTACGATGTGTATCCAGTTCGACTTTTTGTCTCTTCTGGTCACGCGCCCCAAATTCCTCGTCGAGGTCTGCCTATCCACGCACTGCCAGAAAGAGAATTCTTAGAGGAACTGCATAGTCTGAACGGTACTCCCATCGAGTTGTTAGCGCACCGGGAACTGATGGAGATCATGCTTCCTATTTTGCGTGCGGATTTCGCGCTATACGAGGATTACGTGTACGTGCCTGATTTCCCCTTGAACTGTCCGATCATGGCTTTTGGCGGGTCGGAGGATCACAAAGTCAGTCATCGCGACCTTGAAGCATGGCGCGATCAAACGAGCGTTGCATTTTCGTTGAGGATGTTTCCGGGCGACCACTTTTTTTTGAACGCGACTGCGTCTCCTCTTCTTCAGGTGCTGTCGCGGGAATTGCAATGACGCCGGATAGAACGGTCAAGTGAGAATGCCGCTCGCCCCCTGTGTTTCTGCTGCGTGGAGCGTTCCATCGCAGGCACCGGAATTGAGTAATGACCAAGTGCATGTCTGGCGCGCCGCGCTGGACCAGACCCCATCGCAGATAAACAGTGTCTTCCGTACGCTGTCAGCGGATGAACGCGCGAGAGCTGAGAGGTTTTGTTTTCCCAGAGACCGTGAGCACTTTATCGCCGCTCGGGGAGCACTCAGGGCTATACTCGGTGTGTATTTGAACCGGGCGCCAGAATGCGTGTCCTTCTGCTACAACTCTCATGGAAAGCCTGCCCTGATGTTGGAATCCGGCGAGGAACCGATCCGCTTCAACATATCCCACTCGCACGGAGCGGCCGTCTTTGCAATCGCTCGAGGTCGGGAGGTCGGCGTCGACCTAGAATGTATACGCTCCACTCTGGAAGTAGAGCAGATCGCCGAACGATTTTTCTCGCGCCATGAGATCGCGGCACTTCGTGCTCTCCCAGTGGCTCTTCGCGAATACGCATTCTTTCTCTGCTGGACTCGCAAGGAAGCCTATATCAAGGCGAGAGGGGAAGGGCTTTCACTACCGCTTGACCAGTTCGACGTGTCGCTTGTTCCCGGGGAACCTGCGGCGCTGCTTGGCACCCGGCCAGATCCGGACGAAGCTCTCCGTTGGTCTCTAAAAGAGTTAACCCTTGTGTCGCCAGGGTATGCAGGCGCTCTTGCGGTGGAGGGAGACGGCTGGTCTCTCGTATCGTGGGAATGGCCAGGATCACTTTCGAGAACTGCATAGAATCTCAAAATAGTACACTTCGCGGCTTTCTGAATTCCAGTCAATCTTTTGTGCCGCTTGGAGCTTAGCCTTGGCGATGCACCGGCGTTCGCTTTTGCCGGTCCCTTGGCATACAAGTGATCAAGGTCGCCCGAACAGCTCCTTACATCTCCACACTTTCCAACGAAGTGGACAACCGCTAGCTGACGGTCCGCTTCGGGCTACCTGCGCCTGACCGAGCTCGCAAAACTGCGGGAAGCGCATACGGGAGCTGCTGCAGTGTAATGCTCATCGCCAAGGAGTCATTTATTCTTACTTTAATAATTTCATCGCTTCGAGGTTGGACTTTGATTGCTGCGATCGCGTTGTCAGCGGTGCTCGCGGCGCTCTGCCCTGGGGTTGGCCTCACGGATGTTGTGCAGGCGCCGGGCACCGAATCGAGCGCCGGCGGTGCAACGGATGCCTGGCTGGTGACACGGGGCCTGATTGGCCATGGCATGGTCGGGGAGCAATCCGCGCCTGACGTTTTGATGCCGGCGGCCGGCGTCGAGGTCAACGAAACTCGACAGACGGAGGATCGCACCGGCGACGTGGTGATGCAGGTCAAGTTGTGGGACGAAAAGGTCGGCGAAGATATGGTCCATATCGAGGTGGCCATCCTGACCAGTAATCAGTTCGAAGTCAGTTTCTGGCTGTTCCCCAACCATCGGCAGGGCTGCACCATGTACCAATGGACGCTATACGATCATGGTCGGGCGCTACAGAGCGCCTTCTGGCGCAACGACGCGCCGGTGCTGCGGCTGGCCGGGGCCGCCGATCTGCCACACGACCTATATCCCGACGCGGTTCCGTGGATGGCGTTTCTGCGGGTCCTCGACGCGCCTCGCCAGGGCGGTGAAGGTGCACTGCATCAGCAGATTACGCCCTACAGTTACGTGGGCCAGAATGTCGTGGTCAAGGGCGTCGAGCAGATACGCGTGCCGGCCGGCAGCTTCTCGGCACTCAAGGTGAGCGCTCAAGTCGACATCGCCACGGTGATGCCGAACTGGCCGCGCTTCGTGATGCACGTCGTGCAGCCGGTTGTCCCCAGGAACATACTCTACTTCCAGGCCGTCCCGCCTTATCGGCTGCTCAAGCAACAGGGCGCTACCTTCGTCGGCGGTCCTGAGGTCACCACAGAACTCATTCGCTTCTACATCGCCGGCGCACCGCCGCTCGCCGTGCCCGCACCGGCCGTGACCGCGCTTCGAACGCGGGATGCGCGGGCTGCCGCTGCGCTGGGGGATTCATCGATCTCTGTGAAGCAATAAGCTCTGTGAAGCAATAAGCAGTCACGAGGATCGCGCCTGGTAGCGATCGACGCCTGCGGTAAGCCTCAAACGGCTGACCTGACGTGAGCCTCCTCCGCGCCTCGCGTCTCGTCACTTACTATTTGGCCGTCTCGCAAACGGATCATGCGGTGAGCCCGCTCCATCGCCTGAGGATCGTGGGTGGAAAAAATGAAAGTCGTACCGGTGGTACGATTGAGATGTTGCATCACGTCGAGGAGCGAAATAGCAGTCGCAGAGTCCAGATTCGCCGTCGGCTCGTCTGCCAGAATGAGCGCAGGTTCGGTGACCATCGCCCGAGCCACAGCGACCCGCTGCTGCTGCCCGCCGGACAACTCCGCCGGGCGACGATCCTCCATTCCGTCGAGCCCAATCTCCGAGAACAACTTGTGTACTTTTTCCCTGCGCTTGTGCGCCGGCATTCCCTGCAGCAGCAAGGTAAACTCGGCATTTTCCAAGGCGGTAAGGACCGGCATCAGGTTGTAGGTTTGGAAGACGAAGCCGATACGCCGCAGACGCAAACTAGCCAGCTCACCCGATGACAAAAGTTGAAGGTCCTGTCCGGCGACTCGCACCTCACCTGTGTCTGCGCGATCGAGCCCGCCGATGATGTTAAGCAGGGTGGTTTTACCGGAACCCGAAGGACCGGCAGTAGCCACGAATTCTCCAGGAGCAATACTCAGAGAGATACCACGCAGTGCCGGGACCTCGATTGGCCCGGTCCGGTAAGTTTTCTTCAGGTCCTTCAGCTCCACGGCCCACTCGACCACATCGCCCTCCAAACCAACCTTCGGCTGCGAGCTTTTAGTCCGCAGCTTTCTCTTGCAGCTCGCTCTTCGCTTCTCGCCCGAGACCTATTATACATCGATTTTTGTGTCCGCGGCAGCACCCGGGCTGTCCGCGGTTGCACCGTAGTCGGCGACGAGAGCTGAGCGGAGTGCCAAGTCACGGCGAACGGCCCTCGAAGGGGCCGTCCACCAAGCCTGGATAGTTTAGCGGAGCGAGAGCGGCGCTGACGAAATTGTGCCGGTTATAAGCAGAGCGGTTGACGTCGCTCTAAAAAATAAATCCCCAATAACTTCTCGCCGTGGCTTGGCAGTTGCTATTGTTTGCGTCGCAGTTCAAACAATTGCTACCTTGGGCATCGCACACCTGGTGCCTTCCTGATCCATCACCGGCGCGTTGGCAGTTATTGGCATCGTCGCAGGCGAGGCAGTTATTACCGTTTGTGTCACATACGGAGTGTGTCGCTGCATACTGCCCAGACGGCCCAGACCAAAAGCATCCCTGCAGACCTAGCATCGCGAAGCCGAGAAACGAGGCGAGAACAAGTGACTTGAACATAATGGTGTACTTCCTCTGTTCTCATCATGCGCGTCTCGATCATGCGGACGCAAAGTAAGGATCGTTCAATTCGAACCGTGGTGTGCTCCGCAGCACCAGATCGCGCGAAGCCTGTCCCCCCCGCGTGCTTAGCTTACTTTCTAAAGCAACTTCCTAAAGTATCTGCCTAAAGCACCCGCCTAAAGCACCTTCAATGCGTCCGGCAACTCCGTTCGCGCCGCCTTCAGCGCCGGATAAAACGAGAGAATCGTCGCCATCATGAACACAATGACTACCGACCAGGCGATTCGATCCAGGCTCAGGCTGGAGTACAGAATCGGATCGAAAATGAGAGCGGGGTTAAGGCCCGGCTTGAATACCCAGCGCAGATCCAGGCCGGAGGTGGCAAAATAGTGCTGGACGCTTAAACCCAGCAGCAGTCCCAGCGCCAGGCTGATCGTTGTGAGCGCCAGAGATTCGCCGACGATCATTACCGCCAACTGCAGAGGCCGAAGGCCAAGAGCCTTACAGACGCCAAACTCATAGCGGCGCTCGAGGACTCTCATCAGAATCGTATTGAGTATTCCCAATCCTACCATCACCAGGACCACACCGTTCATGATGTAGTTAAAGGCGTGGTCCAGACGAAGTATCTGAGCGAGCATCGGCATTGACTCACGCCAGGTCAGAACCTCAACCGGGGTTCCGATCAACTGCTTGCGTAAGGCCGTCGCGACCATCAGGGAATCGCGCTCCTGGTCAAGAACGAGGGTCACCTGAGTCACCTGATGCTCCGGCAGTTCGAGCAGAGTCTGAGCCACGGGCAACGGCAAATGGATGATGTTGGAATCGACCGCCTGAAGACCCGTGCTGAATATACCGCTCACGCGCAAAAGCGTGCTTTGCATTTCCCCACCGGCGCCGTTCTTAGCCTCAGTCCCAGGCTGTCGCACCGGCTGAGTCATCAGCACTATTTTAGAGCCAACCTTAACCTCGAGCTTGCGGGCTATCTCGGAACCGATGACAACACCGGAAGGTTTGTCGTCATTCAGGTATGTACCCTCGACTATCCGTTGGGGTATCAGCGACACGGTGCGCTCCTGCCGTGGTATGACTCCGATAATTCTTACTCCAGCAGTGTTTGCCGCGGAACTAAGTAGCCCGGTGGCCACCAGCCGAGGACTAACGCCTCGCACCAGAGGTCTCATGGCTGCGCTATGCAATAGATTGTCGGTCATCAACACTGCCGAGGCAGGGAGCAACAGCTCCTGGGAGCCGGTGTCCTGGAATCCCTTCGACTGAATGACTACATGCCCCGTACCCAGTCGCACTCCGTCGGCAACCATCTGCTCGTGACCGCCATCGAGCAATCCCAAAGAGACTAGTAGCAGAGCAAGACCGAGACCGAGAGCCAGGGCAGTCAACAAAGTACCGCGGGGATTGCGCCAGAGATTGCGCCAGCTGATTTTCATCAGAAGGAGAATGCTTGTCACTAGCTTAGACCTTGCGGATCGCTTCGGTCGGCCGAAAGTGCGCAGCGCGCCACGCGGGATAGAAGGCAGACACAAGAGCCGTGACGGCTAGCCCCGCGGCTGCTTCATAGTATGCAGGAAAGTCCTGCCGGCCGTACCAGAGATGGCCGACCACCACTCCCGCGAGAGAGACCACCTCGCCCGTCGCACCGCCCAAGTCCAGGCCATGAACCTGCAAATACCAGAGTAGCGGAGCACCGATAGCCGCTCCCAGGACCAGACTGGCCCCGGCCAAAGCCGCCGCTTCCGCCAGGATGAGACCAATCACCTGGAAAGGCCGCATCCCGAGGGCCATGAGCATGCCCAACTCGCGGGTGCGCTCAAAGACCGCCATCAGCATAGTGTTCATAATGCCGATGACCGCTAACAGGAAGAAGATAAAAAAGAGGACAAAAGTTATGCTGCGATTGAACTGCACATAGTCGGAGAGCTCGGGCACCAGCTCCTCCCAGTCCATCACCTGAACGGGAGGGGTCTTGGCAAGCCGGGCCTGAAGCGCCGCAGCCTCCGCCGAAGCGTCGGCTATCTGATCAAGCCTGATTCCGACTTCATGGATCCTCCCCGGCGCCAGGTTCAATAGCTTCTGCAGAGAAGAGAGCGACATCAGCACCACGCTTCGGTCGAGCGCGTCGAGTCCCGTGTGGAAAACTCCGACAATACTGTACAGGTCATTCCCCATCGAACCGTCGGCCGCCTGCGTCAACAGAACAATCTGTGACCCTAGTTGAACGCCGATGGTGCTGGCGAGCTTGTCTCCCACCACCACGCCCATAGGCACGCGGTCACTTAGATAGTTTCCTTTTACAATCTGAGTATTCAGGACAGTGACCTTTGGCTCTTGATGGGGAACGACTCCCAGCAGCTCCACTCCGGCAGAACGATGGCCCGAATTTACCAGGCCGTAGCCGTATACCCGAGGAGCTGAGGCATAAACTCGGGAATCGGCACCGATGGCAGTAAGCAGCGCGCCTACGTCGGTCCCTTTCTGTCCGCCTATCGTTTTCTGAATGGAACGATTGGGGTAGTAACCGGGGGCATGCACCTGGATCTGAGAGAGAACCAGGCGTGTGCCGTTTTCAATCATTTGCCATCTCAGCCCCGCCATCAGGCAGGCAACGAACATTAACATCGCGTAACCCAGCGCGATGGCGGCCATGGTGATGAAGGTACGCCGCGGATTGCGCCAGAGATTGCGCCAAGCAAGCTGAAGAAGCTGTGTACTCATTGCGTCAGGTTGGGCAGGGAGAACGTCTCCGCACCGATCGGTACGTCGAAGCTGATATCTTCATACACAACCGTGGTCTGCTCACCTGGCTTGTCTGCCACTCGCATAACCAAGTGCGTAGGGATGAGCCTTGCGCCCATCTTTTTGTAATCGGCAAAGGTCAGCTCCCGGACCAGCTTGCCGTCCTCGTCATAGTAACCCTGCCATGCCGGCATCTGGTTCACCTGGCGGATCTGCAAAACAATTTTGCCCCATACCACCACGGCTTCCGGCTTGGGCGTCAGAGTATATTCATAAACCGCAACCCCACGTCGCTTTCCCTCAAAGGATGTTGCGATAGAGTAGTCGCGAGTGAGAAAACTCTCTTTCACCAGGTCGTCGATGGTGAAGGCACTTCCCATCCATGGGGTCATCGTCATTGAAGTGGGAAGCTTAACCGTGCGTCTCGTTTTCGGCAGGTAGTACCAGATGTCGCGGCCGACTTTGAGGATCGCCGTGCCAGCTTGATCTTGAGGACCGTCGATGCGGACGAGGACTTTCTCTCCGAGCGACCAGATCTTCATCGTGAGGTTACGTTGACCGTCTTCGTTGGAGACCTGCATCTTGACCGTGGCGATACTGGAGTTGCTGCTGAACAGGCGAGCTGCCTGGCCGACAATCTCTTGCGCCCGTGGATCGTCCACGCCATGAGACGGTCCAGCCGCGGCGTGCGAGACATGAGCCGGACTGAGCAATGCGAGCGCAAGACATATGGCTATACTTGTTTGTTGCCATCGCATAGTTAGACCCACTCTAATATCCGCTCTAATTTCCGGAGCGATCGAAGCAGCGCGAGAGCAAGCGAGTCGCTTCGGCCTCATCAGCGTCCAACCTCCGGGGCCTGGACGGCCGCAAGCTTTGGTATGATCTCGCGCTTAACTTCGACGACCTCTTCTACTAACGGCTTGCCCATCAGTAGTCCCATCGGTACCCGCACCAGGAGGTTGAAGGCGGTTACGGCCAGGGAAAGTGTGAACAGATCGTCCTTGGCGGCGAACCGCGCGAAAGCGAGGGTGAAGATGAGCTGAGTCGTTCCAATTCCCCCTGGGGAAAATGGCGAATTTCCCATGGCCAGAAGGAATGGCGTCAGTGCTAGTGCCTGCGCCAACGGGAGCGCGATATGAAAGCTCACGAACTGTCCGTAGAGCGCGAAGCCTGCACTCAGGAAAGTCAGGAATCTGATTCCGATCAGCTCGAGGTACTGCGGCGCAAGCGCCATGCGGAAGCTCAAGAGTGACGGCCGCTCGTAGAGCCATCGGAGCCAGTTGTTGGAACCGAGGCGCGCCCCCCAAAAGAGCCAAAACGTGGCGATTAAACCACCAGCCCCAAGCGCACCCGCTGCGTAATACAAGGCGAAACGGATCGGCGAGGTCGGCACGATAGCGATCGCGAACAGCGCCATCACGGCCAGCAGCATCACATCGACATAGGTCTGGAACAGCAAGGTGCCCACGCTGGTCAACCAGGGCACGCGCTTGCGCGTGTGGAGGAACAGCACATACGCGCCGCTAGCGACGTAGGAGTTGATAATCTGAAGAAAGTAAACCGCGGCCATGGTCGGAAGCAGCTCGCGCGGCCGGGTCGCGCCATGAAAATAACCGAACAGGCGTGAATACAGGATTGTTTCGCCGACAAACCAGCATAGAAAGCCACCGAGGCTCGCGACCGCAAAGAGCCAGAACGTGGCGCGGCTTGCGGCGTCGGCCACCTGGCTCCAGGATACGCCGCGCGCGGCGTACCATATGATTGCCGCCGCTACTGCGTAGGTGACAAGGTTTTGCAGGACGGTCTTGCGCACCGGGACTTTCACTCCTTCAGGCACTAGCGCAAACGCAGCCGAGCACCGGCGCGGTCGATTTCGCAGTCTTTCTCCTTGCAGTCGTTTGTTCGACTAACTTCAACTGAGCGTCGCGCGAAAATCGGCGGGCATCCAGGGAAGGGGGATTCCCGGATGCCCGCCTGCTCACCGTTTTCCTTGCGGCGAACGCCGCCCGGTTGGCGAAAGAATTGTCACAGCCACGCCGAGTTCCATCACGAGGTGAGGGTCCCTCCAGATCAACCCCGACGGCACCTGTTCGAATACTGACTGTATGTCGATGCAGGCTTTAGAGCCATCATGCGGCGGGCCAATCTGTTACGTGGAGAACAAACGCGTCGAAGAATTTCGGGGATCATGATCGGCCGGGAGTGCGGGCGAGCATGCCCGGCGCAGCGCAGACGATCTTTCTATGTCCGCCTATGTTCGCCCGACGCTATCGCCGGACCGATCGGGAGCGTTTTATGGCGAGGGTTCCTCGACGGTCTTCACCTGAGTATCGCGCGCGCGGCCAGGGCGCAAACTGCTGAGCGCGCGGGCGAGCGCCTGCAGTTGCGCTCGCGGCTCGCACAGCGCCGTGGCGCGCGCAGGACCGGCCGCGCCCAGGCGCGCGCGCAATTCGCGATCCTCAATCAGGCGGCCGAGCGCCTCGGCCAGCGCGGCCGGATCGTTGGGCTCAATCAGTATCCCGCACGAGCCGTCGACAATTTCGAGCGCCCCGCCGATCGCGGTGGTCACCACCGGCAACCCCGCGTAGAGCGCCTCGATAAAGGTGATACCGAAGGGCTCGGGCCCGGTGTTGGGCTGGCAATGGATGTCGGCGGCGGCGAGCAGCCGCGCGACATCGCCGCGTTGTCCGAGGAAGTTCACGCGCGAGCCGATTCCAAGCGCGGCGGCCTCGGCGCGCAGGGCTTCGAGGTAGCGCGCCTCGTGGGCCCGCTGCGCTCCGCCCACGATCCAGCAGGTCCATCTGGATCCGCCGCTGGATCCCCCGCCGGATCCGCCGTCGGATACGCCGGGCACGCCAGCCAGGCGTGCGAGCGCGTTGAGATGCAGCCGATGGCCCTTCCACTCCTCCATCCGGCTCACCTGGATCACCACCGCCGCTTCCGGAGCGGCGCCCAGTTCGGCCCGCACGGCCGCGCGGTCCGCCTGCGAGACGCCGGGCGCGGACGCGACGGGACAATAGACTACTTCGCACGGCACTCGCGGCACTCGCGAGGACTGTTGCGGATAGATGAGGGGCAGCGAGGCGGCCGTGAAGCGGCTGGTGCAAATCGCGCCGTCGGGCACGACGCGGGCGGCCCATCGCTCCAGCCAGTGGCGTCCGGTGGCGACGTCATGCAGCCAGAAAATCGAAGCCGCACCCCCCTGACGCACGACAGGGCCGAAGATCGCCTGGGTCCACGGCGAATGACAGATGACCGTGTCGAAGCCGCGCTGCTCGATCAGGCTCCCCAGCGCACGCCGTGCCCGCAGGATACTCAGCGGCCATCGAACGCGGACTTCGCCCAGCCGATGTACGGTCGCGCCGGCCGCGCGCAGTTCGTCCTCCGCCCGCCCTGCGAAACACACCGCGAACTCGGATTCGAGCTCCGGGCTAAGCGCACGGCATCGCGCAAGCGTCACCAGCATGGTCTCGAGACCGCCATGAAGATTGCCCGCGCTAACGTGCAGCACTCGCATCAGGCCGCCTGCGCCGAGAGCAGCCGATAGATGGGCATCAGCTCGTCGGCGAGCCGCTCGCGCGTGAAGCGCCGCCGCGCCGACCGCGCCGCCGCGGCGCCGAGCGCCGTGCGCAGCACCGGGTCGCGCGCGAGCTCGCGCATCCGATCGGCCAACGCAGGCGCCGAACCCGCCTCGTGCACCAGCGCGTCCTCGCCCGGCGTGACTATCTCGGCGGCGCCGCCGCCCCGGCTCACCACGACTGCGCGCCCGGTGGCCATCGCCTCGGCGATCACCAGCCCGAACGGCTCGGGCTGCGTGCTCGCGTGCACGACGACGTCAAGTGCGCGCATCGCCGCCGCAGCGTCGTCGACAAAGCCCGTGAAGCCGACGCGGCCGGCGAGTCCCAGACGCCCGGCCAGACCGCGCAGCTCTTCGAGGTCGCACTGGCTACCGTCGGTCTCGTAGAGCGCGCCGCCGATCACATAGCCGCGCACCAGCGGTTCGCCCGCGAGCATTTCGAGCGCGCGCAGAAAGACCTCGTGACCTTTCCATCGTGCCATCGTCGCGACCAGTCCGATCCTGACCACCGGATGGTTGGGCGGCGCAAGACCGGACAGCCGGTCGAGGTCCAGCGCGGGACCCTCGGGCGAGAAACGTCTGAGGTCCACGGCGTTGTGGATGGGAAAGACCCGAAACTCGGCACCGCAGGCAGAACGCACGTCGTCGGCTACGCTCAGCGAGTTGGCGACCGCCGCCGCACAGCGGTCGGCATGTGCGCGCATCAGGCGCGCCATCAGCGGCCGCGAGCTGATGTAGTCGTGGATGTGCCAGAGCACGGGCACGCCACGAGGTGCGGCCCAGGCGCCGAGCACGTGCATCTTGAAGCCATTGGTGTGGATCAAATCGGGAGCGGCGGCGGAGAGCGCATGCCGCAGCCGCCTGGTATATAGCGCGACCGAAGGTGTGCTCAACGACGCGCGGCCGAGCGCGCCGAGCAGGCGGGATTTACTACCACCGCCGCCGCCGACGCTGGCGTCGCCCAGCCGGGCGAGCGCGCGCGGATAAGGTAACGCATGGGCGGCGACCCCAAGCGCACGCGCCTGGTCGAGGAAGGCACCGTCAGCACCGGCGATAAGCTCGAGCGCGACGCGTGGCTCGGCCGCACGCAAGCTCGCCATGAAGTCGAGCAGGCTGCGTTCGGCGCCGCCCATCTGACCGGAGGGGTTGAGATAGACGATTTTCAAGCGGCCTGAACTAGTCGTTGCTGTCAGGGGACGGTGCGGGAGCGGGCTGCGGCGGGGTGAGCTGATGGTTCTGCGCCGCTTGCGCCGCCATCTCTTTGGCCATCCGATGCTTGAACTCCGTGTAGTACTTGCTCATGGAGCGATTGTTGGGATCAAACGTGACCGCCTGAGCGTATGCCTTCTCGGCCTCGTAGTAGTTGAACGCGCCTTCCTGGGCCTGTCCGATATCGAACCATGCGCGCGCCGAGGGTTCGGCGTCAGCGGCCTGCTGCAGGACGAGCGCGGCGCGATCGTAGTTCGACTGTTTGAGGTAGAACTCTCCCAACGCGAGGAGCACCTCGCTTCCCTGCGGACGCTCGGACGCCGCATCCTTCAGCGCATTTTCCTGCGCTTCGGTGTCGTGAGCCTCGTCGGCCGCCTCGGCCATGGCGAGGTCGAGGTCGTAGGGATCATTGCCGGCTTTGGCCGCTTCATCCAGCGCCGTCCTGGCTGACTGCATGTCGCGATCGGGTCCATATACGCTTCTGACCAGCGCCAGGTAGGGATCCGGATCGCCCGGCACCTGGTCCATCGCGGCGCGAAGGAATCCCTCCGCGCTCAGCATGTAGCCGGCTGCCGCGTAGGCTTTGCCGGCATCGATGAGGAAGCGCATTCGCTCGGTGGGATCGGCGGTCTCCGTCGCCGCGTGGGCATAGAGTGCGGCTTCCTTGAGCGGCAGGTTGAGGCTCGAGTAAAAATCGCCGATCCCATGGAAGGCGCCTGGAAAGCCAGCCTCCTCCGCCTGCTTGAATCCTTTCTCGACGGCTGCCTGGGTGACGGGCGCAAGCCATCGCACCAGCTCCGGGCTCAGGTAGAAGTGAGTACTCGGTGTGGGCGAGTCGTAAACCGAGCGCGTGACCTCGGCCAAAGCTTCCGGCAGCCGGCCGTGGCGCGCGAGCATGCTGGCGTAGCTGTCGCGCTTGTAGGGATCGGTCGGGTCGAGCCAAACCGCCGTGCTCAGCTCGCGCATCTGCGCCTGCTGGCTCATCGCGCCCCCGCCGAGGGTGGCCATGATGTAGTGGCCGTCGGAATCGGCGGGATGTGCGATGACGCGGGCGGCCGCGGCCCGCAGCGTCTTCGCCGCCGGCATGAAGTTCGGGTAGGACACGTCTTTCTGGCCGAAGGCGGTAAAGATCAGTGCCAGCGCGCCCGCGGCCACCATCGCCAGCAATACCCTGGGCACCGGCCGCCATCCGCGCGCGTCGCTATCGGCGGAGGCAGGGGTCACGAGCCTCAATCCGAGGCCGAGCAGCACGGCCAGCAGCACGGCGTTGGCCGGCACGTGGAGATTGAAGTCGACCAACTCGTGCAGCGCGCTTGCGATCACAGCCGCCATCACCGCCGCCAACAGTGGCCACTTGCGCGGGTCACCCGAGCGCATCCCCGCACCGATTCGGCCGAGCAGACGCCAGAAGAGCCATCCCAGCGCGAGCAGGGCGAGAAGCCCGCTCTCGGCGGCGAATTGCAAATAGTCGTTGTGCGTCTCGCGATAGTAAAAGAATTGCGACCACGGCGGGGATACGTAGCGCGTGAACAGTTCACCCCACGCGCCCATGCCGACGCCGAAGAGCGGGAAATCATGGATCATCGCTATAGTGCGCCGATACAGCATCCCGCGCTCCGATAGGCTGAGCCCGGTCGAGACGGTTTCCGCCAGACGGACGTCGGCCAGGTTGCGCCCCGACGGACCAATCAGCATCAGCGCGAAGACAAACAGCCCGGCCGCTCCCAGCGCGATCAAGCGCAGAGTGCGAGTATCGGTAAGGCGTGCAAAGGCCGCGCGCCGATGCGCCGGCTGCAGGAAGAACATCGCCACCAACGTTCCCACGCTGAGCGCGCTCGAGATCCAGCCGCCGCGCGAGAGGCTCAGCACGATCGCGCACAGCACCATGAACGCGACCGCCATCGAGGCCATGCGCACGAGGCTTGCCGAAGCGCGTGGGACAAGATCGATGCGCAGCAGTGCGCCGACCAAAGCCAGCGGCAGAATCAGCGCCAGATAGTTGGCGAAGTGGTCGGGGTTGACGAACGGCCCGGTCGCGCGCAACGCGAAGGCCAGGTGAGGCCCCTCCCAGTCCAGCGGTACGAAGAACCACAGGATCTTGCCGTTCCACGACGCCCAGTTCATCAGCCCCAGAAATGCCACCACGGCACCCATCGCAAGCACCAGACCGAAAATCATGCGGCAGAAGCGTTCCTCGGCATGCGGATCGTCCTCGGCGCCGAATGGGTAGAGCGCGATCAGCAGGAAGAGTGCCGCGTAAGCGAGCGCCTTCAGCATCCCTGAGCGCGTCACCGCGGGCTCGAAACTGAGCGCGCGCCATTTAAGACTGTCGGGCAGCGGTGCGGCGGCCGCAGCCCCGGCGTTCTTGACCGGCGCATGCGCGTTAGCCGCGGCCGGCGCGAAGGGCACCTTCGCTCCAGCGCGGACCTGTTCCGCGGTGGGCAGAATGATCGGCCCCGACGGGAGCGCGGGCTCTGCGTCGAAATTGACCTCGCGATAAGACGACTGCGCCGGCCATCCGGGCAGCGCGCGCGCGTAAATTTCGTGAGCCGCAGGGGAAAGACGGGCGAGCAGCGCCGGCGGCATCGGCACCATCTCCAATCCGATCAGTGCCAGCACCAGCGCGATCGGAAACGCGATCGCGCCGGCCGCCCGCCAGCCGCCATCGCGCATCAGGCGTCCGCCGCCAAGCCATGTCCGCGCCATCCACGCCGCGACCAATGCGAAGACGATGGCCTCCATCAGCGTGTAGGCCCACGGATGCACAGAGCCGAAACACATCGGGGTGAGGACGACCAGCAGGCCGATTCCGCAAACGATTATTTGGTCGAGGCGGCGCAAGATTTTGGCGCACCCATCAAAGGGTGCTCAGAGTGCCTGGCCCGTACGGCTGGAGCGAAGACGGCGCGGGAGGCAGAACTTGGCTTCAAGTCTGGCTTCAGGGGGCCCCTTGGTCCTGATGTAGGGTGCCGTCTTCATCCTCGGGAGCATAGTAACCCCGATGGTAGTAGTACTGATACTCGGAGTGATGAATTTTGATCCGGTTGAGCACCGTGCCGAAAATCTTGGCGCGTGCGTACTCCAGGCGCGCCCTCGCCGCTCTGACCTGCTGTTTGGGCGTGCGCGAGGCATTGGTCACCAGCAACACGCCGTCAGCGATGGTCGCAAGCAACAGTGCGTCGCTCACCGGCATCACCGGCGGCGAGTCGATCACGATGTAGTCGTAGATCTGCTGCAACTGAGTCACCACCTGATGCATCTTTGGTGAACCCACCAACTCGGTCGCGTTGGGAGGGACCGAACCGGAGCTCAGGATGAAGAGATTGGCAACCGCTGTGGGGCGGATGAGGTCGTGCAGGTCGCGCACCCCGGTCAATACTTCGGTCAGCCCCAAGTTGTTGTCGAGGTCGAGCACGCGATGGCAGCGCGGGCGGCGCATGTCGGCGTCGATCAAGAGCACGCTCGCGCCCAACTGCGCCAGCATCGCGGCGGTGTTGACCGCGGTCACGGTCTTACCCTCGCCCGCGAGAGCGCTGGTGACCAGCGTGACCTTGGGCGGCGCGCCCGCGCGCGAAAGCAGCAGCGCCGTACGCAGGTTGCGGTACGCCTCGCCCAACGCCGAGTAGGTGCCGTGCTCGGTCACTAGCTCCTGGATTGCCGATGCCTTGCGGCTGATCGATCCGTTGGCACCGTTGCCGTTGCTGCCATTGGTCAAAGCCTTGGGGGTATCGCTGTCGGCCGGCACCTCCGTAGTGAGCGCCTTGGCCGGCGCGTAGCCCCTGGGCCCATAAGACGAGGAATTGAGGCGGCTGAACTCGGGAATGATCCCGATGTTGGGCAAGCGCAGATAGCGCTCGGCTTCCTCGGGATCCTTCAGCGTGTTGTCGAGGTAGTCGAGCAGGAAGGCGAGCCCCAGCGCGCCCAACAGGCCAAGAATCCCACTCACCATCAGGTCGCGCAGCTTTTTGGGGTAGGAGGGTATGCGCGGAGCGGTCGCCGTGTCGACGATCGAGACGTTGGAGGTCTGGGCCTCGGCCTCGACGCCCACGTCCTTCATGCGTTTGAGCACGGCGTTGTAGAGTTGGCGATAGGTGTCGACGTCGCGCTGCAGGATCGCGTACTGCACGGCCGCATCGTTGAGGGTCATCGTCACGTTGCGTTGGCGCACCATCTCGGCGCCGAGTTCCTTCTCCTTCTCGAGCGCCTGCTGATAGGAGCTTTCGATGCCCCTGATCGAATTCTGGATCTCCATATTAAGCTGCGTCTTGATCGCGCTTTCTTTGGCGCGCAACTGCGCCAGCGGGGGATAGGCGCCGGTAAACTGATTGGAGAGGCTCGCGTCCTGCGCCGCAAGCTGGTTGAGCTCGCCCTGCATGGCCTGGACCAGCTTGTCGTCCATCACCACCGGCAGCGAATCGTACTGATGCCTGTGGATGAGCTCGATCTGCGACTCCAGGCCAATACGTTCGACCTGCGCCCGGGTCAGGTCCTTGCTTAGATCGGAGAGCCGGTCGATTACTACCGCGTCCTTGCCGTCGAGCGACATCAGGCCGGGGATGATGCCCTTGGCCCGGCGATAGTCGTTGAGCGCGACCTCGGATTTCTCGAGTTGCTCCTTGAGCTCGACTAGCTTGTGGCTCAGGAATTTTTCGGTGGTGTGGCTGGCCTGGCCGTGCATCTCGACCCCGCGATCGATGTAGGCTGCGGCATGGGCATTGGCGATACGCGCGGCGAGCTGCGGGTCGGCAGAGCTATAATCGATCTCGACCAGACTGGTGCTGGGGATCGCCCTGATGCCCAGGCCGCCAATGTAGGCATCTACCTGATCGTCGGAGACGTCGTGCAGCCCTGAGCGCGACGCGCGCGAGCCCGGCGGGGGCGGCGTCAACAGGTCATGCAGGCGCTGACGCAGACCGCCTACCATCGTACCGAACAGTCCGGGACGCCCGCTCCCGGTGAAGGCCGGGTTGCGGTTCAGGCCGAGGTTGCGCACGACCGACGCAGCCAGCGTCCTGCTCCTGAGAATCTCGCTCTGGGTTTTGAAATAGTCCGAGCCGTCGTACGACGCCTCGATCTCGACCAGCGCCTCGGCCGGATCGATCCCGGTCGGCGCCTTGGGGAGGATCATCAAGGTGGTATGCGCGGTGTAGATCGGCGTAGTCATCAGCAGGTGAAGCAGCGTGACGAAGACCGTGCCTGCCACTACGGCTGCGATGAGGCGCAGGTGCTTGCGGATCAAGCGCCAGTAGACCCAGAGATCGATCTTGGTGACCTCGTCCTCGAAGAACGAGGGTGCGAAGTCGGCCTCCATCGATGGTTCGGTAGCCGGTCTGCGCTGAATGAAATAGGGCGAAGGTTCTCTCACGCTCTTTGTTCCACTTAAGGTGCCGGTATCGCGGGGCCGCCAACCGACATCTTGCTTAGGATTTGATAGAAAACGTAAGGACCCACTTTGACAGTGGAGTAGGGTACGTCGATTACGTCATTGCCACGCACCGGAAGATCGGACTCCTGCCCGTTCTTGATCTTTTCCAAGTCGATTTTGAGTACCAGTTTGGAACCATCGCGGCGCGTGCGGATCAGATGGACATCGGTGCTGTTGGCCGCGAACATCGGGCCGCCCGCCGCACCGATCGCGCCCAGCACCGTTAGTCCCGAACCGACCTGGAAGTGCCCAGGGTTCTGCACCCATCCGACGACCATAACGTCGCCGCCGCCGGGCACCACGATCACGTCACCGGGACGCACTGGCATGTTGAGATAGGTGCCACCGCCGGTGAGCGCCGTGCTCTTGAGCCCGATGATCAGTGGATGCGAATTCTGCCGCAGCAGCGCGTTCAACTCGCCGCGCTTGAAGGCCGCCTCGCGAGACGCCGAGGCCTCGGACGGCGCCACGCCGTTGTGCAGCGCGGCTGCAGGGTCGGCTCCGTTGGCCGAAACCTCGGCGATCCGTCCGATCGCCTGCTGCTTGTTCTCTTCGGCGGGCATCAAAATAATTTCGTCGGCCGCGGTCGCGGTCAGGCCCCCCGCGCGGGTCATCATATCGAGCACGGTCTCATTGGGGCCGGTGAGAGTGACCAGCCCAGGGGTGTTGACCATCCCGATAACCGCCACCTGGCGGCTGCGATACTCCTTGACGAACACGTCGACCTCGGGCTTGTACATGTAGGTCTTGAGCCGCTCGGTGAGCTCGGCGCGTAACTGCTTCTCGGTCAGTCCACCAGCCTGCAGCGCGCCCAGCATCGGCAGCGATATCGAGCCGTCAGCCTCCACTCGCACGGTCCGCTCGCGCAGCTCATCGATGGGGGGAACCGAAATCTGAACGATATCGCCGGGACCGATCGGGTAATCGGCCACCGTATCGCCGTGGGTGCGGGCGCGGTAGAGCGCGTCGAGTCGCGTGGTGTCCTGAACGGTGTCGACGGGCGGATTCGGCAAAGGGGCGGACGCGTCGCCAGATCGAGCGTCAGATACGCTGGGCTGTGCACTAGCCACCGCCTGCTGCGGCAGCGGACCCGCAGGCGCGTCGCCGAAGTTCGGCTTGTCCAAAGAAGCGCTGCTGGATGAGGTCGCAGCGCTCTCGGAGAGAGAACTGCTTTGTGCACACGCCATCAAGGCGCACACACACAGCAGCGTCAGCAAATGCTTCACGAATTTCATGTTTTTAGCGCGGCCGCACTGGATTCAGACCTGGCGTGGCCGACTGGCGCAGTTTATTGGCCAGTCGACGGCGGCGCCCTGTGCGTGTTGTGATCCCCCCCACTCCCAAGCCCAATTCCTAGTCCAATCGCACCAGCACCCAACACACCGGCGCCAGCGCCAACGATTTCGGCCGTATCATATCCCCCCGCAGCCAGCTGACAGGTAGCTCCAGGTTGTGCGCTGGCTACTGCAGGCGACGTCGTAGAAACCCCCCAGTTAAGACATATCCCATCAGCTCCGACATAGGAAGCGACGGTCTGACCTTGATATCCAGACGAACCCGGATCAAGAGTGAAGTTGTAATTGCCGGGCTGCAGGCCTTGAATGTCATAGACTCCGCCGCTGCCCGGGGCGCCTTGGCCGACTAGATGGCCGCTGGCGTCCTTTGCGATCACCTGTATGCCGGTTAGTGGCTGCCCTTGCGAGCTTGCCACCGTCCCGCCCACTGACGCCGCCGTCGCCGTGACCGACATTCCGGCAACAAACGCGAATGCAATTAAAACCGAACAATCCTTCTTCATAGCCTTTAGCTCTCTCGCCTGACGGCTGACATGGAGATCCTGATTCTTACGACCAAACATTGGATTTCCCCCGCATGTAGATGTTTCAGCGAACTAAAATCATTCAAGAACATATCGTGCTATCTTAGCCATGTCAATTCTAGCAGCTTCTATCTTTATTAGGCGAAACAGCAAAAAGTGGGCGAATTCTGGGCAAACATCAAAGAACCAATAGGATCGCCTTGTTCAGTCTTTTATATGTCAAAGAGCCGTTACAGTCAAGTAAGCATTATAAGAGATGTTTTGACAACAATCCAAACTCTCCCGCTGATTCAAAGCAGGCAAAGGTCGGAAAACCGATCACGGGCAGGCTGAGTAACTTCGCGAGACGCGCTCGCGCGCGTTATTTTCGACCGTGATGGGCGAGGGCGACGTGCAGATCGTGATCGCCATCGACGATGATCGGCTCGGACGGACGCCTCTCCTAGTGATCGACCCGGCGACGGTGATCGACATCGGCGAGCCCAAAACGCTATCCGGTTGGCAGCGGTCAGCCGATGAACCGCCCGAAAGTGGTGTCGCGCGGGAGGGGCGCTCAGGCTAAGATGCTTTCCCGGGTTTCGCAGTCCGAATTCCGATGATCGCAATAGTCGATTACAAGGCGGGAAATCTCACCAGCGTCGCGCGCGCGCTCGAGCATCTCGGCCATCCGTGCGAGGTAACCGACCGTCCCGAGCGCGTGCGCGCCGCCGACCGCGCCATCCTGCCCGGCGTCGGCGCGGCAGGCGCCACCATGAGTCACCTGCGCGCGCTGGAACTCGACGAGGTCCTGCGTAACGACGTCGCCCGCGCCGGCAAGCCCTTCCTCGGCATCTGCATCGGAATCCAGGTGCTGCTCGATCAAAGCGAGGAGGACGACGCCCGCTGCCTTGGAATTATCGCGGGACGCGTGACGCGCTTTCCGGCGGCCGTCGACGGCCGTCCGCTCAAAGTCCCCCAGATCGGATGGAACCGCGTGCGTCAGACGCGGCCCCATCCGGTGTTTCGCGGCGTTCCCGACAATACTCACTTCTATTTCGTCAACTCCTATTACCCAATCCCCGACGACCCGGCGCTGGCGATCGCGACTAGCGACCATGGCGTCCCGTTTTGCGCCGCGATCGCGCGCGACAATGTCGTCGCCACCCAGTTCCATCTCGAAAAAAGCGGCGCCGCGGGACTCCGCCTGCTCGACAACTTCTGCCGCCTCAAGCTCTGACGCCGTGATCGCCAAACGCATCATCCCCTGCCTCGACGTGCGCGCGGGCAAGGTCACCAAGGGCGTCCAGTTCCTGGACAACGCCGACATCGGCGATCCGGTCGCGATGGCGCGTTACTACTACGAGCAGGGCGCCGACGAGTTGGTGTTCTACGACATCACGGCCTCCAACGAGCGGCGCGGGATCATGATCGAAGTGGTGCGCGCGGTGGCGCGCGAAATCTTTATCCCGTTCAGCGTCGGCGGCGGCTTGCGCACGCTCGAGGACATGCGCGCGGTGCTGTTGGCTGGTGCGGAGAAGGTCTCGATCGACTCGGGCGCGGTACGCGATCCGAGCCTGATTGCGGCAGGCGCGCGTGCCTTTGGCAGCCAGTGCGTCGTGCTCTCGATGCAGGTCAAGCGCACCGGACGGGCGGGACTGCCCTCGGGCCACGAAGTCATAATCGACGGCGGACGCACGCCCACCGGACTCGACGCGCTTGCGTGGTCGCGCGAGGGCGAGCGGCTGGGCGCCGGCGAACTGTGCATCAATTCGATCGACGCCGACGGCACCAAGGCCGGCTACGATCTCGAAATAACCCGGATGATCGCGGACGGAGTGGGAATCCCGGTAATCGCCTCGGGCGGCGCCGGCGAGCCGCGCCATCTGCTCGACGCGTTTACCGCGGGCGGCGCCGACGCTGCGATCGTCGCCTCGATCGTCCATTACGGCGAATGTACAATTCCCGACCTCAAGCGCTACTTGCGCGCAGGCGGAGTCGAAATTCGCGAGGCGATCCACCTGGAAGAGAGGAGCGGCACGTGAAAATCGCGATGGTAGTGTCGGAGTTCAACTTTGACGTGACCTCCGCGATGGAGGAGCGGGCGCGGCGTCACGCCGCTTTCCTCGGAGTCGAGGTGAGCCACGTAGTCCACGTCCCGGGCGTGTTCGACATGGGCCCGGCGGTAAAGAAGCTGTTGCGCCGCAAGGACGTCGACGCGGTGGTGATAATCGGCACCGTGATCAAGGGCGACACCGGGCACGACGAGATAGTCGCCCACGCCGCCGCGCGCGCCGCCGCCGACTTGGCGCTGCAGTTCGACAAGCCGGTCGCGCTCGGAATGACCGGGCCGGGGATGACTCGCGAACAGGCGTTCGACCGTATCGACAACGCGCGCAATGCGGTTGAGGCGGCGGTCCGGATGGTGCGCACGCTCAAGGAAATCGGCGAATAGCCCGCCAATCGGGGACGTGCGCGCGCGAAGGTCGCGCCGCCCCGACGGATCCCAGGTTCTGCCGACAGCCTCTCAACAGGGCGCTGTTCAAAGATCGCCGTGTCCGGCGTTGAGACACCGTGTACTAATTTTTATACTCGGACCGTGGTGGGGACGTTGGAAGATGCGGCGGTAAGGCGCGCGCACACTTTTTCGACGCGTGCGGCGGCGCGTATTCTCGCAATCTCGCCCGACCGGATTCGCTACTGGGTCAAACGCTCGCTGGTGCGGCCACTGACGCGCGGGCGCCAGATGCGTTTCGGCTTCGACGATCTGCTGGTGATGCGCCTGGCGAAGGAACTGCTTCCGACACGCCATCATCTGGACCCGGTACGCCGATGCCTGGAGCGGGTGCGCGGGATGTTCGGACCGGCGCGGCCGGTGACTTCACTCAGGCTCGCCAATTACGAAGGCCAGATCGTGGTGCGGGACGGCAACGTGATCGTCGAGGCGATGAGCGGTCAGATCCTGCTCAACTTCGAGGCGCCGCCCGCGCCGGGCAAGGTCGAGGAGCGTTTCGGTCCGGCCCGCGTGCGCGAACGCTTCGAGGAAGCGCGCCGCCTGGCCGAGAGCGACCCGCTGCGCGCGCTCACGCTGTATAGCGAACTGCTTGGGCGCGAGCCGGGCAATTTCGAGGCGCATATCGATCTCGCCGGTCTGCTCGAACGTGAGGGCGATCTCGCCGGCTCGCTGCGCGCGTTGCTGGGCGCCGCGGCGATCGTCCCCACCAACGCCGACGTCTACATCCGCCTGGGCCTGCTCTACCGCCGCCGCGACGAGTTGCAAAATGCGCTCGGGAGTTTTGTGCGCGCCACCGAATGCGATCCGCTCTCGCTCGCGGCGCACCGCAACCTCGCCGAGTTGTACGAATCAGTGGGCCGCAAGCGCGACGCGTTGCGCCATCTCGGCATGGTCCATCGTCTGACCCGCAGTTAGTTCTGACCTCCTCTCCCGTACAACCCCTTGGTCTCAAACTCCGCGTTTGAACTGACCCGCTCGGCGGCGATAAGCTTCTTGATGATGCCCGACAAGACTTTGAAGCAAATCGACGTGTTGCGCCACGAACTCAAGGCGCTGCGCTATATCCTCGACAACTTCCACGCCGGCAAACTTCCGCCCGCAGCGCTGCCGCCGCGCGAGGACTTTCTCTCCGCGCAGGCGCGCGAGATTTACGACATCATCCTGAAAGCCCCCGGCCGCGAAGCGGCCGAGGCGCGGATCGCCGAGATACGCCTCGATGACGTCGACGTCGCGTCGTTCCTGCGCCTAAGCGGCGATCACTACTACACCTACCCCGCGCTGGTGCACGAGCGCGCCGAGGCGCTGCGCGCGGGCCGGCTCAGAATCGAGGCGGCTTGAACGCGCTTGCCGCAAAGGAACTGCATCTTCTGCTCGACTCCGCGGGCGCACTGATTGTCTACCAGGAAGAGGGTACGCATTGGGCCGGCGTGCTGGGATTTTCGAGCGAGGAGCGCGCGCGCGAGTTCGTCGCCGCGAGCCATCTCGACGCCGCCGAGACCGCCGCGATCGACCCGGCCGATCCGGCTCAGGTCGCCTCGCTCGTCAACGCGGTCAAGCAGCGCGCGGTCCGCTACCTGCTGCTCGATCTCGATTGGCGAAGCGGCGAATGCGTCCAGGTCGAATTCGAGGGCAATTCCTTCGGCGCGTCTCGCGAGCGCCACTTCACTCCGCATCAGCATCAGCACTGAGTCGCACCCCGGCGATGCGGATGCGAAGAAAGTGAGCGCGACGATCTCCGAAAGCGTCACAATCGAAGACCTTGAGCTTGCGCGCGAGCGCCTGGCGGGAATCGTCAAACCGACCCCGCTCATCCATAGCGCGACGCTTTCACAAATGATCGGCGCGGAGATCTACCTCAAGCCCGAGAACCTGCAGAAGACCGGCTCGTTCAAAATTCGCGGGGCGTACAACCGGGTCGCGGCGCTTTCGCCCGCCGAGGCCGCGCGCGGCGTGGTCGCCGCGTCGGCCGGCAATCACGGCCAGGCGCTGGCTTGGGCCGCTTCGCGCGCGGGCGTGCGCGCGACGATTGTGATGCCGACGACGGCGGCGATCGCCAAGATCGACGCGACGCGCAGCTACGGCCAGACGGTCGAGCTTGCGGGTATCGACTACCTCGAAGCGCATCGCGCGGCCGAGGAAATCTGCGCGCGCACTGGCGCGCTGTTCGTCGACGCTTACGATGATCCGTTCGTGATCGCCGGCCAGGGCACAGTCGGCCTGGAAATAGCTGCCGAGCTCGCGCCCGACTTCGTGCTGGTGCCGGTCGGCGGCGGCGGCCTCATCGCCGGGATAGCGCTCGCGCTTGCCGCGCGCGCCCCGCGCGCGAAAGTGATCGGCGTCGAGGCGGCGGGCTCGGCGCAACTGAGCCTCAGCCTCGGCCAGGGCGTGCCCTCAACCGTGCCGACCGCGGTCGACACTATCGCCGACGGTCTCGCCACTGGACGCGTCGGACGCCTGGCGTTCGAGATCGTGCGCAACCGCCTCGACCGTGTGGTGACGGTCGACGATTTCGAGATCGGCGAGGCAGTGCTGCTGATGCTCGAACGGATGAAGCTGCTCGCCGAGGGCGCGGGCGCGGCGGCGCTGGCGGGCGCGCTGAAGCTGGGAGCCGCGATCGCCGGGCGGCGCGTGGTGATCGTGGTGAGCGGCGGCAATATCGACGTCAACCTGCTCGACCGGATCATCGCGCACGGACTCGCTAGGGCAGGGCGGCTGATGAGGCTGGTGGTGGAGATGCGGGATCGGCCGGGAGAGCTTGGACGGCTGCTCGCCGTGATCGCCGAGCAGGGCGCCAATGTGCATGCGATCCAGCACGACCGCACGCGGCGCGACGTCCGAATCGGCGGCGCGCGTGTGACGCTGGAGCTTGAAACGCGCGGCCACGATCATATCGAACGCATCCGCGAGGCGCTCGCCGCGAACGGCCACCAAGTGCTGGTAGAAAATTAAAAAGAGCCCTCGTAGAAAATTGACAGAGCGCTCGTCGAAAACTGATATGGACACGATTCTCGACGCGCATTGTCATCTGGCCGACCCGCGGCTCTATCCGGATCTCGACGGCGCGCTCGCGCGCGCGGCCGACGCCGGAGTGGGCACGATCGTCGCGGTCGGCGCGATCGACACGATCGAGACCGACCGGCTGACCGTCGAAATTGCCGAGCGCCATCCGCGGGTCTTCGCCGCCGTCGGAGTTCATCCGCATAACGCCGTAGATTGCGACGAGCCGCGGATCGCGGCGCTCGCCGCGCTCGCGCGATCGCCGAAAGTGGTCGCGATCGGCGAGACCGGGCTGGACTTTCACTACATGCACTCGCCGGCTGACGCGCAGGAGCGCGCCCTTAGAAGGCATCTGGAACTCGCCCGCGCGCTCGATCGTCCGGTGATGATTCATTGCCGCGCCGCCGAGCGGCACCTTTGCGAGATCGCCCGCGAAACGGGCCTTCCGCCGGCCGGCGGCATGATCCACTGCTTCACCGGCGACGCCGACGCGGCGCGAGAGTTCGTCGAACTCGGCTTCTATGTGTCGTTTTCGGGGATTCTCACCTTCAGGAAAGCCGACGCATTGCGGGCGGCCGCGAGGCTCGTGCCCGAGGACCGCCTGCTGATCGAAACCGACGCGCCGTATCTCGCGCCCGAGCCCTATCGCGGGAGATCCAACGAGCCCGCTTACGTGCGCCGCACTTTCGAGGCGATGGTCGCGTTGCGCGGCGCCGACGCGTCGGCGCTCGCCGCGCGGCTTTGCGACAACGCCGCCCACCTGTTCAGATTGCCCACGCGCTAGTCGGAGGTCCTCTCTTTGTAGGGGCCGTTCGTGAAAGGTCGTTCCGCTCCGCTTTTCTGTTGTTGGAATCAGGAATTTTTAAGGGACCCTCACCCTACCCTCTCCCGCGAACAAATCGCGGGCGAGGGCATGAAAAGAATCGGAGGCGAAGGGACGTGCCTTAACCCAACGGATGGCCGCCGAAGGCCCATGGATGTATCGCGACCAGCACGATCGTCAGCACTGTGCCAATCAGGATCGCGAGCTACGGCACATCCTCGGCGGGATCGAAGTGCTGGCGTCCGCTCAGTAGCGCCGCGCCGGGCATGAACGAGGTCTGCTCGACGAAACGACGGTAGCGCTCGCCCATCGAGCGCAGACTTACCGTCAAAAGTGAAGAGTCACTACGAAGGATTGCCGTCGTTGTCTCAAGCGTTTTCGATACGCCACACTTCCGTTACAACTGGCTTAAGTCGTATTCGCGAGCCGCCCTCAAGCTCGCAGACATTCCACTCTTCGTGTGCCGATTCCATATCCATGCTGGCGTTCGCGTTAGCGACGGTGTCGGCGAAAGAAGCGATGGTTAGTGCGCGCCTTGCACACCCAGTTCGCCGCGTCGTTCACTTCGCCTCCTTGATAAACCGCGAGACTCGGATACGGGCAGAGCGGGAAAGTGCGCCCGATCTGTGGGCCCGCCGGCACCTCGCCGATTATGCGGTCGGGCGCGACGCCAGCCTCAACCCATCCGACAAGCGGAGTCAGCGGATCGAAATTGTACGGTCCGGGCCCGCCTGTGCAATGATGCATTCCGGGCACCATGAACAGCCGGGCGTTGTCTTGCAGATGCTTGAAACCGCCGCCCAGAGTCTTAGCGACGGCGCTGTAGTAGTTAACGCTCACAAAGGGCGTGAGCGCCGGATCGCTCCACCCGTGGTACATAATCAATTTGCCGCCGTTGGAGAAGAACGGTGACAGGTCGGTATCCTCGCCATTGCTGCCGTACTTCGCCACAACCTCTTCCAGCATGGCTACGTCGCTGCCGTTGAAATCGAAAGTGAGCGAATCATAGCTCGGGTTGTTGAAGACGAAATATTTCAAAAACTGATCCTGAAACGACCATTGAAACGGTGCGGTGGCAAGCGAACCGGGCAGGGCACCCCAAGGTTCGCCGCCAACGGGAGGTATCTTCGGCGGTACAAAGCCGGTGATCCAGAGACCCCAGCCGTCGGAACCGCCCGGATTGCTCAAGGTGTAGCCGGGATAAAGCTGAGTCCCATCCTCGGCGCGAGCGCCCGCCTGAATCGCCTTCACCGTTGCAACCTGCGCGGCGGTCAGGCAATTCGAGGTATTGCTGCCCTTGCATTCGATGCTGGCGGGGTTGAACTTGCACAGCCGCGGATCCTCGATCAGACCGTCTATCACGCCGTCGGAGCCGTCGCAGGCGGCGGTCACAGCCGCATCAAGGATTGCGACCGCGCTATTCGATAGATAAGCATCGGAACTCGACAGCAACGCCTGATCGTTCCAGTTGAAGCCGGCAATGGGATCGCTGATGGCGGGATCGCCGGCGACGATGCCGTTGTAGTCGTCAGGAAATAGCTGCGCTTCGACCAGCGCTTCGCGTCCGCCGGTTGAGCATCCGTCGAAGTATGAAATCGGCGAACTGGTCATGCTGTAATAGTCGGCGGTTATCGATTGGGCAACGACTGTGCTTGCGTGTACGCCGCGATAGGAGAAATCCACCTGCGCGGGGGTGTTCGGCATATCGTCCGCCAGCAGGCCCCAACTTCCATCGAGCGACGAAAGGCCCTCTGCGCCGGTAATGCTCGCGAAAACTGATTCGTGGCCGCTGTCGGTGTAGGCTGTCGCAAATCCCACGCTAACGCCGCCGTCCACCACGCCCGCTGGAATGTAGCCGTTGAAGCCGCCGCCGCCCCGGAACAGAAAGCGCCCGTTGTCGAGCACCGGCAAGCCCAACTCGAACTCGACCGTATTCGGCCCCGGATCCCCGGTCGTGATGTTACCTCTCACATCGCAGAACGCGATGGTCGTGGAGGGCACGTCCATGGGTGTTGCCGAGCTGATCGTGACTGCGAAAGAAGTAATGTTGTTGGCGAGGTCCTGCAGATCGGTTTGCGTGCAGCCCGGAATCGTTAGAGCGCTTGCCGGTAGGCAGGGAGCAAGCGCAAGAGCGAGCGTCATCCCAAGAGCGAGCGCTCCCATCTTCTGCCAATGGTTTTTCATTGCTTCCCCTAAGCTAATAGCCGGCCGGCTGCGCGCGCAGACGGCTCGGGCCACGGGGTTTCGAACTGTTTGGCAGGATGACACCCGCCAAAAACGGACCCAAAAATCGCGCTATCCATAACAACGAATAGGCGGTTTTGTCAAGCGCTCGCGTCCATATGGAAGGCTAGGCGCATCTGCTGGCCAAGACGTTGCCAGTGGCACTTCTTAGCCGATTATTCATCAGGTGAGTAGCGTCCTTTAATCGGTGTGAAGTTGTTTGTTTCCCCTCCCACTTTGCCCGTGTTACCCGAAATTTCCGATTCAACCCCTCCGGTCGGGGTACTCATAGCTCGCCCGCGCACTAATCATTGAGTCGATCGCTGACGCGGCTTTAACCCAGCGGATGGCCGCCGAAGGCCCATGGATGTACCGCGACCAGCACGATCGTCAGCACTGTGCCAATCAGGATCCCGAGCCACGGCACATCCTCGGCGGGATCGAAGTGCTGGCGTCCGCTCAGTAGCGCCGCGCCGGGCATGAACGAGGTCTGCTCGACGAAACGGCGATAGCGCTCGCCTATCGAGCGCAGCTTGCGATGGTCCTGATGCAGGCCGCCGAAGATGCCCAGGGCCGGGAACGTGCCGAAGAACACCAGGTCGCCGGCCCATCCGTTCATCAGCATGTGCGCGAAGCCGAAGATCGCGAACGCGACGAAACCCGGATGACGCGTCAGCTTGAGAATGCCGCGCGGCGTGAGATTATCCGGCGCGCCGAGCGCCACCGGATTGGGAGTTATCAGCGACGCGACCCACATGATTAAGGCCACGAGCATCATCAGCCACACCAACCATCGTATTGGCGCGACGTCGCGCAGGTACCAGAGCATCGCGCCCGCGTGCTTGTGATGGCCGAACACATAGATGAGCGGGATAAACGTTCCGAGTGCGACCAGCGAATAGATGCCGCGAAAAGGCTGCTCTCCGACCGCCCCGACAATCGCTCCGCGCACCGCATCCGAGGACAGGATGAAATGGCCGGCCAGGAATAGTGCGGCCCATAGCGCAATCAGCCCGACGGCTCCCATAATTTTCCCCCGTAAAAAGAGGCGGCGGCGCGAATCGACCGCCGAATCGAGAACGACCGCCGTCAACTCTAATCGCGGCGCGGCCGGCAAGGTAGAGGATGCCGCACGTGCGGCTGCCCGGCGTGAGTGACGGCCGATTCACGCCAGACCCTAAGCGGGGTTATAACCTACGCCATGGAAGCCACGGCAAAAAAACTCGCGTTGCCGCCGCCGTTCGAGGAGGCGCTCAGCCGCCACGAGCGCGAGATCATGCGTTTTCTCTTGCGTATGACTCGCGATCAGAACGACGCGCTCGATCTCTTCCAGGAAACCTGGTTGCGCGCGTACCGCGCTTATCCGCAACTCGACTCCGAGCAGGGTCTGCGGCCGTGGCTGTACCGAATCGCGACCAATCTCTGCCGCAACCGCGCGCGCGACAATATGCGCCGGGCCCGCGTGATAAGCAACGGCGACGATCCCACTGGCGACGATTATCATCTTGCGTCCGCGTCTGTTGCAGGCGGCGGCAGACACGAGGGCGTGATCCATCTCCGGCGTGCGATCGCGGGACTGCCCCACAAACAGGGCCAGGCGCTAGTGATGCGCAAGTTTGCCGGACTCGAATACGAGGAAATCGGCGCGGCGCTCGAGTGCTCGGCGGACAGCGCACGGGCCAGCGTCTACCAGGCATTGAAGAAGCTTAAGGCGGCCCGATAAGCGGGCAAAGCGATGAGATCCAGGACAATGAACATCATGAATCAAACGCTCAAGGACGAAATACTGATGCGCGAGATGCTCGACGATGACGGGCCGCTCGGGATGGACAGCGCGCCCGACGACGCCGCGGTCGATGCGGCTCTGCGCGCAGTGCGTTCAAAGCTGGCGCGGACGCTGGGCCGTGCGCGCAGACCGCTGGCACGTATCGGTGTGATCGACTCGCCGGTCGGCCGCTTGCTGGTGGCCGAGAGCGCGCGCGGTCCGCTCGCGGTGCAGTTCCTCGACGTGCCCGAGGCACCTGACGCGCTCGCGGCACTGCGGGAGGGTTTCGACCTGGTCGAAGACGCGGACGTCGGCGCGCGTATCGGACGCGAGATCGAGCGCTACTTGAGCGGCGACATGCATGCGCTCGACCGTCCGGTCGACCTCAGCCTGGTGCGGACCGATTTTCAGCGGCGCGCGTTGATGCGGCTCCGCCGGGCGGTGCCGCCCGGCTCCGTCATCACTTACCAAGCGCTGGCGGCGGCGGTCGGCGCGCCGTCGGGCCAGCGCGCGATCGGCAACACGATGGCCACCAATCCGGTGCCGCTCTACGTCCCGTGCCATCGCGTGATCCGCTCCGACGGCACGATCGGCAACTATGGCGGGGGCGTGGCGCGCAAGATCAAGTTGCTGCGCGCCGAGGGCTTCAGCGTGGCTCGCGATCATCGATTGCCGGCCGGCAGCGTGATGGGGCATCTGGTGACGCACATCTTCTGCCGTCCGCAATGCCATGCGGCGATGCGAGCCGATCGCGCAAAATCGATCATCTTCGCCAATTCGGGCCGCGCGCGCAGCGCGGGACTGCGCGCTTGCAAGCTCTGCCATCCGGCCTAGCGCGACAAGATCGAGCGAAGCAAAAAACGCGCGCGGCGCGGAGCCCATTTCGGGCGCCGCGCCGCACGCGTTTCATTATGCTCGCGTTCGAGCGCTATTCGGTCTGCTGTTGCTGCTGAAGCTGCTGGATCTGGAGGCGCTGACTCTCGAGCTGTTGCTGCTGGCTCTGAATCTGCCCTTGCTGCTGCTGGGTTGCGGCTTGCTGGTTCTGCATCGAACTGCCCACGACGTAGCCGGTGCCCGCGCCGAGCGCACCGCCAATAGCCGCGCCGGCGAGCGGATGTCCTACTGCCGCACCGACCAGCGCGCCAGCGCCGCCGCCCAGCACGCCACCGCCCAGTGTCCCTTCCGTAGTCGTCGACATCCCCTGCGGGCCGCACCCGGCGAGCGCAACCGCCACGACAATCGACAGCGCCGCCATCACAAGCATGGCACCGCGAAAATTAGACTTACCTCGTTTGCTCATGTCAATATTCCCCCTGCCTCGTCCCCGCGGCCCGCCTTCGCCGGTCCACGTTCATTTCGGTTTGGTTCATTCAGTTTGCTGCTGTTGCTTGAGCTGCTCGATCTGCTGACGCTGCTGCTCGAGTTGCTGCTGCTGCTGCTGGAGCTGGCCCTGAGTCTGCGCCTGCGCGTCCTGGCTGTTCTGCATCGAGTTACCCACGACGTAGCCGGTGCCCAGGCCAAGCGCGCCGCCGATGGCTGCGCCGGCAGCCGGATGGCCAACCGCGGCGCCGATTATTGCTCCGGTGCCGGCACCCAGCACGCCACCACCGAGCGTTCCTTCCTCGCGGGTCGATAATGGCTGGCCGCTGCACCCGGCAAGGGCAAAGGCCGCCGCCAACACGAACGCTACTGTCGCCAACATGCCTTTGTTTGGATATCCACTATACTTCATCGACTTACCCTCATCTCACGATTACTCAGCTCGTGCGATTACCCAATCGCTTGCGATTACTCAGTCTGTTGCTGTTGCTTGAGCTGCTGGATCTGTTGACGCTGCTGCTCGAGCTGTTGTTGCTGCTGCTGGATCTGGCCCTGGGTCTGCGCTTGTGCGTTTTCGTTGTTCTGCATCGAATTGCCTACCGCGAAGCCACCCACGCCGCCGATCGCACCGCCGATAGCCGCGCCCGCGCCGGGAGCGCCCACCGCGGCACCGATAATCGCGCCGGTCGCAGCACCCAATCCGCCACCTATAAGCGTGCCCTTCTCACGAGTCGACAACGGCTGCCCAGAGCAGCCGGCAACTAAAAGAGCCGCGGCCGCCGCCATCAATATTGTCGTGACCACACCTTTGCGCATCGCTCGCCCCCTCCTGTCTACGTAAAATAACCTACCCGGTTTCGTACCTTGTTCCGCCTGCTGATACTGCTTCATTTGCGCCATCAGTCGCCATCGACACGCCGCCGGTTTATCGCGAGCAGTTTTCATGCCGATGGCGAACGGTTCGCATTTTACCTTTTCTTCGAGTCTTTTGCTTGCAGGTGCGAACCTCAGTTGCGGCGATGCAACCGCATTTGGTGCACCCCAAGGTACACTTTCGCGGCCGTCATCGCTTCGCGCGCCCTGATGGCGCAGCGATAGCGGCGGGTCGATCTGTTATCTGAATAGCGGGATTCCGCGAGCGAAAATCCCTACGGGAGCACCGCGAAGATGCGTGCCGGCGCCCCCGTTCCTTTGTCGATCTTCATCGGGATGCAAAAGATCGTCGCGCCGCTGAACGGAAGTTTATCCGCATTCGCAAGGTTTTCAAATCCTATCCGGTTCGCGCCGAGCCACATCCGATGCACCGGGAAATCCTTTGAGTTGCCTGGGTCGAGGCTGGGGGTGTCAATCACCAGCGCCATTACATTCCGATCAGTCAGTAAAAATTTCACAGCCTCGGGCGAAAAGCCGGGAAAATGCAGATTCGCGACGTCCCCCGGTTTGTCGCTGCCGAGATAGTGCTTCTTATCGGGCCAGAAGCGGCCCCATCCCGATCGCCCGACCACGATCGCTCCCGAGGGAATCTCACCGTGGGTTCTTTCGTAGGCGTGGATGTCTTCGACGATTAGCGTGGCGTCAGGGTAGTTGAGCGAGCGAGCGGAGAAATCGATTATGACCGCCGGCCCAACGAAGTAGCTCATCGGTATCTGATCGACTGACATCCCGTTGCGGTTGAAATGCAACGGCGCGTCCATGTGCGTGCCGCCGTGCTCGGCTGCGGCGAACCTGGCCGAGGAATAGAAGTAGCCGCCGGGCTGCATCCCGAACTTCTCTAACTTGTGCTCGAACCCGCCCTCGGTGGGCCAGTAGATGGTCGAGGCGTCGAAGCTGTAGGTCAGGTCGATGATTTTGGCCGGGTCGCTGGCGGCGCCGGCGATTCGCGCCGGATTGAACAGCTCGCCCTGCGCGCGGGCGCTCCCGGCCGCGATTGACAGGAGCATAGCCATAGCCATCGCTATCGTCGCGGCCGCCGTCGCACCGCCAATGCGTATCGCACGCGTCATCATCCGGGGCGTCCTCCGTGTCACTGCGCGACTATCTACTTACCTGCCATCTACCAGCCGATCGCCTGCGCTGGCATCAGCGGCGCAATCTGTCCGCGCGGATCGGCGCCGGCCGCCAACTGCCCGCGCGCGCCGTCGAGCGCCACTGCGAGCACGTTGCCGTCGCACCACGGCGGGCGCGTCTCGACTTTGTGGCCGCGCGCGGCCAGGTCCTCGCGCGCGCGCTCGTCGATACGGTTCTCCAGGCGCACTAGTCCCGGCGAGGCGTCGTGCGGATAGAACGACGAGGGTGCGTGCATGCACGAGTAGCGCGGGGCCTCGATTGCCTGCTGCAGGTTCATCCCGAACTCCGCCACGTTGAGGAAAAATTGCAACGTCCACTGATCCTGCTGATCGCCGCCCTGGGTGCCAAACGCTATCCATCGGCCGTCGCGCGTCGTCCCGATCGACGGTGTCAACGTGGTGCGCGGGCGCTTGCGCGGCGCGAGCGCATTGGGATGACGCTCGTCGAGGTAAAAGGTCTGCAATCGCGTGCCGAGCGGAAAGCCCAGCGCCTCGGCGACCGGCGAGCTGCGCAGCCACGCGCCGCTCGGCGTAATCGCGATCAGGTTGCCTCGGCGATCGGCCGCGTCAACGTGCGTGGTGCCGCCGCCCCACGAGCGCGCCGTAATCGGCGCTCCCAACTCGGCCCGCATCGTGCGCGGATCGCCCGGCCGCAAATCCATCGAGGCGCGCTCCGGATCGACTAGTGCCCGGCGCAGCGCCGCGTAGCGGTCCGAGAGCAACTCCTTCAGCGGGACGTCGACGAACTCCGGATCGGCGTAGTAGGCCTCGCGGTCGGCGAACGCGAGCTTGGCCGACTCGATCAGCGTATGCAGGTAGGCGCCCGAGTTGTGCCCCATAGCGCCGAGATCGAAGCCCTCCAGCAGCGCGAGCTGTTGCAGAAAGACCGGGCCTTGCGACCACGGTCCGCACTTGAAAACGGATGCGCCGCGATAGGTGCGGATGGCCGGCTCTTCGATCCGGGTCGTGAACGCCGCGAGATCCTCCAGCGCCAACAGGCCGCCGTGAGCGTCCGAGTGCGCGACGATCTCGCGCGCGATGTCGCCGCGGTAAAAACGCTCGACCGCCGCCTGCAATCCGGCCTCGCGGCCGCCCTTGCGCGCGTCGGCTTCGGCCTCGAGCAGGCGGCGGAAAAGATTCGCCAATGCGGGATTCCTGATGAGGTCGCCCGAGCGCGGAAGTTCGCCGCCGGGCGTGTAGACGCGCGCGGTCGACGGCCATCGCGTGCGATACAACTCGGCGTTGGCGCGGATAGAGCTCAGGCCAAGGCCAGGAACGTCGATCGAATCGTCGTCGCCGCAGAGCCCCGGATGCATCGGAAAGCCGTCCTCGCACAGCGCCAGCGCGGGCCCGGCGACCTCGGCAAGCGATTTGGTGCCGAAGTTCTCCAACGCGCAGGCAAACGCGCCGAAGGCCGCAGGTACCCCTGCCGCGAGCAATCCTTCGCCCGGCACGAGATCCAGTCCCAGCGCCCGGTAATGAGCGATCGTCGCGCGCGCGGGCGCCATCGTATTGCCGTTGATCGCAACCACGCGCTGGTTCGACCCCAGCCGGACGAGCATCGGCGCCTCGCCGCCAAGCGTGTGCATGTGAGGATTGACGACCCCCTCGACCAGGGCGGCGGCGACCGCGGCGTCGATAGCGTTGCCCCCACGGTCGAAAATGCGGGCTCCAGCGGCGGCCGAGAGGTAATGTTCGGTGGAAATCATCGCCTCACGGCCCATAATCAAGGGATATAGCGTTGACATGGCATCTATAACGAGTATCCTGAAGCTTGGGCGTCTGTTAACGATAAACGCTGCTAGTAGTGACTAGGTGATGCTGCGGTGCGGAAATTCTCCTCCTCAACCGGTCCATCCCAAATCAGTTCAAACCTGTACCTGCCTGTACCTGACGCGATTCAAGTCGTAAATCAAGACCGCGTAACCGCGCCGCCAAACGTTGCAAATAACCAAGGGTTGGGGATTTTCGTGAATCGCCCGAGTTGTTTGGCATTTTCAATAAGGTGTGGACGAGAATCAAAGTGGGCTGAAAAGCGTCTAATCGTTAGGCGCGATCATTGCTACTGTACCGTAGCGAGGCATGAACCAGTAAGCGGCGGGGAGCTTGGTGGGCGGAAGAAACAGAGATGAACATGGAAAGTACAAATTTCGAGGCGGTGGTTGGGCGGCATTGTCGGTTGCTCAAGCCTGTACGAGACCATGAAGGGCTGAGCAGATATAGCGAAAAACCTCGCATTTTGCGCTCGGTGGACAACCTCGGGCGTCGAATGCTGCTGGTGCAATTCGAAGACGGCGCAACCACCTTCTTGTTTCCGGACGAAGTGACCGTCGAGTAGGCGGCTGCCTGATTCGTAGGCGACCGCGTAATTTGCGGTCACCGCGTAGATCCTGGACTTGTAAGGTTGGAGGCACTGGGCCAAGTGCCCTGAGTTCTTCCGGACTGCCCACGATCTCCGCAATCAGGCTTCGTACTCGACGGGGCGGGATTTTGCCAGCCGACGCGCCCGCGGGCGCGAGCTGCAAGGCTTGGAGCGTGGAAGCACGCTCGGCTGCCCTTCACTTTGCTTCCGTCAAAAAGTCGCGCGCGCGCAGCAGCGCAACGATCGACTTCGCATCGACCATCTCTCCGCGCACGATCATCGCCAGCGCCTCGTCCAAAGCCATCGTCCTCACACTGATCACTTCGTCGTGGTCAAGCTCGCCCGGCGCGGCATCCAGCTCGCGCGCCAGGTAGAGCTCGATACGCTCGTCGCAAAAGCTCGGGATCGTGACGATTGCGCCGAGATGATCCCACCGGCGCGCGCCCAGCCCGGTTTCTTCGCTCAGCTCGCGCTCAGCGCACGCTTGTGCGCTCTCGTCCGCGCGGCGGCATCCGGCCGGAATCTCCCACATCCAACCGCCCATCGCATGACGCCACTGGCGAATGAGCGTGACGCGGCGATACTCGTCGAGCGCCACGATCGCGCTCGCACCTGGATGGCGAATTACCGCGAGGTCAACCGTCACGCCGTTGGGCAGTTCCGCTTTCTCGACGCCGAGGTCCACCACGCCGAGCTTCAGCACTTCGCGCCGTTCTATCGCCATGCTCCAGCATTGCGGCCACGACCGGGCGAGGCAAGCGGGGCGCCGCGCGGACAATTGCTCGCGCGTGCGCAAAGGACCAATATCTGAACCGAGTAAGCGATGTCGCAAATCGTCATCCCGATTTATTTCGACTATGCCTCGACGCTCTGTTACGTCGCGTGGCGCATCGTCGGCCAGCTCGAACCGGAGCTCGGCTTCACGGCGTTATGGAAAGGCGTGCCGATCGCGCTGCGCAACTATCGCACGCGCCCCGGACTGCCGCTCGGGCCGCTCGAGCTGGAAACGATCCGCAACGTCGCTGCCGAAACCGGCATCGCGGTCGAGCCGCCCGCGCGATGGCTCGATTCGGACAAGGCGCTCCAGGGCTCGGAGCTCGCGCGCGAGGCGGGCACGTTCGCGGCGTACCATGACGCAGTCTTTCGCGTCGCCTTCGAGCAACGCGCTGACATCGGCGACCTCGAGGTGCTGAGGGCGATCGCCACGGGCGCCGGGATGGAACCCGCGCACTTTCGCGACGAAGTCGAGCGGGGCCGGATGGCTTCGCGGATCGCCGCGAACAAGGCCGAGGCGGACCGCTTTTCCGCGCTCGGCTATCCGAGTTTCATCCTCGGCGATTTCCCGCTCACCGGAATTCAGCCGATCGATACGATGCGCAAGCTGCTCGCGCGCTTTATCGAGCGCCGAGTGGCGGAGCCGCAGGCGTGAGCCCCGCGCCCGGCGCTGCGACGGCGCGGCGGCGAGCGCCGGATGCGCCGCGAACTAGCGCCGTGCCGTCGGGTGACGCCGCGAGTCCGCGGCCGCCGCTCAAATGGGCGGGTGGGAAGCGATGGCTGGTGCCGTACGTCGCTCCGCTGTGGCAGCGGTTTCGCGGCCGAAGATTGGTCGAGCCGTTTTGCGGTGGGATGGCGGTTGCGCTGGGCCTGATGCCTGCGCGGGCATCGCTCAGCGACATCAATCCGCACGTGGTTAACTTTTATCGATGGCTAAAGCGCGGGCTCAAGGCCGGAATTGCGATGCGCAACGAGCAGGCGCTTTTCTATCGCCATCGCGAACGCTTCAATCGCCTGGTCGCGTCCGGCGACGGCGAGGGCGCGGAGGCGGCCGCGCTTTTCTACTATCTCAATCGCACCGGGTATAACGGCCTTTGCCGCTTTAACCGCAAGGGCGAGTTCAACGTGCCCTTCGGCCGCTATCGCCAGATCAACTACACGACCGACTTCTCCGCCTACCGGGCGGCGTTCAAGGGATGGGACTTTTCGGCCGGCGACTTCGAGGCTTTGGAACTCGAAGCGCGCGATTTCATCTATGCTGATCCGCCCTACGACGTCGAATTCACGCAATATTCGAAGGAGCAATTCGGCTGGGACGAGCAGGTGCGGCTGGCGGAGTTTCTCGCGCGCCATCGCGGCCCGGTGGTGCTATCGAACCAGGCCACGGCGCGAATTCTGCGGCTGTATCGCGAACTGGGCTTCTCGATACAGCGCCTGCGCGCCCCGCGGATGATCAGTTGCACGGGCAATCGCACGCCCGCAACCGAAGTCCTGGCGACGCGCGGATTCTGACTCCGCGCGCCTCCGGCAGATTGATTCGCGGCGGGCGCCGGTTACGCGGGCGCGTCCGGCGCCCGCGTAACCGCAACCGCTATTGGTTCGGCACCAGTTCGACCCGGCGGTTCTGAGCCCGTCCTTCGGCCGTCTTGTTGCTGGCGACGAAGTTCGTCTTCCCATAGCCGTGCGGACTCATGCGGCCTTCCGCCACGCCGTGGTCCGCCAAATAACTCACGACCGCGTTGGCCCGGCGCTCGGAGAGCTTCAGGTTGTACCGGACGGTGCCGATCGCGTCGCAGTAGCCATTGACGTTGACGGTCACGTTAGGATGTGACTTCAGGGTTTCCGCGGCCTCGTCGAGTACGGCGGCATCCTGCGGACGGATATTTGCCTTGTCAAAGTCAAAGTGGACGCCGCGCAGGATGATCTTCTCCGGTGGCGGAGGAGGGGGTGGCGGAGGAGGTGGCGGCGGTGGCGGTGGAGGTGGAGGCGGCGGCGGTGGTGCCTGTTCCTTCGCAAACGAGCATCCTACGAGCGCACCAAAAATCGCACCGCCGAAAGCGGCGAGCGGGACCCCCAACTGATAAGAGCCCGAATGCGCATGCCCCCCTGCGAGTGCTCCCGTAATGGCGCCGCCGGCCAACAGAGCGCCTGCGCCGGCTCCAATTAAACAATCTCGCTCGCGCTCAGGCGACATCGACGAGCATGCCGCGGCGGAACCGGCGAGCGTCACGCAGAGCAGATAGATCCCAAGTCTTTTTAGCATTTCCACGCCTCCCCTTCCTTGCCGATCATGACAACGGCAAGCCTATATGCGGATCCCCCAGCGCCCAGGTTAGCGACGAGCGCATCAACCATTGAGCGCCCGGCTAAAACAGTTTTTGAAGTTATGCCCGAAAAGTGAAGCGTGTCAACTGGGAACGTTCGCCAAAAAGAGCGCTATTAGTGGTCTAGCGCGACAAGAATACCGGGCAGGGCGTGTTCCGCAGCAGGGTACTTTTAATAACTCCCTCGAGAGGCGTCGCCTACCTCCACAACCGAAGCGCTGGCGGCGCGCGGAGTTTGACTCCGCGCACCGCCAGCAGATTGATACGCCACGAGCGCCCGCGCGGCGCGACCGCCGGCGCCCGCGTAACCGCAGCCGCTATTGGTTCGGCACCAGTTCGACCCGGCGGTTCTGGGCTCGTCCTTCCGCCGTCTTGTTGGTGGCGACGAAGTTCGTCTTCCCATAGCCGTGCGGGCTCATGCGGCCTTCCGCCACGCCGTGGTCCGCCAGGTAGCTCACGACCGCGTTGGCCCGGCGCTCGGAGAGCTTAAGGTTGTACCTGACCGAGCCGATCGCGTCGCAGTAGCCATTGACGTTGACCGTCACGTTCGGATGCGACTTCAGGGTTTCCGCGGCCTCGTCGAGCACGGCGGCGTCCTGCGGACGGATATTTGCCTTGTCAAAGTCAAAGTGGACGCCACGCAGGATAATTTTCTCCGGCGGCGGAGGTGGTGGCGGAGGAGGAGGTGGTGGCGGTGGTGGCGGAGGAGGCGGCGGTGGCGGCGCTTCCTTGTATGCCAAACATCCTATAACCCCGCCGACGATCGCACCGGCAGCAGCGCCGGCCGGAACGCCGATCTCCCAGGATCTCGAATGGCCACGGCCATCGGCGATCGCGGCTGCGGCAATGCCGCCGCCCGCAAGCGCGCCAAGCCCCGCGCCAACCAGGCAGTACTGGGTACGGCTTGCGGTCGACGAACAACCCGCAGCCCCGCCAGCGACCGCGATACAGAGTAGGTAGGTTCCGAGTTTTTTCAGCACGTTAGCGCTTCCCCTCGCTCACGTCTTGACGTTCGCCACACGGCGAACTTACATGCGGAATTTGCCTGATGCCCCCCGGTAAGAAGCGTCAAGCCACTAGCTATCGTGGCCGACAGTCTATGGAATACACAATCGCCTTACAATGCCGAGCAAACGTGCGTTTGCGGCTAGCGCGACAAAAATACCGGGCAGGGGGCGTTGCGCAGTACGTACTCCGTGGTCGAGCCCAGCACCATCTCGATTATGCGGCTGTGCCCGTACGCGCCGATGAACAGCAGGTCGGTCTCGCTCTCGCCAAGGAAGCGCACGATCTCCTCGTGCGCGTGGCCGCTCAGCAGCTTGAACGACGCGTCGACGCGGTAGGGTTCGAGGTAGTGGCGCGCCTCGCCGATCACCCGCTCGCCCATCTTTGCGTCGCGCGCGACGGTTATCACCGTGAGCGGCGCACCGAGTTCGGTCGCGAATTCCGCCGCGGCGTGCATCGCCTTGGACGCCCGCTCGCTGCCGTCGTAGGCGAGCGTCAGGCGCTTGATCTCGCGCAGGCGTTTGGGTGAGACGAACAGTGGCCGCGGACTCTTGCGCGCGACACTCTCGGCGGTCGAGCCCAACAGTCCCGTCGAAAAACGCTCGTGGACGCCGCGATGCCCGATCATCACCAGGTCGGCGGCCTTGGCTCGCTCGCAAATCTGGTTGGCCACCACGCCCATGTCGACCAACGGTTGAACCGCAATCTTCTCGCGCTCCGCCGCCGCGCAGAACTCATCCACCACCGCCCGTCCGCGCGCGGTCAGCACCTCGCGCATCCGGGAAGAGAAGTCGAGATAGGGTTCTAGTCCGAGCGAGCCTGAGATATCATGGAAAAACGAACCCTCGATCAAAACGATGTCGACGACGTGCAATCCGATGAGGGTCGCGCTCAGGCGGCGCGCCAGCGCGAAGGCGTAGGCCTGGGCCACGCGGGAATGCTCGGAGGTATCGATGCCGACCACAATGCGCTTGATCATCGGCCCGGCCTTCAAAGTACAATTCCGCGATATCATGCGTATCCGGCGGTCACAAGGGGCTTTTTGAGATGGGTGAGTTAAGAGGCAGCGCGCGAATCGCATCCCTGGTCGAGGAGCTGGCGCAAGCGGCCGAGCGCGTCGGCTTGCAGGTCAGGCGCGAACGGCTGATGCGCGAGGTCGGCTATCGCGCGCGCGGCGGCGCCTGCCGGCTGCGCGAAAAAGACCTTGTCATAATCGATTCCGCCCAGCCTCCCGCCGAGCAACTCGAGGTGCTGATTGAGGCGCTGCGCACGCGCGACCTCGAAACCCTCTATTTGTCGCCCGCCGCGCGGCGCCTGTTGGAAAACCAGACCGAACGATCCGGCGGGGCCGGCCAATCCGACGCGTCCGGCCGTAACGGGCAGGCCGGACACGGCTGAGCCCTATCGCTCGACCATGCCACGCGTTGAGGAAAGCATCGCTCGCACGGCCGCTGGCAATCCGATACCCGGCGAGACCGAGGAGCGGATGGCGGAGTTCCATACGCGCCTCAAGGAGCGCAGCCTCAAGTCGACCGGCCAGCGCGACGACATCGCACGCGTGTTCTTCGCCCTCGGCCGCCATATCAGCGCCGAGGAACTCTACGCCGAAGTCAAGAAAATCAATCCGCACGTCGGCTACGCCACCATCTACCGGACGCTTCGACTGCTCAAGGAATGCGATTTGCTTTTCGAGCGGCACTTCGACGAGGGCCAGGCGCGCTATGAAGTCGCCGGCGAGCATCATCACGACCACTTCATCTGCGAGCGCTGCGGGCGCATCATCGAATTCGAGAATGAGGCGATCGAGGAACTCCAGCAGATGGTCGCGCGCGAACTCGGCGTCACGCTGAGCCATCACAAGATGGAGCTCTACGGGCTCTGCCCCGAGTGCCGCGCGCGCGCCGGCCGCTAATCAGACCGCGCTCCACGCCAAATCGGAAGAGGACCGACATGACACAGCAGCAGCCGCAGATGCTCGAGGGCTTCCACGTGCTCGACTTCACCCACTACGTGGCGGGCCCCACCTGCACACGCATCCTGGGCGAACTCGGCGCCGACGTGATCAAGGTCGAGCGCTCGCTCGAGGGCGACCACGTGCGCCAGCTCGGGATCGTCAAGGACGGCATGAGCAGCTACTACTTCCAGCACAACCACGGCAAACGCAGCCTGGCGGTCGATCTGCGCAAGCCACGCGGCCGGGAGCTGCTGCTCGCGATGATCCCGAAGATCGACGTGCTGGTGGAGAATTTCGCGCCCGGCGTAATCGCCGACATGGGCTTCGGCTACGAGGCGCTCACGAAGATCAATCCGCGCCTGGTGATGTGCTCGATCTCGGCCGCCGGACAGAGCGGGCCGCTAAGCCGCCGCCCCGGCTACGACTATATCGGCTCGGCGCTGGCCGGCGTCACCGACCAGCTCGGCGAGCCCGACCGCGCGCCGATCGTGCCGGCGATGGCGATCGGCGACATCTCGACCGGCGTCGCGGCCGCGATGGCGGTCGGCTTCGCGCTGCTCTCGCGCGAGCGCACGGGCAAGGGGCAATACCTCGACGCCTCGCTGATGGACACTTACTTCCACATGCACGAACTGTTCGTCCCGGTGCTCTCGCTGCGTCCCGGCCGCTACCATCCCAAGCGTACCGGCTCGATGCATCCGGCGGGTAGTCCGTGCGGAGTGTACAAGGCCAATGGCGGCCATATCATGCTAATCGCCCAGCAACACGAGATGCCGCGGCTGCTGCGCGCGATGGGAAAGCCGGACTTGCTGAACGACGAACGCTTTTCGACCAACGGGCGCAGGGTTAAGAACAACGCGGCGCTGCGCGAGCTTATCGAAGGATGGCTCGCGACTTTTCCTGACCGCGACTCCGCTATCGCCGTGCTCGACCGCGAGCGCGTGCCGTGCGCCCCGGTGCTCAAGCTCGAAGAGGCGATGGAGCATCCGCATCTGCGCGGCCGCAAGACCGTAAGACGCGTGCGTGACGAGGCGCTCGGCGAGTTCGACGTGCCGGGGATGCCGGTCAAGTTCTCCGATTGGCCCGACCGCACCGACGTCAAGGCCTCGCGCGTCGGCGAGAACAACGACGCGGTGCTGCGCGAGATTCTCTCGCTACCCGACAGCGAACTCGCCGCGCTCTATGCCGAGGGCGTGCTGATGCGCGGCGGAGCGGCGGATGACGCGAAAGTGACCGCCGGCAACCTGGTGATCGAGCCGCATCAGGGCTGACACGGCGCGCCGTGCGCCGAAACCTACTTAGTGACGAGGTAATGGATCCAGGGAGAACGATCACCGTGGTCGGCCGGGTCACCCTGCATGTCGTACATCCCTTCAACCGAAAATTCCATTTTTTTGAGCTGATCGATCTGGCTGCGAATTGATATGTAATACAAGAGCAGTGAGTAGCGGAGGCCGCTATCGTTTACGATTGCGTATTCCGATGTCGCCATCTCGTGACGCCGCAAACGGAATCTGCGGGGAGTGAGCAGAACTTTCCAGAACTTTCGCCTCAACGATGTCGCAACAGAGTAGCGAAATCCACCTGCCGCAGCTCTATGCGCCTCATCGATAACTGCCCGATTGTGGCTGGAGAACAGAAAAACGCCTCCCCGTTTGAGAACCCTGCGGATTTCACCAAGCGCCTTCAAGCGGCCTTCGTGCGCGATACAATCGAGACCGTTGAAAGAGAAGAGGATGAAATCGAACCTGTCGTTGGGAAAGCGGCTCATATCCCGCACATCGCAACAATACACGGAATCCAAGCCGAATTTCCCCTTCACCTGCTGTACAAGGCCTTCGGAGTAGTCTATCGCGGTGTAGTCGCGACTCATTTCCAGGAGAAACGGCGTGGTGCGCCCACCTCCGACCCCAATATCGAGCAGTGTCTTGCCGACGATACGTGGCCTAAGGCTTTCAAGGATCGCGCTTTCCGCTGGCATCAGGCCCCTTAGATCACTATACGTCTTCAGGGCGAATCGACCCTCATACGCAGTGTGATTCAAGGTATCCACTACGTACGGTTGAGTCATTTTCAGTGTTCCAACTAGCCGGGATTTTTCGGTTCGCTCTCTTTTGCGATCAAACGGCCGGCGCGGCACAGTGATTAGTTAGGTGTTTGATCCGTTTCCGATAGTTTCGATCACCTTTCGGTCTATTAGCGCTATGCTTTCGCCCAAGCGGCCGAGCTAAAGGCACTCGGCGGAGAAAAATCGATGAAGCACGCCGGGCCACAAACGCTCGAAGCGATAGAACCGCTGCTCGAAAAGCTGCGGACGATCCCGGGCCTGGTTGAGCGCAAGCGGGGCATCTTCTATCGCGGCGCGACCGCTTTTTTACACTTCCATGAAGACCCGGCCGGGATGTTCGCTGACTTAAGAAGCGGCGACGACTTCGAGCGCTACGCCGTGAACACCCAGCCCGAGATCGCGCGCCTGCTCGATGCTGCCAAGGCCGAGGCCTCAACGGGGGGCGGCGCGCCGCGACGCATCCCCCGCTCGTAGCATTCCCAGCCCGTGCCCTCCCGCGTCGGTGGATTGCCCCCCTTGGCCACACATGCTGAAGCTAACCCGCTTCAGCCATCGTGCAACCTTGAAACTCCAGGCCACTGGATAGGGCCTTAACAGGGAACTTTTTTCCTTGATTCGGCGTTTCACGGACGGGGTAGCCTACGATGGCGCTGCTGTGAACACCCCAAGCGAGTATTGAATGTTCTGGTTTGCTTTAATCGCGCCGAAGGACTAGACCGATTTAGTTCGCGTAAGTCAAGACGTTGTCTGCCTTTGTCGATGGAGGTCGCGGTGACTCCGAGCAAGGCTGGTCAGGCGTTGGTAGCGAGAGGCGTGAGTGCTCTGCGGCGGCGGTGCCCAGGGACGGCCGCACTTCTCGTGGTAGCGGCGGCGCTCATAGTAGCGACCGCCAGCATACGCCAGCTCAAAACGTCGTTCCTCCTGTCCTCCCTCACCAATCCTTCCTCCGATCCCTCGATGACTGTTATCAGCGCGATGGTCGAGCGTGGCGATCTATGGGGCGCCACCGCCCGGGTCGGAAGCTCTTATCGATTCGACAAACGGTCGGGCCTGGTGGCATTGCGTTCGTTTTCGATGCTGGTGCTGCGACGCGGACTCCAGGAGTACGACCCGTACGAGCGCTGCTACGCCACGAGCGCTTTGGCCGCAGCCGGTGACCGGGACGAGATCGCGCAACTAGTAAAAATCTTTCAGGGCACCAGGAAGCCCGGTCTTCAAATGGCCGTCGCGGATGGGCTGGGAGACGTTGGCGATGCGGATGCCGTCGAGGCGCTGGGTCGGCTCTATATCTGGACTGCGCCTTCATACCGGCGAATCGTGATCAACGGAGCGGCGGAGGCCCACGATCCCGGCGCAATCGAATTGCTGAGCGGCGCCCTGACCGTATCAGACCGGGCGACACGTCTGACCGCGGCGAGAGGACTCGGCCAGATCGGCAACCACAGCGCCATCCACGTGCTCAGGCAGTATCTGGCTGCCGCGCAGGATCCCTTCGAAGAGGCTACGGCCGCTTATTCGCTATTGCGCCTGGGCGACCGCTATGCCGAGGAGATCGCTGAGTCAATTTTGCGGGGCCATGTCGATGATAATGCAAGGGCGATGGCGGCGGTGGCGCTCGGCCGGGCGCGCGACCCACGCGTAGCCGGCCTGCTGAGGGAATCGATCAGAGATCGCAACATCGACGTGCGGATTGGCGCGGCAGTGGCGCTTACGCACTACGGCGATCCGGTCGGCGTCGAATACCTAAAGGCGGCGATGCAGGACGACGACTCGATGACGCGGCTGCATGTCGGTCAGCTCCTGGACGAGGTCGAGTTTCAAAACGCGCGCGAAATTCTGATAGCGGCGGTCGCTTCGCCCGACCCCGAACTCTCGATGCTGGGGATTCGGGCGATCGGTTTGTCAGGGGGCGCCGACGAAGTTGGGCTTCTCGTCAGGCTGGCGGACCGAGCCGCGGATCCAATCGCGCGCGCTGAGGTGGCGTGGGCTTTGGGCAGAATCGGCAGTCGTGGGTCGGTCGCGCCGCTGATCGCGATGGTGTCGGAGCTTGATCATACCGTGCGTTACACGGCCGCCGACGCGCTCGACCGAACGGCGATGCGACTTTTGCACCGCGAATCGGGCGGTGCATGAACCAAGGAAAGAAGTAGGAGGATTATCAGTTGCAGAGTTGAGAAACTTCGAAACGAGCACGCAGGGAGGACAGGGAAAAAGGCTATGTCGAACAAAGCGAGGATCACTGGGGCGGCGGGACGCAAGTACATGACGCTGGCAGGGCTGTTGGTTATTGCCGGTGCCTTGCTTTGCGTGCGTCCCGCTATGGCGCAGGACGTCAAGAGTTATACCAGGGCCACCTTTGACCAGTGGCTGGCTAAATACAAGGATGCCAAGCCCGATTTCAAAGTCGGCGACGTATTGACCGCAAAGGATTTGGAGCGCATGCGGCCATTCATCTATCCGGGCTACCTCGAACAGCTCAACTTTCCCGAATTCAGGGCGCCGATCGCAGCGCCCGTGGACCATACTCCACGCAAGGACTACATGGCTTGCACGGAGAAGTACCAATCGCAGGTCAAGCTGCTCCCCGATAAAACTGTGGGCAACTACGTATGTGGGCAGCCGTTCCCCAATTCCTCGATCACGGAGGGCGACCCGGACTCCGGTTGGAGAGCGGTATGGAACTACGAGTACCGATGGCAGAACTTCGGCTTCTCGACCTATGCCCCGGCTACCTGGGACCGTTTTGGCGGCACGCACGATATTCCAACCTGGGAGCTCCCCCCAACCGACTGGATGGCCAACGCAGGTTGGATCGAATCGAACGTCCATCCGCAACTGCCGACCCCAGAAGAGATGAAAATGATCTACGGTGGCGGCGGAAACTTCCAGCGCACGCTGGATGCGTTCTACCGTAAGGTTTTCTATACCCACCTCGCGATGCTCGAGAACCATACGCTGCCGGTGCCCGGCGCCGCGCAGTTCGAGTTCAAGGAGTTCACGGGCTTCTACTCGCCCTTTGACATCCGCGGCACCGCGTTCATCATCTACCGCTACGCCGATCCGCATCGCGAAGACGACGGCTGGGCCTATATCCCCAACCTGCGCCGCGTGCGCCGTATTTCGGCCGAGGTTAAGTCGGACTCGCTGCTGGGCACCGACCACACGCTGGAAGACTTCTACAGTTTCTCCGGCCGTGAGCTCGAGTGGCACTGGCGCTTCCTTGGATGGAAGGATCAGCTGGCGGTTGTCGATTCCGTGCACCGGTATACTTATCTGTACGGACCGAACGGGATCATCCCTAATGATACGTGGACGATGCGCCGTTTCGCGGTCATGGAGCGCACCTCGAACTCCGAGCGTCATCCGTACAAGAGCGTCGTCGAGGACTGGGATTCGCAGAACTACGACGCATGGCTGATGGAAGCTTTCGACCACAAGGACAAGCTCTGGAAGGTCTGGGAATTCCAGAAGGCGTGGAGCGAGAGCTACAAGCCGACCGACTGGATGTACCCCATGAACAAGGGCGCGTACAGTACCGAATTCCAGTCGGTGCAGGTGCTCGACGTCCAGAACGATCGTGGAACGATCTGGCTCGTTCCCGGTGGATTCCCGAATCTGAAGGGACCCGAGGCGGAAAAGCTCTACGACATCAACAAGCTCGAACAGATCCATCGCTAGCTTCGTGCGCTAGCTTCGAGCGCTAGATTCGAGTGAACCTCGCCCTGCCGGGCCGGCTACGGCCCGGCAGGGCGGCTAGTCATCCGTCCGGCGCCACCGCCACAGCCCGCTGCACATGATGCGCCTACTCACCCCTGTCTTGCCCCAAGGAGAACTCCCGAAAGAACTGCCACATCTGTTCGTTGCCGTCGATCACCGTCGTGCTGCGCCCAAGCCATGAGATGGCATGTGACGTGCCGGGCCATACGTGACCCGACCCTGCGAGCTTCCACAGCACGATTCGGCTGCCGTCCCCGCAGGGACCCCATTCGTAGCGCGTCGCGGAATTTTCTGCGTCAGGCGAGCCCGGCGCGCCCTTGAGCGCCGGCCCGACCTGCGCTGCTGCCGGACAGCCATCGAATCCGCGCCATCTCGCGATCTCGTCATCGACCGGCGGAAAGGGCGTTGCGTGAGCGATGCGCCCGAGCCGTCCGAAACGGCCGCCGTAAGGGACGTAACGATCATCAACGCTGTTGAAGAGCATCAGCGGCATCGGACGTCCGTGCCCTGAGGTCTCGACCATCAGCGCGCCCTCCACGGGCGCAATCGCGGCGATACGGTCCGAAGCCTCGACGCCGAGCCGAAACGCCATCATGCCGCCATTCGAGATGCCGGTTGCATAGACCCGCGTTCGATCGATGTGAACGCGCGATGCAAGGTCGTCGAGCAGCGCCTTGGTGAAGCCGACGTCGTCGATCTTGTTGCGCTCGGCATAAGCGCAGCATCCGCCGGCGTTCCAAGTGAGCGCCCGCGTTCCGCGCCCGGTCCCATTGGGATAGACGGCGACGAAGGCGTCGCGGTCGGCCGTCGCGTCCATCCCGGAGTACTGCTCCTCCTGCTCTGCGTTACTGCCGGCGCCGTGAAAGTTCAGGATCACGGGCAAGGCGTGTGCGCTGGAGGCTTGTGGCGGAACGTGAACGATGTAATTTCGGCCAAGCCCAGCATACTCGATATCAACGCGATGGCTTCCCGGTCCGAGCGTTTCGGCGCCTGCGCCGGTGCGCAGGATCGCGAGAATGGCGAGCACAACTAGCGAAAAACTTTTGCGCCCGCGGTTCACACGGTCGCGCAGGGCGGCAAAGTTCAGAGCAAGCCCTCTTTCAGCGCATCTTCGAGCGCGCCGATGTTCATATAGTGGCCCTTGGCCATCACCGACAGGAACGCGCGCAGCCCGGGGTCTGCGATGGTGGCGAGGTTCTCCTCGATCTTGCGGATCACCCACCGCTGGCCGCGGTTGAGTAGTTCGAGCTTGCTGCGAAAGTCGCCCATCGCGCGCACCTTCTCGACGAAGTCGCCGGTCTTGGTGGAGGGAACGCCACCGAGGCGGCGCACGTGCGCGGAAAGCTCGCCGGCATAGTAGCCCTCGTCGTGGCCAGCCTTCTTGAGCAGTTCGCGAAGCTCGAGCGAACGGGCCTCCGCGGTTAGTTCGTGCAAGACGCGGCCGCCGGCGCGCTCGGCCTCGCCCAATGTGTTGAGAAATCCTTCAAGCTGCGCGTCCATCGCGTTTTCTCCAGATGCGTGAATTTCTCAGGGCTATCAGATCACAGGCGTAACGGGACAGAGTACCGCCCGGAGCCATCCACCGTGCGCACCGGCGGCCGCGTCGAACATCCAGAGCAACGCGCGCAAGTGCGCCGAAACGCCGATTCCAAGCGCGCCTTCGGCGCCCATCTTGCCCTTCATCAGGCTCGATAGCAGGCCCGGCGGCGCCGGCAACTCGAGCAACCCGAGCTTCGTATCCTCCGGCACCTTGGCCAATTCCCGGGCGGCCTTGATCGCTTCGTCGAGCCCGCCGATTCCGTCGACCAGCTTGAGTTTGATCGCGTCGTCGCCGGTCCATACGCGGCCCTGCGCTATCTGGTCGACGCGCGCCACGCTCAGCCCGCGCCGGCTCGCCACCAGGTTCACGAAATGCTGATAGGTCTCGCCCAGGATCTGATCGCGGAACTGCTGTTGCTGGGCGGGCGTGAAATCGTCGAACGCGTCGAACATCGTGGCGTTAGCGCCGTGCGCGATGGCGGCGCTATGGACCCCGATCGAGTTCATCAGCGGCGCAATATTGAACTTGCCGCCAAGCACCCCGATCGATCCGGTGATGGTCGCGGGCTCGGCGAAAATCTTCGCCGCCGGCATCGCGATCCAGTAGCCGCCCGAAGCCGCGTAACCCGACATGCTGACCACCAGCGGCTTGTCTTTGGCCAGCAGTTCGGCCGCGCGCCGAATGAGTTCCGAAGCGACGACCGAGCCGCCAGGCGAGTTGATACGCAGGATCACGGCGCGCACTGAATCGTCCTCGCGGGCCTGGTCCAACGCGTCGACCAGGTCGTCCGAGCCCACCCCGTTGCCGCTGGGCGAAAGCAGCGGATCGAATCCGCCCTGCCCCTGCTGAATCGCGCCATCCGCGTAGATCACCGCCAGACGGTCGCGATGGCCGACGTGTGGAAATAACGAGACGTGTTGGTAGTCGGAATGCTTGATGACCTTGTGGTCGTGACCGCCGTAGTGTTTGACGCGGTCGGTGAATTCATCGCCGTACTCGATCCGATCTATGAGATGGGCCTTGAGTCCCGCCTTGGCGCTGAGCGGCGCCTGGTCGATGAGCTCGCGGAGTTGCGCGGCGTTGAGATGGCGCTCGCTCGCGGTGGTGGTGACCAGCTGATTGAACAAGCCGCCCGCCAGCGCTTCGTCCTCCTCTCGTTGCGAGGGCGTGAAATCCTTCTCGGTGAAGATGTTGGCGGCGCTCTTATACTTGCCGATCGCGGCGAAGTTGGGCTTGATCCCCACTTTGTCGAGCAGCCCGCGCGCGAACAGCTCCTGTAGCCGCACGCCCATCAGGTTGATGTCGCCCTCGGGCATCATCGAGACCTCGCCGGCCACGCCCGCGACCAGGTAGGGCAGGTTGCCCGAACCGAAGTCGCCCGCGCTTTCGAGATACGCGGTGGTCCACTTGTGATGCGCAGCGAAGTCACGGATGAGGGCGCTCAGTTCCTGGGCCTGCGCGAACTCCATCTCGGGGTCGGTGATTCGGATCGCCAGTCCGACGATTTTCGGGTCGTCGGCCGCCTCGCGCAACGCGCGGCGCGCCACGTTGAGCGGGGTCTGGTTCTCGTCAACCAACCCTCGCAAGCCGTCGCTGCCGCGTTCGATAACCGGGCCCTTGAGCGCAAGCTCGATCACCGAGCCGGGCGCGACGCGATGCGACCACCAATTGACGATGTGACTAATGACCGCAATCACGATCACGAGCGCGATCGTCCGCAACAGCCATCGCAGCGTCCGCTTGATCATTCCGTACCTCCTTATCTTGCGGCGCCCGTGCGCCCCGAGGCCGGCGCGGTCTCTTGAAAACCGAAGAGCCAAACCCTGATGATAGCCAACCACAACGTGGCTACCGGGACCAGTGGCGGCGCGACCAGTACAGCGGGACCAATGCAGGATGGCAACGATGCAACCGCAAAGCGAATGCGCAAGCGCGGCGCGTGCCACGGCGCATAAGGAGCCGCGATGAGCGGAACCGGCGCCGACGCTCGCGCTGCCGCGCCCGCCGGCCCGGCGCTGCTGCTGAGCGAGCAGCCGATGAGCTGGCTGCATTACCGTATCGTCGCGCTCTGCTTCCTCGCCTGGATTTTCGACTTCTACGACCTCATCCTTTACTCGTTTCTGATGGTCCCGATGGCGCATGACCTGCATCTGGGCAGGCTGGAGGCGTCTTTTGCGCTCGGCCTGTCGCTCCTGATGACGGCGCTGGGCGGACTTCTATTCGGCTTCATCGGCGATCGCTTCGGGCGGCGTCCGACGATCATCGCGACCGTCCTCATCTATGGCTTCGGCACGCTGCTCTGTGCGGCCAGCCTGAACCTGACGCATCTGCTGATCTTTCGCTCGCTCACCGGGATCGGAATCGGCGGCGAGTGGGCCGCGGGCCAAAGCCTGGTGGCCGAGACGGTGCCGCCTGACCGCCGCGCGCGCTATGCCGCCTACGTACAGGTGGGAGCGCCGCTCGGCGTGTTTATCGCCGCGTTCCTGGCGGGCTACGTCACTCCGGCGGCCGGATGGCGCGCGACGTTCGCGATCTCGTCACTGCCGGCGCTGATGGTGGCGATCGCGGTCTGGCGATGGCTTCCGGAGAGCGACGTCTGGCGGCGGCGGATGGGCGGCGGTCGCGAGTGGCTGACGCGCGAGGAATTCCGCGCGCTCAGGCCTTACGCCCGCATCATGCTGCTGCTGTTCCTGGTCATCTGGGTGAACTCGGAGGCTTACTGGTTCACGTACAGTTGGATGCCCGGTTATCTGAAGCTGACGCGCAACCTGGGCGACCGCGCGGCGAGCCATCTCATGATGGGCATGCAAGCCGGCGCGGTTGCCGGCTACGCGAGCTTCGGCCTGCTCGCCGATCGTTTCGGGCGGCGCCCGGTGTACTCGGCCTTCGCCGCGATGATGGCGATCGGGCTGCTGCCCCCGACCATCCTGTGGCCCTGGGCGGCCGGCGTGCCGGGGTTGATCGCGGGTGCGATGGTGTTTGCTGGATTCGGCACTGGCATCTGGTCGGGCACCGGGCCGATCGTCTCGGAACTGCTGCCTACCAAGGTGCGCAACACGGCGCTCGGCTTGCTGCTCAACGTCACGCGCGGTTTGCAGTTCTTCACCCCGATGGCGATCGCAATGCTGAGCCGCTCGATTGGCTTCGGCGCGGCGCTGTCGATCGGCGCGGCGTTCTCGGCGGTCGGCTCGATGCTGATTTGGCTGATTCCCGAAACCCGCGGTCGCGTGCTCACCAGGCTCGACGAGGATTTGGTCGCGCAAGCCGCCGACCCGGCGCGCCTCACTTCGATTTCGTAGGCGGCGCCTGTTTGTACTCAACGCCGTCGAGATACGACCATCGGCCCGCCTCGTCACTCAGCACCGAAAAATCCAGCGTCGTAGAGATGTGGGTGGAAGTGGACTCGGTCGTCGGCAGCGTGTGGCTGAGGGTGACCCTGAAATCGCTTGTTGCGGCATTCAGTTGCTGACCGGCCAGCGCCTCGTCGAGCGGGCGGCCGACGGAGTTCGCGTCGTCTCCAGGCGCGAGATCTATCACGCGCGCGATCGTCGCTCGCAGGTCGAGATTGCCGCTCGGATATTGATCGACGAAGTGACGGCGGAAATCCGGGCCGACCGCCGCGCAGAAGTTGTGCAGCTCGCGCGCGCCCGCAGCCGCATGCATCCCAAGCCCGGTGGCAAATCCTCCCCATCCGCCGGTATCGGCGTACATAACGCCTTTGACCGGCATGACCAGCGGCTCGGCCCGCACTTTGGCGAGCGGCTCGGCCAGCACGTTGGAATGACTACCTGCGCCGATATTGCGCTCGCCCTGTTCGTCGAAAACGTAGGCCGGGCCGCCCGTACCGGTAAGCCCGCTATTATCGACGTCGGGCAATTCACGGAACGAGACCACCAGGTCGGGCGCGTCCAAATAGTCGTTGCGGCCGATCATCCCGACGATATCGAGGCTGAACGTCCCTTCGATCCAACCGGAGTTGTCGTTAGTAAGCTTTTCGAGGTTTGCACCCGAGCTATCGATCGCACGCTCCTCGTCCGCATTGCGCGTAAAGAGTGGCCCCGACCACGGCTGCGACTCGACGAAGTCGGTTATTTTCTGCAGGGTCGCGCGCCGCGTTTCCATCGTCGGGAATGCCGCTCGCGATAGATGGACCAGGTCGAGGCCGCCGTTGGCCACTACCGTCACGTCGTCGCTGGTGGCTGATTTCTTAATCCCCTTCGCAACCAGCAGTTGCGCAAGCGGAACCAGCGCGCGAATCGTCGCGAACCCGTGGTCGGAAACCACCATCAGGTCGGTGCGGTCGGCGATCCCGAGTTTCGTGATCGCATCGCGGAGGCTCGCGAGGTTCGCGTCGCATACCTTCAGCGCGTCGAGGTTGGCCTGTGTGCCGAGGCCGCGATGATGCTGCGTCACGTCGGGATTGTGTTGCCAGAAAACGACCAGCGCGGGATGGCCGCCCAGCGCCGCCGCCTTGGCCTCCGGCAGCGCGCGCCCGGTTACGATTTGCGCGAAGTAAGTGTCGCTCATCCCATACGAGACGCTCTCGCTCGCCGACTTTGGCGGCGCCGGCGCGAGTTCACTCTTGAGCGAGGGCGGCGCGACGAGATCGTCGCTAACGAAGATGAAATTGCTCGCGGCGATCGGCGCGCCCATCGCCGGATCGCCGGTCACGCTGTCGTCGAAAGTGAAAGTGGGACCCTTCTTGCCGATAATTGCGAGATAGCCGCCCGCGCGCCGGATCTGCTGCCCAATCGATTCGGAGCCGAGCAGCGCGCCGTTGAAGAACTTCGGCCCGTTGAGCGTTGCGAGCGTGATCGAGTTCTCGAGATTGACCGGTTGATTTGCCCAGGAATCGTTTGGCGCAACCGTGACTTTGTGCGCTCTCAGGCGCGGCACCAGGGACACTTCGTCGCCGAGGATCGTGGTGCTGCCCGGCGGCGCGCCGGTCGCGATCGTTGCCGAGTTTACCATCGTGATCGTCGGAAAGACCGAATGATGCCGCGCGAAACGCACGCCCTCGTTCTCCATCGCGAATAAATTGGGCGTTCCCTCGGCGGTTACGAAATCGGGACGCAGCCCATCCCATACCATCAGGACGAAAATCCGGGCGGGACGGTGCGGCGAATCGGCGCTCACCAGATGGGCCGGCGCAATCACGAGCGCGAGCGACACGCCAAACGCGCAGCCAAGCATCGGAAGTATCCCGAGCGGCGCGGGACGGCGTTCGCCCGCGAACAAGGTGGACTTCATCGCAGCGCCCACTAGACTGGCCGCAGCCGCCGCTGTCAATCCGCTCGGAAGATGCTCGGCGCGGCTTCAATCGCGAAAGGGGGAACAACCGCGATGGCATCGGCGCTCGACCAGATCGAACACATCTTCATCCTGATGATGGAGAACCGCTCATTCGATCACATGCTCGGCTATCTCGACGCGGCCAATCCAAAAATCATTGGGATCGCGAACGCCGCGGCGGCGGGTTACGCGAACCTGTTCAACTCGACGCCCTACGCCCCGGCCCCGCGCACCGACCCTGCCGTGGCGGTCGATCCGCTGCACGAGCGCGAAGACATCCGCAGCCAGATGCGGTTCAACCCGGGCGACAAGATGATGACCGGCTTCGTCGCCGACTACGCCACGGTCAGCCCCGCCGATCCGTATCCGGTGGGCCAGTACTATGGGGCCGCGCAGGTGCCGATGACGGATTTTCTCGCGCGCCAGTTTTGCGTCTGCGATCACTGGTTCGCCTGCCTGCCGGCCAGCACGCAGCCCAACCGCCTGGTGGCGGAGAGCGGCTACACGATGCGCGATCACACGACCAGCCAGCTATTCGACGACCAGGACGTGGTCTATGACTGGCTCGACGCGCACGCGGTGAGCTGGCGGGTCTACTCCGAGGGCTTCCCGTTTTTTGCGCTGATGCCGAAGATACAACTCCGGATCGTCGCGGACGTTTGGGACCATCTTTTCCGTGGCCTGGTGGCGCTCGACACCGACTGCCGTTCTCCCGATACGCTGCCCAAGGTGATTTTTATCGAGCCGCAGTTCACCAACGGCGCCGAGCCCGACAAGGCCGACGACGACCATCCGACCACCCCGATAAACCGCGGCCAGGACCTGATACGCCGCGTGTATGCCGCCGTCACCGGCAATCCGCAACTCTGGAGCAAGTCGTTGCTGATCATCACGTACGACGAGCACGGGGGCTTTTTCGATCACGTCGAGCCGCTGCCGCTCGTGACTCCGCAAAACCATGGCGAGAGGTATACGCCCTTCGCCACTACAGGCGTGCGCGTGCCGGCGATTGTCGTTTCGCCCTTCGTGGACGCTGGCTCATGTTTCAGCCAGCCGCTGGACCATACTTCGATTCTGCGGATGCTCGCTGACAAGTACATGCCCGGGACGGCGTACTCCGCCGACGTCGCGGCGCGCACGCCGATTCACAGCGCGGCGGAGGCGTTAACGCTCGCCGCGCCACGGCCGGGCGCGGCTCCCGCAGCGCCACCGCCGCCGCCTCCCGTGTTCGCCGCGACCGCGCCGACCGTGCCGCGCCGGATACCGTCCGCCAATGCGATCGCTTACCTCAACGCGATCGAGTCGATGCGCCGGCTCGATCCGCAGGCGATGGCGCACAAGTATCCGGCGTGGAAGGACTACTTCCTCAAGGGCCGCTGACCGCCCGCGTTCTCTTCGGTCATCATGAGAGTTTGTGAATTTATCCGGAGGGTGCCGGAAAGTCAGGGCCTCTTCTTCTGTCATCCTGAGCGAGCGTTGCGCGAGTCGAAGGACCCCGATCTTTCCGACGAGCATTGCGAGAGTCTTCGCATAAAAAGATCCGGGTCCCTCGACTCGCAGACTCGCTCGGGATGACAAAAAGAAGACATCCCTCACCGACGCGGCGTCGCTTAGGTTCAGGATAACGTCACGCGGGCGGCTTGACGCGCGGAGGGCCGCGCGAGACCCTTCACTTCGTTCAGGATGACGGAGCATCGCCGCCGGGAGCCGCGCGCGGTCAGCGCAGCAGGTGCGTCACGAACCAGTCGCGCGCCGGGTTCGCCGCCTTCTCGAAATCGCTGACGTAGGCGTCGAAGTGGCCGCCCTCGAGCAGTACCAGCCGCTTAGGCTCCAGCGCGTCGTTGAAGGCCGCTATCGCCTGATCGGCCACCGCCAGCGTGTCGCCCACGGCGACGACCAGCATCAGCGGCGTCGGACTTATCTTGGTGATGTAGCTGCCGGGCTCGTACTCCATCACCATCTCGAGCGTGCGCAGCGTGACCTCGTTGCGCCACGACTTCGCGCGCTCGCGGCCGGTCTCAGTGAACCACTGGTAGGAGTCGGGCGTCGGCAGCGCCGAGGGCGCTTGCGGATCGGGCGCGACTACCGGCACCATCGCGGGCGCCTCGCCGCGGAAGCGCGCTTCGCGGTCGGCGTCGAACTGAGCCCGCAGCGGTCCGAGAAAGTCGGGCCGCACCAGGCGCTGAAAATTGCGGTAGCCGCTGATCAGCGGCACCTGCGAGACCACGCACTTCACGCGCCGATCGATCGCGCCGACAACCAACGCGTGGCCGCCGGAATAACTCGAGCCCCAGACTCCGATCCGCTCGGGGTTGACCTCGCGCTGCATCCGCGTCCAGGTGATCGCGTGTCGATAATCGCGCACCTGCACCCATGGATCGATCTCCTGGCGCGGCTGCCCGTCGCTGGCGCCGAAGTTGCGGTTATCGAACACCACCGCGGCGAGCCCGGCCGCGCAGAAGTGCTCGGCGAAGCGGTCGAGGTACATCTCCTTGACAGCCGAAAAACCATGCGCCATCACGATCGCCGGCGCTTTGCCGCTTTGCCGATCGGGTGTGTAGAACCATCCGCGCAAAATCGTGCCTTCGGCGTTGATCTCGATGTCTTTACGCATTTGCTATCTCTCCCGCGCGCGCGAGCTGTCGCGCTTTTTCGTGCGGCCCGGATCGTCCTGCGGCCGGCTAGTCTCGATTGAAGTTGGGCTTGCGCTTTTCGACGAACGCGCGTGCGGCCTCGCGATGGTCTTCGGTGGTGAACGTCACCATCTCGTAGGCGAGCGACGCGTCGAGGATCAGGTTGGCCTGCTGCTTGAGCCACTTGTTGACCGCGAGCTTGCTCCATCGGATCGCATAGGTCGGCCCGTCGGCCAGCTCCTGCGCGAGTTCGCGCGCCTTCGCCATCACCTCCTCGGGCGCGACCGCGTAATTGACCATCCCCATCTTGAAAGCGTCTGCGCCGTTGACGAAGTTCCCGCGCATCAAGAATTCCTTGGCCCGCGCCGGGCCGATCAGCAGCGGCCAGATCACCGCGCCGCCGTCGCCCGCCACGACCCCGACCTTGACGTGAGTGTCGGCGAAGCGCGCCTTCTCCGACGCCACGATGATGTCGCACAAAAGCGCGATCGTCGCGCCGAGGCCGACCGCGTCGCCGTTGATCGCACCGATGATCGGCTGTTCGACGTCGAGCATGTTCTGCACGATTCGCCGCCCTTCGGCGGCGGTGATACGTTCCGCCTTGCCGCCACTCGCGCTGGCCAGCGTCCCCGAGGCCATCCCCTTGACGTCGCCGCCGGCGCAGAACGCGCGGCCCGCGCCGGTCAGAATGATCGCGTTGACCTCGCGGTCTTCGGCGAGGTCGTTCCAGATCGTCATCAGCTCGTGATGCAGCCCCGGGTTGACGGCGTTGAGCCGGTCGGGGCGGTTGAGCGTGACCGTGGCCACGCGCTCGGCCTTTTCGACCTTGATGAATTCGTAACGGCTGTAGTCCGGCATCGCGGTTCCTCCCGCCGTGTGGCTTTTCGCCTCACCTATACAACGGGAATGCCCGCGCACGCCAACCCATCAGCGCTGTGGACGAACGCGCCTGGAGCGATAGCGCCGGCGGGTGCCAGCCGGCCGTCTAATTTGGTAGCGTGCTATTTGGTAGTGGGCGATTTTGATTAGCGTGGGTCCAGTGCGGGCCATCGCGACGGAGGTTTAAAGCGGTGCGTATCGCGCTCATCGGACAGGCGGCGTTTGCCGAGCGAGCCCTTGAGGTGCTCCATGCGCGCGGCGAGGAAGTCGTCCACGTCTTCGCGCCGCCCGACCCGCCGGGCGGCCGCCCCGACCCGCTGAAGACCAAGGCGCTGGCGCTGGGCGTGCCGCTCAGCCAGCCCGCGACCTTCAAGAGCGACGCAGCCTACGAGCATTTCCGCGCGCTCGACGCTGATTTGCTGGTGATGGCGTTCGTGACGCTGATCGTGCCCGAGCGCATCCTCTACGCGCCGCGCCACAAGGCGATCTGCTTTCACCCCTCGCTCCTGCCGCGCCATCGCGGCGCCAGCGCGATCAACTGGACGCTCATCATGGGCGACGCCAGCGCCGGGGTGACCTGGTTCTGGCCCGACAAGGGGATCGATACCGGGCCGATTCTGCTTCAGCGCAGCGAGCCGATCCGCGACGAGGACACCGTCGGCTCGCTTTACTTCAACCGCCTCTTCCCGCTCGGCATCGAGACCATGACCGAGGCGATCGAGCTCATCAAGGCGGGTCGCGCGCCGGCGATCGCACAGGACGAAAGGCTCGCGACATACGAACCCCCGTGCCGCGACGAGCACGCCAAAGTGGATTTCGCGCGGAGCGCGCGTGAAGTCTTCAACCTGGTGCGTGGATGCGATCCGCAGCCGGGGGCACATGCGCAGGCGGGCGGCGAGTGGCTGCGGCTTTACGAACCGATGCTGGAGAACCGGCGCAGCGAGAGCCCGCCGGGCACGATCGTCTCGATCGACACGGCCGGGATGCGGGTCGCGCTTGCGGGCGCCACGATGATGGTGCGGCGGGTGCGCCTCGATTCGAATCCCAAGAAGGTCGCGCCCCAGGAACTCGCGGCTGGCGGCCGGCTGCACACGTCGATACTACTCACGTAACTAGAGCAAAGGCTGGGCAAAAGAAGACTAAGTCGAACGAAGGGTGGGATCGGCCATTGATGCTCTCGCGGCAGCCGCGCCGTTAGGATTGGAAGCCCGCGCGAGCTAGGATGCCACGCTGAAGTGCGGGTTGCGCGGGGGGTCTTTCGTTCGCGCGCACGCGGTCTTTCGTCAGATCGATCGCGCCAAAGCCGCGGTTCAAAAGGGGAGGGGGACGAGGATGAAACTCTGCGTAGGTACGTCGAAGGGGATCGTGGTACTCGACGCCGAGCGCAAGGGCAAGCCGCTGATGGCGCTCGCGGATCCGCCGTCGGTGTGGTGCATGGCGCAGGACTGCCGCGACCCGGGGACAATTTATGCCGGGTCGGTTGACCACGCCCACATGGGCAGCGCGCGGGGCCGGGTGACGCTCGCGCGGTCGAACGACGGCGGCCGCACCTGGGCCGATATCACGCCCGGGATCGCGCGCAACGAAGACGTATGGGCAATCGCGGCGCCGCCGGACGGGCCCGGGGAGGTCTTTGTCGGCACCTCGCACGCGCGGCTGTTGCACAGCCTCGATCACGGCCGCACGTTTCGCGAGTGCGCCGCATTCCTCAAGCTGCCGGGACGCGAACGCTGGAGTTTTCCGCCGCCGCCGCACATCCCGCACGTCCGCTCGATCGTCTTCGACCCGCACGACCCGATGACCCTCTACGTGGGCGTGGAAGAAGGCGGCGTCGTGCGCTCGCACGACCGTGGCGAAAACTTCGAGCTGCTCAACAGCGGGCTCTACGAAGACGTCCACTGCATCGCGGTCGATCCGCAAAATCGCAAACGCCTCTACGCGACCACCGGCGCCGGCTTTTACATCTCAGAGAACCGCGGCAGCTCGTGGAGCAAGGTCAGGCGCGGGCTCTGCCGTAGCTACACCGTGCCGCTGTTCGTCGCGCCGGGAGAATCGAGCCGGGTCTTCACCGCCGCCGCCGCTGGGCCGCCGCCGTTTTGGTCGACCGGACCGGCCGGCGCCGACGCGGTGATGTTCCGCAGCCTCGATGCGGGCCAGAGCTTCGAGGCGCTCGGCGACGCCGTCCTACCCGAGCGCGGGATGGTGATGCGGTTTAAGGCTGACCCGGAGAGCGAAGGCGATTTCTTCGCCGTCACGACCGATGGCTCCGTGATTCGCACACGCGAGATGGGCGCGACCGCCACGCTGGTCGGCGAGCGATTGCCCCCAGCCTACGACCTGGTCACGCTGCCTTAGCGGCGATCACGTTCAGCGCCTCTCGATTAGTGACTGCTCTCCAAGCGCGCGCTTAGTCCGGTGTGACGCTCCTTGGCCGTGGAAGTCAGGGTCAGCACCGGGCAATGCGCCCGGCGCACGATCTGCTCGGCCACGCTGCCCATGATGAAATGGGCGAGGCCGCTCCGCCCGTGAGTCTTGAGCACGATAAGGTCGGTATCTAGCTCCGTGGCCACTTCGAGCACGGTCCTGGCGACCTCGCCGGGCCCGCCGACTCGCGTGATGACTTCGGACTTCAATCCAGCCAGTTCTTTGGCGGCGAGTTCCTGGAGCCGCAGGCTTGCCTCGTCCGCGGCCTGCGTATGCACGGTTATGGTGACGTTGGGCGCGTCAATCGGCAGGATTGGCACGACGTGCATCAGGTAGACCGTCGCGTCCATGTCCTTAGCCAGACGAGAGGCGAGGTCCAGCGCGACCTGCTCCGAATCGTCGAGCTGTACCGGACAGAGAATTTTCTTGAACGGATAAGACATTGGCCATCTCCATCGAGAACGCGACCGCTCGTCCTTCTCTTCGTATTGCCACTTTAGCGTTTCGGTCAACCTCGATCGGTTCCGTATTTCCGCAACCTTCATGTCGGTGTTGATATCGGTGACGTCAAAAGTTTGCTACCTGGATAGGATTATGCGTTCTACGTTAACTTTAGTGCCGTTGAAACATCCCTAATCATGTGTTACGATTCACTTAGTCAGCCTGTCGTGGCTGGCGACGAGGCCCGTAGGTCGAGCTGGCTTCCCTGCGGGTCTCACTATTTTTGGCCACCCAACAAATTCCGCCGCCTTCCTGTCCAGTTCGCACAGCCGTGCTTGACAATAGCGAATAAATAGCGAAACTAGATCGATGAGGCTCGCATCAAAGGCGCTGTTCGACGATTCCTTCAACGGCTCGGCCGCTCCGCTCGCGCCGCTGCGCGACGTCGAGTTCCTCGAGATGCCCGTGCGCACGATACTCAACCGCTGCGAGAATCCGCGGCTGCCGTTTCGATGGACGATCAACCCGTATCGCGGATGCGAGTTCGGATGCGTCTATTGCTACGCGCGTTACACGCACGAGTTCCTGGAGTTGCGCGACCCGATGGATTTCGAGCGGCGCATCTTCGTCAAAAGAATGGCCGCGCAGGTTCTGTCGCACACGCTCTCGCGCACGCCGCTCGGTTCGGACCCGATAGCGATCGGCACGGCGACCGACCCCTATCAGCCGGCGGAGCGCAAGTACGGTCTCACGCGCTCGATGCTCGAGGTGTTCGCGCAACTCGGTGGGCTCGATCTTTCGATCACGACCAAGTCCGCGCTGGTCGTGCGCGACCTCGACCTGCTAAGCGCGATCAACTCGCGCTCGAAGCTCAGCGTCAACTTCTCGCTGATGACGCTCAACCGCCGCCTCCAGCGCACGCTCGAGCCGCGAGCGCCGCGTCCCGAACTGCGCCTGCGCGCGCTGGCCGAGCTGAGTCGCGCGGGTATCCGCTGCAACATCCTGATGATGCCGGTGATTCCCGGGTTGACGGACGCTCCGGCGGCGATCGAGAGCGTGGTGCGGGCGGCGCGCCGCGCGGGCGCAAGCGCGGTGTGGTGGCGCTCGCTGTTCCTCAAGCCCGCAGCGGCCCGCCGCTTCGTCCCGTTCATCAAGGAGCACTTCCCCGAAGTAGCGGCGCGTATCGACGAGTTCTATGACAGCGCTGTGTATGCGCCGCGCGGCTACGATGAGCGTCTCGGCGCGATCTTCGACCGGATGCGCGCGAAGTACGGCTTCAAGGTGGACCATCGCGATCGCCGCGAGCCGGCCCGCGCCGCGAGACCCGCGATAGCGCCGGGTACGCAACTCTCACTCGGTGTGCGCTAGAGCAACGCCGCATCGGCGCTTCGGGGTTGCGAACTTAAATCGCAATTGGAATTAGCGCGAACTTGTTTCTCTGAGAGTTTGTGGTTTTTTTGATCGTTAACGGCTGGTGTCATCCTGAGCGAGCGCTGCGCGAGTCGAAGAATCCCGGAAATACCGGGGGTCTTTCGACTCCGGCCGCAGCGGCCTCCGCTCAAGATGACAAAAAATCGGGTCGAACCCAAAAACTCACAAACTCTGAGCGAAGCGAGTTTGCCAGCGGAGTCGAAGGTCGCGCGGCATCATTTTGCCGCGTGATTGCAGGTTCGGCTAGTTTACTGGTGCGCGGGGCGGGACTTGAACCCGCACGGTATTTCTACCACGAGCCCCTCAAACTCGCGTGTCTGCCGTTCCACCACCCGCGCCCTATGGCCGCGCCTTGTGCGCGGCCCGGTCACTATTGATAGCCGCGACTTAGGCGCGGCTCCGGTCACTATTTATGGCCGCGCCTGCGCGCGGCTCTGGTTCCTGGCCGCACTAATGCGGCTTGGCAAGCCACGAAATTATACCGCCGCACCCGCCTCGGCTATGGCCCGGGCTTCGGCGCAACCGGCTTGGCCTGGTTAGCTGGAGCGGCCGGCATCACCGGCGCCCTCATCGGGGCCGGCTTTGCCGGCACCATCGGCACCGTCGCATTGGACGGAACGACGACCCTGCGGCTCACGCCGCCGCCGGACCCGAAGATACTGCCCGTGAAGCGCCGCGTCGAGGCATAGGCGAGGAAAATCGAAGTCGCGAAAAACATCGCGGCCATCGCCCACGTGGCCTTGGTCAACACGTTGCCGGCGCCGCTCGCGCCGAACACGGTCTGGCTTGAGCCACCGAACACCGCGCCGATCTCCGCGCCCTTGCCCTGCTGGAGCAGGATTACAATGATCAGCGCGAGGCAGATCACGACATGAATCGCGACAACGATCGTAACCATCTGGTACTACAGCCTTGTAAGCCTCATCCCGCCCGCGCCCGCACGATCCGGGCGAACGAGTCAGCCTTCAAGCTTGCCCCGCCGACCAAAGCCCCGTCAATATCGTGGCTGCCGATAAGTCCGTCGACGTTTTCGGGCGTGACGCTGCCGCCGTAAAGGATTCGTACCGCCGCCGAGCACTCCGGACCGAAAGCGTCGCCGATCGCTTCGCGAATCACGCCGTGGACGAGCGAGGCCTGCGCGGGGGTGGCCGTGCGGCCGGTGCCGATGGCCCAGACCGGCTCGTAGGCGATGATCGCGCGCTCAACGTCGCGTGCGTCGAGCCCCGTAAGACCGTTTTGCGTCTGGCGCAGGATGACCGGCGTGGTGTGGCCGCCGTCGTGCTCCTGCTGGGTTTCTCCGACGCACAGGATCGGCACCAGGCGATGCTTGACCGCGGCGAGGACCTTGCGATTTATCAGTTCGTCGGTCTCGCCGAAGATGTGGCGGCGCTCGGAGTGGCCGAGGATTACGTGGGTGACGCCAACCGCCTTGAGGATCGGCGCGGAGACCTCGCCGGTGAACGCGCCCTTGTCTTCGTAATGCATATTCTGCGCGGCCAGCGCGATGTTCGATCCGGCGAGCTCTTGCGCAGCCGCCGCGAGCGCGACGGCGGCCGGCGCGACCAGCACGTCGCGGTCGCGCGCGAGCGCCGCCGCTTCGGGGTCGATCTCCGCCCTAAGCGCGCGGATGAGCTGGCGCGCCTCGAGCGGCGTGAGATTCATCTTCCAGTTTCCGGCGAGCATCTTCCTGCGCATCGCGCTCTCTCCGTCAATTAGGCAATTTTTCCGTCAGTCAGTTAGACGATTTTTCGGCGCCGATTCCGACGCGGCGCGGCCGGTTCGCTAGGCCCTGCTCTCGAGCGCCTTGACGCCCGGCAGCTCGATACCCTCGAGGTACTCCAACGTCGCGCCGCCGCCGGTCGAGATGTGGCTGAAGCGCGCGGACCACGGCTGGTTGGCGAGCGCCGCAGCCGTATCGCCGCCGCCGATCACGCTGAAGACGCCCGCGAGATTGGCCAGCGCCTCGCCCACCTTGAGCGTGCCGCGGGCAAACGCCTCCAGCTCAAAGTAGCCCAGCGGCCCGTTCCATACCACGGTCTTCGCTCCCTGTATCCTCGCGATGTACTGCTCGATCGTTTGCGGCCCGATATCGAGGCCCATCCGGTCGCGCGGAATCGTCTCCACCGTCTCGGCCGTGCCCGCGTCGAGCGACGCCGCGACCACGTGATCGAGCGGCAGCATCAGGGGCACGTCGCGGCGCGCGGCCTCGGCCATCAGCTCGCCTGCGAGCGGAAGCTTGTCCTCCTCGAGCCGCGAGAGGCCGACCTGGACCCCGCTCGCGCGCAGGAACGTATAAGCCATCGCACCGCCAATCAAAATCGCGTCAACCTTGTTCATCAGGTTGCGGATGACGCCGATCTTGTCGGAAACCTTGGCGCCGCCAAGAATCGCGATATACGGCCGCGCCGGATCGTGGATCAGCGCGCTCAGCGCCTTGAGCTCGCGCATCATCAGGAAACCTGCGGCGCGCTCGGCAAGAAAGCGCGTCACCCCGACGGTCGAAGCGTGTGCGCGATGCGCCGAGCCGAAGGCGTCATTGATGTAGAGGTCCTTGCCGCGCGCCAGCTCGTGGGAAAAATCGCGGTCGTTGGCCTCTTCCTCGGGATGGAAGCGCAGGTTCTCCAGCAGCAGCGCGCCGCCCGGCTTGAGCGCTGTGACCAGTCCCAGTGTAACCTCGCCGATACAATCGGGCGCGAGCGCGACCTTCTTGCCAAGCGCCGTGCTTAGATATTCCGCGACGGGCTTCAGGCTCAGCCCGGGAGAGCGCTCCTTGGGCCGTCCGAGGTGCGAACAGAGAACCGCCGCGCCGCCGCGCTCCAGAATGTAGCGGATAGTGTCGAGGCTCGCGTCGATGCGCGCGGGGTCGGCGATGCGCCCCTCGTGCAGCGGCACGTTGAAATCGCATCGCACCAGTGCCTTGCGGCCGTCAAGCTGAAGCTGCGTTACCTCGAGCGCGGGCATCGCGGCGCCTGCGCGCGCTCAGATCTTGCTTGCGACGAAAGCGGTCACGTCGGCCAGCCGGTTCGAGTAGCCCCATTCGTTGTCGTACCACGAAAAGATCTTTACCAGGCGCTTGCCGAGCACCTTGGTGAGCGGCGCGTCGAAAATGGATGAATGGGGGTTGCCGTTAAAATCGACCGAGACCAGCGGCTCGTCGCTGTAGGCCAGGATGCCACGCAGTTCGCCCTCGGCCGCCTTTTTCATCGCCGCGTTGACCGAACTTTCGTCCGCGTCGCGCTCGACCGTGGCCGTGAGGTCGACCACCGAGACGTTGGGCGTCGGCACGCGAATCGCGATGCCGTCGAGCTTGCCGTTGAGCATCGGCAGCACCAGTCCGATCGCCTTGGCCGCGCCGGTCGACGTCGGCACCATCGAGAGCGCCGCCGCGCGGGCCCGGCGCAAATCCTTATGCGGCCCGTCCTGAAGCATCTGGTCGGAAGTGTACGAGTGGATCGTGGTCATCAGGCCGTGCACTATACCGAAGTTCTCGTGCAGCACCTTGGCGGCGGGCGCGAGGCAGTTAGTGGTGCACGAGGCATTGGAGATGACGTGATGTTTGCCCGGGTCGTAGGCTTGCTGGTTGACGCCCATGCACAGCGTCACGTCGACGCCGTCGGCCGGCGCACTGATCACGACCTTGCGCGCGCCCGCGCTCAGATGCAGCGCCGCCTTCTCCCGCGCGGTGAACAATCCGGTGGATTCGATCACGACGTCGACCTTGAGTTCCTTCCACGGCAGCTTGGCCGGATCGCGCTCCGCGATCACGCGGAAGGCATGGCCGTCGAGCATGATCTGATTGCCCTCGGCCTTGACCTGATGCTTGAGAGAGCCGTGCACCGAGTCATACTTGAGCAGATGGGCGAGGGTCTTGGCGTCGGTGATGTCGTTGACCGCGACGACCTCGACCTCTTTTTTTCCTAGCATCGCCCGAAAAGCCATCCGGCCGATTCGGCCGAAACCGTTGATCCCGATCCTAATCGCCACAGCGCAATCCTCCCTGGGATGAGTCTCCCCCGAAACGAGTCCCCTTATTAAAACCGCGGGCCAGCTCCACTTTGAAATCAATTTATCACAATTTCCGCATGCGGGTAGTGTTAAAGCGGATAGTGTAAAAGATGATGCGGGGCGCGGCGGATCGCGCGGACAAACTTCGCGCGAAGGTGAATTGCCCCGGCCCCAGCCACAACGTAAATTAATCGCAACGAAATTCGTCTGGTTGCGTTCTAATAACGGTGGAGCGGAAGCGGTATGCCCCATGAGTTAGGTGGCCCCGGCACGATGGGGGTGGCTGACCTGCTGCTGGGAACAGGCCCGGTGGTGCAGGTGGTGTTGTGGACCTTGGTCCTCTTCTCGGTCGTGAGCTGGGGTATCATCATCTACAAACTCAACCAGATTTCCCACGCCCGGCGCGAATCGGAACGCTTCATCTCGCTGTTCTGGGAATCCAAGAACCTCGCGGCGATTCATAACGGCAGCGTCGGACTTATCCGCAGCCCGGTCGCCCAGGTGTTTCGCGCCGGCTACCAGGAACTGCTCCAGCTCACGCGCGCCAAGCGCCAGGCAGTGGGCGCTGAGAGCGGTTTTTCGACCGACCTTGGCGGGGTCGAGAACGTGACGCGCGCGATGCGCCGGCAGGCCAACGTCGAAACCACCAAGCTGGAGAAGGGGATCACGTTCCTCGCCACCACCGGATCGACCTGCCCGTTCATCGGCTTGTTCGGCACAGTGTGGGGAATCATGACGGCGTTCATCGGGCTGTCGGCGGCTCATTCCTCGAACATCCAGGCCGTCGCTCCCGGAATCGCCGAGGCGCTCATCACTACCGCTATCGGCCTGGTCGCCGCGATTCCGGCGCAGATGCTCTACAACTATTTCATCGCCCGGGTGCGCGAACTCGCGATCGAGATGGAAAATTTCACCTCCGAATTCCTCAACATCGCCGAGCGTCACTTCCTGTCGTAGGGACGCCGGCCCCAAGGGCGCAGCAGCGAATGGCTTTCGAATCGGGACAGCGCGGGCAGTTCGCCTCGCAAATCAATGTCACGCCGCTGGTCGACGTGATGCTGGTGCTGCTGGTGATTTTCATGGTCACCGCGCCGATGATTCAGCAGGGCGTGGAGGTCAGCGTGCCGCGTGTCAAAGCCTCTGCACTGCCCGGCAAGGAAGAGCAGTTCGTGGTCTCGATCACCCGCAACCAGGAAATCTACCTCAACGACACCAAGCTTGGGCTTGACCAGTTGACCGAGAAGCTCCAGGCGATCGCACTCGCGCGGCCCGATCGCGAGGTCTTCGTGCGCGCCGACGAGGAAGTGCCTTACGGCACCGTGATCAGGACGATGGCGGCAATCAAGGCCGCGGGGATCGAAAACGTCGGGATGGTGACCGAGATGCCGCAGGCGGGCGCGGACGCGGCGGCGGGCGGATCGCTCGGTGGCAGCGCCAAACCTTGACGGCCGCGACCGCTCCTCGCGTCTGGGCTACGCCGGAGCGATTATCCTGTCAGCGGTGGGCCATGCGATTTTCTTCGCCCTGGTCCTGGTGATCCTGCCGGCCTACTTCCATCACCCCGACATCGTGCCGCCCGGCTACACGGTAAAAATCGTCGACAACATCCCGGCCGGCGACCTCGGCACCCATCTGCCGCGCCTGACTCAGGACCAGCCGCATCCCGAGCATCCCAAGCCAGCCGTCGAGCAACACAAGACACCGCCCCCGCCAACGACGCCCGACAACGACAAGAACGTAATCGCGCTCAACACCAGCTACACTCCGACGCCGACGCCCACTCCAGAGCCGACACCCGAGCCAACGCCGGAGCCCACCGTCGAGCCGACACCCGAACCAACCGTCGAACCAACGCCGGAGCCCACGCCAGAGCCGACGCTCGCGCCGACGCCGAAACCGACTCCGCGGCCCCGGCGGACACGTAAGCCCACCCCGCGGCCGACGCCTACGCCACACCGTCGCCATCCGCTGCCGACGCCGACACCCGTACCAAAGCGCAGCGCGCATCCCCGGCCCAGGCCGAATGAAGTCGTGATCGCGCGCGCCGAGCCGACGCCCAGCGTCAAGGAACAGCTCGCCGCTTTGCGCGAAAGCCTGCTCAAGGAGCATCTGGCGGAGAAAGCCGCGGCGGAAAAGGCGCGCACGGGAGGGCCGTCGGGCGGCGGACCGGTGGTCGCCAGCGTGCCTCGTGAAGGCGCGGGCTACGGCGTGGGCACTGGAAAGGGCAGCATGGGGATTCAACAGGACCCGCAATTTCTGCTCTACTATCAGACGGTACAGGATCGGATTAAGAAGGCGTGGAATTACGTGGGCGGGAGCGGAGACCTGACCACCAGCGTGACATTCGCGATCGGCCCCGACGGCAGTCTGACTGGCGTCAGGCTGACGCAGAGTTCCCGGGACCCGGCATTCGACGATTCGGTGATTCGCGCAATCCGGCGCGCCGCGCCGTTTCCGGCGCCGCCGGAAAAATACCGCCCGGAGTTCGGCGAAGGCGTCGACGCGGAGTTCAAGCTGGGTGAGCTGAAATCTTAGGGGGACGGAGAGGCGGCGGACGGGTGGGCGCGATGAGCGCGGCAGGCCCGGATGCCTTTGACGGAATCATAATGATCACGCGGTTCATCTCGACTTTGGCGGCCCTCGTGCTGCTGTCGCTCGCCGGCGCCGGCGCCGCGCAGGCGGAACGACTACACATGACGTTCAACCAACCTGGCGCGACCGTCGCGCCGATCGCGGTTTCGGAGTTCAAGAACCTCGGCGGCGACGACCAGGGCGCGGTCTCGCATGACTTCGTCAGGGTGCTCCGCCACGACCTCGAACTCAGCGGCTTCTTTTCGATCATCTCGCCCAAGTCGTATATCGAGGACCCGCAGACCTCGGGCTACGACCTGGGCAAATTCAACTTCGGCGACTGGAGCTCGCTCAACGCCGATTTCCTGGTCAAGGGCGCGGTGACGGTCAGCGGCGGCCAGGTCTCGGTCGAGACGCTGATGTTCGACGTCGCCCAGCAGCGCCGGATGTTCGGCACGCGCTTTTCCGGCGGACCGGGCGACGTGGAGGAGATGGCGCGGCGCTTCGCCGACTCGGTGCTCAAGGCGGTAACCGGCATTCCGGGGCCGTTCGATACGCGGATCGCGTTCGTCTCGACGCGCGGCGGCCGCTTCAAGGAAATCTACCTCGCCTCTCCCGACGGTGGCGGACTTTTCCGCGTCACCGACAACCAAACCATCAACCTGTTCCCGAAATTCGCCCATAGCGCGGCGAGCGTGCTCTATCTTTCCTACAAGACCGGCGAGCCCGCGCTTTACCTGTTCGACGTCGCCGGGCGCACCGAGATCAGAATCGGGAGCGCCCACGGCAATGTGATCGGCGGCGCGCTCTCGCCCGACGGTCGCAGGATAGTCGCGGCGGTCGAGAACGGCGGCCGTACCAATCTGTTCCTGCTCGAGCGCAGCGGCGAGGAAATCCGCCAGCTCACCGAGGGAGGCGCGATCAACGTCAACCCGGCATTCTCGGCCGACGGGCAACAGCTCGCCTTCACATCGGACCGCTCGGGCACGCCGCAGATCTACGTGATGAGCCTCGGCGGCGGCTCGGCGCGCCGCGTCACGTTCCAGGGCGACTACAATACTTCGCCGTCGTTCTCGCCCGACGGCAAATGGATTGCCTATCAGAGCCGCTCGGGCGGGTTTAATATCTTCATTATCCCGGCCGCCGGCGGTCAGCCCGCGCAACTGACCCAGGACGCGCGCTCCAACCAGTCGCCGTGCTGGTCACCCGACGGGCGCTACCTGATTTTCAGCTCGACCCGCGGCGGTCACGAACGGCTATACCTGATGCAGGTCAATACGCAATCGCAAACCGGCAAAGTTATTTCTGCCTTGATGGAGGATGAGGGCAATGACACTTCTCCCACATGGTCGTGGTGGCTTGGTGGATGACGGACGTCGACTCGGACGATTCGCCGCGATCGCCGCGGCGGCGATGATGCTGGCGATGGTCGCCGGATGCTCGTCGAAGCAAAGCGGCGCCGGCGCGGGTACTCCGGGCGGTCCGGGAGGGCTTAACGAGAACGGACTGCCTGGCAACACCAGTTCGCTCAAAGATTTCCAACATGGGACGCTGCCCGGTGGCCAAGGAGGACCGCTCAGCGATATCCATTTCGATTACAATGACTATTCAGTTCGCGCGCAGGACGGCGAGATTCTGAAATCCAATGCCGACTGGATGGGCAAGAATTCGGCCGCGCGTGTCCAAATCGAGGGCCATTGCGATAATCGCGGCTCGGAGGAGTACAATATCGCGCTCGGCGCCAAGCGCGCCCAGGCGGCTAAGGATTATCTCGAAACCCTGGGCGTCACGGCCGACCGGATGTCGACCATCAGCTACGGCAAGGAACTGCCGGTTTGTACCGAGGACACTGACGAATGCTGGGCACAAAACCGTCGCGACCACTTCGTGGTCCAGCAATAGCGCTAACGGCGTTGCGCATGCTCGATAACCGCAAGCCCGGATTGCGCATCGTGGGGTTGCTCGCGATCGCGATTGGCGCCGCCGGATGCGCGGCGCGGGCGGACGTCGATCAGGTGTCGCAGAACGAGCAATCGATGCGCGAGATGATCGCCAACGATCAGCAGCAGATGACCGCGATGCACGATCAGATCGCGCGGCTCAACGACCGCATCACCGAACTGCAGCATAACGGCGCGGACAGCGACTCCAAGCAGACCGCCGCGCTCAAGGACCGCCTCGCCAAGCTCGAGTCGCAAGTCAACGCGCCCGCGGCCGGAACCCCGCCCGTCCCAGGTGCTCCGGGCGCACCGGGAGCCCCCGGCGCTCCAGGTGGTCCGGACGTCGCTCCGGGCGCGGCGCCCGGTGCTGCTTCCGGCGCGGCGGAAAGCGCCTCTGTTCCTCCGGGTGAAAGCGCGGCTCCGGCCGAGGGTGAAGCTCCGGCTGAGGGCGAAGCGCCGGCCGCGGCGGAGCCGGTGCCGGCGGTTACCGGATGGCAATCGGCGCTCGATCAGGAACTCGCGACCTCGAACACCAGCGCGGAGCCGGGCTCGCGCATTTATCGCGACGGCCTGATCGCGATGAAAGCCGGCAGATATCCCAGCGCGATCGCCAAGTTCCAGGCCTTCCAGCGAGCCCACCCCAAGTCGCCGTTGGCCGAGCCGGCGGAGTATTTCTCGGCTAACGCGCTGTTCGAGCAGGGCGCGCGCGATCCGTCGAATTACAACCAGGCGATTTTGCAGTTCAACGACCTTGCGATGCGCTATCCCAGGGGCCGCTTCGCCGCCAGCGCGCAATTGCGCGAGGCGCAGGCGTTTTTACGTATCAACGATTCGCTCGATGCCCGCCTCACGCTGCAGAAGCTGGTTCGCGACCATCCCGGCACGCCCGAGGCGGCGGCCGCCGACGCGATGATGAAAAGCATGGCGAGCAACTAGCCGCGAGCGAAGCGTGTCAGTGCAGCAGGTGACGGCGACCCGCGCCCCGCCCGCTCGCATCCGGCGCGCCTCTCATCCAATACGCGTTGACTGATGGAAATAATTCGCGACATCGACCAGCTTCTGCCGCATCCCCATCCGGTGGTGGCGCTCGGCAACTTCGACGGCGTCCACCTTGGCCATCGCGCTATTTTAAAGGCCGCGATCGATCGCGCGCGCGCCGCCTCGGGCACGGCCTTCGCCCTGACCTTCGATCCGCTGCCGGCCAAGGTGCTCGCGCCCGCGCGTGCGCCGCGTCTCATCCTCGCGCCCGAGGACAAGCTCGAACTGCTGCGCGCCTCGGGAATCGACGGCGTAGTCGTGATCGCGTTTACCCCGGCACTGAGTCAGCTCACGCCCGCCGAATTCGTGCGCGACTACCTGCTCGGCAAAATCGGGGCGCGCGAAGTAGTGGTCGGGCACAGCGTGAGTTTCGGCCACGCTCGCGCCGGCAACGCCGAGGTGATGACCGAATTGGGGCAGCGGATGGGTTTCGAGACGATCGTCGTTGGGCCGGTGACGATCGGTGGCGCGGTGGTGAGCTCGACGCGGATGCGTGAACTGATCGCGGCGGGCGAGATGCGCACGGTTGCGCGGCTCCTCGGCCGCAGCCATTTCCTAAGTGGCACGGTCGTCCACGGGCGCGAGCGCGGCCGCACGATCGGCTTTCCCACCGCCAATCTCGACTCCGCAACCGAATGTCTGCCGCCCGACGGCGTTTACGCGACGCGCGTGATCTTGCCCGACGGCGCGTTCGCCGCGTTCGCGTCGATCACCAATATCGGGATGCGCCCAACGTTTGCCGAGCCCGCGCGTACGATCGAGGCGCACATTTTCGATTTCGATCGCGACATCTATGGCGCCCGAATACAACTCGAGATCGTCGAGCGGATCCGCGGCGAGCGCAAATTCGACTCGGGCCAGGCGCTGGCGGCGCAAATCGCCGAAGACCTAAAGCGCGCCAAAGAGATCCTCGCCGCCACGTGAGCGCCCGAATCTCCCGAAACCGCAGGCACGCAATCACGTATTCAGACGTGCATCGCGGGACGCGATACCGGGGACGATCCGGACTGCCGCCATCGCGAATCGGCACGATGGACGCCAAAATCGCCGGTCAAAAAGATCGGCGGTCAAAACGACTGACAGTTGAATAGCTCGACCTGGCCGGAAAATGAAACGTGCGCCGGAATATGGCGCGGCGCGCCGAGGCGCAGCGCGACCTCTAGATGGCAAGTGTAGCCAGAATTTTGGCCGGAACCTCAGCCAGCATCGTGATGCTGCTTGCTATGGCGTCGACGCCCGATGCATCCCCGCCGGTGACAGTGCCGGCCGCGCAAGCCGCCCCTGCCGCCGCGGTCTTGCACGTGCGCGTGGTTAATCTGCGCAATTCGACCGGCCAGGTAATTTGCACGCTGTTCAATTTGCCCGCCGCCTTTCCCTCCGACTCGGGCAAGGCCGTCGGACAGATCGCCGCGCCGATCAAGGATGACGCCGCGGTATGCAGCTTCGGCGGTCTGGCGCCAGGCAAATACGCGCTGGTGGTCTTTCACGACGAGAACGGCAACGGCAAGTTCGATCGCAACTGGTTGGGACTGCCCAAGGAGGGCTACGCCTTCTCGAACAACGTCAGGCCGGTGTTCTCGCCGCCGTCGTTCAAGGCCGCCGCGTTTGACTACGCGGGCGGCGACCTATGGCTGACGATCACGATGCGCTATTAGCGCGCCACCGGCTGTAGCTTCGAAGGGTTGAAAAGCGAAAAGCCCGCGTGGCCTGAGCCGTCGCGGGCTTTTCGCGCGATTTAGCGATCGTGCGTTACGCCGATGCGCGAAGCGGCTCGAAGCTATCCTCACCCCAGCGCTTGACCTCGGGCAGGACTTCCTGGCCGAGCAGGCGCGTGCTCGATTCGACGTCCTTGAAGGGCATTCCGGCGTAACTGGTGCAGACGTTCCACTCGAAATCGCCGAGCTTGCTCCGGCGCTGCTCGAGCTTGTCCAGAATTTGCTGCGGCGTGCCGAATGCCTGCTGGCTGGCGTAGTTTTCGGCCGCCTTGTCCAGACCCGTCTCGCGCAGGATCTGAGCCGCGTTGGCGTAATTTTCGTAGCCCTTGAGCTTGGCGTGATAGTCGTTGTTGAACTCGTAGTGCTTGATCACGGAGAGGTAGTAGCCCGCAGCGTAGCGCATCGTCATCTCTTCGGCGCGTCCGGCGTCGCGATCGCAGAACGTGAAGTCGATCGCGAGCGGCGGCGGCGCGGGGCGATGCTGATGTTTGCGGAAAGCCTCGCGGTAGAGTTCCACGCCGGGCAGATGCTGGTCGAGCGAGAACTGGATGAAGAACATCATTCTGCCGCCCAACTCGCCAACCACCGGCGCGGTATCGGGCGACATCGCGACGCCGTACAGGCGGTCCTTGAAGGAGCGCTCGGGGCGCGGCCTGATCTCGGCGCGAACCTGCTTGTAGTACGGCCCGTTGCCTTCCATGTAGCCCGTCCGCAACGCCTCGAGGATCATTTTCGCCGCTTCGTTGAAGCGGTCGCGCGACTCATTCATGTCGATGCCGAAGGTCCTGTACTCCATCCGCGCCAGGCCGCGGCCCAGCCCCAGGATGAACCGCCCGTCGCTCAGCGCGTCCAGCATCGCCACCTTCTCGGCCACCCGCAGCGGATTGTTCCACGGCAGGATCACGGCGGCGGTACCAAGATGGATTTTGCTGGTACGCCCGGCCAGGTAAGTGAGCACCTGGAAGTTGTCGGGCAGCATCGAGTAAGCGTCGAAGTGATGCTCGGCGCTCCAGATAGTGTCGAAGCCCGACGGCTCGGCGAGTTCCGCGATGCGCATCTCGTGACGCACCATCTCGGAGTCCGACATACCCTGATGGGCGTTCTGGAACAGGAGCATGTAGCCAGTTCTCATATTATGACCTCACGTTTCATATATCGCGTTTTCCGCGAAAAGTCTTGTCCCCAGCTATGAATGCGGCAGTCCCGCGCCAACGCCGCCGGCGCCCGCCGGCTTGATGAACTTCAGTACGAAGCGATCCTGTTCGCCGCGATGTTTCATCACAAACCAGGTGCGATCGTCCTTGGGGTTGCGCAGCACGGCGGAAACCGCCACCAGTTTGAAGTCGGCCTGCTTGATCTCGTTGGTCTCAAAGGCCTCGTCGATACGATGCAGCGTGTTGGCATCGCGCGCGCCCGAGCCCGGCGCGGCACTGTTATCGACCACGCCGTAGACACCGCCCGGCTTGAGCGCCTTGAAGACGGCCGCGTTGATCTTCGCGCGATCGTACCCGCGCCCGACCATGTCGTGGTAATTCATGTCGATGATCACCGCGTCGAGCGACTCGGGCGGGACCGGCAGAACGTCATCGGGATGCTCGAACGGCTTTTGCAGCTCGACCACGTTGCTCAATCCGGGCTCCTTGAGGCGCGCCTTCCATGCCTCTTCACCCTTCTTGAAGGCCGGCGGAAACGGGCCGTTTTGCGAGTAGACCTTGCCGCTCGGCCCCACCGTCCGCGCCAGCAGCTCGGTCGTATAGCCGCCGCCCGCCCACACGTCCGCGACGTGCATCCCGGGCGCGATTCCGAAAAACGCCAGTATCTGCTCGGGATGGCGCCCCGCGTCGAGTTGCTTGTCGGCCGCCGGACGATCGGGCGAGTTGACCGCGCTGGTGATGGCCTGCGAAACCGCTGGAGGAACCTCGCTACTGGAGCCCGCGCGCGCTTCTGCTGCCGCGATGTTGTCACTCCCAACGATCACACCCAAGGCCGCAAGCGCGATCACGGCCGCGAAGATTATTGCCCGAATTGAAAGCCGCGTGCGCATCGTAGGTCCTTTCCGTGTATGCCTGGGCGCCGCTAGCTCCGCGCCTGAGACCGTCCGCGCTCGACCACGGCCGCGCGGCGCTCTGCCACGTCCTTGAAGTTGCGGCTCAGGTTGAAGGCGCGGAAGAAGTCCTGCTCGATCCGCAGTCCGTCGCCGAGTGGCGCCTCGGTCGCCAGGTTGATTAGCCGTTTCATCTGGCGCACCACGCGCTGGTCGGCGCCGAGTATCTGGCGCGCCAGCTCGCCCGCCGCCGCCATCAGTTGATCCGCCGCCACGACGCGGTTGACCAGTCCGAGCCGCTCGGCGTCTCGAGCGTTCAAATAATTCCCGGTCAGCGAAAGTTCCTTGGCCTTGCGCACGCCGAGTGCGCGCGGCAGCCGCGCTGACATTCCGCCGCCCGGCATCACGCCCACCAGCGCGTGCGTGTCCGCGAATTGCGCGGTCTCGGCCGCGATGATGATGTCGCAGGCGAGCGCCAGCTCGAAGCCGCCGGTGACCGCGTAGCCGTTGACCGCGGCGATAACCGGCGCTTCCATCCGCTCGACCACGGAGATAAAAGTCACGCCGCCGGTCTCGCGGAGGCCCTCGGCGCCCAGCTCGTTAAGATCGAGCCCGGCCGAGAACGCGCGCCCTGCGCCGGTTATGATCACCACGGCGACGGCGGGGTCGGCGCCGAGTTCCTGCATCGCGCGGCAGAACATCCCGCGCATCTCGCGATTGAGCGCGTTGAGCTTCTCGGGACGGTTAAGCGTGACCGTCGCGACTCCGTTGTCCTTGCTGACCGTGACCAGTTGCTGGCTCATCGAAGCGGCGTACCTCTGCCGCCAGAGCTAACACAGGCCGCGCGAGGCGTAAAACGGAGCGCCGCCTCCCATATGCGAGGAAAGCCGCGTGCGCCCCCGTGGACTTGGCCCGGCGCGGCGCGTCAAGATAACGCGTGACAGTTTTATTTTTTACGCGTGCGCGAACCTTCAACCTGGCAACGGTCTTCACGAGAATGATCCGGGCGAGAATGATCCGCAGATGACTCCTCAAACAGAAGCCGCCGCCCGCGGCGGCGAAGCGTTTCGCGACCATCCGATGATGCTCGCGTGCCGGCGCGAGCCCGTGCCGTACACACCTGTGTGGCTGATGCGCCAGGCGGGGCGTTACATGCCCGAGTACCGCCGGGTACGCGCGCAGCACGATTTTCTCGAGATGTGCCAACGGCCCGAAATTGCCGCCGAGGTCACCGTAACCGCGGTCGAACGCCTCGGCGTCGACGCCGCGATCATCTTCGCCGACATCCTGCTCCCGCTCATCCCGATGGAAGTCGGCTTGCGCTACGAGAAGGAGGGCGGTCCGATTATCGAGCGTCCGTTGCGCTCGGCCGTCGATCTTAAACGTATTCCGCGAATCGACGCCGCGGGAGCGCTCAGTTTCGTCGGTGACGCGATCAGGATGGCGCGCCGCGCGCTTGGCGATCGCACGCCGCTCATCGGCTTTGCCGGCGCGCCCTTTACGCTCGCGTCGTATCTGGTCGAGGGCGGGGGCTCGCGCCAGTACCAGGCGACCAAAACCATGATGTACACCGAGCCCGCGACGTGGCATCGCCTGATGGAGACGTTGGCGCGCGCGACCGCGGACTATCTGAACATGCAGATCGCGGCCGGCGCCGACCTCGTGCAGCTATTCGACAGTTGGGTCGGCATCCTGGGGCCCGACGATTATCGTCGCTTCGTCCTGCCGCACAGCACCGCTGTGATCGCGGCGTTGAGCCCGCGCGTGCCGGTGATTCATTTCGGCACCATGACCGGCAATCTGCTGGAGTTGATGCGCGAGGCGGGCGGCGACGTTATCGGGCTGGACTGGCGCGTCGACCTCGGCGAGGCGTGGGCGCGCCTCGGTTATGGCGTCGGCGTGCAGGGAAATCTCGATCCGGTCGCGCTCTTCGCCGGCATCCCCGAGATTCGGCGGCGCGCCCGTGCGATTCTCGACCAGGCCGCCGGCCGACCCGGCCATATCTTCAACCTCGGCCACGGCATCCTGCCCGAGACACCGGTCGATCACGTGCGCGCGCTGGTCGATGCAGTGCACGAGATGAGCCGAAAGTGAAAGTGGAGACCAAAGCGGAGATCGAAAAGAGATGAGCGCGCACGCGCCATATGGCGCGGTCATCCTGATCGGCTTCGGCGGCCCACGCAGCGCCGCCGAGGTTCGTCCCTTCCTCGACCGCGTGACCGCCGGCCGGCCGATTCCGCGCGAGCGCTACGAGGAAGTCGTGCATCATTACGAAGCGATCGGCGGGCGCTCGCCATTCAACGAGATAACGGAGCGTCAGGCCGCCGCGTTGCGCGAGCAGCTTACGAGCGAGGGCGTGAAAATTCCGGTGGTGGTGGGGATGCGCAATACGCCGCCCTGGCTTGAGTACGCGCTCGGCGAGCTTGCGCAACGCGGAGTGCGCCGCGCGCTCGGTTTCGTGCTCGCGGCCCATCGATGCGAAGCGAGCTTCGACCGCTACCTGCGCAACGTCGAAGAGGCGCGCGAACGAATAGGCCCCGCCGCGCCGATGGTCGATTACTTCGGCGAGTGGCACGCGCATCCGCTTTTCATCGAGGCCGCGGCCGATCGCGTCGTCGCCGCGCTCGCGCGTTTTGAACCCGCTGCGCGCGATCACGCGCGGCTCATCTTCACCGCGCACAGCATCCCCGCCGCGATGGCGGCGGCGAGCCCGTACGTCGAGCAATTGCGCGAATCGGCGCGCCTGATTACGGAACGCCTGGGAATGCGCGAATGGACGCTCGCGTTTCAGAGCCGCAGCGGCAGCCCGCGCGATCCGTGGCTGGAGCCCGACGTATGCGACGTGCTGCGCGGATTTAAGGGACAGGCGGTGGTGGTCGCGCCGATCGGCTTTATCTGCGACCACGTCGAGGTGCTCTACGATCTCGACATCGAGGCCGCGCGCGTGGCGCGCGAGGCGGACGTGACGATGGTGCGTGCGGCGACCGTCGGCGAGCATCCGCGCTTCATCGAGATGATCGCGACGCTTATCCGGGAGCGATTGCTCGACTGACCCGGCGGCGATCGGGAGCGAGGCGATGGCTGACAGCGGCGCACCGCGAATCGCGATTCTGGGCGGTGGAATCAGCGGACTCAGTGCTGCGTTCCGGCTCCTGGAGCTGTCGGCGAAGCACGAGGCCCCGCTTGAAGTGACGCTGCTCGAACGCGGCTCGCGCCTGGGCGGCGCGCTCTGCACGATCCGCGAGCAGGGATTTATCGCCGAGGCAGGCGCCGATTCGTTCCTCACCGAAAAGCCCTGGGCGCTCGATCTCGTGCGCCGGCTCGGTCTCAACGGCGAGCTAATTGGCACGCGCGCGGAGTTCCGCCGAACCTACATCGTGCATAACGGAGCTTTGGTCGAAATTCCCGACGGCTTCTCGTTGCTCGCGCCCACGCGGATGCTGCCGATGCTCCGAAGTCCGCTGCTTTCCCCGCTCGGCAAGCTCCGCGTGATGATCGAGCCGTTGATTCCGCGCCGCCACGGGCATCGTGACGAAAGCCTCGCGTCGTTTGTGACTCGCCGGCTCGGCCGCGAGGTACTCGAACGAATCGCACAGCCGCTCGCCGGCGGAATTTATACCGCTGACCCGGCGCATCTTAGTTTGCACGCCACGCTGCCACGCTTTGCCGATATGGAGGCGCGCCACGGCAGCGTAATCCGCGGCCTGCGCGCGGCGGCGCGCAAGCACGGCGCTGAATCCGGCAAATCCGGCACGCATGGTAAGCCCGGCGGCATCAGCGGCGCCCGATGGAGCCTGTTCGCTACCCTCCGCGGCGGAGTCAGCACGATCGCCGACGCGCTGGCGCAAAGGCTCGGCGAGACCGTGCGGCGTGGCGCCGAAGTAACGGCGCTCGAGCGTATTGGCGGCGGCGCGGCGGGGCGCGGTCCGCGATGGCGCGTCGTGACGGCTGACGGCACCGCTCTGGAAGCCGACGCGGTGATTTGCGCGCTGCCGGCTTATCGCGCGGCGCCGCTGTTCGAGCCTCACTCGCGATCACTTGCAAGCGCGCTCGAAGCGATCGGCTATGCGTCAGCGGCGGTCGTCAATCTCGGCTACCGCGAAAGCGATTTTCCGCGCGCGCCGCGAAGTTTCGGTTTCGTGGTGCCTGCGATCGAACAGCGCAGAATCATCGCGGGTAGTTTCACCAGCCTGAAGTTCGACGGCCGCGCGCCGACCGGGACGATCCTGGTGCGCGCGTTCGTCGGTGGCGCGATGCAGAGCGAGTTGATGGCGCTCGACGACACCGCGATGATCGAAGTCGTGCGCGAGGAGTTCCGCGCGCTACTCGGCGTTGACACCGCGCCACTGTGGGCGCTGGTCAGCCGGTGGCCCGACTCGATGCCGCAATACGCGGTGGGACATCGTGGCCGCGTGGCCGAAATCGAGCGCGCGGCGGCCGCGCTGCCGGGGCTCGAACTCGCCGGCGCGGCGCTCCACGGCGTAGGAATTCCCGACTGCGTGCTCGGCGGCGAGCGCGCGGCCCAAGCGGTCTTTTCCGAACTTCAGGCCAAGCGCGGAGCTGGGCGCGCGGCGACGCCACTAGCGTCCCCAGCAACACCTCGATGACTACCGCCGGCGGCGCCGCAACTTCGTGGCCGGTGGTCATCGCGCACGCCGACATGGACGCCTTTTACGCCTCGGTCGAGCAGCTCGACAATCCGGCGTTGCGCGGACTGCCGGTAATCGTCGGCGGACGCAGCCGCCGCGGCGTGGTGACTTCGGCCTCCTACGAGGCGCGCCGCTTCGGCGTGCGCTCGGCGATGCCGGCTCATGAAGCGCATCGGCTTTGTCCGGAGGGCATCTTCGTGCCGGGGCGGATGGCGCGTTACGCGGAAGTTTCCCGCGCCGTGCGCGCGGCCTTCGATGAGTTCAGCCCGATCGTCGAGCCGCTCTCGCTCGACGAGGCGTTTCTCGATCTCACCGGGACACATCGCGTGTTCGCCTCGCCGCTGGAAGCCGGGCGCGCGCTCAAGCGTCGCGTGCGCGAGGCGACCGGACTCGTTGTATCGGTCGGAATCGCGCCGACCAAGATGGCGGCCAAAATTTTGAGCGACCTCTCCAAGCCCGACGGTCTGCGGATCGTCGAGCCTGACGAGCTGGTGGATTTTCTCACGCCCCTGCCGGTCGAGCGGCTATGGGGCGTCGGCCGAGTGACGCTCGAGCGGATGCATCAGGCGGGAATCGCGACGGTCGGCGACCTCGCGCGCGCCGACGTGGCGCAGCTCCATGCGATGTTCGGCGCGATGGGGCCGCATCTGCACGAACTCGCGCTGGGCCGCGATCCGCGCCCGGTCGTCGGCGACTATGAGCGCAAGTCTTACGGCGAGGAGAGCACGTTCGAGCATGACCACGCGCTCGACTCGCTCGATCTGGCGCGCGTGTTGATAGCCCACTCCGACGCGCTCGGGCGGCGGCTCCGCGCCGACCACGTGCGCGCTCGCACGGTGACGCTCAAGCTTAAGCTCGCGCGGCCGCTTGGGCAGGGCCGTTATCCGATCATAACCCGCAGCCAGTCGCTCGCTGCTCCGACCGACGACGGCACCGAAGTCTCGCGCGTCGCCCGGGCGCTGCTGGACCGCGTGCGCGAGCGCGAGCGGGTGCGTCTGGCCGGTGTGCAGGTGCATAACCTGGTTCGCGACGCGGAAGTCGCGGCCGGGCAACTGGCGCTGTTCGGCGCGGCGCCGGCGCACGACGCGCGTCGCGACCGGCTCAACCGCGCGCTCGACAAGGTTGCCGAGCGCTTCGGCGAAGAGGCGGTCACGCGCGGCCTCGCCCATGCGGAGCGCGCCGCTCCCACGCGCCGGATCAAGTGACCGCGCTGCGCGCTCGCTCCCTTCACCTACCTTTGGGCGGAGAGCTTTGCACAACTGCGACGATCCCTTCTGGCCCCTCTCCGTCCAAGGTGAGGGTTGGGGAGAGGTCCGGTGGTCGCTTTACGAGACCCGCTCGAAGTGGCTGCGGCGCAACGGAATCAGACTGACCTCTCCCGCCGCTCGCGATGCTCGCGGCGGCCTCTCCTTGGTCAAGGAGAGGCTAAAAGACGGTACAGACCGGCAGGATCGGTAACAGAATAGACCGGCAACATGGGTAACAGATTAAACAGACACGGCAGGAGGTGGATGCGATGCCGTGGCGAGAGGTCTGTCCCATGGACGAGAAGATGGAGTTT